>Ga0210003_1004071_pt1 | contig 11657 bp, 11 predicted proteins | sample LantaG_FD_182804 | JGI IMG/M metagenome (GOLD analysis project Ga0210003, IMG submission 182804) | Deep subsurface microbial communities from Baltic Sea to uncover new lineages of life (NeLLi) - Landsort_02402 metaG (SPAdes) (version 2) | ecosystem: Environmental > Aquatic > Marine > Oceanic >...
TTCTTTCTTCTACTATCGGGACAGGCGGGCAATTATTTATTACTTTAGAAAAATTCACCCATGACCCCAAGTTAAGAGTTCATACTTTTTGTCATGCTATACCTAATAGCTATCACTTGCTGGGGGCTATTCTTTCCGCAGGGTTATCTTTAAAATGGTTAAGAGAAAATATACTACATACTCCTGATTCTTATCCTGTATTCGATGAGGAAGTAGGTAAAATCAAAGCAGGGAGTGAAGGCATCATTTTTCTTCCTTATCTTTTGGGAGAGAGGTCTCCTTATATGAATCCCCAGGCTAAAGGAGTATTTTTTGGGCTCAATCTAAAACATCACCGAGCTCATCTGATTAAAGCGGTTATGGAAGGAGTAGTTTTTGCCTTAAGGGATTGCCTGGAAGTCTTTGAAGAATTAGAGATTAAGATTGAGCAGGTAATTGCTTCCGGAGGAGGGGCAAAAAGTAGAGTCTGGAGACAGATTCAGGCCGATATTTTTAATAAAGAGATATCTATGACTAAATCTATCGAACAAGCGGCAATGGGAGCGGCTATATTAGCCGGGGTAGGAGTAGGAATATATAAAGATGTGAAAGATGGATGTAAAAAAGTAGTAAAATTAAAAGAAGAAAAAATAAAACCAATTCCTGAAAATGTTGATATTTATAATCAACAGTTTAAAATATATCAGTCTTTATACCAGGATTTAAAAGAAGATTTTAAGAGATTGGAAGGGAAGGAAGTGTAAAATGGCGTTAGAAGAAATTTTGGATGTTGAAAGATTAAAAGGATATTTAGATTTAATCATAAAGAGGAATGCGGAAAAACATAACCTTATCGGCTGGGTATTAGCTAAAGATATTCAGCGAAGAAAATTATTAGAAATTGGCGATAAGTATTCTCCGGCTATGACTCAGGCCATTTTACTTGAATCAGTCTGTGAACAGCTGCCAATTTTTATCGAACCGGGACAGATTTTTGCCGGAACGGAAGAAGATGCTTTTTCTGCAAGTTATGCCCTGATTAACCCTGCTTTTCGGATTGAGAGTTTTGAGGGATACAATGATGAAATGGCTTTTTATAATGATGTAAAACCGGGAAGCAAAATTGCTGACATTGAAGTAACCGAGCAAATGATTGAAGATAATCGAATATTTTGGAGTAAACATCCTTCGGTAGTAAAGATAAGAGATATATATAAAAAGGTATAGTATCTTCAAGTAGTGTCTACAGATTTATAGAGGAAGGTGTTGAAATAAACAGATTGATTTAAAGCCAGGACTCTGATAGAAAAAATTTTAAAAGGAGGTCTGGCAATAAGCGAAAAAGAGTTTATCTGGAGGATAAGATTGAATATATTTCATCACGCAGATGAAAAGAAAAAGACCATAATTTATCTTTGTAGGAAATATGGAGTTAGTAGAACCTGTTTTTATAAGTGGAAGAAAAAAAGAGATAAATATGGAGACGAAGGATTAAAGACCTAAAATAAGAGCAAAGCCAAAGATGCCAACTTGTATTAGCAAAGAGATAGAAGAAAGGATTTTAAAATTCTGTTTTCAATATCCATCTTTTTATCCTGATAAAACGGCTAAGAGTTCTTCAGACTTTGTGGAAAATCATCTGGTGAAAATAGAAAGACTGCTTACTGATGGTGGAACAGAATTTACTACCTGGCACGAGGAAGCAGCACCAAATCATGAGTTTTTAGAAGGCCTGTCAGAAACTCGGGATAGAGCATACCACAACCGAAGTAAAACATCCCTAAACAAATGGTTATGTAGAAAGGTTAAATAAAACCCTTTTAGATGAATTTTATTCTGTTGCTTTAAAGAAAGAAGCGGTATGAAAACATAGAACAACTTCAAATTGACCTGGATAACTTTTATTATTATAATTACAGAAGGACACATCAAGGATATAAACTAAATGAAAATGGCTATAAGATACCGGGTCAAGCACATTTATCTAAAAATTTAACGAACTTCAAAGAAAGTAATAAATTAGAAATAATAGGAGAAGTAATGAGTGGAAAGGAAGGTGATGAAAAAATTTTGATAGTTGCTATTTATCCTGTTAAAATAGAAGATGAAAATATGAAGGTTCTGGCATACCAATCTGTAAATACATTTTGAAGCTAGGACATATTTGGAGTACTTTTTTAGTGAGGCAATTCGAATGCTTGACAGCTTGGGGGGGGGGTAATATATACTTAAAATAAGATTTTGGAAAAACTAAACTATTACCATCAATTTGTAACCACATCTTGAAGCCAGGACACATTCAATCCAATGAAAGGAAGGGAAAATCATGTTTAAAAACAAATCATTCATAAGTATTGGGACAGCTCTTTTGTTGTTTTTTATGGTATTTTCTGTGTTCCAATTCAATGCGCAAGCCGCTGAAAAACTTCGTATTGCTTATATTCGACCTACCAATGAACCGTATTATAAATTTGGTTTTGACGGTGCGAAGATGATGTCAGAGCTGATGGGCGTGGAAATTCTTGGGTATATTTCCGATATGAAACCAGAAAAGGAAATCGCCAGTGTAGAAGATGCTATTACCCAACAAGTAGATGGAATCGTGCTCATGTCAGTCAGTGCCTCGGCCATGCCGATCGGAATTAAAAAAGCGTATGAAGCAAAGATTCCGATATTTTTGATTTTCGGTTACAATGAAGAACTCATAGATAAAATGGTAGGAACTGTCCAAGCTGATTGCAACCTGCAGGCTGCCGAACCAAACAGAAGGCAGGCTAGTGGATTATGCTCCCGGTCAAAAACCAGATACTTCAGGTTCTCTCCGAGAGTGCTACTGAAACGAAAGATAATGGTACCGGGAAAGCAGATACTGGAAGAGCCCCAGAAGAGATACATCTTCAACCAACTGGACATGTACCGGTTTAAGGACGCTAGAGAGAACAGGCAATAGAAGCAGTATTATGTAGAACATAGGGGATAGAGACCTTGCGACAGCCCCGAGACCGGGAGAGTGACGCCTGGGCAAGGTGATAGTGCCCTTAAAGCTCTAATTTCGAAAGAAGGGTGCGGCAGGCCAGGTCTTTAATCTGGCCATTGGCAGCACACCAATCCCACAGAAGGCACAACTCTTGGGAAAGCCAGGTGCGATTCTTCAGATGGATTGGCTTCGATCAGTCGCTTTAACTAATTCGATATTATCCTGTGTTATCTCTCGCCCTTGAAGAGTCATTGTCTCATCCATGATTTAATACTATCATAAAAATGAGATGGAGTTCAGAGGAACATCAGAAATTTATTAACTTTTTTCCAAAAAATATGAAAAACATTCCCAAAAAAATTCTTGACAGCTTGGGAGGGGGTGATATACTTAAAATGAGATTTTGGAAAAACTAAACTATTACGTACCCGGGTACCCGGTATAGGTGAATTTTTTGCCATGTTAATTAGGCATGAGATAGATAAAATTGAGCGTTTTCCTATATTGCTCAAGGAATAGACGGTATCGCCTCGATGGCACTTAATGCAGAGGCTTTTAATCTAGTGATTGCGAAAGCTAAAAAGGTAGGAATACCTTTTGTATTAATTGATACCGATGCTCCCAAGTCTGGACGCGATGCTTATATAGGAACCAGCAATGTTACTGGTGGTAGATTTTTAGGTAACCTTTTAGTTAAGTTAACTGGGGGGGAAGCTAAGATCGGGTTAATGACAGGTGCTTTGGACGCACCAAATATGATTGAAAGAATGGATGGATTTAAGAAAGTCATTGCAGAGTATCCCCAGATTGTAATTGTTGATCTACAAGCTGACAATAGTGATTTAATGCAATGTATTGATAAAGGACATTCTATGCTCTTAGCGCATCCTGAGATTACGTCATTGGTAGGCACAGAAGGATATGGGGTACCTGGTCTTGGTAAGGTAGTTAAGGAAGCAGGTAAAGTTGGTGAGATTACCGTGTTTGGTTTTGACGATCTAACTGAGACGATAAATTTTATAAGAGAGGGTGTAGCTCAAGGGACAGTGGTACAACGTCAATATCTTATGGGATATCTTGCCGCTAAATATCTATATAAATTAGCCCAAGGTGAAAAAGTTCCTGAAATTACAGATACTGGTGTAGTTGTTGTAACTAAAGATAATGCTGATACTTATAAAAAAGAGATCGAACAAGCTATTGAAGAATATAAATAAGAGTTAAGAATTTAAAAAATACTGCCTGAGTTCATCGCATGATAGAAAGGATAAATTGGCCAGGGATATCATAGAGGAAGCCGGTGAATATTTAGATTGCCATAGCCAATGTCATCAATAGCTTTGATCCAGAGGTAGTTATCTTAGGCGGTGAAATTGCCCAATTTGACAATTTTAATTTGATGTCAGAGCCAGCAAAGAAAGCGGCTATTAAAGACGCCTTTGAAGAGGGAAAGAGGAATACCAAGATTTTACTCACCGAATTAGGGGATGACTCTTCAGCCATGGGTGCAGCTACTCTAGCAAGGGAGAAACTGTTTAATCCCTTGAGTTTATAATAGAGAGCGAATTTAGAACAAAGGGGAAAGCTAAAAATAGGTCAGAGGGAGGTGAGAGTTAGGAAAATAAATATGCCCATTAGCTTGGGGAAGAAAGCCTTCCAAAAAGAGAAAGTGTTGGAAAATTAACTTCTCTTTTGGGAGCTTTCCACAGAAAAATGTTGTCATGTAGTACTATAATTAAAAATTAAACTATGTTGGAGGTAACTAGCAATGAAAAAGATAATGGTAGGGACATTAATAGTGGTTTTGGTATTAACAATGGGAATTTCTTCGATGGCTTTTGCAGAAAAGAATCTTCATTTCGTGTTTGTAACCCCATTGATAGCTAACCCTTACTGGGATGTGGTTGAAAATGGATGGAAGAAAGGCATCGATGAAGTAGGAGTTATTGGTGATTACATAGGGACTAGCCAACTTGATTTGCAGCAAATGCTTGATTGTGTAGAGACTTCTATTGCTCAAGGAATAGACGGTATCGCCTCGATGGCACTTAATGCAGAGGCTTTTAATCTAGTGATTGCGAAAGCTAAAAAGGTAGGAATACCTTTTGTATTAATTGATACCGATGCTCCCAAGTCTGGACGCGATGCTTATATAGGAACCAGCAATGTTACTGGTGGTAGATTTTTAGGTAACCTTTTAGTTAAGTTAACTGGGGGGGAAGCTAAGATCGGGTTAATGACAGGTGCTTTGGACGCACCAAATATGATTGAAAGAATGGATGGATTTAAGAAAGTCATTGCAGAGTATCCCCAGATTGTAATTGTTGATCTACAAGCTGACAATAGTGATTTAATGCAATGTATTGATAAAGGACATTCTATGCTCTTAGCGCATCCTGAGATTACGTCATTGGTAGGCACAGAAGGATATGGGGTACCTGGTCTTGGTAAGGTAGTTAAGGAAGCAGGTAAAGTTGGTGAGATTACCGTGTTTGGTTTTGACGATCTAACTGAGACGATAAATTTTATAAGAGAGGGTGTAGCTCAAGGGACAGTGGTACAACGTCAATATCTTATGGGATATCTTGCCGCTAAATATCTATATAAATTAGCCCAAGGTGAAAAAGTTCCTGAAATTACAGATACTGGTGTAGTTGTTGTAACTAAAGATAATGCTGATACTTATAAAAAAGAGATCGAACAAGCTATTGAAGAATATAAATAAGAGTTAAGAATTTAAAAAATACTGCCTGAGTTCATCGCATAGTAATAACAACCCCATAGTATGGGGTTGTTATTACTACAAAAATTAAATTGATAATTTCTTTTAAACGTAGAGAGTTGCGTGTTTGACAGTATGTAGCTTTTGCAGGTTTAAGTCCTGCAAGACTATAAGCTCCTGGGGTTATGGAATCAACGATGAAATGATAGGATCTCCATTGTGAGGCAATACAAGGGATCAGATGAGCTCACAGTAGTTTATAGACTTTAGGTAGGGGCAATGTGACTTAAGGGATTATATCTGGATGACGTAGGTTTTGATTGACTCAAAAGGTCTATTAAAACGCAAAGGGGGCCTATTTCGTAAAAGTAAAAGGAGAGCTATACGGTTGATAGTAGTTTGTTACGTAAACACGGTAAAATAATCCTTTAAGATTCTAAATCGCAATATCTTTAACTTTCATAAGGATCTTATGGAAACAGTAAAAATTTATCAAAGAATACGACCAAGAAGCTAAGCTATCCAAGTGGATATATATAGTTCTTTTAAAGATATAATTTACTTTATTTAAGAAACGAACTCCTAGAATGAGTGAGGGGAGTAAGATAAAACTGTGTCGTCTAAAAGAAATAGCCAACAAAATAAGGAAGAAGAGGAACTAAGCTGGGAAGAAACTTATTTTTGCAGAATTGCATTGGCTTGTACTCTCTGTGTGAATTTTTAACTTGATACTTCCTTTGTTTCCTAAGAGATAATTAATGAAGGAAAGCTGTCCGATGGAGAATGCCATACATAATTTGAGGCAGAGGAAGGTGGTAAGGTCTCCTCTTACTCTATGTTCTAAGTATTTCTTGGGAATACTTAGAACAGCTATTTTAAAAGGAACTGAAAGGAAAAGATAAAAGATGAAGAAATTATGGAGTTGGTTTTTGAATTCTCAAGAAATGAGTCTCTTACTGGTTTTTATAATTTTGTGTGTAATTACAGGAATATTAAATCCAGTGTTTTTTACTTTTAGAAATTTAATTGTTGTATCTCGATCTTTCTCTTTATTTCTTATAATAGCGGTATTGATGAATTTTGTAATAATCCTTCGAGAAATAGATCTTTCTGTAGGTTCAGTAGTTGCTCTAAGCGGAACAGTTTGTGGCCTATCTTTAGTGAGTGGTCTTTCTATTCCTCTCAGTATAATAATTGGTATTTCTACTGGAACGTTGATGGGATTTATCAATGGATTTCTTATAACAAGATTCTCTATCCATTCCTTTGTTGTTACATTAGCTATGCTATATGCTGCTAGAGGAGCGGTATATGTAATTGGGATGGGACGTCCTATCTACCCTTTCCCCAAATCATTTGCGATTTTAGGAGAAGGTAAATTTTTAGGAATACCTATATTAGTGTTTATAGCTTTAGCTTGGGTAATTGTAGGCAATTTCTTTTTAGCCAAAACGACGTATGGTCGTGCTGTATATGCAGTGGGAGGAAATTCAGAAACAGCTACCCGAGCCGGGTTAAATGTTAAAAAGATAAAACAGTGGAGTTTTCTGTTAAATGGATTGTCGGCCGGAATTTCCGGTGTACTTTTAGTATCTAGATTAAGTGTTGCCCAACCTAGCATGGGAACAGGTTGGGAATTACAGATAATCGCTGCCGTTGTAATTGGTGGTACCAGTCTTCTAGGGGGTGAGGGGACTATTCTAGGGACCTTAATTGGTGTGATGTTTATATCTATTTTAAACAATATTATGATTTTAATAAGAATAAATGTTTATTGGCAAAATATTGTAGTTGGGTTAATTCTTATACTAGCTACAATTTTAGATACGGTAAGAAGAAGAAAGCAATTGCCAGAGTAAATAAATTCTTAAGAAAATTAACTGTTCGAGGGTAATATGATAAAACCAATAATAGAAATGAGAGGTATATCTAAGAACTTTGGAGCTATACAGGCTTTAGAGAATGTTGATCTTGAATTAATGCCACATGAAGTACTTGGACTAGTAGGAGATAATGCAGCTGGGAAAACTACTTTAATGAAGATATTATGTGGGCGTTATATTCCAAGTAGTGGCAGAATATATATGGAAGGGAAAAAACTTGATATTTTTTCTCCCTTTGATGCCAGAAAAGTAGGTATTGAAACAGTCTATCAGGATTTAGCATTGGCTGATAATTTAGACGTTACAGCAAATATCTTTCTGGGGAAGGAAAGCTTAAGGGGGGGGCTTAATCAATATTTTAAGGTTATGGATGTAAAAAGAATGAGAGAAAAAGCGCGGCGAATTATAGAAAAATTAGAATTAGAAGAACTTGACATTACTCGTAAAGTCAGAAATCTTTCTGGGGGTCAGCGTCAGGTAGTAGCTATTGCCAGAGCGATTTCCTTTAATCCGAAGGTACTCATTATGGATGAACCAACAGCTAGTCTTGCCATTAGTAAGGTAAGTAGGGTATTAGAGTTAGTTAAGCGGTTTAGAAAGGAAAATATTTTGGTAATTTACATTGGCCATCGCCTACAGGAAATTTTTCAAATAGCTGATCGAGTAATGATATTGCGCCGTGGTAAAAATATAGGAACATATAAAACTTCTGAAATTTCTATGGATGAAGTAATTAAGTTAATAATTGGAGAACACTGAAATGAAAGATATGAATTCTGTGGAAAGGTGTTTAGCAACAATCAGAGGAGATATTCCCGATAGAGTTCTGACAGATCTTCACAACTTTTTGGTTGCGGCGAAACTTGGTGGATATAATTTTTCGGAGTGTCTCCAAGATGGGGAGATGATGGCTGAGGCACAGATTAAAGCATAGGAACGCTTTAAGCATGATATGCTTCTCTTGGAAAACGGAGTATGTGCAGAAGTTGAGGCAATGGGTGCTGAAGTCATCTACTTTGATGATGAATCATCTCATCTTAAAGAGCCTCTGCTTAAAGATTTAAAAGAGGTCGATAAATTGAAAGTGCCCGATCTTTATAAAACACGTTTCCTTTGTCAGAATTGCTAAAAGCAACGAGAATTGTCTCTACGGAGTTAGGTAAAAGAGTTTTTGTTATAGGAAGAGCGGATGAGGGACCTTTTGCCTTAGCAGCGATTCTGAGGGGATATGAACAATTTATGATAGATGTAGCTTGGGGGAAATAGCTTGAATTAATTCATAAGTTGCTTGATATCTGCTGCAAGGCAGTCACTCGTTATGCTCTTGCCCAAATTGAGGTTGGAGCGCATGGTACTTCTATTGGTGAAGTAGTCTCTCAACTATCTTCTCCCAAAATCTTTAGAGAAATTTCTTATTTTTATATTAAAAAACTTATCAATGCAGTCCATAACCATAAGGTGAGCTCCTTCCTTTCCTTACATATTTGTGGCAAAGCAATAGAGATAGTGAAAGATATGGTAGATACAGGTGCAGACATCTTGGAATTGGATCAAAAGACAAACCCTTATAAGGCGAGAGAGATAACAGGAGGAAAACCGTCAATCCTTGGTCCCAACTGACCCTGTGGTCATCGGCGGTGCCCCGCTTTCGGGAGGCCAGGGAAGTGTTTGGGGAACTCTGGTGGGAATACTCCTCCTCGGAGTCATCGCCAACGGATTGAACCTTCTCCATGTCGACGCCAGCTGGCAGTATATCGTCACCGGGGTGATCATTGTAGTCGCGGTCATCATCCATGAGTATCATTCGAAGTAAAAATTCATTCCAATGCAATATGTAGAAACAGCATCCTTGCTGCGAATAAATGAAATAGCGCTGGAAGCTGCTTCTACTGTCGCTTTAGGTTTTTTAGTCATTCAATAAGCGACGTTGGGATAAGCTAAAAGTTGCCGTACTCCTCCGCAGCTTCAGTCATGGCATTGAGATTTTCTACCGGGGTTCCTGGAGCCACGTTGTGTCTATCCATAATGATATAGCCAGGGCAATCCTTAAGGATTTCAAGATTTTTCCGTACATCTTCTTTGACATCCTCTGGTTTACCACTATAAAGCTTTTTGAGATTGGAAGAGAGTTTGGTAAATATCCTATAGATATACGTAATATAGACAAAAGGATAGAAGAAGAAAAAGGATATTTAGGAAAATGAGAATAGGGTTAGTCAGTAGGAAGGAAATATGTTAATGATGGATGATAATAGAGATATTATTGAAAAAAGCACAGATGTGATACATAAATCTATTGGTCTATGGACTGCCTCAGATTATGGGAGTACTTCTAGTTTTAACTCAGGGGTATTTGGAAAAATAATTATTTCTAGAAAAGATAAAGATATATTGCGCAGATTGGCAACCAAAGTAGCTTATTTATCTAATCGGCCGATTGAAGAAGAGAAAAGAAAATTGTGGTATGAACATAATTCATTAAAACCAGTACGTCCATTGGTTTTTTGTGATCCAGAAAATGGGTGGAATGAGATAATTACCAAAGATCAAATAGAGTGCAAGGGAGAACTTGCTCAAAGATGGGAGATGGTTTTACGTAAAGAAATTTTTTGGGGAGAATTAATGTTAGATGATAAAGTAATTGAGCCATACTTTGATGTTGGTTATACATATACTGAAAGTAGTTGGGGATTAAACCCAATAATGCATGGTGGAAATGATGGTGGTTCATATGTGTGGGAAGCCCCTATAAAAAAATACAGTGATATTGATAAGGTACATTTTCCAGTAATAAACATTGATTATAAAGCAACACAAAAAACTTTAGAAGTTGCCAATGAAACATTTGGTGATTTAATAAAGGTAAGAAAAACCGGGGTTTGGTGGTGGTCGCTTGGAATGACTTTTACTCTTGCTTTGTTAAGAGGACTGACAAATATTATGATGGACATGATAGATAATCCTAAATTAATACACAGGTTAATGAAGATTTTGAGTGAGGGGACTTTAAAAAGATTAGATTTTCTGGAAGAAAATGGTTTGCTATCTTTAAATACTGACCGTTATGTTGGATCCGGAGGTTTTGGATATACAGAAGAATTACCAGCTAAAGGTTTTAATGGTTCCCAAGTAAGGACCACAGATATGTGGGGATTTTGTGAAAGTCAGGAGACTGTTGGAGTATCACCGCAAATGTTTGAAGAATTTATTTTTCCCTACCAACTTCCAATACTTAAACGTTTTGGTCTGAATTGTTATGGTTGTTGTGAACCTTTAGACCCGAGGTGGCATATAATAAAAAATATCCCAAATCTTAGAAGAGTTTCAGTATCACCTTGGGCGAATGTGGAAAAAATGGCTGAAAATTTACAGGATAAGTATGTGTATTCATTAAAGATGATACCAACAGATATTGCAGTGCCAAAAATAGATGAGGATGTGGTAAGAAAGCGAATCAGGGATGTATTAAATATCGCAAAAGGATGCGTAATTGAAATTATTATGAAAGATAACCACACAATTGGTAAAAACCCAAATAATGTAATCAGGTGGACACAAATTGCTCGAGAAGAAGCAGAAAGAGTTTCATGAAATTTTTGAATAGGCACTGCTGAATTATTTATCTAAGTTGTGATTAAATTTTTCTTAATTTGTATTTTTTGGCCGATTATTCACCAGAGACTAATTAGAGATATATAAAAAGGGAATCTATAGTTATGCAGGTTGGTCGGAAAAGCGAAAAATAGAATAAATAGAATAAATAGGGACAGGTGTACTAGCTCAATAATTCGGTAACTTTTTCCAGCTTTTCATAGGGGGTTATATACTCCAATCCCCCGTGTCTTCTTAAGTGGTTATATTTAAATAAGAAGTTTCCTAGATTATAGATAAGATCTTTAATCGAGTCAAATGAATTAGGATAGAAGAATTCATTTTTAATGATCTTCCAGAAGGCCTCAACCTTACCGTTGAACCTCCCCCGCTTTACTGGACAACAAGTTAAGAGCTATAATTAAATTAAAGGAGGTTCAGAAAAGATGGAGGAAATCAGAAGACAATATAGTGAGGAATTTAAGAAAGATGCAGTGGGGCACAG
>Ga0210003_1004072_pt1 | contig 11657 bp, 11 predicted proteins | sample LantaG_FD_182804 | JGI IMG/M metagenome (GOLD analysis project Ga0210003, IMG submission 182804) | Deep subsurface microbial communities from Baltic Sea to uncover new lineages of life (NeLLi) - Landsort_02402 metaG (SPAdes) (version 2) | ecosystem: Environmental > Aquatic > Marine > Oceanic >...
GCTCTCCCTCTCCAACTGAAAGAATAGAAGGCTAGCAAGAGACGCTGGAGAGAGGCCTTTTCTTCGTCTTCCTCTTCAGAACGGACCTGCTTCGTCGTCGGCGGCGGTGCTCGTCGCGATGTCCTCAAAGGCGGCGACGCGCGCCTTCCAGTTCTTGTGCTTTGCGCGCACGCGCAGGGGCAGGGCCACGGCCGCGGCGAGCTGCGCGGCCTCGTCTTCCACCGCCATGGGGGGTGCGAGGGGAAGAAAAAGCGAGGGGAGGAGGTTGAGAGAGGGCCGACGAAAGTGGCGAACGTTTCTTTTCCTTGGGTCTCGTTTGACATAGAGGGAGAGTGAGATTGACGCAGAGGAAAAATAGGGGGGAAAATCTCCGCAGCAGTCCATTGATAATCAATCAGAAAATCTCCGCAGCAGTCCATTGATTGAAAATCTCCGCAGCAGCGCTAAAACGAATGGAGCGGAACCTTCTCTCTCCCTTCTAACTGCGCGACCACGGCTCCAAATCGCCTCTTCCCGCTCAGGGCGGTGCTGCCCGTCGCTGTCTCGCTGCTCCTTTTGCTCCTGCTCGCGCAAGCGGACGGAAGAAAAAGCGAGAAGAGGAAGGAAAGCGAAGAAAAACAACTCTTCTCGCTCTCCTCGACCTGCTGCTGCGAGGCGCCGTCATCTTTTTCCTTCGACCTCTCTGGTTCTCCTCAGCAGACCTGCAGCAGCAGCAGCAGCAGCAGCAGCAGCGCGATGATTGCGAGACCAGCAGCTCCCAGAGGAGCCAGCAGCAGGCTCCTGTCCCTCTCCGCGCTCCTCGGCGGCTCCTCGATGAGGGCCAGGGCCGCCGCCCCTGCGCGGGACCGGCCTCTCTCGTCGTCGCCGGTGCCGAAGGAGCCCTTTCCTCCTTCCTCTCCCTCTTCCCCGTGCAACAGGGACCTCTGCGTCGCCGCCGCCGCAGCGAGCAGCAGCAGCAGCAGCAGCTCCAAAACTTCCCCTTCTCCTCTCTCCACGTCGGACTGGTGGAGGGACGACGAGGACCTCTGGGAGGAGCCGCGCACCAAGGAAGAGTTTGAGCGAGCCCTCGCCTGCGGGAGCGAAGAAGACGGCGGGAGCAAGCCCGAGCTCGTCCTCGTGGCGTTTTACGCCAGCTGGTGCAAGGGATGCCGCCGCCTGCACCCGGAGCTGACGGCGCTCGCCGAGGAGGCAGCCGGTCAAGGAGGAGGCGGCGGCAGCTCCTCCTCTCTCGCCGGGGGGAAGGTGAAGTTTGTCCGCGTCAACTACGACCGCCTGCGCGCCGTCGCCGCGGGCGCGGGCGCGACCGTGCTTCCCTTCGTCGCCGCCTTCGCTCCCCGGGGAGGAAACGCGAGCGGCCCTCCTCTGCTGGGATGGCAGGCCGTCGCCTCCAAGCCCGGGGCCACGAGGGCGAACCTGATCACGATGCTCTCGAGCGGCTCCGCGCTGCCCCCCAGGGGCAAGAAATGGGCCTTCCCCAAGGCCTCTTCCTCTGCGGGCGGGAACGGCGGCAGGGCCGCCCCCTTGTTGCCCGAGCTCGTCGACGCGGCCGAGGCCGAGGCCGCGGACAGGGCCAGGGAGGTCGAGAAGCTCGCGGCGCAGGCCTCGACGGCAGGACTGTTCGAGAGGCTGGCGGCCATGGCCGGAAGCGGGAGCCCCGGAGGCGGGAGCGGAGCGCAAGGGGCGAGGCCTCCCGCGGCGCTGTCGGTCCCGCCCTCTTCCGTGCCTCCTCCTCCTGCTCCCTCTCCTCGAAACCAGCTCGCCAGAGCGACCCCGGAACAGAAAAGGGCCTTCTTATTGGCCTACCCGGGCGACTACAACCAGCTCGCCGAGCCCGTGGCGGCGGCAGAGGTCGCCCCGAGGCTGCGCGGCCTCGTCTACCTCGACGCCACGGGCGCCGCGCTCTACTCGAACACGCAAGTGGACCAGCTGGCGGCCGACCTGAGGGAGAACGCCTTCGGCAACCCTCACACGGGAACGGCCTCGCCGCCCGCGGCCCTGTCGTCGGCGAGGATCGAGGAGGCGAGGGAGATGGTGCTCGAGTGGTTTAACGCGGATCCGGGTGAGTTTTTTTTTTTCGCTCCCTTTTTTCGAATTTCAATCTTCGATGCCCCCCCGGTGCTGCTGCTTTTTTTCTTCTTCTCACTTTCTCTCTCTCTCTCTCTCTCTCTCTCTATCTTTCTCTCACCCTCGTTTTCCCTTCTCACAGGAGAGTACGCCTGCGTCTTCCTCCCCTCGGCCACGGCCGCCCTCAAGATGGTCGGCGAGGCGTTCGCCTGGAGCAGCGGAAGCGGCAGCGGAAGCAACGGCAGTGGGAACGGAAGCGGCGGCGGCTCCGAGTTCCGCTACCTCCGCGAGAACCACAACTCCGTGCTCGGAATCCGCGGGTATGCCGAGGCCAAGGGCGCGCGAGCGGTGATGATGACCGAGGATGAGGTCGAGAGCTGGCTCGAAGAAAGCAGCGACGGCGAAAGCGACGGCGAGGAAGCGCTGTCTCTCTTCGCCTTTCCGGCGCTCGACAACTTTTCGGGCGTGCTGCACCCTCCCGGCCTCTGGGCCCAGAGGCTCCGAGAGAAGAACGGCAAAGGCAAGAAGTGGTTCACCCTGCTCGACGCCGCGGCCTTCGCCCCGGCGCACTCGCTCGACCTCTCCCTTCACAGTCCAGACTTCGTATCGCTCTCGTTTTACAAGATGTTCGGCCTGCCGACGGGAGTCGGCGCGCTGCTCGTGCGCAGGGAGGCGTTCTCTGCGCTGTCGAGGGTCTACTTCGGCGGCGGCTCCACGGCCATCGCGACCGCGGCCCCGGGCTTCAACGTTTTGAAGTGTGAACCCGTCGCGAGCTTCGAGGACGGTACTCTCCCCTTTCTCGACATCGCTGCCCTGCGCCACGGCTTCGACTTCCTTCGCCGCCTCGGTGCCGCCCCCGCGGGCAAGAGGGCGGCCTCGTCGAGCGACGGAGGAGAGATTATCGGGAGCGAGCAGCTGGCGCGGCACACGGCGGCGCTGGCCCACTTTGCGGCCTCGGAGCTGCAGAAAATCAAACACAGGGCGGGAGCCCCGGCCGTGTTCGTGTTCGGCAAGCACGCGAGCCCGCACTGGAAGGAGCTCCAGGGAGGCATCGTCAACTTCGAGATCGTCGACAGGGACAGCGGCGGGAAGCTGGAGGTCGCGGTAAGAGGTTGAATAAGGGAACGAAAGAGAGGAAAGAAGAGAGAGACGAGAGAGAGAGAGAGAGAGAGAGAGAGAGAGAGAGAGAGAGAGAGAGAGAGAGAGAGAGAGAGGGAGAGAGAGAACTCAAAACCTCTCAAAATCTCTCAAAATCTCCTTCAAACCCCTTCCAAAAAAATCAATCACGCACTTTGCGCAGTCCTACAAGGACTTCGAGGCCGCCGCCTCCAGGGCCGGCATCGCCCTGAGGACCGGGGCGGAGTGCAACCCGGGGGCCCTGCAGGCCGCCGTGGGCCTGGCCGACAGCGAGATCCGTTCTTTGGCGGGTGAAAAAGAAGGCTGCGGCGACGAGAACGAGTTCTTGGAGGTTAAAAGGGAGAAGGGCGTCGACGCCAGAGCGGCCGAGGCGCTCGCGCGGGGGGACTTGGAGGCCGCCGCGGCGGTGCTCTCCGACGGCTACTCTTCTTCGTCGTTGTCATCGTCGTCGTCATCTTCTTCCGGCGAGGACAGCGAGGGCGCGACGTTGTTCGAAATCTCGAAGCGGCCTCTGGGATCGATACGGGCTTCCTTTGGGGTGACTTCCACGCTCGACGACGCCGTGGCGCTGGTGGAGTTTGTGAGAGGGTACGTCGGGGAGATTGACGCGAGCAAGGAGAGAATGAGAGGAGGCTGAGAACTTCCAGGCTGCGGGTGTCGCCTGTCGGCGCACAGCGACGAGGACGTCGGGAGGCTCGTCTATGTGTTCTCGGGGGAGCTGGGGTTCGATGCTCTCTGGGAGCTGGGGAGGAGGAAAAGTAAAAAAAAGTATGAACATGTTTTTCATTCACTCTCCGCTGCTCCCTCGAAGCCTAGTCCATTCAATCGGTCCGCGAGAGCCCCTCATCTCCGACCGCCATGCCTCCTGTCCCTCGCGCTGCGACCACAGCGAGTGTTGTGTCTGCGTCTGCTCCGGTTCCGGCGAGGAGGAACGCGCACGGAGCGCCCGCTGTGCCAGCGATTCGCTGCGTCTCTCGATCATCGCTGCAGCAGCAGCCTCGGTCCGTCGCTGTCGCCGCCTCGGGCTCCTGCCCCGCGGGCTTCTCGCCTCCTCCTCCTCCCCCGCTAGAAGACGAAACCAGCAGCAGCAGCAGCATCGCCTCGAGGCGCGCCAAGGAGCTCCAGGCCGTCGCCTCCCTGCCGCGCCCCACGGGAAACCGAATGCGGTTCATCCCTTTCGTGGGCGAGACGCAGGCCCACCTCCGCGACCACGCAGCCTGGGCGTTCGAGCGCGTGTGGAGGCACGGCCCCGTCTTTCGCTCCTCGCTCTATGGGATGAAGGACATCGTGGTCGCGACGGACTTCGCGTCGATCGAGAAGGTCATGTCGAACGAGCACGTGCTGACGGAATGGTTCCAGGTGAGGAAGGAAGAAAGAACGGAGAGGGAGAAGAGAGAGAGAAGAGAGAAGCTGGATGTTGCGCCCCGAGACCTCGCGAAAAGGCAGAGCTTTTTTCTCAACCTAAAAAAAAACGCTCCATTCCACAGCCCGCGTCGTTCCAGCGCCTCCTCGGCACGGCCTCCTCGGCCTCCGTCATGGCCGACAAGCAGCGCCACTCCCGCCAGCGCAGGCAGCAGGCCAAGGCCTTCTCGCCCGCGGCCCTCGCGAGCTACGCGCCGCGCGTCGCCCGAGAGACCGAGGCCGCGGTCGCGCTTTGGGCGAGCAAATGCGAAAGCGCTTCTCCTCCTCCTCCGCTGGACCTCGGCGAGGCTCTGTCGGACCTGACATGGGCCTACGCACTGGCCACCGTCGTTGACGTCGCGCTGGACGCGGCGGAGTCTGGGAGGGTGCGCGCCGCTTGGACGGCCTTCACGAGCAACCTCTTCTCCGCTCCCCTGGACTTCCCCGGCTCGAGGTTCCGCGCAGCCCTGAAGGCGAGGGAGACGCTGGCGGCGGCGCTGGGAAGGGCCGTGCGCGAGTACAAAGCCGCGTTTGAGGGAGAGAGGGAGAGCGAGGGCGGCGGCGGTGGCGAGGGGGACGGCTCCTCCTCGGAGCAGCTCCCAACGATGATGAGCATCTACGTGAGGGCGAGGGCCGACGACGGCGACCCCCTCGGCGAGGAGGAGCTGGTCGACATGTCGATAGGCCTGCTGCTGGCCGGGTGAGAGAAAAGGTTTTTTAGGCTCTGCTTCCGAGCTGAAACAAATAGCGAGCGGCGTTCCTGTTTTTTTGTTTTTTTCAATGGTTTATTTCACCTCTCACGCCTTCCTCCCCCTCTTTCCCCCCCCCCCCCCCCCTCCCGTTTCATTGCTCACAGCTACGAGACCTCCCACTCTGCCCACCTCCTCCTCCTCTCCGTCCTGGCATCCCACTCGCTGCCCTCGCGCATAAAGAGGGCCCTGGAACAGGAGCAGCGAGAGGCGATCAGGAAGCACGGCCGCGAGCTCTCCGCGGCCGCGCTCGGCGACATGCCCTTCGCCGACGCCTGCTCCAAGTGGTGCCTGTGGGCCCTGGGGCCCGCAGATGGGCTCTTTCGGCGGGCCATCGCGGATTTCGAGCTCGGCGGCAGGAGGGTCGACAGGGGCTCGATCATCTACAACAGCTTCCTGGCCGCCAAGGCCCAGGACCCGCGAATCGTCGGTCCGGGGGGGCTGGAGCCCGGGTCGAGGCTCCCTCCGCCTCACATGGACGTCAAGTAAGGGAGAGAGGGTCCGTTCTTCCTCTCCGGCTCTTTTTTTCATCTCGTTTATTTCCTCACCCTCTCGCCCCCCCTCCCTCCTCCAAAACGACAAAACAAAATAGCTCCCTCGCTGAGTCGTTCGCGCCGGAGCGGTTTCTCGGAGGCGCAGGGGGAGAACGAGGCGCCGGATCGGAGGAGCCAACGGGCGGCGTCGCGACGTTCGGCTTCGCCAACCACTTCTGCCTCGGCGCGCCCCTCTATTCGATGGAGGCCAGGGCGCTGGTCGCGACGCTCGTGCGTGGGTACGAGATCGGGACCGCGGACGGCGGGGAGCCGATGCGGTGGGCGAGCAGCTGGGCGGCGACGAGCCGGAGCGGGCAGAGGGTGCAAGTGAGGGTCGAGAAGAGAAAGGAGCCGCTCTGATGTTTCGTTGATTTGAAAAAACTTATGTCGTTCACTCACTTGGACTTCGAGAAAAACAAAAGAGATGCGGCGCCTCTCCTCCTCCTCCTCCGCTTCCTCCTCTCTCCTCCTGTTCTTCTCCGCTCTCTGCTTGTGCTTGCTCGCTCACGTCTGCGATGCTCGTCAGGCCACGCCCCAACAGCTGAGCAGCCTCGTCGCGGCGGAGCAGCCGCTGGTGAGAAGAAAAAAAGACGAGAGAAATCCGAAACCGATTCGAAATCCGTTGCGACGTTCTCTCTCTCTCATCTCTCTCAACTCTCTCTCTCACGTCATCGCCTTTCTGTCCCCAACTCACTCCCAAAAACCAACAACCCCAGATGGCTGACGACGCGAGGGAGGAGAGCCAGAGGCTCATCGCCGCGGCGGTCGGGCCCGGAGGCCCGGTCCAGACCCAGCTGCACCGCCGGCATCACACCAGCCGCCTGTCGCAGCAGCGATCGGCTTCGTCGTCAACCTCGACCTCGGCTTCCTTTGTCTCCTCCCCGGCAGACTTCGCCCCGCTCGTCGCCAACGCCAACGCCAAGCCCTACAGCCGCAAGCACGACGCCGCCGTTGTCATACTCACCATGGGGCCCTGGCAGCAGCGGTGCGAGACCCTGCGCGAGCTCCAAGCCAACTTCGTCAAAACTAACCCGGCCGACGTCTTTGTCTTCACCGTCGCCGGCGACGGCGAGGCCACTCGCAGCCTGGCCGAGTGCCTCGGCGCCCTGCCCGACTTTTACGTCGTGGACATGATCGAGAACGCCGACGCTCTGGGCTGGGGCACGCCGGACCATCTGAAAGACCGAAGGCTCTGGGGCGGGCCCTGGACCGAGGGCTACCGGCGGATGGGCCACTGGCGCCTAACCAAGCAGTTCGCGCTGTTCAGGAATTTGGGGTACCGCTACGCGCTCCAGGTCGACGACGACTCCGAGTTCCCTTCCCCGGGAGTCTCCGAGAACCTTTTTGAGATCATGAAGAGGGACAAGCTGAAGATCGGAGGCAGGGCGAGCTTTCCCGAAGGGCACAACGTCGCCGTGGGCCTCCCCGAGCTCGCCCGATATTTCATCGTTTCGGAAAAGTTCGAGCCGAGCCCGCTGCTCTACTCGCATTGCAAGCCACCGAACATCGAAGGGCTGGTCTCGGACCTGACTGGAAAGGGCGAGCGCGGCTGGGACAGGTGGATGTTCTACGGCAACTTTGTCATCTTCGACCTCGACTGGATCCACGAGGAGATGGTCCAAAGGTTCATCGATCTGATCGCACAGTCGGGGGGCCACTTCAGGTTCCGGTGGAACGAGCAGGCGAGCCTCGCGATGGTGTGGCAGATGTTTGTGAGGGAGGGGGAGTACAGGGTGTTCAAGTTCCCCTACGTGCACGGCGTGGTGGACTCGAGGCTGGAGGACTTGCAAGGTTGAAAGATGTAAAAAGATGTCGTTTTTTTTTCCCGCTCCGTTCACAAAAAAGCAAAATCATGCGGCTCTGCCCCCTCCTCGTGGCGCTCTTCGTCCTCTGCGCTCTCCTCGCCCTGGGCGATGCTTTTCCTTCGGCGACCTCCGCCGCGTCGAGCACGGCCGTGCTGCCTCCTGCTGGAGAGGTCGTGGAGCTGACGGTGAGAAAGGGACGGAAAAAGAGAAAAAGAAAGAAGAATGAGATCCCCCGATCGATGGTCGATCGGCGTCGAAATTCATCTCAACCTCCTCTGCAAAAAAAATAAACGAGCTCAGGACGACAACTTCGACGCCCTCATCCGCGCCGACACGCACACGGACTGGCTCGTCGCCATCGTCGTAAGGAGCTCTTCAATTGTTCCTCTTCTTCTGCTCGCTTGTTTCTCCTTTATCGAGAAGAAAAAACTCAAAACCTCTCCAAAACAAAACTCAACTATCTCAAAAGGCTCCGTGGTGCTCCCACTGCCGCCAGCTCGAGCCCACCTGGAAGGTCCTGGCGAAACGCCTCGCCGACGAGGCCGGCAGCGAGGCCGCTAGGAAACAGCGCAAGGCCATCGCCGACCGCGCGCGCCGCGACGAGTTTGGTGACGACGAAGGCGGACAGGGTACAGGAGGCTTCGGCGAAGACGACCTCGACGACGACCTCTCTCACGACCCTGACGCGGGCGTCACGATTCGCGTCGCGACGATCGACTCCACGAAGCAGAAGATCCTGACGCAGCGGTTTGGTATCCGGGCGTTCCCGGTGAGTTAGAAGGTTTGGCGAGGGTGGAAGAGGAAAAGGAAAGCAAGAAGAAAGAAAAAACTCACCTCTCGTCTCTCCCTTGGAAAAAAAACAATCAACCTCTTCTTCATGCAGTCGATCTACTTCTTGCGAGCAGGAGAGACCTTCGACTACGGTAACCGCCCCCGCACCGAGGAAGCCCTCTTTGCCTTCGCCACGGGAGGGTGGGCAGACTTCGAGCCTACTCCTCCCTGGAGGGCGCCTAACTCCCTCACGGGCCGAGCGATAGGGTTCGTGCTCGCGGCCCCGAGGAGCGCCGCCGCCTCCTACAAATACCTCCACCGAGAGAGGGGGTGGCCCGCCCTTGCCGTGGTCGCGGTCGGGCTCGCGGGCCCCGTGGCGGTGGGGCTCGGGTCGATCGCGGCCCTCGACGCCGCGGTAACGTCGCGGGCGAGGGCGGCGGCGGTAGCGGAGAGGAGGGCCAACGCCGCCATTACTGCTGCTGCGGCGGCGGCGGCTGCTGCAACAGCTGCGAACGCGGCGGCAGACGCGCGACCACACGCGGACTAGAAAGAGAGAAAAGAAAGAGCCTTCTCGAGATTGTAAAAAGTATCCCTAAAAGTTTGTTCGATTTTCATTTATTTCTAGAAAAAACACTACAAAAAACAAACTCTCTCCCTCTCTCCCTCTCTCTCTCTCTCTCTCTCTCTCTCTCTCTCTCTCTCTCTCTTCTCCTTTCTCCTCTACTAAGCTCCCTTCTCCAGCCTCGCGACCAGCTCGGCCTTCTTCCCCGAGGTCGGGAGGCCCGCGGACTTCAGCGCGGCCTTGAGCTGGGGCACAGTCAGGGAAGAGAGAGCCTTGGAAGGAGAGGAAGAAGGAGAAGGAGAAGGAGAAGGAGAAGAGGAAGCGACAGCGACAGCAACAGGAACGGCGGGAGCGGGAGTGGCAGCCCAAGGCCTTGGCGCCGGCGCCGCGGCTTTCGGCACCGCTGCTGCTGCTGCTGCTGCTGATGATGATGATGCCGCCGCAGATGCGACAGGGACTTCGGGCTTCTGGACGAACGCCGCAGGGGCAGGGGCGTTTGCGACCGGGGCGGCGGCCGTCGGCTTCGGAACAACGGGAGCGGCCTTGACTTCTTCCTCTTCGACACGAACCTCGACCGCCGCCTCGCCGCCCTCCCAAGACTCCTCCACCGCGATGGAGATCTTCCCCCCGGCGGCGCCTCCCGCCACCTCGACGATCCTGTTGTCGCCCAGCTGCCATTCGGTCTCCCTTCCCTCGCCGTCGAGCGCGACGAGCTTGTACTCGAGCGTGGCGCTGTTTTTTTTTGAAAGAGGTGGAAACGTCGTGAGTGGAGAACGAAGAGCGCGATTCGAAATTCTTGATCGGTCGTCCATCTTTCTCTCTTCCTGTCTTCCTCTCTTTCTCTCTCTCCGTCCTCTCTATCGCATCGAAACCCGCTAGGGTTTCGTTGATATCGCTTACGTACCCTCGCTCGGCCAAGATCTCCCCGGACCAGACGTCGCCCTCGGCCCAGGTCAAGGCGGCCTTTGATTTGCTCGTGGGATCCCACCCCCCGAGCACCGAAGCGCCCACGCCGACGACGGCGATGGTGTGCCCGAAGGCCACGCGCTTACAAACGCGGATGCGCACCGGGACAGGGGAGGCCGAGGCCGAAGCCATGGCGGGGCGCGCCGCGGCCGGCGCGGTCGCTCCCCCCTGGAAGGCAGAGACGCAGAGAGCAGCAGAGGGAGCAGCACGAGTGGCGGAGTCGAAGAATCGGCGCCGAGAAGAAGAAGAGGGCACTGAAGCAGCGCCGACAGCCATTGACGAAGAGCTTCGACGGTTTCGAACCGCCGCCACGGCGAGTGGGCGCGAGGAGGAAACTGCTGCTGCTGCGGAGCGCATCTTGAAGAGAACCTTGAGGAGACTCGGGCAAGGACAATCGGGGAACGCAGGCAGGAGGAGCTTGTGCAAGGTAGGAGAAAGTGATGGAGATCAAACGAAAGAAAGAAAACAAAGCGAAAGAAAACTATCATCTTTCCTTTCTCCTTCTTTCTCTGTCTCTCTCGTTGATCTCCTTTTCTCCCCCATGAACGACACATCGAACCACTCTCGAGTGACACAAAGGGCGAACGGAAAAAAAAGGCAAAAGGCGCAAAAGAAAAAAAAAGCTCGAGGAACGAAAGAAAGTAAAACCCCGGGAGGGGAAAGGGAGCAGGGAAGAAAATTCCGCCGTCGACGCTCCCTCCTCGCCCCCAACGCCCTCTCCCTCTCCCTCTCCCGCCTCCCCCAGCCCCCCCGCGGATCTCAGATCGGGCTCGCCCCGAAGCAGGCGTGCTTCTCCGGGTCGGGATAGTACTCGTAGAACAGCGGCCCGACGTCCTGGCCGCGCACCTTGGTCCAGCCCTGCTCCGTGACGTGGTAGACCGAGACCGTGCCCCCCGACACGGCGTCCCTGAAGGTGGCGTGGAAGATGGAGCGCTGTCCGAGCTCGACGGCCTCCTCGACGCTCATGTCCCACCTTGATGGTTTATTTTTTTCCGGGAGAGTTTTGTTTTCGGAAGTCTCGGGGAAAGTGTGAGCTACCAAGAGGAGGGAGAGAAGGAAGAAAAAGGCCGAAGAAGAAGAAGAAGAAGAAGAAGAAAGCGAAGCAGAGAGGACAAAAGGTCGGGGAAAAAAAGGGGGGCCGAGACGCACCGGTACCCCTCGTCGAGGACGCCGTACGCGTAGAGGGACCCCGACCCCACGCTGAACACCTGCCCCTTGGTCCTCTGCCCGTCGCTGTCGACGTAATAGAGTCCCGGGCCCGTGCGGGGGTCCCACCCCGCGACCATCGTGCCCATCGAGAGGCCCATCCCCTTGTACGAGTACATCGTGTTTGCCAGCAGCTTGGACGCCGCGCGGACCGAGACGCGCCGGCCCGAGGCGAGCTCGTGCAGCCTGCACTGCACGCCCAGGTTGCGCTGCCAGAACTGACAGTCCGCCGCGCCGCCGGCCATCGTGCCGAGCAGGAACGGGTTGATCTCGATGACCTTCTTCACGGTCTGCGACGAGATGTACGAGCCCTGCGACGCGCGCGAGTCGACGGCGACGATGACGCCGCCGGCGAAGATGAAGCCGAGCGTGGTGGTGCCGTGGTTGGGCTTCACCATCGTGATGACCTCGCGCTCGAAGGCGTCGATCTGTGAGGAGTTGGTGGGGGGTTTTCCGGGGGGGG
>Ga0210003_1004075_pt1 | contig 11653 bp, 7 predicted proteins | sample LantaG_FD_182804 | JGI IMG/M metagenome (GOLD analysis project Ga0210003, IMG submission 182804) | Deep subsurface microbial communities from Baltic Sea to uncover new lineages of life (NeLLi) - Landsort_02402 metaG (SPAdes) (version 2) | ecosystem: Environmental > Aquatic > Marine > Oceanic >...
ATTAATTAGATATTCTAATAAATTCAAGAAGGTTACCAAAGAAGTTATTTTTCGTGCTCAAGCAGAGGGTTTAAAGTAAATGGAAAACAATTTTCTTTTAAAATAGAGATTATATTAATTAGTTTTGTTTTAAGCTTAAATGAACCTTTGTTGAGAGCCCTCCCCAAAAAAGATCAGAGGTAGATACAAGCAGTTTATCCTCTTTAAAAGGTGAATCCTGAAATCAAGTTTCTTGCCGAAGGGATGGGGTTGAGTGATTTAAGATTAAGGACCAAAATGCTCTTCAGTGTAATAAAATCAAATGTAAGTAATTGGTCTTATATATAATTTTTTAGGCTATTTTAACAATTACCTAATAAAGTTATACTAGAGTAAAATGAAAATCAATAAATAAAGGATAGTAAGTATTATGTTATTAAAGGGAAATTGTTGTTTTTTTTCACATGAGGAAAGGGAGCAATTACAGAAAGAACATTGGAATAATCAAGATATTCGAATATTAAGAGAGTTGGGTTTTCATGTTACTATTACTACTAATTTCCGCGAGATTCCTTGGGGGTATAATTTGTATTTTAGTTGGTGGGCCAGTGGGAGCATTTTACCATTTATTAAGGCAACACTCTCTATGAAGCCAATTATTGTAGTAGCAGGTGGAAATGAGGCTATGTTGAATTATGATTCAGCCGATGGTGTTCCTTTTGGATATTTAGCAACACCGTGGTATAAAAAACTTGCCACCCGGATTTGTTTACGCTATGCTACTGTGATTTTAGTCGTTTCCAAATATATGGTGAATCATGTGAAAAGGTTAGGTGCTTCTACTCCCCTAGTAGTCTATAATTGCATTGATACGAAAACTTTTAAACCAGCAGAATGTACTAAAGTATTCATCACAACTGTATTTAATTCTGAAAAAGGCGTAGTTAAGATAAAAAGAGGAAAAGTATTTATACAATCAATTCCTTTAATATTAAAAGAGTTTCCAAAACAAAAATTTATAATAATCGGTAGAAAAGGTAACGCATATAAACAATTACAACATATAGTTTCAAATTTACACATAACGGAAAATATTGAATTTATTGGACATATTGATAATTCACAAATTCCAAAATATTTACAAAAATCAAAAATATATGTTCAGATTAGCGAATGCGAAACTTTTGGAATTGCTATTGCAGAAGCTATGAGTTGTGGAATACCAGTAGTTACCAGTAAACAAGCAGCAATACCAGAAATAGTAGGGAATTGTGGAATTTATGTTGACCACAATGAACCAAAATCTGTAGCAACTGCAATTGTTAATTTATTAAGAAAAAGCGAAAGTGAACGAAAAGAAATCGGATTAAAAGCACGTTCAAGAATTATAAAATATTTTTCATATAAAAAACGGAAGAAATTAATTAAACAAATTATAGAAAAATTATAATAATATGATGCATGTATAAATATAAATTTATAGGAGAAAGTTATAATTAAATATAGGATTTTTGCTAATCGTATTATAAATGTAATAGATAGATAGATTGAATTTGATGGAAATACATATGCGGTCATTGCCGCGACTACTATAATAATATACTACCTAACTGGTATCCGAACGAATAGGAGGTTGCAGATACGGGAAAAGACAATTAGCAAGATCAACATGGATGGAGTTGGACAAGATCACGATAGCCCATTTGGGATTAGTGGCAGTATTGATAGTTCCTGTTTAACATATTTAGCAAAAGAGAGATAAAGCACTAAAAAGTGAGGGCTAAAGATATGACAATAGAGGACATCTTTGTTAATCATAAGCTGTTGATTAAGGGAATTAAATAATCTGGAATAATAGAATATATTCTTGTTACGAGGTGAAAAAGCTATGATCGAGAGACAATACCAAATTTGTACTAACTGTGTGATGGACGCAACAGACCCGGAGATTCGATTTGATGAAAACGGGAGATGTGATTTTTGCGATAACTACTATAACAGTATATTGCCAAGCTGGCATCCTGACGAAGTCGGTGCAAAAGAATTGCATTCTATTGTAGAAAAAATCAAACAAGATGGTAAGGGCAAAAAATATGATTGCCTTATCGGTCTTAGTGGTGGTGTAGATAGTTCATATTTGGCTTATATCGCCAAAGAAAAATTAGGATTAAGACCCTTAATTCTTACAGTAGATACCGGTTGGAATTTAAATATTGCAAATGAAAATGTATCTAAGTTGATCAAATCTCTTGGTCTTGATTTAGAAACTGTAGTTGTTGATTGGGAAGAAATGAAAGATTTACAGGTTGCATTCTTAAAATCACAGGTTCCATATCAGGATACACCACAAGACCATGCGATATTTGCTGGATTGTATAACTATGCTGCTAAAAATGGAATTAAATATGTTTTAACGGGTGGAAATTACTCAACGGAAGGTGTAAAGCCACCTTATGAATGGACATATTTAAATGATATCAGAATGATTAAGAATATCCATAAACAGTTTGGCAAACGGCCATTAAAAACATTCCCTCTATGTGGGATGTTCAAGAACAGAATTTTCTACAGATATTTCAAGGGTATTAGAATTATCCATCCTCTAAATATGGTACCCTACCATAAAGAAAAGGCTATTGCCATATTAGAAAAAAGATTTGATTGGCAGCAGTATGCCAACAAGCACTACGAAAATATATTTACTAGATTTTACGAAGGATATTGGCTACCTAAAAAATTTGGTTATGATAAAAGAAAATGCTATTTTTCGAGTTTGATTTTAACTGGACAAATGACTAGGGAAGAAGCTTTAAAAAAACTAGTTCAGCAGCCTTATAATGAAAAAACTGCAACGCAAGACTTAGAATATATTATTAAGAGACTTGGCATGGATAGAGAAGAGTTTTTGAAACTAATGGATGGAGAAAACAAGACGTTTAGAGATTATAAAAACAGTGAGAAGTTATTAAAATTAGCAATAAAGTTTGCCATTTTGGTGGGTATGGAAAAGAGAAATTTTAGATAAAATGAAAGGTAGGAAATCTATAAAAATACTTAATTTAATGTTGTCAAATTTCTTTATTGGGAGACCTTATAAGCTCCTTATTAAAGGTAAGTCTACCTGATAGAAAGAGAGGTTGACTGATGGTCTATAGGGATTCGGATCAGCTCATAGTGCTTTAATAATGAGGAAGGGGTCGACAAAATACTTAGCCTGCAAAGGATAACATTTGCCAGACTGTTGGACTGGGAAAACAAATGTAAACCTCCCTGCAGGGAATAGCAAAGAAGACAAAATAAAACATTTGTCTTTTGCGGAAGCGAGTATTTCCGAAGAGCCCAGTGCGGTAGTTCCGCACGCTGAGATTTGCGCGGGGGCAGTTGAGTACTCTATTTAAGCATAAAAAGAATTTGTAAAATATTTTAGTAAAGGTAATAAAATTTTACTATTGTTTTATGCTTTACATCTATTAAAAAGAGTAAGTTTTAAATAAAAAAGCTGCTTAAGTTTAGGAACCAATCATGGAAGTAAAAAATAAAAGAAAAATAGCTATTGTAGGAGCATGATAATTTATACATATTATACTTTAAAAAATTAATAGAATATATAGTGAGGAATAGTTATGAAACAAATTATACAAAATTTAAAAACTGGGGAAACGGAACTTATGGAAGTTCCGTGCCCTACTGTAAAGCCAGGTCATTTACTTGTTAAAACTGCTTTTAGTGTTATATCTGCCGGTACTGAACGGATGTTAGTTGAATTTGGTAAAGCAAACTATTTATCTAAGGCAAAACAACAGCCAGATAAAGTCAAACAGGTATTAGATAAGCTAAAAACAGATGGGATATTATCTACTTTAAATTCTGTACGGGCAAAACTCGATCAGCCATTACCTTTAGGTTATAGCAATGCGGGTACTGTTATAGAAGTAGGAAAAGGTGTAGATAATTTTAATATCGGGGATAGAATAATATCCAATGGACCACATTCTGAAGTAGTATGTGTGCCGAAAAATTTATGTGCTAAGATTCCAGAGGGAGTAGGTAATGAGGAAGCTGCTTTTACTGTTTTGGCTTCTATTGCCCTTCAAAGTATTAGACTTGTCAGGCCGACTTTAGGTGAAAATTTTGTGGTAACTGGTTTGGGTCTTATCGGACAGCTGGTGGTACAAATATTAATTGCTCAAGGATGCCAGGTTTTAGCTATTGATTTTGATAAAAATAGATTAGAGTTAGCTCGAAGATTTGGTGCAGAGACAGTTGATTTGTCAAAAGGAGAGGATCCTTTTTCCAGGGGATTGGAATTTTCTAAAGGGCAAGGGGTAGACGGAGTAATAATTGCTGCTTCTACAAAAAGTAGTGAACCAGTTCATCAGGCAGCACAGATGTGCCGTAAGCGAGGGCGAATTGTTTTGCTAGGAGTAACCGGATTAGAACTTTCCCGAGCAGATTTTTATAAAAAAGAACTAACCTTTCAGGTTTCATGTTCTTATGGTCTGGGTCGTTATGATACGGAGTATGAGATTAAAGGTCAGGACTATCCCTTTGGTTTGGTAAGATGGACTGAACAGCGTAATTTTGAAGCTATATTACAGATGATGCAAAACAAAAGGATTAATATTTTACCACTAATTTCACATCGCTTTCCCTTTGAAGAGGCCGAAGAGGCATATAAATTAATATCGAGTAAGGAATCTTCTTTGGGAATTGTGCTTCAATATTCTTTAAAGAAGGAGAAAGAATTAAAAGATTTATTTAGTAGAAATATAGTTCTTGCTCAAAATAAAAATAAGGAGAAAAAGCCGGCTGAACCGGTAGTTGGAATGATTGGAGCAGGAAATTTTACTAATCAGGTATTATTGCCAGCATTAAAGAAAACAGGTGTCAGATTAAAGAGTATCGCTTCCAGTGGTGGAGTAAGTGGGACACATTTAGGGGAAAAATATGGTTTTGAACAGAGTACTACTGATGTAGATAGGATATTTAATGACCCTGAGATAAATGTAATAATTGTAACTACCCGACATAATAGTCATACTCAATTTGTTTGTCGAGCATTAGAATCTGGTAAAAATGTATTTGTAGAAAAGCCCTTGGCCATTACTTTAGAAGAATTAGAAAAGGTAAGAGAAATTTATGATAAATCGAGAAAACATAATAGCCCAACTTTAATGGTGGGCTTTAATCGTCGTTTTGCTCCGCATATAGTAAAAATGAAAAGTTTATTAGAAGCTATAAAAGAACCTAAATCTTTTATTATAACAGTCAATGCTGGGCAAATTCCTGCAGACCATTGGACTCAAGACTCTAAAGTAGGAGGAGGAAGGATAATCGGAGAGGGCTGCCATTTTATTGATTTGATGAGATTTTTAGCTGGTTATCCTATTACCGGGGTGAAATCTACCGTAATAGGAAATTACTCTAAGGTTGAACCGAGAAGCGATAAAATAACTTTCACTATGACTTTTGCTGATGGTTCTTTTGGTACAGTGCATTATTTGGCTAATGGACATAAATCTTTCCCTAAAGAGAGGATTGAAGTTTTTTGCGGAGGGAAGGTATTAGCCTTAGATAATTTCCGGGTGCTCAGGGGATATGGCTGGCCAGGATTTAAGACAATGAGGCTTTTACGACAGGATAAAGGGCATACTGAAGAAATTAAAAGTTTTTTTGAAGCTATTAAAGAAGGGAAAGAATCACCAATTTCAGTGGAGGAAATATTTGAAGTAACGAGGGTGAGTTTTGAGATATAATTTTTCTAATTTACTAAGAGAAATTAATGATTTGGGTCTTAAGGGTGCATTGTTTAGAATTAGTTATGAATTATTGAATAGAAGTGGTTTAAGAAAAATTGTTCAGCCTATAAAAAGATGTACTGATTTATCTAAAAATTATTATCTCGAGAAACAATTAATAAGCCTGGAATGGTTTAAGAAAAATAGAAAAGATTTTTTTATAAATAATAATAGTAAATTATCGTCAGAATTTAAAAATATTAGTAATGTTAATCTGGAATCGATAATTAAAGAGTCACAGCTTGCGGCTGATGGTCAAATAAAATGTTTTTCTCGTTGGTACGGAGATTATGGAAATCCTATTGATTGGCATTTAAATCCGAAGAGAAATGTTTCCTGGCCTAAAGACGTTCATTGGTCTCGGATTTTACAGCATGAAACTAAATATGGGGATTGTAAGCTTACCTGGGAAGTTAATCGGTTTCCGCATATCTACAATTGGATTCGTGTTTATATGTTAAGTGATGTCTCACGGTGGGTGCAAGAATTTGCTAAGCAGATAGAAAGTTGGGAAGAAAATAATATTTATCGAGCAGGAGTAAATTGGAACAGTGGGCAGGAATTAGCAATTAGAGCACTCGCCTGGATTTTAGCTTTGTATGTATTTATGGATGATTCGAGTTTTCAGGAAGAAGATTTTCAGTGTTTAATGCGTTTATTATATTTACATGCTGAACATATATATGCTAATATCAACTTTGCAAAAATAGCTGTACATAATAACCATTTGATTGGAGAAGCTTTAGCCCTTTATGCCATAGGTTCTTATTTTCCCTGGATGAAGGAGGCGGACAAATGGAAGAGAAAAGGGCGAGAATTATTAGAAAGTGATTGTTTGAAGCAATTTTATGATGATGGCGGTTATTGCCAGTGCTCCCATAATTATCACAGGTTAGCCCTACATTATTATCTTTGGGCGTGTCGGGTAGGGGAATGCTTAGGAGAACATTTTCCTAAAGAAGTGTATGATATATTAGAAAGATCAGGGGAATATTTAGCTTCATTTATAAATGAAAAAGATGGAAGATTACCCAATTGGGGAGCAAATGACGGATCTTTATTTTGTCCTTGGACTTCTTGTGATTATAGTGATTTCCGACCTATATTAAATTCAATAAAATACTTAACTACCAAAAAATGTGCTTTTTCATCTGGCCCCTGGGATGAAGAACTTTTATGGTTTTGGGGTCCAGAGGTTTTGAAAGCGCCGGTTGAAAGATATAAGGATAAGAAAGTAAGTATTTTTACATCGAGCGGTATACATTGTATTAGACAAGGAGATAGTGATTTTGCAACTTTACGCTGTGGCTCGATGAGGGATAAATTTGGGCAAGCTGATCAACTGCATGTAGATATATGGTGGAAGGGATATAATATAGCACACGATGGTGGTTCATATCTCTATAATGATGAAATGCAATATCATCGATATTTTGTAGGGACTCGTTCTCATAATACAATTAATATAGATAATTTAGATCAGATGATTTTACTAAGGCGTTTTAAATGGATGGAGCTGGTTAAGGCAAAATTAACCTATACGGAAGAAGATAAAAACAATTTAGATGGTATCGTGGGTGAGCAGTATGGTTATCTTCGTTTACCGGGAAAATTAACTCATCGTAGAGGATTATGGTCGTTAAGTAACGGTATTTATATAATAATAGATAAAATAAGCCAAAAGCAGAATATTCCACATAAAATTGTATTGCAATGGTTATTAGGTTCCTGGGAAATAAATTTAAAGGCTAAAAATAATTGGCAAGAGATTGTTCAAAATGTTCCTTGCGGTAAATACAGTTTATATTTAAATATTTTTAATGAGCAAATGGATACTGTTAAAGAGAAAGATTTAAGTATAGTTAAAGGTAGAGAAGGAGAAAATCCCAGAGGTTGGGTATCTCGTTATTACGGGGAGAGGGAAGCAGTTAGTTCAATAGAGCTGGGGGTAAATACCGAGAAACCAGTTTTTTTTGTTAGTATTTTTGCTCCTTCAGAATTAGATTTAAACTTTTCTTTAGAAAATTCAGAATTTATTATAAATTTTAGGCAAAAATTACGGAAAATAAATTTAGATAAATATTTTAGCTAAGATTAATACTAAGAGCTAGATTACGATTAGGAGTTATTAATGCCAGAGATATGGATGATAAATCATTATGCTATTTCTCCTGATTTACCGGGAGGCACTAGGCATTTTGATTTTGCTTGCGAATTGTCTAAAAAAGGATATAGGGTAAGGATTTTTGCTTGTGATGTTATTTTAGGAAAGAGTGAAGAACATGCAAAATTAGAAGAAAGAGAATCTTATTCTGTTGAAAATATTAATGGTGTAGAATTTGTTTGGATAAGAGCAGCTACTTATGAGCGAAATAATTGGCGACGTTCTTGGAATATGCTAACGTTTTCTTATAATTGTTATAAAATAGGATGTAAATTTAAAGATAAACCAGAAGTAATTATTGGTTCATCTCCTCATCCTTTTGCTGCTTTTGCTGCAACTAAATTATCGCGAAAATTAAAAGTTAAATTTTTTTTGGAGATAAGGGATCTTTGGCCTCAAGTTATAATTGACATGGGTAAATTAAACCAGCATCATCCCATCACTCAAGCTATGCGATTATTAGAAAAATATCTTTATCGGGTAGCTGATAAAATAATAGTATTGGCAGAAGGCTCAAAAAAATATTTAATAGAGAAAAGTGGGATAAAGGAATCTAAAATACTATATTTGCCCAACGGGGTACATCTAAATAATTTTTCTTGTAAAGAAGATAGAGATATTTTAAGGAAATTTTATAATTTTACTAAATTTACCTTGATTTATACTGGGGCACACGGACCAGCAAATTCTTTAGATACCATTTTAAGGGCGGCTGATAGATTAAGAGAAAATAAAGATATTGAAATTGTATTAGTAGGAGCTGGCATATTAAAAGAAAAACTTTTAAAACAAGCTAAAGAAATGAAATTAAATAATGTTAAATTCTTTAACTCTATTCCTAAAAATGAAATTCCCGGAATATTGAGCGCTGCAGATGCCGCAATAATTACTTTAAAAAAAGTAAAAGTTTTTTCTTATGGAGTGAGTCCTAATAAAATATTTGATTATATGGCAGCACGAAAACCAATAATTTGTGCGGTAGAAGGGGAGATGGCGGGAAAGGTTGAGAAAATAGGATGTGGAATTAGTGCTATACCTGAGAATGAGAAGTCGATGGCTGACGCAATTATTCATTTGGTAAATTTACCTCATAATGAGCTTAAAAAAATGGGAGATAATGGTTATGAAGAAATAAAGGAAAATTATTCTCGGGAAAAATTAGCTCAGAAATTGGTTGGTTTAATTGAAGGATAAATAAAAATAAGGGATATTCATTTTATTTAAAATATACAAGTTAATTCATTTTTTATATATTTGTGATTATTATAATTATTCAATAATGTGAATTTAAAATAATATTTTAAAGCCAAAGAAAATATGGATACGAAGAGGTAATAAAATTGAAAAAAATATGCGTAATGGGATTGGGTTATATTGGACTTCCTACGGCTAGCATGCTGGCAACTCATGGTTTTGACGTATTAGGAGTAGATATTAATCCAGAAATTGTAAAGATTATAAATAATGGTGGTATACATATTGAGGAACCAGGTCTTCACACTTTAGTACAAGCTGCTATAAAATCCGGTAAACTAAAAGCAGCATCTGAACCCGAACCGGCAGATATTTTTATTATTGCAGTTCCTACTCCTTTTACTAAAGAGAAAAAAGCTGATTTAAGTTATGTAAGATCAGCAGCTAAAAGTATAGCTCCTTTGATTTCTAAGGAGAATTTGATTATTTTAGAATCCACTTCACCACCGGGAACTTGTAAAGATGTATTAGAGCCAATATTTAAATCATCTAACCTTAAAAGCGGTAAGGATTATTATTTGGCTCATTGTCCTGAACGGGTTTTACCCGGATGTACTCTTAAAGAACTTATTCAAAATGATAGAGTAATTGGGGGAATAGATAAAAAATCTGCGGAGAAAGCATCCCAATTCTATAAAATATTTATAGAAGGCAATATTTATCTTACCGATTCTACAACTGCTGAAATGGTAAAATTGATGGAAAATACATATCGGGATGTTAATATTGCTTTGGCGAATGAATTGGCGAAAATTTGTGAAAAACTGGGGATTAGCGCTTGGGAAGTTATTAGATTAGCAAATTTACATCCTCGGGTTAATCTTCATACCCCAGGTCCAGGGGTGGGAGGACATTGTATTGCAGTAGACCCCTGGTTTATTATTGAAAAATATCCCACTGATACTGAAATTATTACTCTTAGTAGAAAAATAAATGACAGTATGCCAGAATATACAGTAGAACATATTAGGAAAATAGTAGAGGGAATTGATAATCCCAAGATTGCCATTTTAGGGATTACTTATAAAGGAAATATTGATGATACGAGAGAAAGTCCGGCTTTAAAAATAATTGCGGGGTTAGATAAAATCGGAATGAAATATTCCATTTATGATCCCCATGTGCGGGAATTTAAATACGAACTTTCATCTTTAAAAGATACTTTTAATGGGGCTGATTGTGCAGTTATTTTAACTAATCATGATGAATTTCGGTTTTTACATCCGGAAGAGATTGGAAAATTAATGAGAAATGAAGTGCTTTTTGATACTCGATTTTGTGTGGATCATAATCTTTGGAAAAAGAACGGATTTAAGGTTTTTTGTTTGGGAGTGGGGTAAGATAAAGAAGGTAAAAATATATTAATATTTTAATAATCTTTAGATAATATAAAAAAATTAAAGTTAGTGATGCAATATTTAATTAAAAGCACTCTATACAGAATGAAATTAAAGGATAAGTTAGAAATAAGCAAAAATACAGAAAAGATTTATTCTAAACGGATATTTGACATATTAATTACTAAAAATGATTCCTTCTCTTTTTTTATTTCGAGGTATAACAATAGTGTGGGATTTTTTATTTTTTCGTAAAGTTATAGAGCAGATAATATTTTCTCCCGGGTTTTTCTTGCTTTTAATTTTATTAATATATCTTTTATTGATTTTTAAAAAGAAAAAGATGGCTCACATATTAATATTTTTCTTTTTTATTTCCTTTTATCTTTTAAGTACTTGGCCCGGAGACTATCTTTTAATAAGAACCCTGGAGGATGATTACTCTCCCTATTCTTTTGAGCAATTAAGTAAAGAGGAGATAGGGGATACGGTAATGGTGATTCTATCGGGAGGTATGGTCCTGGGTTCTCCGGCAGCAGGCGATGAGGGAGCAGAAATCGGAGAGACTACCCTGGCTAGACTTTATGGGGGATATAAAATTTATCAAAAATTAGGTTGTGATATTTGCCTAAGTGGTGGTAATAGCCCAGGCAGGAGTAATGAATTGCCCATTGCCAAGGTAATGCAAGATGTACTTCTTTCCTGGGGAATAGATAAAGAAAAAATAATAATGGAAGATTTGTCTAAAACTACCTTGGAAAGTGCGAAATATTCTTTAAAAAAATTAGAAGAAGAAGGTTATCAGAGAATTATTTTAGTTACCAGTGCCCTACACATGAGGCGTTCAGTAAAATGTTTTGTGGGGGGAGGGCTTAAAATAATTCCTGCCCCGGTTAATTATATTTTAGGAAAAGAACCTTTAAATATTTTAGATTTTTTACCTAATGCAGGGGCATTAAGTAATAATTTTTATGCTATACACGAATGGATAGGTTTGGTCTATTATAGTTTAGGTTTTAGGTGAAGTGTTGGGTAAACTCTTAAGTGAATTGAAAAAATATAGCAAGCGGTTTTTGTAAGCTGGTTTAAAAATATGAAAATTTATCAATATCAATAAAGGA
>Ga0210003_1004076_pt1 | contig 11653 bp, 10 predicted proteins | sample LantaG_FD_182804 | JGI IMG/M metagenome (GOLD analysis project Ga0210003, IMG submission 182804) | Deep subsurface microbial communities from Baltic Sea to uncover new lineages of life (NeLLi) - Landsort_02402 metaG (SPAdes) (version 2) | ecosystem: Environmental > Aquatic > Marine > Oceanic >...
AGAGGGAGAGGGAGAGAGAGAGAGAGAGAGAGAGAGAGAGAGAGAGAGAGGTTAAGGCAAAAGGTTGAGAGAGAGGAGGTCGAGGTCGAGGTTGTTCCCTCGAAACCCGTACAAATTCATTCAACTTTCTCTCTTCTGTTTTTCATACCTGCGCGGGGTAGCTGATATTCTTCAGCGCCAGGTATCCCAGAGTGGGTCCTACGCTGTTCGACAGACCGGCGCGCCAGTAGGAAGACGGAGGCGCCACGGAGGAGGAGCGAGACTTGCTTCCTCCTCCCTTCTTCGTGTTCGCCGATGGCCTCAGTCCCGGCGCAACGCCGAGCAGCAGCAGGGCGAAGACGGCGCACGCCGCGGCCTGCGCGCCGTGCAGGGCATCGAGCCCGTCGAAGCGCCTCCCTCCGGAGTACGTTGTGGTCGCGAGCCGCTCCTGGAGCACGCCCTGCGTCAGGTAGGACGCGTAGACGCCGGCGGCGCCCGTGGCGATTGCCAGAGCGTTGGCGAGCGATGAGGAGGAGGAGGACGGCAGCAAAGCGTCTTTCGAGGGGGAAGAAGCCTTGATGGCGCCCTTGGGTGCCCCCTTTGATCGCGTCTGCACCATCACAATGGAGACGCTGGCGGTGGCTTCCACGCTCTGGGGAAAGGGGGCAAAGAGGGGAGAAAAGGCGACGAAAACAGATGAAGAAGAAATGGAAAGATGAAACCGATCGAAGTTTTGTTGAACGCGTTCTCCTTCTTTTTCTTTTTCTTCTTCTTCGACCTCAAGAAGAAAGAAAACGAAAACGTATCGGGTCGGTGGGTGGGGGGGGGCAAGTGCTTGTCATCTCTTTTTTTTTCACACGCAACAACAAAAGCCAATCGGAAAATCGGAGGCAAAAAACGGCGCTCAAAAAGGAAACATAAATCATAAGAGAGGGGGGACCGGTGGGAAGGAGGGAAACATGTTTTTTTGTTTTCCTTTCGCAAGGGTGAAAAAAAACGAATTATCTTTCTCTTTCTAGCAAGCAGAGCAACAAGCGCCGCGCGCTCTCTCTCGTGCAAACCTCTATTCTTTTTCTTCTTCTTCTTCTAGAAGCGGTCCTGTCCACCGCGGTAGTCGAAGCCAGAGTCGCGGTTGTTGCTGCCGCCTCCGCCAAAGTTGGCGTATTCCGTCCCTCCTCCCTCGCCTCCTCCCTCGCCTCCGTCTCGGCGCCCGCCCCTTCCGCCGCCGCCGCCGCCGCGGCCCCCACCCTGCCTGTTGGTGTTGTCGTAATTCCTTTCCCGGTTGTTCCCGTGGTTGTTGTTCCTGTTGCCGCCGCCGCCGCCGCCCTCGTAGTTCCCGCCGCCGCCGCCGCCGCCCTCCTGCTCGTCGGCGAGGCGCCTCCTCTCCGAGGGCCGCACCGAGTCCCCGGCCTTGGCCTTCTCGATAGCGGCCGCCTGGAACTGCTCGACAAGCTCCTCGAGCTTCTTCTCCGCGGCGGCGACGGCGGCCGCGGCGTCCTCGACCGAGAGCGCCGGCTTGGGCGCCTCGGCCTCGGTGGTGTCGTCCTCGGTGGCGCCTTCCTTCGGCTTCGCCGCGGCGGCTTCGGCGTCGCCGCCGACCTCCTTCTTCTTCTCGGCCTCCTTTAGCTCGGCCTTGGCCTCGTCGACCGCGGCCTGCGCCTCCTCTTTGGCCAGGCGCTGCTCCTTGTCGAGGCGCAGGTGCAGCTTCTCCTTCTGGACGTCGGCCTTGAGGATGTCCTCCTCCTTGACGCCGGTGCGCTGGGCGAGGACAGCCTCACGGGGCTTGGCGGCGCCGAAGGGGTTCTGTGGAGTGGAAAGGAGAGAGAGGGAGAGAGGGGGAGGGAAAGAGAGAAAGAGCGAGAGAGAGAAAGAGATAAAGAGCGAGATAGGGATGGAGGGAGGTGAGCGAGGGAGAAGAGGAAAGAAGGCGAGGGGAGAGAGAGAAGAGATGAGGGAGTTTTTTTTTTTGAGGTCCAAGCAGTCAGCAAGGAGAGTTCGATCGCGCGAAGTCATTCGGCAACCCGCCACCCCCCCCCTTCTTGGATTCGAGCTCTTTCGGCTGCTTGCTTTCTATTCTGTCACTTTAAGCTGGGCGTTGCGTTCACATTGGCAACATCGGGCACACGTTAACGTTCGAAACGAGGAAGCAAACGCCAGAAAGCGAGTGTCGATGCTTTGCATCTTCTCCGGCGGCTCAGAGACTCTCGAATGGCCCATTCGCCGGCAAAAACTTCACTCACGCTCTTGGCGGCGACGGCCCTCTCGGTCGCGAGCTTCGCCGCTGCTCCCTCGTCACGGGGCTTGAGGTTGAGCTTGGGTCTCTCGGAGCGGACCGGCGCGTCGTCGGCGGGAGGGGAGGACATTTCGTCTTTTTCAGTTGCGGGATCGGAGTTGGAAAAATAGTTGAGAAGACAAGAGGAAAGGAGAGTGAGGCAAGCTCTCATTTTCGTTTCGAGGGCGAAACCAAATTTCGGTTCGCAACAGCTCCGTTTGTTTTTTCCTTCCGACTTTTCAAAAGCGGCAATGGACGACCTCGACGCCCTGCTCGACCTCGAGGGGGCCGCGTTTGGCGACGACGACGACGAGGGCGTCTTCGAGGACGACGACGTCGGAGGCGGCGGCCCGAGCACCAAGGCCGGTGAGGAGGACGGGAGGAGAGAAACGGTGAAAGCAATCGGCGACGCCCGACGCCGACGACCAAACGATAAAAACTAATCCTCTTCTCTCAATTCACGTAATTCTCACAGCCTCTCCTGCTAAAAAGCGCCCCCTGGAAGAGACCAGAGTCAATGTATCAACAGCGCAACGAGTCGTGAACGGTAAGATGACACAAACAAAGAGAAAGATAGTTATCTCTCGTTCTTCTTCTCTCTCTCTCTCTCTCTCTCTCTCAAACATTTTGATTTTTCGATTTGACGACGACGACGACGCGCGGCGACTTGCCTCTCTCTCTCACCCCCTTCCTCACCTTGAACCAAAAAATATCGACAAAAAAAGCAGACCCGGCCGCCAAGAGGCCCCGCGCCGAGGAGCAGCCCGACAAAGACGAAGAGGAAGAAGACGAAGAGGAAGACGAGCTCATGGCCATGCTGGCGACGCAAGTCGACGTCGCGCCGAGCGCCCCGCCGCCGCCTCGGGCAACGGAGACGGAGAAGGAAGCCCGCGGAGAGAAGGAGACGACGGTGGCAGCGGCAGCTGAGGACGCCGAGGAAGATGAAGACGCGCCGGGACTCCCTGGCTTCCAGCGCCCTATCCACCCTTTTAAGGCAGCCGGAGACGTCAAGGTGGGCGAGGCCTTCCCGGTCACCTCCGCTGCCAGCGGCGAGAGGGTCTACCTCTCTTTCGGGCCGCCGCACATCCGCGGCGCGCTCGCCGAAACCGCAGCGAGGACTGAAAAATCCAAAGTGACAGCTCCTTCCTCCCGCTCTTCCTCTTCTTCTCGCTCTCCGAAGAGCCTGCTGTCCGCCCCGCTCTCGGTGCTGCAGGACCAGGCAGAGCGCGACGCGCTCGAGCGCGCGCTGGCCGCCGTGGAGGACAGGGACATGCAGGAGGCGGCCAGCGCCGTGGAGGCGAGATCTGCCGCCTTGGCCGCCGCCGCCGCCGCCGCCGGCGCTCCCCCCCCGCCTCCTCCCCGGTCCCTCCTGTGGGTCGACAAGTACGCCCCGCGCACCTTCATGGAGCTCCTCTCGGACGAGCAGGTCAACAAGGAGGTGCTGAGGTGGGTCAAGAGCTGGCACGGGGTCGTCTTCGGCGGCAGCGGCGGGAACCAGCACCAAAATCCTTCCTCGTTCAACGGCGGCGGCGGCGGCGCTGGAGGCGACGGCAGGCCCGAGCACAAGATCCTCCTGCTCGCCGGCCCTCCGGGACTGGGGAAGACCACGCTCGCCCACGTCGTCGCTCGCCACTGCGGCTACCTCCCGATCGAGATCAACGCCTCGGACGAGCGCTCCGCGACCGCGCTGCAGGCGCGCGTGCGCGACGCGACCGAGATGGCCGCCGGCGGCGGGCTCGTCCCCGGGAAAGACGGGGGCAGGAGGCCGGCGTGCGTGATCGTGGACGAGATCGACGGCGCCGCCGGGGGCCCCGAGGGGAGGTCTGCCGTCTCAGCGCTGCTCAGGATCGTCCAAGCGACCGGCGGGAAGAAGGGGAAGAAGAAAGGAAACGTCGCTGCTGCGGCTGCTCCATCGAAACGTGACGACGACGATTCTGACGACAGCGACCGCGAAGGAGACGAAGGCGGAGCGGCTGCCGCCGCTTCCTCTTCAAAGGCCCGGGGAACCTCCAAAAGGGGCCACTCGGGTCCCGGGAGGCTGCTCCGACCAATCATCGCGATCTGCAACGACGCCTTCGCGCCGGCGCTGCGCCCGCTGCGCTCGGTCGCGCTCGTCGTGCACATCCGCCCCCCGGCCACCGCCAGGCTGATCTCCCGCCTGAAAGCCGTGTGCTCCTCCGAGAACGTCGCGGCAGACAGGAGGGCGCTGGTCGCCGTGGCAGAGAGCTCCGGGAGGGACGTGCGGTCGTGCCTGCACGGGCTGCAGCTGCTGGCCGGAAGGAGCCTGGCGGCGGCGGCGAGGGCGAGGGCGGCCGCCGCCGCGGAGGCCGAGGGGGGAGGAGGAGCGGGCGCCCTCCTCCGCCCGCCCAGCGTCTCCGCCGCCGCCCCGCCTCGGGTCATCACCTTCGCCGCAGCTTCCGCCCTGCGCTCGGGCGCCAAGGACGCGAAGCAGTCCGCGTTCGACGTGTGGGGGGCGCTGCTGCATGCCGGCGCTCCGAGGGTAGGTGGAGGGAGCGTCGCCGCAAGGAGCGCCGCCGCAGACGCCGCCGCCGCCTCTGCTTCTTCTTCTGCAAGAGGCAAAGCTGCCGCCGGACACCACTGCACCGCCTCGGCCTTGCTCTGGGACGCCGTCTCCGACTTTGGCGACGCGGACCTGCTCCTCCGCGGGCTCCACGAGTCCCTTCCCAGACTCCGACTGGCCGACGGCAGGGCCAGCCGGCTCGCGGCGGCGACCGAGGCGCTCGCCGCCGCCGACGCCGCGGCCACGCGCGGGGTCGCCGGCTCCGGCGCCGCCGGAGGGGACTGGGCCCTGGCCGCGTTCGCCCCCCTGGGGCTGCTGCGGTTCCGGGCCGCCGTCGCCGGCCCGGACCGGCCGCGCGTCGCATGGCCGTCACTGCTCGCCGGCGCCGAGCGCGGCCGCGCGGCCAACGCCGCCGCGCTGTCGCTGTGGTCCCGCTCGCTGCCCGCCGGGCTCCGCGCCTCGGGCACGGCGGCCTGCTCGGGCCGCGCCCTGGTCTCGGACGTCGCGCCGGCGCTGCTGCGGGTCGCGAGCGCGCCCGGGACGCGGCCGGTCGCGCACCACCTGCTGTCTCGGGCCGAGCGGGCCGCGCTCGACCGGACCGTCGCGACGCTCGCGTCGTACAACCTCACCTACTCCCCCCGCACGGCCAGGGACTCCCTCGGCGGCTCCTTCGCCGCGGCTCCCTCTGGCAGGAGCGTCGGCTTCGGAGGGAGCAGCATCGGCGCCGCGAACGGCGCTCCCCTGGCCGTCGGCGGGCCCGCGGCGGCCTTCGCCGCGGCCTTTGCCGCCGCGGCCGAGAGCGGCGCGTACGGAGGCTCGATGGCGATGATGGCCGCGAATCAGCGCCAGACCTCTCTGGCTCTGGCTTCTGCTTCTTCTCTCGCATCCGCCGGCTCCTTGGCCTCGTCGTCCTCGACGTCCCTGCCCTGTGGCGTCGGAGGAGGCCCCTCCGCGCCCCTGAGGGAGGGCGACCTCGACCTCTTCCCCACGGTCATCTCCGACGTCGTCTCGTTCGGCCTCGGCAGGGCGCGCCCCGGGGCGGCCCTGCCGCAGCCCGCTCGGGCCCTCCTGGCCTCGGAGGTGGCCCAGGAGGTGATCAGGAGGAGGGAGGCCGCGTTCGCCGGCAGGGTGGGGCCGGCGGCGGGACCGCACGCCGCCGCGCAGCAGCAGCCAAACGCAACAGCGGCAGCAGCGAAAGGGGGCGACCGCCGGGCCTCCTCGGCCGGGACCGCCACCGCTCCGGTGCCGCTCACGCTCGCCGAGCGCGCGGCCCAGTCCGGCGCCGCGGCCCGCGCCGCTCTGGCCGCCCAGCAGGAGCGTGAGCGCAAGGGGACCTGGCTCGACCAGATCCGCGGCCGCGCGTCCAAGCGCAGGGCCGGCGTCCTCGCCGCGGCCGCGGTGCGCGCGGCGGCCTCGGTCGCCGAGACGCAGGAGCGGCAGATGGCCACCTCCGCCGCCGGCAGAGGAAAAGAGTCCGTAATCGAGGAGCAGCTGTCGCCGGGGGCGGCTGCGAGGAAGGCCGCGGCGCCCAAGGCGGTGTACAGGTTCAACGAGGGGTACACGAACGCGGTACGGAGGCCCGTCAGGGTCCGGGAGATGCTTTGAGAGGGGAAGGAGGAAAAAGAGAGGAAAAGAGGAGAGACACCTTGAACCGAGAGGGAGACTGCAAACCGAAAACGTGTTTCTGTTTTTTTCTTCCTTTCTTTCTTCTCACGCGTCTCCCCCATATCACACACGCAAACCACGAAGCAAAAAGAAGAGAACCAAGAGTACTGGGTGCGACATAGAGGAAAGGATGAATGTTCAGATCACAAAACGCATGGGCAAGCACAGAAAAAAACAACGGGAACTCTCTCTCTTTTCCACTCCTGCTTTTTTTGTTTTTTGTTGTTCTTTTCTCGAGCAGGAACGAGAAGAAAAAAAGAAAAAACCCGTCGTCCCTCACTGGCCCCTCCTCCGTAAAACGTTCTCCCTGAAATCGAGTGCCCTCCTCTCCGCCCCTCATGAAAAGCGTTCTCTCTGTTCTAAAAAAAAAACATCTCGTTTTCGGGCTTTTTCTTCCCCTCTTCTATACTCCAGGAGCACGAGAGTCTCAAAAGAGAAAAAGACATCCGCAACTGGGCGCACTTTTCAGCGGGGCGAGATCGTGATGTTCTCGTCCTTCTCCAGCAGCGTCCCGTTACGCATCTCCGTCAGCGCCTTGGCGGGCCACCCGGCGCCCTTGGCGGCCAGCGACAGCGCGAGCGGCACGTCGATGATGATCTCCTTCTCGGTCGGCTTGGCCCCCTTGGCGACGGTCTGGATGTACTCGCGCCCGACGGAGCCGATCCACCCGGCGACGTAGATGAAGCCGATGGTCGGGATCAGCGTCTCGCCGGCGTGGCCGTAGCGCAGCGCGAGCCCCGGGTCGGAGATGAGGTGCGGCAGGCCGTCGGTGCCGCAGAGGAGGCCGGCCTTGGCGTAGTTGGCAAAGCGCTTGTCGGTGCGGTCGATGGTGGCCTGGAGGGCGAGGGCGGGGGCAGAGCCCTCCTCGTACTGTTTTAGGGGTGGCGGTGGCGGTGGCGTGGGTGAAGAGCGGGGCGGAGTGGGACAGGCGGCGAGAGTGAGGAGCGAGGGAGACGGGAAGAGAGAGAAGAGGAGGAGGAGGAGGAGGAGAGGGGAAACGGCGGCGGCGGCGGCGGCGGAGACCGTTCGGCTCTGATCGGCCTCGCGTTTTTCCCCTCTTTTTCTTCTTCTTCTTTGCTTGGAGGAAAAAAAAAGATAAAGCTCAGTCATTCGGCGCTCGCGTTTCTCTTGGCGCGTCCCTCAGTTCCCGTCTCCTTTCTTACCTGCTTAAGCCTCTTCTGGAGGGCCTTGACCTCCTTCTTCTGGCGCGCCGCGTACGGCTTCGACTGCGAGCACGGGGTGAGGCCCGAGACGTCGGCAAAGGCCGGCATCGCCGTGACGCCGACGGCGAGGGCGAGCGCGGCGGCGGCGAGGGCCTGCTTGACCCTGGGGACGGCTGCGGCGACGGCCTTGGGCTGCTCGGCCGAGGCGCGGACCTGGAGTGGATATCGAGTTTGGTGCGAAGAGGGAGAGGGAGAGAGAGAGAGAGGGCGCCCGAAAGAGGGTGAGAAAACACCCATGGCGCAGCGAGAGGACGAGCGACGATTGCAAGTTGGCCATTGCGACGATGATGACGAAGCAAAGCCGTCCGGTTCTGGGCGCCGCTGCTGCGTGCTCCGCTTCGGACGTTCCCCCTTCGGAAGGGCTCTGTCGAGGTGCGACTGCCCCGGGCATGCGAAGGCGAGAGAGCGTGCGCAGGGGGGTGCTGGCGGCGGGGGCAAGGGGACGCTTTTTCTTTCCTCTCGAGGTCGATAGACTTGCGAGTTTGAGAGAAAGGAGCAGCAAAAAAAGCGAGAGGCGTCATGCCTCCCCCCGCGGGCGAGCAGCGGCGCTGGTCTCCGTTCGATCTTTCGCGCACAGTGGCTCCCACTCGAAGGCGTCGTACCGACAGGGAGGAGCGGGTGGCGCGGAGAGTCTGCATGCTGGCTGAGATGCGCGTCTGAAGGTTGAGGGTCGAGGTCGTTTTTTTTTTCCCGAAAAGTGGAGCTTCTTACTGAGCCTCTCAATTTTTTTTTTTTTTATGCACAGGCTCGCTCTGCCCCCCCCCCCCCCCTCGACCCAGACCAAACAAGAGGCAAAAACGTTCTTCTCCTCACGCCGCCTGCATCCTCGCCACCACCATCCCCTGCAGCTCCCTGGCCCTCCAGGCCCACGCCCTCACGGCTGCAGAGCGCTTGACCTCGGTGGTGACGTCTGCACCGGTCGAAGCGGCAGCGGCAGCGGCAGCAGTTGAAGCAGCGTCGGTCGCCGCCGCCGCAGCCGCCGTCCTGGCCGCGCCACCGCCGCCGCCGCCGTCAGCCTTCTGCTTCGCCATCGCTCCTCTCCTCCCGAGCTCCACCGTGCCGGCGACCTGGTCGATCGATGCGCCCTCGAGCTCCCCGTCGAGGATCAGCCCGGAGACCGTGGCCTCGGCCTCGTCGGCCGAGACGCCCAGCTTCTCCGCCAGGTGGCGCAGCCGGACGCGGACGTAGGGCGCGCAGGCGCCGAGCGCGACGGCGCGGCGCAGCAGCTGCCGCAGGTCGCCCAGGTGCGCTTCGAAGAGCATGTCGCCTCCCAAAGAGTCGTCCTCGAAGGACTGAGAAGAGGAAGAAGAAGAAGGAGGGGCGAGAGCCGCTGCTTCCTCCAGCCCCCCTTCGAGCTCCCTCAGCTGCCGGACGCGCGCCTTTTCCTTGGCGTCGGAGAGCACGCGCTCGAACTCGAGCGCGTCGGCTGCCTGGTAGGCCCTGACCAGCTCGGTCGTGCCGCACACGGCCGGGTCGGCCCTGAACGGCCTCGCCTCCTGCGCCTCGAACGGGTCGACGCCCGAGCGGAGGAGCATCGCCGCCAGCGCGCAGCGGCGCAGGCAGCGGCCGCGCGCGCGCGAGCCGGCCTCGTCGTAGCTCTTGAAGGCCTCGAAAAAATCGGTGGCCGCGGCGCACCAGTCGCGGTCGGCCATCGCGACGAGCGCGCCGCACTCGCGGATGACACCCACGACGCGCGGGTGCGGGATCGCGAGCGCGACGGCGGCGGAGGCCGCGCGGTGCAGCGGCTTGAGCGAGCGGGCGGCGTCGCCGCGTTCGGTGCGGAGGCGGATCTGCAGCGCGAGGACGTCGAGCGTCGCGGTTCCGGCTCGGGCGTCGCCGCCGCCGCCGCCAAGAGCCGTGGGAGTAGCGCCAGCAGCAACTGCAGAGGCGGCACCGGCAGAAGCAGCAGGGGTCTCTCCGGCCTTGGAGGAATCGAGGGGCTGCTGTTGCTGCTGCTGCTGCTGTGCTTGCACCTGCTGCGCCTGCTGCTGCTCCTCGAGCAGTTCGTCGAGGAGCCTCGCGGCCCTTTCGTGGGCGCGCTGGTCTAGCCACAGAGCCGCGAGGCGCAGGCGGGTGCGGAACGCGAGGCGGTCCGTGGCGCGGCTCGCGGCCGTCCCGGTGCCGGCGGCTGCGGCGGCGGCGGAGGACCTGGACAGAGAGTCGAGTGTCGTCAGGTAGACGCGCTCCAGCACCCTCTCCCCCGGGGGGGGCGCGGTGCCCCTCCTGCCTCTGCTGCCCTCTCCGGTCTTCGATGCCGCGGCGACGGCTGCGGACAAGGCGGAAGAGGAAGCGGCGGCTCCTTCCCCGGCTCCGCCAAGCGTTGTCGCCAGGAAATCGAGCAGGGATCCCAGCTTCTTCTCGGCGACGGGGGCCGTCACGCCCCCGCGCTGCGCGAGAGACAGCATGGCCCCGTACGAAGACAGCAGAGCATCGGCGGCGGAGGAGAGGGCCAGGTTCTTGTCGCCTCCCGCGTCTCCTTCGGCGGAAGAAGTGGCGGAGGCGGAGAGCGCGGCGTCGGCAGCGGTCCTGGCTTTGATCTTGACGACCTGCTTGAGCGCCTTGAAGGCCCACTCGTCCCTCGAGGGGTTGGTCTCGGCGTCCATTTCTAGGATGCGCTGGAAGCCCTCGAGGGCTTCCGCGAGCTGGTTCTGCTCGAGGTGGCCTGTGTTTCAGTTTTGGGGCGTGGGAATGGAGAGAAGCGAGAGGTGTTGAGCAGGCGAGTTTTCTTTTTTGTCGGAATACCGATCACTCGCTCCCCAACATCTTCTTCAGTCTCCGCCTCTTTACCTTTCGAGTTATAGTAGTCGTTCTCAAGGTCTGCGTCCTCAGCGTCGACCTCCTCGTCCGAGTACTCGAAGCCGTAATCTGCGGTTGTGGTGGTTTGAGAAAGAGAAAAGAGAGAAGGAGGTGCGAGGAAGGAAGAAGATGAGCGGAGCCATCGATCAACGGCACCAAAGGGAACCATCGATGATGATGCCTTTTTTAGAGCTCGGGCGCATCTTCTTCCGCCGACGCTTTCTCGCCAAACACACCTTCCATATCGTCGTCCGACATGGTGGGCAACGCGCTGGTGGGGCCGAACAAGGAAAAAAAGGGGAGATAGAGAAGAAGAGTGTTTTTGTTTTCGCACTCGCGTCAACCGAGAGAAGAAGAAAAGTGAAGAAGAAAAGAGAAGAAAGAAAAAGACACCACATGATTTCTGCATTCATTTCGGACGATAAAAAAAGAAGAAACAGATTTTCTTCTCACGCTGCACCTCCACTCCCCGACCCCTCGACCAGCGCCCTGAACAGCCCCCCTTCCTTCTGCAGCAGATCCTTCACCTCCCCCTGCTCTGCCAGCTGCCCCTTCTCCATCACCAGGATCCGCGAAGAGTCCAGCACGGTGGCCAGCCTGTGCGCGATCGTCAGCACCGTCGCCTGCGCGAACTCCGACCGCACCGCGGCCTGGATCAGCGCGTCCGCGCTCGCGTCGCACGAGCTCGTCGCCTCGTCCATCACCAGCACGCGCGGGCGGCGCAGCAGGGCCCGGGCCACGCACAGCAGCTGCCTCTGCCCCACGCTCCAGTTGCCGCCGTCCTCGGCCACGCGCGCCGACAAACCCAGCGGGTCCTCGGCGACCAGCGACTTCAAGCGCACGACCTCGAGCGCGGCCCAGATCTCGGCGTCCGACGCCCGCGAGTACGGGTCGAGGTTGAACCGCACGGACGCCGAGAAGAGGACGGGGTCCTGCGGGATGGCGGCGATGCGGCCTCGGACGTCGGCGAGGCCCAGCGAGAGGAGGTCGACGCCGTCGAGCGTGATAGTGCCTCCGCAGGGCTCGACGAGCCTGAAGAGGGCAACGACGAGGGAGCTGAGAGCAGAGGAGGGTGGGTGGGAGAGAAGGAGAGAAAGAGAGAAGGAGAGAGAGAGAGAGAGAGAGAGAGAGAGAGAGAGAGAGAGAGAGAGAGAGAGAGAGAGAGAGAGAGAGAGAGAGAGAGAGAGAGAGAGAGAG
>Ga0210003_1004078_pt1 | contig 11650 bp, 6 predicted proteins | sample LantaG_FD_182804 | JGI IMG/M metagenome (GOLD analysis project Ga0210003, IMG submission 182804) | Deep subsurface microbial communities from Baltic Sea to uncover new lineages of life (NeLLi) - Landsort_02402 metaG (SPAdes) (version 2) | ecosystem: Environmental > Aquatic > Marine > Oceanic >...
CTACCTAGAAATTCAACTGAAGCATCTAACTCAGATCTTGATCTGACTTCAGAGTATGCTGGTTGCAATACTATATCTTTATAACTGTATAAAGTTTTCATCGTTTACCTTTCATATAAGCAGTTAAACAATCATAAGGATGGAAACCGACGTCTAATAATTTAATATACTGATCGCAAAATTCATCTTGTTGTCGTTTACTCTCAATGTCCCTTAAAAAGGTATCAACATTACCTTGATATTTTTTATCAACCTCTGTACGAAGTTGTTCTCGTATTTTAAAATACTTACCCATATAGTTTAATTATAACATATAAAGTTTATGTATCAAGGTTTTTTATAACTAACTTATATTAATATTTGATAATACTATTATTATTATAAATATTTTTAATGTATACTTTTGGAACAACTATTGATAATAAATATCTACAATTAACAAATACAGTTTCTGGAGACGGGTTCGAATTTATTTCAAATTACGGGAGAGTTGATTTTGACGGTTTAAATATATTAGACGGGGAAGATGTAATTACTGTAAATTTAGTAGATTTTGATATTCCAAATTATGTTACATCTTCTGAACCTAAATACAATATAGAAGATAATGAAGTTACATATTCCGGCAAACCAAGCTTTACCTTTATATCTGATGTAGATACTGCTGTATATTCTATTTTAACAGGGAAAGATATTACCAATTTTGATAATTATACATTTGGGTTGTTAACAGAAACTATTTTTCCGAGTGATGTCAAGACATTACACACATCTGGTGGTAAACCTATAATTGGTGAATTCGGTAATTTTGAAGTTAAATTTTCACAGTTAACTGGTTCGCAAATCCATAATTTCAATCACTGGATTACAACCAACCTACAAATAAACTCAAATAATCATAGTTTTGATTTAAATACCAGTAACGATAAACCAGCATTTATAGCTCTAACGCAATATAGTCTAGATTTTTATCAATTAACTGGTGATAATATTAACGGACCTTACACTCAGACAGAGATTTTAACAGCTATTGTTAATGAAGAAATATTAATAGGGTCGGAAATGAAATTTAATTCAGCTGGTAAAGCATCTTTTATAACAAGCATAGCAGATAGTAATTCTAATTATACTTTAATATACACTGAGCTGACTGGGTCAAATTACCAAAATGTTAATGATTATTGCTCTTTCAGATTTACTAACCTTTTCGATGTATTTGATCCTAAAATTAACTTCAATAACATAAATGGTAAGCCGTCCATAGTTTATTATTCTTTAGACAATACATTAAATTATCTTTCCCTAACCGGTTCAGATGTAAATGATATAACTAATTGGTCTAATATAAATTTAAGTGTTACCGGTTATAATTGTTCTTTAGAATTTCAACCTGAAAATAGTTTTTATCCCGGTGCACCTGTTATATCGTATGTTGATAATAATAATTATTTAAATGTAATTCAGTTGACAGGAAGCAATTTTTATGATATTGAATCTGAATACTGGGGTAATCATTCTCTTGGTGAATTTAGTGAAGGGGGTTCATACACAAATCTTAGAGCGGTTAGTAGTGTAGATCCAATTGAACTCGCATATATACCTTTAAAAAATTCATTAACTTACCCTATAGCAGATGTAACTGGCATTAGTTACTATGATGATACTAATGATAGTTTAAAATATACCCAGTTAACAGGTAATAATTTTTCAGATATAAATAGTTGGGGTGTATATACAGTCGATAACGCAAGTGTAGTTGGGCAATATAGTTCGTTACAATTTGTTTCTGGTAGTAGCCCTGCTATTGCTTATCATGATAATGTTACTGGTGATTTAAAATATGCTCAGTTAACGGGTAATAATTTTGACGAGCAGAGATGGGGTATATTAACATTAGATAGTGTTAATGATACCGGTGAGTATACATCATTAAAAATAATTAACAATAGACCTGCTATTAGTTATATCAATCAAACTAACAATACTTTAAATTATATTGAACTTACTGGTGCAAATTTTGACCAATCTAGTAACTGGGGTAAAGTTATAATAGATAATATTTCAATTTTTGATAATTATACTTCACTCTCTTTAAATAGTGCTTTTGAACCAGGTGTTTCATATTATGATGATAATAGTAATTCATTAAAAATAGCACAATTAACTGGTACAGATTTTACAAATAAAGATAATTGGGGTGTTTACACAATTCCTAATAATGGTAGTGATGTTGGTAAATATACATTTTTAAATTATACATCTTCCAACAAACCAGCTGTTGCATACTTAGATACAACAAATAATGCTTTATTATACTCAATTTTGACAGGTAATGAAGATAGTAGTTGGGGTACAATATCTTTAACAAATGCTTCTTCAGGTAAAATTAGTTTACAATTTACACCGTATAACGATAAACCGAGTATAAGTTTCGTTACATCGAATTCAAAGGTCGGTTATATTCAACTGACAGGGGCTGATGTTTTTAATACCAGCAATTGGAGTGTTAATGAGTTAGATAGACAAAGTGGTTCAACATCTTTACAATTTTCTTCAGCAGGGGCTCCTGGTATAAGCAATTACAATAATGACACAAAGTTTTTGGAATATTTTCAATTAACAGGTGTTAATTTTCAAGACCTATCGTCATTTGAGCAAGTTGATTTAAATAATGAAAATTGGGGATTAGTTACAATTGATTCGTCTGGTGAGGTTGGTCAATATAATTCCTTAGCATTTAGTCAATACGAACCTATTAACGAATATAAATTATCTGCAGATAAACTATCTGCATTTGATGGGGAAACTTTTAGTATTAAACTTTCAACTAATGAAGTTGTAAACCCGCAAGAAATATTTTACGAGTTCAATAATAATAATAGCGAAATATTTCCTTCATCGGATTATTTCGTACCCACGGTGATTGATAATATATTCTTCGACGTTATAAATGTAAGCGATGAAGAAAAAATAACTTTTACATTGCCTGATTTATATAACCCTGCAGAGGGTCTTAATCCAGACCATTCTTTAGATGTATATATAGTAAAAACTGAAACAGTACCAGTTACAGCGCTTACAGCAATACCTTTTGACGATGAATCGTGTAATAGAATAGTTTTAAAGGAGCTGATTAACCCAGCTAAAGATATAACTATGTCTTTTCAAACTAATAGAGATGCAGTTAATTTATTGACTGAAAATAATTTAGTCTTATTAACAGAAGAAAATATACCTCTTTTAGGTGAGTTTAATATTATAGATGGGAGTGGTTTTAGTATTTTCCTCGTTGAAGGTGAAAAACCACTTGATAATCAAAATGGACAACCGGGACCCAGTCTAGGTATTTTAGCAACAAATGATACAGGTTTTAATCCTATGTCAGGTCATTTGTTAAGCATTGCTTTTGATTTAGCTGGTTTTTATGGGGTAAAAAATTTATTTAAAGATTCAGGAGATAGAGGCTATTTAAGCCCTAGACCATATACAATTACAGCAAGAGTTAGTAATTTTAGTTCAGAGTATGACTATATATCGTCAACAACTTTTAGTGAAAGTATTTTCAAGTATAATACACCTATAAAATGTTATCGAGTAAGATTCAGAGAACATCTCACAAGATTATATTTCGACGTTAAAGACAGGTTTGAAGACAGATATACTAATTTAGTAAGCTTTGATACAAATATTGATTTTGCTAATTTACCAAGAGGTGTGAAAATCGGTCTTTCGTATAGCGGCGTACAAAATTTACCTGTAAAAGATATTACGTATTCAGGAGAAGTGTATTAATTGTTTTCCAGTTCTTGTACTCTTTTATTGAGATCTTTAATTTCTTCAAGTAAAAGAGGTATAAATTGGATATAATCAATAGCTAAATAACCATTACTGTTTTCTTTTACCATATCAGGAAGTATTTCTTTAACTTCTTGCGCTATAAAACCATAATTTTTACCTTCCCTCTCTGATTTTTCATTCCAATCAAATTCATAACCTTTAATATTATGAATTAAATTATTATTCGATAATTCTTTAACATTATCTTTTAATCTTTTATCAGATGAATAATAAGCAATAACATCACCACCAGCTCTGATACTACCAGTCGCATTGATGCAACCACCAGCTGTTATATTACAAGAAGCATTTATATTAGTATTAGTGCATATAGTACCACCTGAAGTAAATACACCAGCAACACATAAATCACCACTGTTGCGTAGAAGAGCTGTCTGCGTTCCACCGAAATATATACGTAAATTATTATTATCACGCAATTGTATAGATTCGAAAGCACAACTTATATTACACCCGTATGATTCTTTTCCAATTGAAATACAATTAGCAAATATTCCTTTTGAAGCAACTACATTTTCATCCGTATAAATACAATCATTAGCGCATATTTTACCTGTCGTATTTATATTACTACTAACATCTAAAGTACCACCAATATTACCTGCACCGGTGGAAATTAACGGGCCGCAAACTTCGATACCAGCTGCATCTGATTGTTTACCTATTGATATTGAAGAGCTGTTACCATGACCATCTGTTAAATTAATTCTACCTGATGGTAGATTAGTTAAAAGACAATTATCTCCTGTTTTTATTAGACCGAAATATGTATCTTGAATGTTTTTATCTTGTAAGGTAGCCATATTATAATATTATTTAATTTTATTTTTTAATTCATTTATTTCTGAATTTAATCTTTTCACTTCTTCGATTAATACAGGAATTAGCTTTATATAATCTACTGCTAAATACCCATTATCTCTTTCTTTTACTACAGTTGGTAACACTTTCTGTACTTCCTGCGCTATTACCCCTATATCAACACCTTCTTGTTCTGCATTTTTATTCCAATCAAACGTATAACCAGTTATATTATTTATAATGTTTTGCGTGTTACATATTTTATTAATATTATCTTTTAATCTCTTATCAGAGGAATAATAAGCAATAACGTCACCAGTAGCTCTAATTGTACCACCAGCGCATATGTTACCACTAGCTGTAATACTAGAAGCTGCAACTCCATTAGTAATAGTGGCACTATCAGCTACAAAACTACCACTAGCTGTAATATTGCCGGTAATATCAGCACAGGTAGCAGTAACGCACCCTGATGCAGCAATATCACCACTAGCATTAAAATTAACACTCGAAGTATCACCAGTTGCCTCTAGACTACCGAAAACTTTTAACCCTGCGTTACTTTGACCTAAACTAATAGAAGTATCGTTACCCTCACCATCAGTTAATCTTGTTTTACCGCTAGCTGGTAAAGGTGTGTTATTTGATGTCTTTATTAAAGACTTATAAGTAGTTGATACTTGATTTCCTGTAAGATCTAAACCTGCCATATAAATTATTTAATTAAAAAATGATTGTAGATAAAGGTGGGTTCTTTATATTAATTGTTTCTATGTCTAATAGTTTTATAATTTCTAATTGATAATTATAAAAGCTTTCAATTATCCTGTTAAAAACTAATAAAGATGTTGTTTCGTTCATACCTACGTAAAAATCTTTTGTGTTATCTAAGTTGATTTGCAATTTATCTTCAGGGTTGATATGAGATACATCATCAAATATTTTAACGCCTCTGTTATCAAACTTTAACGAGACCTTTTTTGATATTCTATTAGCTAATAGTGAATGATTATATAAGAGTTTATAAAAAGCAACATTAAGTGTGATATTATTAAAATATTCAAATGAAAATTCCATTTCATCTAAATCGTAAAAATCTGGATCATCTTTACTAAAAAGAGATAGCAATTCCATATTTTCTGAATATTCTAAAATATTTTTTGTAGAGATAAATACTAACTTATCAAAGTTATTTTCTGAAGCAAGAATATCAATATCCAAATAATTGTAATTATCTGATCCACTTGAAAAACCTTCCCAATTATCAAAATTTAAATCCCATAAAAAATTTGTTTCTTCCCAATTAACGTCGAAAGAAAGATTTTTCAACAACTGCCACTCAGCAATAAGTTTATTTTTTCGACTTAATAGGTATTTATATACACCGTAATCAGTTTGTATATAAAATATATTTGAATTGTTTTCCGAAAATAGTATTTTTTCTAGTTTTTCATTTTTAAAGTCATTTACATCTAAAATAAATTCATCTTTCTTTTGAAAATGACCTGTTTCGATAACAAATATCTTTTTATTTTCAAAAAGTATATATAAATTTTTATCAAATGCATTATAAGCAAAATTCACAAAAACGTTTTCATTAAACAATTTATTGTTGATATATTTTTTTATAAAAATTAAATCTTCGGAAAATTGTTTAATTACTTTTTCACCTTTATCGTAAACATATATAAAATTATCACCGTAAATAATTTTTTGTATATCTTGAAAATTTGTTTCATTGTCGCCAATACCTCCAATAGAATCAATATATTTAAAATTTCTTACACCAGTTCTATCTAAATTAACAATATTACTTACATCTAATTTTATTATTGCATTATTACCTGAATCTGCTACAAATAAAGTATCACGACTATTGTTTGCAGTATTTGCAATTTTATCAAAAGTTAAACTAGAGTAATCTCCTATAGCGTTAGTACTAGCTGTAAAGTTAAATGTTTGATGCTGTTCACCTTCTGCAGGGTCATCTACTTCGTAAGAAAATATAGTATTTTTAGATGAAAGAAATAAAGTATACTTATCATCAAATCTACTTTTCATAATATCTAGATTATAATCACTCGTACCATTAAACGCTTCATTATAATTTCTAAAAGATGGTAAGGTAGAATTACTAGAGACTACGACTGTATTTGTAGGTAACCAGGTTATAAATTCATCTCCAAAAGCTGGTGGTCCTATAACCGATGAAACAACTGCTATACCGGTATTATTGACAGGAATTTTAGGACTAGGAAACTTACCATATCTAAATATTTCAACAAAATTATCATATAGTTGTGAAATTTTAAGGTTTAGTGTATTTTTATTAATAATTTCGTTAGGTTGAAAATATAATTCATCCAATGAATATGGTAAGCTTATTACATCGGAAACTACTCTATCAAAATATAAATCTTTACTTAAAATTATCTTTGTGTTAATATTATCATATGAATTTAGAGGTAATTCTTTACCGAATCTACCAGCAAATGCTCTCCCATCTAAAACATTATAATAACCAATATAATCACTACCGGTTAAAGAAAAATCTCCACCATCAGTGTAACCAACTTTGTCGCTAATTATTGTATCAAAAACTGTATCTCTTATATGCATATTAAAAATTTATATCGTAATTTAATTGTGTGTTTTCTATATTAAACGGTAACACTCTTTTTATTTTGGTATTTAAGAATTTTGTAAATTCTTCTTGTTCAAATTCAGACAGATTTGCATTCTTAACGTAAATTTTAATATTGTTGTTTTTTCTACCAGGTAAATTTACATTATAGATATTATTCATCTCTTCTAAATTATTTCTAGTTCCGCAAGTTATATCAAAATTTAAATTATCAATTTTTTTATCTTTCAAATGTAAGAATTTGATAAAATCTTGAGCTAAATAACTATCATACAATTTAAAATTACTTATAGTACCACCTTTACCGAAATATCTATCAGTATTTACCAGTTTGCTAATAGGGTTATTTTTTATATTAGGTACATTGTAAAAAATATCAGGAAAGGTAATTCTTTCTAGTACACGCTTGTTAGGTGTAAATTTAATTTCACCTAACAACTCTCCATTTAAATGTATATCTATTAAACCATCGTTTAGTTTAAAGTTGATAGATATTTCATTTTTCAACTTTAAGTTTTTAAGTTCAATAAATCTTTCCTCACTCTTCAAACCGTCTATATTCGTCGTTAAAAATTTACCATCCCATCCACTTAAACTCGACGCTGGGTTGGTATATGTATAATCAGCTAAATTCCATGGTCTTTTACTTTCTTTTGAGTCGATAAATGAATCTAAACTCACTACAAAATGTAATTTGTTTTGCCTATCCTTAAATTTATAGTATATACTATGGAAATTTACAGGATTAACATACTGTCTATTTACTTCGAAACTAATGTTATTAGATGAAATTGGTAATATATAATTTTTACCACCATCGAACGGAGTTTCTAAGCTTATTTTATCTACAATAATATTATAATCTTGTGTCCTACTAAATGATAAAAGTTTTATTTCACCATCTTCGTTGGTAAAATCTAAATTTACTCCGGAGACTGCTGATGTCGAAAGATTAATAGTACTTAAAAGGTCTCTTTCAGAAGAAAAGACATGAACATAACCTTTATTTTCATTATCAAAACTTTGAATATACAACTTCTCATCAAAAGTGTTTATATCATATATATTATTATTTGTAGAAAGTGACCCTAAATTGGTAGAATCTTGTTCAGTTATATTTTCAAATAGTACCGTGTCAATTTTTCCTACACCACTTAAACTCACACCAACTCTATCAGATAAATATTTACCATTATAACCTATTAGTGAAATAAAATCACCATCTCCATTTTGTATTATAGATGAACCGGATGAAAGATTTAAATTTACGCTTGATGATAATGAAAGACTATTTAAATCCAAATCTTGTATTACATCACTACCTTCTGTTAAAAATAGTGTTTTATTATAACCATAAAAATATCTATTTTTATAACCTGAAAGTATACTATTAATGGTTCTATCACCAAAAACAGTCACGTTTTTTAATCTTTGATCTAAAATTTCACCAGTAAAGCCAGTTTTTATGATCCTATCGTTGCAAACTAAAACTATATTATTATGCTGTTCAATATAAATTACATCATTTATTGCAGATACACTCGGGTACTCATTTTCAGTTAATAAGTTAAAATTATTATCATATATATATAAACGGTTACCTTGAGGTAAGAAAATAAAAGGTGTAAAATAGAAATTATTCTTTAAAGAGAATCCATCTTGATAGAGGTTACCAATCATTTGATATGTGTCTAATGAATCTAGTTTATCTAATTTCAAATCGAAACTTATATTAAAATCTTTCGGATTAATTAAATTAAAATCAGTTATATCATAACCTTTAGAGTCAAAAACTAATTCATTTCTATCTAATAATTCTTGACCAGATAGTTTTATATTAAACGTATCTTTATTGACCCTATAATCTAAACCGGTTATGACATCATTTATATATTTGTTACCTACTCTCTGATAATAATATGTCGAACTAGGTTGGAAAACTAGATTGCTTTTTATATCATAAAAAGTTGAGTCAATTCCATTTTGACTGAAAAACTGTTTTGCTTGAGATCTATATTCAAAAGCTTGTTCTTGTGTACCTGTAATAGCATTTAAAAAAGAAGCCTTTTGTGGGTTGTAATATCTATCATACCAAATACCTTCTTCGTATTCATTACCGCTTAACCACGAACATAAAAATGTTCCAGAATTTTCAGTTGCTTGCGGGTCATTGTAATCTTCATTACCAAATTTAAATCCATTCTGTAGCAATAAAAAGCTACTATTTTCTAATAAAAATAAATTGTTTAAATCACCAGCTCCAGAATTTACATTCTTATTACTATCTAAAAGTTTAAAAACTTTATCACTAAAATAAGGTGAATTACTAGCTAATGAGCCTGCTTTTGAAAGATTGCTATCATTAATGTTTAATCTCCTAAACGGAAACAATGTATCTGGTAATGTAAATTTAGTGTATTTATCTGGTAAAAAATTATATTCTTTTGTATAAAAATTATATCCAAGTAAAATCTCTTCATTCTCAAATTCTTTATTATCAACGTTTAATAATGATGTATATTTTCTCTGACTTGTTTGGTTAGATGATAAAGGTAATAAAGGGTTAACGAAACTGTCGTTTGATAATTGATTTCTCAAATTAAAGAAATCTATTGAATTAATAAATCTTTGAGATTGTTTATCAGTAATATCACCACTTAATGAAGTTATTTCATATGGAAACCAACCTAAAAAATTATTTTTTCTATTCTTTAACGTTTCATCACTAATCTTTTTATTTCTATCATAAAAAACGAAACTGTTTATATCTTCTTTACCGATGAGAGATTGTTGATCTGATAGTTTAATAACCCCATTCCTTACTGTCTCGTTAGTAGGGTTCTGCAATGTCAATCCACCACTAAGAGGAGCTAACACTTTAAAGTTACCCGATGTTAACGTTTTAAATAAAGTTATAAATAATTTTTCCCTATTAAAGTCATATTCAAATAAAAATGAACTTATTTGAATATACTCAGAGTTTAAAATAGAAAATTTTAATGGAATTGAAGGTGACGTTTCTGTAAAACTTAAATATTTTTCAATACCATTGTCGATACACTTTATAGTGCAAAATTTATCGTCAATAAAATCTAATAAAAAGAATTGATCTTCTCCGTTATCGAGATAATCAAAATAAATATCTGAATCACCAAAATTTCCAATTCTTGAAAAACTTAAGTATGAAGCTGCCGATAAGGTATCTAAACCATTAAACGCTAAAGTAGTATTGTAGTCTAAAAAATTAAAATTTTTATTTAAATCATATTTAAAAAAATCATTGAAATCAATTTCATCTGTAAGGATGTTAACACTATAGTTTTTTACTTTAAAGTCATTTAAATTTTCAAAAAACTTATATTTGTTTAAAGTTAAACCTTGAGAAGTGGAAAAGGTATTTTTTACTAATTCCGTATCTTTATCTATTGTTTCAAAGAATATCGGTTCTAGAGTTTTAAATGATTTCTTATTTACAGGCATTTTAAAATATTTAGTTAAGATGTAATATTATTAAATAAATAATAATATGCCAGGTATTTCTATTTCAGAACTTATTTCATATAATTGCACAGACGGGTTAAATGAGAGTCTAATACCTATTTCTGTTAATGGTAACACATACAGTATTAAATCTAGTGTTTTTTTAAATGATTTAAATAATTGTTTACGGACAACTATTAACTGTGTTGAACAACAAGGTTGCACTATTATAACGTGTATATCCGATACAAGTACGTTATGCAATAGTATTCAGTGTAATGAAACTGATATAACTAATATAAAACAAGAAGTGATTAATATAAAGTCGCAAATTACTGAAATAGACGGCCGTGTTGATTTAACTTCAACTTTAGATGATTGCACCACATTAAATCAGCTCATAACAAATAATACAAATTGTATTAATAATAATGCATCACAAATTACAACATTAAATGGATGTATAGATACAATAAATGAGGATTTATCAATAAAAGCAAGTGCATCTCAAGTTAATACTTTAGAAAATTGCTTGAATTCAGCTAATAGTAGTATTGAAAATTTAAATAAATGCACTGCAAATCTTCAAGGTCAAATTAATACATTGGATGTTGCCGGTCAAGCCATGGAATTTGATTGTTTGTCAAATAAGGTTACACAGAATGAAAGTAGTATAACTAATTTATGTAATACAACTACCAATTTACAGGGAAGTATATCTACTATAAATAATAATTTAGGTGCAAAGGCAAGTGCTAGTACTGTATCTACATTACAAAGTGATTTAGATACTGCCGAAGGAAATATTACATCACTACAGACATGCAGTACTAAATTTGATAATTGTATTACTTCTATTGAAGGTGA
>Ga0210003_1004081_pt1 | contig 11644 bp, 8 predicted proteins | sample LantaG_FD_182804 | JGI IMG/M metagenome (GOLD analysis project Ga0210003, IMG submission 182804) | Deep subsurface microbial communities from Baltic Sea to uncover new lineages of life (NeLLi) - Landsort_02402 metaG (SPAdes) (version 2) | ecosystem: Environmental > Aquatic > Marine > Oceanic >...
TCGCAGCAGTTCGGGCGGCAGAGCCCCGATGTCGTTGGCAGTAGCAACGACAAAGACCGGGGCCTGATGTTCCTGCATCCACGTCAGGAGGGAGCCGAACATCCTTTGAGACAGGCCGCCGTCGGCACTTCGGCTTGCTGCGGAGGCAAAGGCCTTTTCGATTTCATCGATCCAGAGAACCACCGGCGACATCATTTCGGTTTGCCGCAGGGCATCTCGAAGGTTGCGTTCGGATTCGCCAATGAAGCTGGCGTACAAACTGCCCGGATCCAATCTCAAGAGCGGCTGATGCCAGGCGGTTGCGATGGCTTTGGCGCAGAGGCTTTTACCGGCCCCCTGCACGCCGAGCATAAGCACTCCTCTGGGCGATTCAAGGCCGAACTCCCTGGCCTTAGAGCTAAAAGCGCCTTTACGTTGGTTCAGCCATTTTTTCAGATGCCTCATCCCGCCGATCTCACTCAGGTCCAGAGGTGTTTCGACAAACTCCAGCAAACCTCCACGTTGGATCATCCCTCGCTTGCTTGCAATGACCCTGTTTATATCATTATCATCGAAGCGTCTGTCCTCGATGAGCGTGTCGGTAATAACCCGCTCGGCCTGACGGCGGGTAAGCCCCCGAAGGTTGCGGACGATCGTATCCAGGCCCTTTTTTGTGATGCCAATCTCGATGGGTGTTTTGCGATGGGAACGCAGCAGCGTCTTGCGGACAATTTCGATCAGCTCCTGTTGGCTTGGAAAAGAAATCTCGAAAAGTTTCGTATAAGACTTCACGACTTCGGGCAGTTTATCGTTACAGTCGAGCATCACGAGAGTGTTGCCGAGCTGCTCGAAACGGTCAATCAGGTCGCGCAGAGCCCGCAGCACTGAGCATGCCTTGAGATGTTCGGCGAGATCGAGAACGACACAGATAGAGGCTTGCTCTGTTTCAGCAAGGTAATGAAGGCCGGCAGTGGGCGTTTCAGTATCAGCGATATAAGGGCTGTCCGCCAGGAAGCCCTCTTTGACACCGCCGGCGACCGACCAAACCCACAGACTGCACTTCAGGTCAAGTGCTGTGTGGCGTATAGTGTCCAGCGCGTAACGTTCTTCATATGTCACGATTGATATACAGGAATCGCCACCCTCGATAAGCTGTTTAAATCGTTCGCTATCGCCCATTGGATTGTTTGCTCTTATTTATTTCGCGTACTCAAGGAATTACTTTTTCGGCCCCAGCAGTTCGATAATATTGCCGTCGGGGTCTTTTACGAGAGACAGATAGTAATTGCCTGTGCCCAGTTGATAGGGCTCTTTGACCGGGACCACGCCGGCTTTTTTAGCTCGCTGAAGCGCTGCTGTCATATCGGAGACGGATATCGTAAGGTAACTGAATCCCAGGCTCGAGTGGATAAATCGGTTATCAACCTTCTTGCCGAGCGCTTCGGTAAATTCCATGATCTTGATTCGGGTCGCGTTTGGTTCGTCACCCAGCACGAGCACCCTTACGCTGAAAGCCTGGTAATCGCTCAGTCCGGCATCTCCTCCCATCTCCTTCGAGACGTCAAAACCGGACAATTCGGTGAATCCGATGGCGTTCTTGTAAAACTGTGCCGCTTTTTCCACGTTGCTTACCACGATACCGACGTCGATAGTTGTCTTTGGAAAGTCACCTTTTGTCCCGCCTGTGCCGGCAGCGCCGGCAAGTAATACGCTTGCCACAAGGCAGAAAACCAACAAGGCTATCAGTTTGAATTTTTTCATAACAGTTCTCCTTAAATTAATTAACGTGGATTGGTTGTCCCTCATTATAAAGAAAAAGTGGAAAGACAAAAGCCCAAAAATACATTATAAATCTTTTTATACCGGCTGTTTTTTGATAATAGCTGACTAAATAACTTGAATTACGCGATTGTGAGAATATAATTCAGGCGCCGGATTGGCATCGATATCGATAAACCGCGGGGCAACAGATGAGAAACGGATTTCAACGAATTAACTGCATCCTGCATTTCGTTGGGGGTCTGCTGGAAATATTGGGGCTGGTCCTTTTGCTTCCGTTGGCTGTTGTTCTAATCTACTGGGGACAAATGGGCGACGGCTGGATTACCGCTACTGCTTTTGTTGTCACGGCGGCGATCTCGTTTTCTCTTGGATTGGTGCTGCGCAATAAGTTCGAGTCGGATTTACTCGATACAACCGGGTCCATGCTCATGTGTGCTCTCGGCTGGCTATTTGCTTCGGCATTGGGAGCTTTGCCCTTCCTTATTGGAATCGGTGCGAATTATCTCGACGCCTATTTTGAGGCGATGAGCGGTTTTACGACTACCGGCATTACCGTTTTTTCCGGGCTGGATAATATGCCGAGGAGTATCCTTTTCTGGAGATCGCTCATGCAGTGGCTGGGTGGCATAGGGATACTTTCCTTTTTCCTGATGATTATTTTCCAGTCGGGCGGGTCCCACCACATGTTCGGCGCCGAGAGCCATAAGATTTCTTCGGTCAGGCCCGCGCCGGGATTATTCCACACTCTTCGGATACTCTGGGCAATATATGCGATGTTCACGGTTTTCGCAGCGGTAATTCTTGCGATCGAAAAGATGCCGATTTTTGACGCCGTCTGTCACGCCCTGACCACCTTGTCCACGGGCGGTTTTTCGCCGCATGACAGCAGTATCGCATTTTACCGTTTAACGAACCACCCCAATTATCGGCTGATCGAATATACCCTCATATTTTTGATGATGCTGGGCGGAATCAACTTTCTCGTGCATTACCGTGTTTTGACAAGAGACTTTAAAGCCCTCTGGGACAATACCGAAATTCGCTACTGGTGGCGGCTCATCGCTGGTTTTACGGTTATCATAATCATCGATCATCTCTATAAGTCCGGGGCTTTCACCGCTCTGTTTAGAGACGGCACGGCGATTAATTTTGGTGAATTTGAGCGGACGTTCCGGCACAGTTTATTCCAGGTTGTGTCGATCATCACATCGTCCGGCTTCGTAGCCAGGGATATCGGCTCGGATTTCTTCGGTGCGCTGTCTAAGCAATTATTCCTGGCTATGATGGTAATCGGCGGCTGCGTCGGCTCGACTTCGGGAGGTTTCAAGATACTGAGGATCGCCATACTCAACCGGCTGATCTTCCGCGAGCTTCTCAAGTTGAGAATTTCCGGCAGGGCATCCTCGGGGGTGGTGATCGACAAAAAAATCGTGCCTGATGATGAAGTGGATCGGGTAGCGGCTTTGTTCTTTACATGGATGCTGTTGCTCCTGGTTGGCGGCGGGATTACCGCTATTTGTTCGAATCTGGGCCCGTGGGAATCTTTCTCGGGGATGTTTTCCGCTGTGGGAAATATCGGGCCTTGTTATATATCCTTGGACGCCATGAGAAATATTCACCCTGTTGTGAAACTGACTTATATTTTCGGCATGTTGGCGGGAAGGCTGGAGATCCTGCCGGTGTTGCTTCTGTTTTCCAGAAAGGCATGGAGATAGATCGAAATTAAAGTAAAAAGTCAAAAGTAAAAAGTCAAAATTGAGGAATCCCTTAGGGATGACTTCCTAAAATTGGAGGTATTATAAAATGTATATTGTGGTTGCCGGCGGCGGAATGGTAGGCGGCGGGCTCGTTCGTAGCCTGTTGGATAATAAGCATGATGTAATATTGATTGAACAACAAAAGGAGCTCTGCGACAAGCTGTATGCCGAGACGGGGGTCGTAGCGATTACCGGAGGCGCTACGAGCATTCAGGTTTTGATCGAAGCAGGCATTAGAAAGGCCGACGTAGTCGTGGCGGCAACAGGCAGCGACGCGGATAATCTCGCCTGCTCGATATTGGCCAAGAGTTTTGATGTGCCCAGGATTATCGTCAGGATGAGGGACCCGGCGTATAAAAATGCCTATATCGTTGCGGGTGTCAGTTCGATTGTTCGCGTGACCGACCTTATGGTCAGCCAGATGATGATGGATATCGAGAATCCCGAAGTGCGCCGAATTACGACTATAGGCGGCGGCAAGGCGGACATTTTTATGATCAAGGTGCCTGATGGAGCAAAAGTCGCCGGCAAGAGCGTCAAAGACATTGTCGATAGCCGCCACTTCCCATCCGAGTGCACTTTCGTCGCCGTTTACGACCAGAAGACGGAAGAATGCTCGATCCCGCGAGGCAAACAAATAATCAATGAGGGCAACGAATTGTTCTTAATCTCCGCCGCCGAGAACATAAAAAAAGCAGTAGACTTCCTAACCGCCAAAAAGAGAAACTGACGCCGTTTCATAGCATTAATTGCCGTGTCTTTGCGAGCGATTCGAAGAATTGCGCGGCAATCTCAACCGTTACAGTGTGACTTTCTCAACAGCCCCACTGTCTCTGGTTTCCCCTATTTGGCTGTTATTTTTTCACTTGACAGATCAAAGTCTCTTTGTATCTTGTAAGAGCACAGTAGCGGCATGGAGTTCCTCTGAATGACGAGAAGTTCGGGATGTTATGCGGAACCCTTATATACGTAGTTAGAGCGAGAAAATGATTACAGAAAAAGATATCAAAGTTTTACGTTCTCAATCATCCAAATATCGTGTCTTCGCATTAAGATTTATAATACCACTTTGGGCCCTTATACTCTTGGCAGTAGCTCTTTTCAATATATATTTAGCTATGAAATGTGCAGAGAATGGCGGCACAACACTAAAGCACATTCTAAGGTTTGAATATGACTTGCAGTATTCAGGATGGTGTATGAAATCTCTGGATAGATTACATGTATCTTTATTTCAAATCGCTATCTCAGTGATTTTATTTGAAATTTGTTTTGGTGTGAAAGCAGAGATAGACAGAAGCAAAAGGCTACTAGATTTTATAGAGATGCACACAAATAGCAATAAATCTAATAATTCTAACCAATCGCTGGAAAAGGACGGCCTGGAAGGCCACCCCTGATGCCTATCAAATGTTTGCAACTGACAACAGTATCTGTTACGACCCTGGCTGGCGTCAGTCTCGTGCCAGCCACGGTTGCAGGTGAAGCACGACGTTAGCTTTGAGGAGAACTTTAGGAAATGAATATTGAGATTGAGCGAAACCTCGGAGAGCAGCCCATCGCACGGATCATGGTAGACCATGGTCTCAAGGCACGGGACCTTGTCGCTATCTCGACTCAGCGACTCACTCACAAGATGGTATCTCGGGCGTGCAAAGGCAGAAGGTTAACACCGAACGTCCAATCCAAGATTCGTGATGCCCTGAATGAGTCTACGGGCAAAGAGTATTCGATGGAGGAACTTTTTAACTACTAACCAGTTCCTTCTGTGCTTGTGGCGGAATAGTGAACCGTTGAGTGCACTCGATTCAAAATGGCATGCTGTTTTTACGAGTGATTTATGACATTATCCGATTTGTGTTGAGCTTGCCGGATTCAATGAGATTTAATGGTATGTATGAAGTTCGCTTTTGATTACGAGGAAATGCGGGAGAGGCCGGGGAAAAAGGCTTTGTCATTGATTATTTACTATTGACGATTGACTATTTTATTCTGCGTTAATCAGCGGTCCATGCAATTGACTATTTTCTATTTACTATTGATTATTGTTTTCCCCGTTCGAGATGACATCGATAATCAACTGGCGACATACCACATACGACATACGCAATACGAACAAAGAACACCGTCTCACGGAGATTTTTTTTGAAATAAGCTTGAATTTCGGGGGGAGTAATAGGGCCACATCTTTTTTTACAACTTATTTGGTATCGTCCCAAAGCTTGAGGATATTTTATATTAGCAATTAAAGGTGTTCGGTACGCTTTTTGGGTTGGATCACGTTCACTACTGGTCAGATTGGCGCGAATCATTGCGCCATGCCTTTTCCTAAGCGACCCTAAGCCGCAGGGTTTTGCCGATTGCCTGGGCAAATTTCTCTAACGTGCTTAGCTTGATATCCTCAGCATGATTTTCGATACGTGAGATAGCCGATTTCTTTGTATTCATTCTGCGTGCTAATTCTTCCTGTGTCAGACCGGCTTTCTCTCTCGCTTCTCGAAGAAGAACACCGAGCTTGAACTGTTCATAACCGATTTCATAATCCTCTGCGAATTCAGGATCTCGTTTCTTTCTCTTGGATATGTATTTCTGAAGATCACTCATGGCTCTGTCCATATAGCCATGTTAACATAGATGTGAACATTTGTCAATATGGTAAAAAAGGGGGCATTGTATTTTTCCGAGCCGGTGGGGTGAGGGAAGCCTGCTGGGGAGTAATCTTTCATAGCAGAAAGAAAATGTAAGTTGCTTAGTGAAATGGAGGATCAGATCGTTGACAGTTCTGCTCCTTAGAGTTAAGGTATCGCTGGATACGGACTTTTAGGTCCTTAACTTTGCTTTGTAATTTCTTGATGGTACTTTTGTTATGAAAATTTCATTGGATTGGTTGAGCGATTATATCAAGATTGATAAATCCGCCGAGCAGGTTGCGGAAATATTGAGCGATTTGGGCTTTCCCTGCGAGGGGATAGAAAAGCTCGAAGATGACGCCGTGATCGATGTCGAGGTTACGAGTAACCGCGGCGATTGCCTGGGCTATATCGGTGTTGCGCGCGAATTAGCTGCCGCGACGGGCGAGGAATTGATAATCCCGGAAGTCGAACTGGACGAATCGGATAAGGATGTTGCGGAACTGGCCGGCGTGCAGATAGATGAGCCGGACTTGTGCGGCCGATATACGGCACGGGTTATCGAGGGTCTTAAAGTAGGCCCCTCGCCGGACTGGCTCAAAAAGCGGCTTGAGGCCGTGGGAATGCGGAGCGTCAGCAACGTTGTCGATGCGACCAATTATGCGATGCTGGAGACGGGTCAGCCGCCCCACGCCTTCGATTACGAAAAAATAGCCCAGGGCAAAATAATCGTCAGAAAGGCCCTTGCCGGCGAGCGTATCGTTAGTATCGACGGCACGCAATGCGAACTTAGTACGGACATGCTTGTTATTACCGATCCCAACGGGCCCGTGGCCGTAGCTGGTATTATGGGCGGGCTGGATACTGAAGTCGGCGAAAAAACAACGAGAATTCTTCTCGAAGACGCCTACTTCGATCCCGTGAGTATCCGTACAACCTCTCGTAAGCTCGGTCTGCCATCGGAGGCGGCGTTTCGATTCGAGCGTGTGGTCGATATCGAGAAAGTGGACTGGGCCTCCAAACGCACTGCGCAGTTAATGATCCAGGTGGGCGGGGGAAAAGTCGCCAAGGGCGTGGTTGATGTTTACCCCGGAAAACCGGAGCAGAAAAAAATTACGCTGCGGCTGTCGCGTTTGGGCAAGTTGCTCGGCATCGAGATTCCTGCCGAAGAGTGCCTGAAAATTCTCACTGCTTTGGATTTCGAGCCGGAACTTAAGGACGGTTTGATAACCTGCACGGTGCCCTCGTGGCGCAGTGACGTTTCCCGTGAGGTTGACCTTATCGAAGAAATCGCACGTGTGCACGGTTTCAGCAAAGTACCGACCGAGCGAAGAATTAGAATCGAAGTAGTGCCGGCCGATCCGCATCAAAAGCTGGCTGAATCGATAAGAACGCACCTTAACGCCTGCGGCTTCTATGAAACGATTAACGTGACATTTGTCGATGATTCTATTGCCGAGCTTTTCGATGAGGCCGGCACTAAGGGACATCTGGCTGTAAGGGACGAATTGAGAAAAAGTGCGAATCTTCTTCGTCAAACCCTTATCGGCTCTCTGCTGGGTGTTTTGAAAACGAACGCTAATGCTAAGAACCTGCCGTGCAGAATCTTTGAGATTGCGGATACTTTTGTGCCGGCCGAATCGCAGGGCGGCGAACTGCCGATTCAGAAAACTAAAATTGCAATGGTCTGTGACGGTGACTTCAGAGATCTGCGGGGCGTGATAGAAGGTCTGATAAACAGAATTGGCAGAAATGCACAAATCGATTTTGTCCCTGTCGATCTGGTTTGGGCGCAGGCCGGGGCCGAAATAATGCTCAACTCCCAGCCAATTGGCACCGCGGGGATTGTTTCGCAGGCGGTCAGGCAAAAGCTCGATTTGAAAGAAATCTCGCCATGCGCTGCGGAGTTGGAATTTGAGCAGTTTATGGCTCTTGCCGGCGGCGCCGTAAAAGTCAGGCCGATTCCGAGATTCCCTGCGATAGAGCGTGACCTTTCGATTATCGTAGGCGAAGCAATTCCCTGGGCCGATATTATCAAGGCGATTAAGAGCAAGGCCTCCGGCGAGCTTGAAGACATCCGGTTTGTCGGAATATACCGTGGGAAAGGCATCCCCTCCGGCAGCAAGAGTGTCACGCTATCGCTTCGGTTCAGAGACGAGGACGGGACATTAACCCACGAGACTGTTGACGGCTTCGAAGCCGACATTGTCCGGAGCCTGGCCGAAACCGTCGCGGCAGAACTGCGTACTGTATGACTCGCACTGCGCTATAGTGATAACAAAGATCAGCAGCAGGGTTGGTGAATCTTTTCATATTCAAATCGATGGTTGCGAGCCTTTTAATTAGTTGCAAATATAAAAGTGCAGCTAATTTGTTTTTAAGCGGAAATTGACTACAGAAAAACCGCCCGCCGAGTCGAAAATCTAAATAGAGAAAATTTCGATGATTTAATAATCGCTTGAAATTTTCTGGTATTTTATTGACTTTTGTCTTTGGATTTGTTATAAATGCTGTTGCGGGCTAACCCCTGCGGTGTTCGTATAGGAAGACTGGATTTGAAAGAACCGATACCCGTACTCAGGGAAATCAGGCCTTGATGGATCGGAAAAGCCTACTCGATAGGACTTTCGGACACAAGTAACGATTACCCACTTGGAAGTAATGGGTTCTTTTCAAACGCTTTCTTACGGCACTCGTGGAGGATGGCCATGCAACTTATAAAAGGCCTGTATCTTCAGGCCTTTTTTTATTTGTTTTTAGCGACAAAAACGGCACATCACTATGCTGATATGGATGTTGTGCCGAGTTTAAGGTATGAACCGCTGTATTACGTAGTCTTATTCCAGGTCATATCAGAGGACTGCGGGTTGCATCATTACTCACACTGGCCGATTTGGATGCAAAGATGTTCGAAAATTCTCCTCAAACAGGCACTTGGCTCAACATATCATTCCTTCGCTTCGCTCGAGGACAAGTCTGAGCGAAAGGTAGTGAAGTGAAGAATCTAAACGCCGCAGGTGAATAAATAACCGATGCGTTGCTATAATACCGACAACGTTGAGATCCTTCGTGAAGCCTGTCCTTGAACGCAGTGAAGGGCTCAGGATAACGAAAATCGGTCAGTTTGCCATCCCTTTTTAATCCTATTCCGTCGACAATGTGTTATAGGACGCATAAAACCTTCTTAAACTTACCTGTAGCTCTGATTTTTCCGGTTAAGCTGAAGAAAAGATTTGTCGATTAAAATCATATAAAAGCTTAGGGGGAGCCTCTCTCTGGCTTAGGTGATTACTATTTATTGAATGATTTGTATTATGGAGGCCAGGAAATGCCTACTGTCCGTAGCTTCACAGTTTTGCCCACACTGCCGGATATCTTGAAAGGCCTGGATGTTATCGCCAGAAATATGTTTTGGTCATGGAATCCTGACTTATTAGAGCTCTTTAAGCGTATTGACGGCGATTTATGGTCGGCCTCCGGTCATAATCCTGTCAAAATGCTGGGCAGTGTTTCGCAGGCAAAATTAGATGAATTAGCTGAAAATCAAGGTTTTTTAGGCCAATTACAGCGAGCTAATGAAAAGCTTAAATTATATTTTGAGAAACCTACCTGGTATGAAAATGTATGCTCAAAATGCGACAATCCTGCGATTGCATATTTTAGTGCAGAATTTGGAGTCCATGAATGCCTGCCTATCTATGCCGGCGGTCTTGGAATCCTGGCGGGGGACCACTTAAAGAGTGCTTCCGACCTCGGTGTTCCGTTAGTGGGCGTTGGTCTTTTGTACCAGAAAGGTTATTTTCGTCAGTATTTGAATATCGACGGCTGGCAGCAGGAAATTTATGTCGAGAATGATTTCTATAACATGCCGATAGAACTCGTTCGCAAAGAAAGCGGTCGGCCTTTGACTATCAGCGTTGAATATCCCGGCAGATGCGTTATAGCACAGATATGGTGCGTGTCTATAGGCAGGGTGAAATTATATCTGCTGGATACGAATGTGCACGCCAACTCCCCGATAGACCGTATGATTACAAGCAGTCTTTATGGCGGAGATCGGGAGTTACGAATTCGCCAGGAGATTATGCTGGGCATTGGCGGCTTAAAAGCTCTGACGGCAATGGATATTTCACCGACGGTTTGCCATATGAACGAAGGACACGCTGCTTTTATGGCATTGGAGCGAATCCGGGAATTGCGATCTTCTGAAAATATGACTTTTGACGAGGCTGTCGAAGCTACGAAGGCGGGCAATGTTTTCACAATACATACACCTGTAAAAGCAGGGCTCGACGAATTTCGTGTTGAACTTATGGATAAATATTTCGGCGGTTATTTTCCCAAGCTTGGCATAAATCGAAATCGGTTCCTGGGCTTAGGCAGAATACTTCCCGACGACGACAGCGAGCCGTTCAAGATGCCGATTCTGGCCTTACGGCTGAGCAGTTCTACGAACGGCGTAAGCAAATTGCATGGCCAGATATCACGAGGGATATGGGGTAGCCTTTGGCCGGGGATACCACGTAATGAAGTGCCCATAATTTCAATTACAAACGGTATCCATATTAAGAACTGGGTTTCGGAGGAGATTGATTCTTTATACGAGAGGTATCTTGGCCTGAACTGGGCTGATGAAGCAATGGACAAGTCGCTTTGGGAATCGGTCGACCAAATTCCCGACGAGGAATTCTGGAGCATGCACCAGCGATGTAAAGAGCAGTTGATTGTTTTTACGCGCAACCGCCTTAAGGCTCAGATGCAGCGCAGAGGTACTTACCATACTGAGTTAAACCACGCCGAGGAGGTCCTCGATCCTGAGGCGCTCACCATAGGTTTTGCCAGAAGGTTTGCCAGCTATAAAAGGGGCAATCTGCTGCTCAAAGATGCTCGCCGGCTTATAAATCTTCTCACCGACCAGAATCGGCCCTTGCAGATTATTTTTGCCGGTAAGGCCCATCCGAAAGATACCGAGGGCAAGGATATCATCCGCCAGATTATTCACTTTGCCAATCAGAACAACGTCAGGCGTCGCGTTGTATTCCTGGAAGATTACAATATCGATATCGCGAGGTATTTAGTCCGCGGCGTGGATGTCTGGCTTAATAATCCTCGCAGGCCGATGGAGGCCAGCGGTACGAGCGGTATGAAAGCGGCGGTGAACGGCGTATTGAACATGAGTACTTCGGATGGCTGGTGGTGTGAGGGGTATACTCAGGATGGAGGCTGGGTCATTGGGGTAGGCGAAAACTATGAGGATAACGATTATCAGGATTTGGTGGAGTCGCAGGCCATCTATGATATGTTGGAAAATGAAGTGATTCCGCTGTTTTACACACGCTCAGCGGACAATCTGCCCCGGGCCTGGATACACAGGGTAAAGAATTCTATTAAGTGGATAGCGCCGCAGTTCAACACCCACAGGATGGTTGCCGAATATACGCAGAAATTTTATAATCCGGCTGCCGCTAAATGGCGTTATCTGACCGAAGAATCTTG
>Ga0210003_1004083_pt1 | contig 11641 bp, 14 predicted proteins | sample LantaG_FD_182804 | JGI IMG/M metagenome (GOLD analysis project Ga0210003, IMG submission 182804) | Deep subsurface microbial communities from Baltic Sea to uncover new lineages of life (NeLLi) - Landsort_02402 metaG (SPAdes) (version 2) | ecosystem: Environmental > Aquatic > Marine > Oceanic >...
GGGAGGGGGGATACGGGAGGGGACCTCCCCCATACAGGGGATAGGGAGGGGGTGATGGGACCCCTGTTAACTGACATAATGACACCCCCCTCCTATGGGTGTGGATAACTTTAATATGACGGGGGGGTGACATATTATTTTTTTTTATATAAACCCCCCCACAAATATACGGCTAAAGTTTTTAATAAACAACTTGTATGGTAACTTTCTTTGCCGTATCTTTGTAATGTATTACAACGGTGGGGTTGAGTACGGGCGTGGGGGCTTTTGTGGTCACGGGAGAGTAGACTCCAGCCTGCCTTATATTTTTTTTATATAAGGTTCCCCTCGACAGGGGGAGGGAGGAAGGGACTCACTCCTTAGTGAAGTGTTTGTTGATTACATCTATGGACATATCTATAATGGTTCTCCTAACCATGGGGTATTCTTCCTCACTAAGATTGTAGTACCTGTTAAGGTGTTCTAATACTCCCCCCATATCAGCATCAACAATTATAAAGTGATTCTGAGTTATAGGTTTCCTACTCCACCCCGTCTTAGCACGTTCAAACCATACCACACCATCGTCCGTTGAAGTCTTACTCTTATACACCACCTTCATCCCCCTCTTATCTTCCCCCACTTGAGGGGTGAAATAATCATTGATAAACTTCTCTACATAGTCCATGTGGATAAATATAATCTATGGTACAGTAAAGTGTAGTATTAGTACACCCCCATTTTTTATCCACAACCCCTCATGACACACTGTCAGGGGGAATGTTGATAACTTTTTGTGGATAACTTTAGGGTCATTTATTTGGATTTGTCAAAATGTCAGGGGGACTTTGCATGGGGGATAATCGTTTCACGGGGTTTTGGTATTGGGATGTTCCCCCACTTTCTCCCACAACCTATAGTGGAATTCCCCCTGTGTATATCGTAAGGACTAATTATTCCCCTCTCCTGATAGTGATAGAAGGGATTATTTAGGTATGTATATATTCCAGTAAAAAAGGTTAGTATTAATAGTGAAGCGGTCGACACGTAGTGTTACAAACCATTCCAACGTTTCCCCTGTCTATGAGACACATAATATGACCCCCAACGGTACACCTTCTACTATGGTGGGAAAGAGTGGGAGAATAGTGTATGGGACCCTTCGGGTCCTTGTTATATTCTCCATTCACTGTAAGAATACTAATGGGTATAATACCTAATGGTATAATAAGAGTTTACTCTTCTACAATACCATAATAGTTTAACCATTCTTCTTTACCTGAGATAAGGTGTCTTATATATGGGGGTTTCTTCTAATGACCCCCTTCTATAATGGGGGGGAATAATATAATACATGAGTGAACGTAAATGTGGTCACGTAGTAGACCACCATTGTAGTGAGGGAATGGATTGGATTATTTCCTTACATTATCTTATATACATTATCTTATACTTATGTAAGTTATTTTATTGTATGAAAAAGGTAGAGTTTTATGAATATATTAATGGTCGTATATACGAATCACATAATGGTAAGATTATCTTTAATGATGGTCTTATTAGTAAGTTGAATGTATGTAAGGATATTACTTATAAAAGGTATGAGATTAAGTTAGACTTTGAGTATAAGAAAACTTTGAGTAAGACACAAGGTCATGTTGGTTTATATAAGGTTGAATATATTATTCATGTTAATTACCCCCACTTAATATATACACATAATGATATGATAGATGTTGTACGTGATATGTTTAAGTATATGGGTATTAATACCACATCTACAATTCAGACAAGTTCTTTTATGAGTGGTACTACCATGTATAATGAATTTATTAGAAGAAGAAATACGGAGAATATGAATTATGGTTTACACACCTTTGAACATATTACCATCCCATACATGATGTATAGTGAACCTATTGTAACGTTCGGTCCCGAGATTTACTATATGTAAATCTTTTGTGCTGGGGCTATGTTTAATCCCCCTACCCCCTTTTTAATTATATAGTGTAATTATCTTCCATACACCATTTTCTTCTTCCACTAATGCTGTACAGTTCTCACACCAATCCCCTGAATTCATATATTGTTTAGTTAACTTAGGTGAATGTATATGACCACATACCGCAACATCACAATCATTGTTCTTTGCCAATTCTGTTGCTCTTAGTTCGAAATCCCCTATATAACTTACTGCAGCTTTTACTCCATCTTTAATTCTTTTTGATAATGAATAATATGGTAATCCCCTTAATTCTCTATATACATTATACCACCTGTTTAACCATAATGCGAAATCATATCCTACTGAACCTATCTTTGCAATAATGGAAAACTTATTTGAAAATACATCTAATACATCACCATGAAATATGTAGTACTTTCTTTTATCTATCCCCTTATATTTTACATGGTCTTTGATTGTAATATTACCCATATTTAACGTAAGGTAATTAATTAGAAAATCATCGTGATTACCTTTTATCCATACCACGTTTGTTCCCTTCTCTGCCATCTTTAATATCTTCCTTACCACCTTCGTGTCTTTCTCTTTCCATTTGGAACCTCTCTTTAATGCCCATCCATCTATGATGTCCCCGTTTAAATATAAATTATCACATTCGTTCTCATTTAAAAACTTTATGATATCATCTCTTCTCGATGCCTTTGAACCTAAATGTAAGTCCGATAATATTATTGTTCTATATCTCATGACCAATATGAATGTGACTTCTTATAAAAGTCTTTGTTATTTTTATTTATATAAGTTTTAATCATTAATTTTAACATATACCACACCCCTTTATTCCTAAACCTTCTACCATCTGTTAATATGGTCTTATTTGATAATACAAAATTGTGTGATGGTACCTTTCTTGATAAGTTATAGTCCTCCGCAATTACATCCTCTTGGTTAAATCCACCTAATCTATGGTACGATTTTGAATTGAATAACATCATCCCACCTAACGCAAACGGTCCCGTTATTCTATGTAACTTCTGTATATGGTCGAACACCTTATATACGTAGTCATATTTCCCGTCTGTAGTTCTTATCTTTGTTGTTAGTAGTTCACCCTTATTTATGATGATTTCGTTTAACACAGACGAAATAAACGTCTTGTGAGTCAATTCCATATCCGCATCTAAAAATAAAATAAAAGGTGTTTCCGATAACTTCGCTCCGTTGTGTCGGGCAATGGATGGCAACCCCCCTTCTATCATTTTAATATCACAGGTCTTACCCATTTCTGATAGGATGTGTAGTCTTGTACTTAAATCATCTGAAGAATCGGCAACGTATACTTTCGTTCCCTCGATGTAATATTGAGAATTTAAATCTTTTAATAATTTTTTGATAAAAAAACTCTCGTTCTTGCACGGTATAACAACCGTTAATAAATCTCGTATGTTCACATGAATAAATAGAATTACATATACAGATAATTGTTACAGTAATATTAACTAATAATTAATCTTTCGTACTGGGGCTATGTTTAATCCCCCTACCCCCTTTTTAATTTATTTTTACCTGTGCAGATAGAGTTCACCGCAAGATTTGTTTAATCATATTTTATGTTTAGTTTTGTGGTATGGAAATACTATTAAATAATTTGAATTTGGATTCTCTTGTTGAGTTAAGAAATATAATCGACAATAAAATATATTCATATACAGACGGGTATTTTTACATATGTAATGTTCGTTCTTATGGTCGTAATTGGGAAGAACATGATATCCATAATCCCCACACACTTCAGGAATTATGTTATAGATATAATGGTGACGATGGTATCGTTGATGTTTATACTAACAACCCCGATTTATCTATCGAAAACTATGGTTGTACTAAATACGTTCCCACCATGGAAGATTACACTAAGTGGAAAAAGTATACACAACTTTCTTCCATTATTATTTCTATTGAAAAAGAATTGGACGCTTGGGATGCTCGTGATAATGTCCCCTTTCTTTCTCGTCCTCTTTTTTCTCCCATATATTCTCGTGAAGATTTAAATGAATATAAAATGGAATTGGAAAATATGGATGTTAATTTTATTTCCCCTCGGTTGTTGTAAATCTTTCATATGGTGGCAACGTTCAATCCCCCAACCCCCTTTTTATAATCCGAACCTACCTTTTTGTGCATTAAAGTTTTGAGTTATTTCAGTCGATGATAATGCCCTATCATAAGCATTAATTATGTATATGTAACCATCAAAAGGTCTATATGTTCCACTTCTTTGGTCACATAAACCGAAAGTAGAATTCCACGCATATTGATATGTAAAACCATCACTTAACGAACCACTATTTTCTAAAGAACCATTAACATAAACCTTTTGTGTTGTACCATCCCATGTTAATGACATCATATAATAATTAGAACTGTTTTGAGATATAGATGTTTGCATACTACTGTATTGACCATTCATCGCAGCATAATACTTGCCCGTTATCCCATGTACACCAAAAGTTAAATATGAATTTCCTATACTAGTACTTGGACCATTATTATGAATAATATATCCATAACCACCCGCAGCGTTTGTACTCGATTGTCCTTTAAACCACACTTCATATGTTAAAGAAGTAGAAGATGATGATGTTGGTGTAGAAAACGTTCCTCTGTCATTTGTACCATCAAAATCTAAACCACCACCATTTGCCGAACCATAAGAAGGACTATTAATTAATGTACCATTATTTGTATTAGTACTTACATCATATATTGTTGTTCCATTTTTTGGATATGACGGAGTAAAACCAAAATCTAAATTAAGAACCAAACCATTCGTTATAATACCTTCATAATCACGATTTAAAACCATTTTGTCAGTTTGACCAGCAAAGTATACAAAACACTCATTTGCTGTTGTGTATGACGTTCCTGCAATTAAATTTGTAACGTTTACCAGTTCTGTGTCATTCGCACAAGTATATATCGATGGACCTCCTGTGGCTTTGTTTAGGTAGATTGTATAACCTCCTGATGGTGGTGTTATTCCATTATAGTAACCCGTTGTGGATGTAGGACCTTTCCCGACATCACCAGTACCAATATAGAAGTTCCCCTTCTTCAATGCAAGAGATTCTGAACCTGTACTATATTTAATAGGATTTGACATATCTTATAAATATATTTGATTCCTTTTTACTCCCCCCTTATTTCTAATCGTCACTTTACACTTTGCAGAGGTTTTACTTTACACTTTGTGGGATTATCATTTTATATATTACAAATTATGTGGGTTATAGATAACATTTTTCGTGGACTTTTTATGATGATGAGACTTAGTCTGTTTGGATATGCAATTATTCATCTATTCCTCACCCTTAAAACCTTATTCCGAAATAGAAAGAAGTAAGTATTTATTTATATGAATATAACACCTGAAATAGTAAAACACCTTTTGGAAACATTGGTTACCCCTGATTATAAGGGAGTGATTGAGGATTTTATGGTTGAGGTCTTTGAGTTTGAGAAAGGTGTATATGGTGTGGTTGTCGGTGTCATCGTTAACCCTGAGTATGAGGATTATTCCTTTGGTTCCAATTATACAAGATTCGATTACAAGATTATTGATAGTGTTAAAAATGTAATGAAATATCTTGCACCTAAAATTACCACCAATGTTAATCTTTATGTGGTTGAAAAAGATTCATCAATGTCATTGGAAGAGTTATTGGAAGTGTTCTTAAAAAGTGACTACGTTCCTGAGGAGTTTAGAGACGATATTAGCCAAGACAATAAAACCTATAAAATAGTGGACCGTTCTAATGATGTTATCACCATTGAAACTGACGCTGATTCCGAATTGTTAAACGGAATATTAAAAGATAATCTTATGGACTACTTATCCAATAATATAGAATTAAACCCCGACCTTAGATTCATATTTAAATAACAATGAAAAAACAATACATAATTACCCGTGAACAATTGGACCGTATGGTTGCAAATTATCTTAATGATAAAATGAAAGGTGGTCGCGTGAAAACCGTTAGAAACCAATATTCTAAAAATAGTATGTTGAATGCATTTATCACCCCTGACAATAAAGTATTGTTTATTCTTTTTGAATGGGCCGAAAGTTGGGACGATGATGACTTTAAACCACACAATGAATTGCAAATTGATGCGGAACTTGTTAATATGTTAAGCAAATATGTCGGTATAAGAAAACACAAAGCCATGGACATCATCTCTGATTGGTTCCAAGAAACTTATGATTTCGATTTTGATGATGTTGACGTGAGCGATTCACTTAGGAATACCATTAGTGGATGGGAGAAATAATATCTCTCTGACGGTGGCTGGCTTCAATCCCCAACCCCTTTTTTACCAATCTATACCAGGACCGAAGGTTCTGTCATCAATTATTTTATCCACTATGACCTGAGTATTTGGAAGGTATCTACTAATATCAAACTCAATAGTTGAAATAACATTATCAAAATCGCGTCTATCACTGTTAACATATAGGTCAACATATAACAATGGAACTTCATCCATAACTATATTGGTGACTTTTATTTCATCTATTGAATTAATTTCGTTTAATTCATCCATTTCACCTAAACCCATTTCAAACGCCTCATCTTGTATTGATTGTAAGGCATTATCTATAATACGCTGAAGACCCATTTCAATTTTGGATTCAGTTAACCCCATCATAGATTTCATGCGTGATATTTCTGTTAGTAATGACATATGATATAAATATACCGAAGATAGTTTAATTAAAAAACCCCCACCATTTCTAATGAGGGTCTTAAACTATTTTCTTAATAATCTATCGTTTTCACGTTCTATAAAATCTAACTTGACTTTGATTGCCGCAAGTTCCGCAGTAATATCTTTAAGTTGGTCTTGACACGATTCTTTATCCGATTCTAATTTCTCAACCCTATTACGTAAGTCATCCCTATACATATTTTGTTCAGTCATAGTTTCTTTTTGTTTTTCTCGTTTATTACGAATTAAAAACTCATAAAACTTCCAAGCCCCCGCGCCCCCAGCAACTGTCAGTGTAGTTATAATAATTGTAGTTAGTTGTTCACTCATGATTTTAATGATTTATACAATATTTCCCTTTTTAATTTAAATAATATCCATGACCACATAAATGCGTACCAACAAGTTATAAGTAAATTTTTCACATCTGTAACCCCAAAAGGTTCACCTGACTCACCAAAAATGTTAACCACATACCTTATCGTTGAGAATAGAGTTAATAACAGATATCCTGTCACCGCTCTCGACAACCACTTAATATTATGTAAAGTCACTAACATTGATAAACTCAAAACAAAATAAGACATATATAACCAATAAGTATTAGGTTGACCTACCTCTTCCCAATAGGAAGGTGTCGTCCATAATACCATATTATTTAATAAATCACTTGCAATCCAAAAAAATAAAAGTGGTTGTATATCATAATATAATAGAGTATCTTTTATTTTTTTTAAATATGACTTCATAGTTATAAATATAGTATAAAATAAAAACCCCCACCATTTATGATGAGGGTTTTATAATTTGTAATCAATAGAGATTATTTTAATACTGCACCAAACGCTTCAGGATTATCCTTTGGATTTAACCCTTTAATCTTATCATCGTCAGCATCTAAATAAATAAAGTTATTGTATCCTGTTTTAAAGTCACCCGCAGTTGCTGGTTGACTCCAAGTACCGATGTAAGGTACAAAATTACCTTCCTGCACGTAAGTGGTGTTAGTGTTTGGTATTGCATCTGTTGAATACCAAAATGTACCATCAGGTTTGTATGCATATAACCATAAGTTATTACCCCTAATTAAAACACCATAAGTTGCGAATCCTGAGTTGATACCACCAATATCTGACCATTGAGCATTATTAACTCTAATATTTTGAGCTTCAGTTTGATTCCAATAAGTTCCTCCATCAGCATTACCTAAACTTACTTGTGGTCCCATATCTGTGGTACATCCACCACATCCATTCCATTGAGTTTCCATAATGTCAATTTCTCTACCATTACCTCCACCTCCTTGACCACCTCCGTGACCATCTAAATAGTTACTTACACCTGGAGCTAAGTTCTTTCTCTCAGCAATATAGAATGTTTCACAGTATGGTTTCTCTCCGTTAGAACCACATTTAATGTCTATTTGCCATAGACCATCTTTAGCAACTCCAATCCCTTGTTCATATGACCATGAACTCTGACCTTCAACCAATTTTACCACATATGCTCTACTCGCAACATTATTATCAATCGTTGCGGTACTTTGGTAAATCGCTCCGTCTTGAGCCGTCCATCTCCCATTCTCATCACCGTAATCAGTTACAAAGAATGATTCATCTGTGACCGCAACCGAACTACTATTACCTAAACCATTGTTCCATCCTTCATTGGTAAGGACAGACGGTGGTGCAACACCAACATAGGTAATATCAAACCAATTTCTGTTTTGCCAACCCGTAGGACCTGGATAGGTTGATTTACTTGGGTTGTATTTTAAATTAATTAACCCTTTACTATCTAAAGGATAGGTGTTCCCATCTTTCGTCACCATTTCAATAGTGGTACTCCCTAACTTTTGACCACCACCACTGGCTCCTGTGTATATATCAACATTTAAAGTTTGAAATATAACATAATCGTAATGGTACCCTTCATTTACTGATTCACCTACCTTGGGACTTATCGCTTGTCCTTCCCATTCTTGTCCACCTGTGACTTTTAAACTAACACCTGCACCCTTATCAATGTTCCAAACCATAATGTAAGGGTCATCTCCATCAGATAATTTTTCTTCAGGACAAATACATGGATTTTTAAATGGACAAGGACAACCTTCCAAACCTATGGGTTCAATTTCACCTGTCCTTGCATTTACACTTACAAATCCTTTACTTGTCGTAAAAATATATTGTGCAAAATTGAAACCTGGTTCTAATGGTCTTCTTAATACGACCTCAGACCAGTCAGCCACTCCTTCAACACCTGTACCATAACCTGCATCTAATAATATCTGCTCAGCTTCTTCTAATGTGAGTTTTACAGGTAAATGTATTACCTCATCTTCCATAAATGGAGAATTAATAACCTTTGATTCAGTTTCACCCTTAGAATTACATAACACCTCAATAGTGGTGTTGTTAATACCTGCGAATACTGATTTCACACCAGTTAATTCTTTAGTCGCACTCGACTCATAAAACAATACAGTTGTATCAATACCCTTAGCGGTAATCTCTGTTTGATTTACCATTTCATTAAACGTTAAATCGTTTTGTTGAGTACAACTCATTAAGAGTAGACCCGACATCATAGTTAATAATAGTTTTTTCATTTTAATTTATTTTTATTTTTATTAATTTTATCCCGCTCTATAACAAAGTAATTCGGTTGCTTCAATTTCTTCTCCAGGTTTACCTATTCTATACAAACCTGTTTCGGGTTCTTGGACTAATTGAGGACCACCTGTTATTTGAACATGGTGAGTTGATGTCCCATTCCAATAGAAGGTTGGACAAACTGATTCAGTCATGTCCTCCCCTAAGGTTTGTTTTAAATCATCAGAAGAAAATGCTTCCATATCAGCTCTATCAAGAGAACCTAACCAATTTTCTAAACCATCTTCAAAGTAAACTTTCATTACATCTTCCCCAGGGAAAAAAGGTTTATTACCATTAACTTGTGTCAATTCAGTGTGGTCCTGAGCGTCTCCAACTACAACGGCCCATACTTGGTAATTTCCCACATATAATGAACCAGAGTTCCATTCTTTTGTTTCTCCTGGTTTAAGTACACCCTTTTTGGAAGGGTAATTATCGTCTTTTGGTTGTTCGTAAACTGCGTAACAAACAGGAACCTTTGTGCTATTTGTAACTTTAAAATGTGGTGTCGACATAATTTTTTTGTTTTTTAATTTTAATTTTTATTTTTATTTTATACTCAAAAAGATTACAGTTCGTAATTTCTTAAAGCGAGTTTATTTATTTTTAGTCCAAACTTTTCATTATGTTCAGTACTAAAAATTGTGATGTCATAAACATCTTCAGTATTAAGTTCAAACTTAAACACAGTCATTAATTTACCATCTTCACTGATAGGACTACAACACCCTTTATAACATTGAGTGTTTCTTGGGTCTCCGTGATTCGCACCAAAGAAACTTACTGAACCTATGTAAGATGATGATTCTACATCAAAAGATTCTCCATCAGGATGATTAATATAAATCTCATACAAACCTAATGGTTGTTCATCAAAAGTCGTTGAAATCTCTAACAATACTTTATCGTGATTATAATCTACAGGTTTTGAGATACTACCAACCATCATAGATTCACCATCAAAAATACGGTTTGGTGATGCGAATGAAATAACTTCTTTCTCACCAATAATTGCCATACCCGATTTAAGATTCTCAACAACTTTAGTGTCATCATAATCGTAATCCATATTATAGATTACCTCCATAACCTCAGCAGGTGTGTAATTTACTAATCTACCGTGTTCATCAAAAAATTCATACTTCCAAGGATTCTCTTCCAATTGTTGTAAGGTCACTTTCTGACCATTTGGTGAGTTTAACCACTGTTGGAACATTCTATCAATATTTGAGTGGTGAGCCCAAAAGATTGGGTCAAAAGCCGCAGTCGCAACATCTGACATCATACCAGTTGTTGAACTTTTTTGTGAAATAATATTGTAGTGTTCCTCTACACCCGCATTACCTGAACCAATGTAATTGTGCATACCACCATGAATTGATTGGTCTAAATTTTTATTGAACGTTTGGTAATCAGTAATATTCATTAACTTTGGATATTCACCTACTAACATCCTACGGGTTGCACCCATGATTGATAAACCGTGATTCAATGAATCTAATCTATCTGACTCATACAAACTACTTGTAGTGTCTCTCCACATTTTTGGCATTACCTTATCTGAATTATTGTAATTCGTATAACCCCAATATGGTAATGCAAAATCTTTATTACCTGAAGTTTCTCTAACAATTTTTTCTAAATGCCAAATATACATTCTGTGCCAAATCAAGAAATTGATTTCCTCAGCACCACTATGTGAGTGAGTACATTCATCCCATGCAATTTTTAACTCAGTCCAATCAGTATACGACTCACATAATTGATTATCTTTAACTCTTGTTGGAACCCAGTGAATTGCTGATTGATAATACCAACTCGTAGGGTCTTCACAACCCCTTTGTTTCATAATTCTCATTGCGTTATCTAACGCTTCAACGTCCGATTGAGCCTCAATCGAATTTGCATTTTTTCTAACATACTTAACTTCTTTGTTATTACTACAAGAAGTCATCAATAGTGTTAAGGTTAGTAACCCTAAAAATAATTTTTTCATTCTTTTAATTTTTATTTTTATTTTTCTTCTTGTTCTACACCTTCGTACTCTTTCAAGTCGTTGTAAGCGTAAGTCTCAAATACTGCGTTTGTTTCAACCCAAGTCTTAGTCTCATACTCATTACCACTTTCTTTAACTTCGTTGATTCTGAGTTTCTCTTCTTCTAATTGTAATAGTTGACGATGTAAGTCTTCACGGATTTCTTTGTATTTTGGTGAATATGCCAAATTATTAACCTCGTTCTCGTCATCAATTAAATTATACAATTCG
>Ga0210003_1004085_pt1 | contig 11640 bp, 13 predicted proteins | sample LantaG_FD_182804 | JGI IMG/M metagenome (GOLD analysis project Ga0210003, IMG submission 182804) | Deep subsurface microbial communities from Baltic Sea to uncover new lineages of life (NeLLi) - Landsort_02402 metaG (SPAdes) (version 2) | ecosystem: Environmental > Aquatic > Marine > Oceanic >...
TGCAGAGTTACCAAGGACAAGGTCCCCATGAATTGAAAAGCCGGGGCAGAACCCCGGCTTTTCAATATCCCGTTAATACCACCGCCAAAAAACCTGAGAGATTTTTTGGAAAAACTTACCTGTTACCTTATTTCCAAAACGAATCCTCTGACTTGCCTGAGGAGGGTCAGTTAACACCCTTATTTAACATAGTCTCACCGGTTTGTCAAGCCCCCCTTTGAACACACAATATCATCCGGTGTCTATCGTTAAGCTTAAACCTATTTTAAGGCACAGGTGAACTTCTTGTCAACAAGCTCGGGGCTATTTTAGCCCTACCGAGCTAATCTGAGTGTAAATGGCGCCTTCTCTGGTTAGCTGGCTCCTTATCAGGTTGATAGCGTTTACCTCAATGGTATAGGTTGGCTCCAGTATGGTGCTGGCAATAAGCTGCCCCAATCCTTGCTGCGCTTCATCTGATGCCCGGCCGCGAAGGCGGGCCAGCGTTAGGTGAGGTGTAAACGGCCTTGACTCGGGAATAAAGCCCAGGGGCTTGAGGGCGGACTCAATTCCTTGCTGAAGCCTGCTTAGCTTATCTACCTCCCCGCTTATCCCTACCCAGATAACCTGGACCCGCTTCAAATTGGGGAAAACGCCCAAACCCCCGACCTTAAGAGGGAAGGGGGATATTCCCCGTGATGCCTGCTGCATGGCCCGGGTTATTTCACCGGTTCTGGCAGCGGCAATATTGCCCAGAAACTTTAGTGTCAGGTGAATACCATTCGGGCTAACCCACTTTATCGCGGGTTGGTTTACCGTCTTCCTGGCTTGCAGCTGCTCGAGTCCCTGTCTTAGCTCCTGGGGTAGCTCGATGGCAATGAAGGCGCGGATTTGCTCCATAGTTTAAGTCTCAATGCCGAGGAGTCGCCGGGCGTTACCGGAGAGTATCAGTTCCCTGGCTTCTTCAGACAGGCCGGCGGAATTGATTTCCTCTAGCAGCCGGCTCTGGGCTAGTAGCGGATAGTCGGTACCAAAAAGAATCCTGTCGGCGCCTACAAGCTGGATAACCTGGCTATAAACCTGGGGAGTATAGAGGAAGGGTGAGGCTGCGGTATCAAAAAAGACGTTGCGCATCGCTTCTTGTACCTCGGGCATCAGGGCATAGAAAGGTAAGCCGCCGCCCCAGTGGGCACAAACGATAGTGAGGTCGGGGAAACTGGTAATAAGGGGGTAGAGTACATCGGGGGTGATGCTCCCCTTGCCCGGATAGCCGTGTCCTACCGGTTCGGAGGCATGGGTGAGCAGAATTAGCTTATGCTTTCTCACTGTTTCAATGAGGGGCTCCATTATTTCCTCGTCCCTGAAATCAAATAGCTGCATATCCGGTCTTAGCTCACCCACTCCCTTTATCCCGCCCCGGGCGCAGCGCTCGATTTCAGCGATGGCGGCTTCTAAGGAATTGGGCTGGACGGCGCAGAAACCTACTAGACGGTCGGGATAGCGGGCGATTGATTCCAGGATGTAGTCGTTGGTTTCGACACATAGCTCGTGGGTTGTCCAGCCATAATTAGCGATGACCGAAATGTCAATTCCGGCTTTGTCCATGCTGTCGATAAGTTCATCAGCGGTAGCGAGTCTGGCGTCCTTTTCGGAGTAGAGGATGGCAAAGCAGGGGTCGCTGTCAATATATTTGCGGCGGTTCTTCTTTATCCGGGGTGGAAAAATGTGAGTGTGAAAGTCAATAACCATCGCTAAATTATAGCAGGCGCCGCGGCTTGCTTCAAACCGGGCAATGCGAGTTTAAGCAGCCACTTATTCTTACCGGGAATGCTGTCGAAGGGGGAGTTATTCCTCCGGTTTCTCCTCGGCTGCGGCTACTTCTCCTTCTGCTTCTGCCTTAGCTTCAGCTTCAACCCCGGTCACTATCTCCTCTGCCTTCTCCCTGGCTGTTTCACTGACTTTAACCACCATCTGGTCGGGGTCGGTAAAAAGCGTGATATCGGGGCTGAGGGTAATGTCTCTGACGTAGATTGCCTGCCCCATCTCTTCCAGGGGAGTGATGTCGACCTCTATTCGAGGTGGAATCTTATCTGGCAGGCACTCGATGCTCAGGACGCTAACACCACGGGTCAGGATACGCCCCCTTTCCTTCATTGCCGGGGCTTCACCGACCATAATCAGGGGAATATCCACCTTCATTTTCTCTGTCCTTTTCACCTGATAGAAGTCGACATGGAGCAGGTGCCCCCCCGGTTCAGCCCTCTGGATTTCACGGATGAATGTGCTTCTGGGTTGTTTCCCCTCTTCAATCTCGAGACTGATAAGCCTGGTTTCTCCTGCCCGGCTGATGATATGCTGGAGTTCGGCGGTATCACATTGCAGTGCCTGTGACTTAAGACCGTGCCCGAAGAGGTGGACGGGGGTTATATTCTGACGGCGTAAGAACCTGGTCTTCTTACCCAGGATAGTCCTCTTGTCTGCTTTTAGTTTAAGACCTTCCATTATTGCCTCCTGTCGCCCTCAATTTAACCAGAGACAGGTATCGAAAGTCAAACAGGGTGGTCCGATTAATAGACTTGAGCCGGTAACTGTTGTATAATCGAGCAGGTACAAGGGGTGAAAATGTCAGCTCTCAAGTCGGATAGTTTTTCACCAGGGGCCTCGGCGAAAAATGCGAAAGCCGGGGCTTTTTTGTTGTCGGCATCGGTAGCCGGGATGGAGACTGTCGCCAGGAGGCTGCGCCGCCACATCATCACCATGATAGGGAAGGCCGGTAGCGGTCATCCCGGCGGCTCGCTGTCGGCAGTGGAGATTCTAGCCGTCCTTTATTTCAAAGTGCTGCGGCATAAGCCATCCGACCCCTGCTGGCCGGATAGAGACCGGTTTATCCTGAGCAAGGGACATGCCGCCCCGCTACTCTATGCCACCCTGGCTGAGTGCGGTTATTTCCCGCGGGATGAGTTATCCACCTTGAGGCAGCTGGGTAGCCGTCTTCAGGGTCATACTGACCGGACGCTTACCCCCGGGGTGGAGATGTCGGCCGGGGCGCTGGGGCAGGGATTGTCCTTTGGCATTGGCGTGGCTCTGGCGGGCCGGCTTGGCTCACAGGGCTACCGGGTCTATGTGCTGCTGGGAGACGGGGAGTGTGATGAGGGGCAGGTGTGGGAGGCAGGCATGGCGGCGGCTCACTTCAAGCTGGATAACCTGGTGGCTATCGTGGACAACAACGGGCTGCAGATTGATGGCTGGAACCGTGAGGTGATGAACCTGGAGCCGCTTAACCGGAAATGGGAGGCCTTTGGCTGGTATGTTATCGAGGTTGATGGTCATGACCTCGCTCAGCTAAGCGGTGCCTTTGACCGGGCGAAACAGGTTAAGGGACAGCCCGTGGTTATCATCGCCCATACGGTCAAGGGCAAGGGGGTCAGCTTTATGGAGAATAACCCCGATTTTCACGGTAAGGCGCCGGATGCCGGGGAGGTCGAGATAGCACTGAGGGAGCTGGAGTAGTGACCGGGGAAGTTTCATTAAGGGAAGCCTACGGCAGGGCCCTGGTTGAACTGGGTAGAGACAACCCCGATGTCGTGGTGCTGGACGCGGACCTGTCGCGGTCGACTATGACCCGGCTCTTTGCCCGGGAGTTTCCCGGCCGCTTTTTTGACTGCGGCATCGCCGAGCAGAACATGATAGGCATTGCGGCGGGGCTAGCGGCCTCGGGCAAGCTGCCATTTGCCAGCACCTTTGCGGTCTTTGTCCCCGGGCGCTGTTTCGACCAGGTTCGCATGTCTATCGCTCAGCCGGGCCTTGGTGTTAAGCTGGTTAGCACCCACGGCGGTATCAGTGTTGGTGAAGATGGCACCTCGCATCAGGCTATCGAAGACCTGGCTTTGGCTGGTGCGCTACCTGGATTCAGGATTATTGTCCCCGCGGATGCCATTGAAACGGTTCAGGCGGTCAAGGCAGCCGCTGCTGCCAGCGGTCCTTTTTATATCAGGCTGCCCCGTCTTAAATTACCCCTGGTCCATGCTGAGGATTACCGTTTTCAGCTAGGGCAGGCGGTAACCATGAGGCAGGGGGGGGACGCCACTGTCATCGCGATGGGAGTTATGGTTCAGGCGGCACTGGAGGCGGCTCAGAACTTAAGAGGGGAAGGCATTGACTGCCGCATCCTGAATATGTCCACCTTGAAGCCCCTTGACGAGGCGGCGGTTATCAAGGCGGCGGTTGAGACGGGGGCACTCGTCACTGCCGAGGAACACCTGGAGCACGGGGGCCTGGGAAGCGCCGTCACCCGGGTAGTAGCTCAACACCGGCCGGTGCCGGTGGAGCTGGTGGCGATTAAAGATACCTATGCTGAATCAGGTAAACCGGCGGAACTCCTGGAGAAGTATGGCCTCACAGCTCGAAATATTGAGGAGGCTGTTCGTAAGGTGGTAAAGAGGAAGCCTTAAACGATTCCCCAGTCCCGGTACCCCTGCTGGATGACAGACAGGTATTCCCGGGAGGGGGCTGTTTCCTCTGGTTGCTGAGACTTGATATAGGTCATGGCTTTGATAGGTTCACCATCTTCGTCGAATACGGTGATATTCAGTCTGTTGTAGCTACCCGGGTAGCCTTCATGCTTATCCAGGTGTCTCAAATCCCTGTCTGAGACTTCATAGATGCCTCCCGGAACCCTTTCCCCTCTGAAGGGCTTGATACTGATGACTCCGCCCCGCCACTGCCGGGACCAGCCGGCGAATACCAGCTTGTAGTTGGGTAGGGTAGCGATAAACATGGGCTTACTGTCCGGGCAGCGCTCGAGCATCTGTTTCTTGTTCAGATTGGAACCGTAGGCAAAGTAATACATTGTTTCACCTCGAGAGGCATCCCTGGACCTGAAAGATATACCTGTGACCTGACAGACCGCGGGTTACCTTGTTATGAGGAAGCGGGTAGCGTCTCCCGGCCAGGACGTATCTATTCTGCTTCAGGTGGTGCCGAGGGTGGGACTCGAACCCACAAGGGTTGCCCCGGCGGATTTTAAGTCCGCTGCGTCTGCCAATTCCGCCACCCCGGCCCTCACGATGAACAATCGGAGATTTTGATGCCCGTTGACGTTCGTTTGACGTTCATGACCGCCGACGGCAGCACCTCATCCAACAGAGCCATCATCTCAGATTGCATCCCCTCAATTATATGGCTGTAAACGTCCATTGTAAAGGCTACCGAGCTATGCCCTAGAGCCTCGCTGATAACCTTCGGTTTCGCTCCCCGTAGCAGTGCGAGAGAGGCAAACGTATGCCTTAGGTCATGAAATCTCACATGCTCCAGCCCAGCACGCTTCACTATACTGGCGAACTCGTGGCTTAGCATTGAGGGGTCAAGCGGTTTGCCCTCATAGTTAGCAAAGACCAGGTCATCTAGTCCAAGGACTGTACCCAACTCCAGATATAGAACCTCTCGTTCCTTCCTGTAGTCTCGCAGGAATAGACTTAACTTCGGAGTCATAGCAACCCTTCTCCTGCTGCGGTCGGTCTTAGGCTGCTGGAAGATGCAGACTCCACGCCGCTTATATAGCGTCTGAACAACCGAGGTCGAGAGGATATCAAGGTCAACGTCTCTCCACCTAAGCCCAAGTAGTTCTGCTTGGCGCAGCCCCGATGAAATAGCCATATAGATGACGGGGAAGAATTGATTACCGGACGCTGTCTCTAGCAAGACCTCTGCCTCTGCTGGAGTTAGAGTGCGCATAACCTTACCCTTCCACGAAGGAGGGGAAACCAACTCGCAGATGTTCCTGCCAAGGATACCCTGCCGGACGGCATACCGCAGGGACTGAGACAGTAGCCTGTGGTGCTTCTGAACTGTCCTAGCCGATAAGCCCTTACCAGCCTTATCCATAGCCCTGCCGTAATATACCTGAATTGCCTGTGGCTGTAATTGCTTTAGTTGGAAATGCCCCAGCGCTGGTATCAGGTGGTTCTCGACTATGGATTCGTACCCATCCACCGTTCTCTGTGAGCAAGCAGTTCGGGCATACCCCTCAAGCCAGTTATGAAGATGCTCCGCTACAGTGAGCTTCCCTACTGGAATCGGCACGCCTTTATCGAGGCCAGACTCTAACTCCCGCATACGCCGCATGGCGTCGGTCTTCGTACCATTCACAGTCTCGTGGTGCCGGACGGCCTTACTGCCAACATAACCACTATAGATGGTGATTTGCCAGCTACCCTTCGTTCTCTGCCGTAGATGTCCCATTAGTGACCTCCTTCTTTTCCTTCTTAACCGGTCTGGGCTTCAGCTTCTCGTCTCAGTCTGGCTTTTTCCTGGCCAGCTACCAGCCGTGCTCTGATGGCTGCCCGTTCCTCAGGCGATAGCTCCTTCCGCCTTCGCTTGGGTGTCGTGGTGCTCTGCTCAATAGCCGATAGTTTGCCTTCGATAGCTGCTAGACGAGCCTCAATAGCCGTGAGTCTGATGTTGGTGATCTGGTCTTCCATTTCATTCCCTCCATTCCTAGCTGCCTGTTTGTTCAGGGCTTACGCTTGTTAGAATGTTTCACACCCCACACAGCGTGTAAATAGTTACAAAGCGAAAAAGTTTGAGATGTAGTTCCATTCCGGATGATTGGGGTTTCCCGATAAACTTGGCAGAGAGACTGAAGTTGATTGTCTGGCTCCAGCTCTCTGCCTGCTAAGGCTCTTAATCCGTTGTCTCAGATGCCTCACGATCGGTTTAATCAGTTACCCCTATTCTACTGGCATATTCCTCCTGCCAGGCGTGCCTCCACCTTTCCCTTTCGGCTTCCTGATTCTCTATAGAGAGTGTGTTGAACCAGTCAGACCATATAGTCCCATGGAAGCACTTGTAGGTGTTACATTTCTGGTTCAGCCGACGATACTCAGCCAGCAGCCTAGGATACTCGTGCTGCAGCGCCAGGTGTGGCAGTGTATCCTTAGACACCGACCTGGCTGACTTACCCCTTCCCTTCGGTTTCAGCTTAAGGACATCGTAGATATAATTAGACACCTGCCGAGGACTATTCGGGTTCACGGGATCACTACCAGTGCATTCCTTCATCTTTGCTTCTAGCTCTTCTATTTCTGCTCGCCACTTTTGCCTGTAAAAGTCTATTGACTCCTCCACCTTAGTCAATCTCGTTCGGTCCTGGTTTTCCATTTCATTCCTCCTTATTTCGCCTGCCCTAACGGGTCAGGACTTACGCTCATATTTATCTTGTTACGTACGGAATAAGTATGTAAATAATGTTTGGCAGGTCGAATATTTGTAGTCTCCGGATGAATTTCTGTAACCTTGAGGCACCTTATGTTCACTTTGTGTCACCTAGTCATGTTAATATGAAGTTTCTTGCCAGTTTTTGTTACTATCTTTACCTTCTTATGTTTGGCTGGTGTGATGTAATTTTGTTTACTCTTTCGGATATAGATAAGACGCTCACCACTTCCACGGTCCCGTGTTATGTCCACACCCACGGCTCGAAAGTTGGGGGCTAGCCGACTGAGGATGCTCCCAAGTACTCTGGCACCCTTTGGCCAGTCCTTCCGATGCCCTGCGGTCTCTCCTACATCAAAACTCAGCTTATCTAATAACTCCGTGGCAGTTCCTACCCATTCACCACCCTTAGGAATTTCACCTGCCAGAATCATTATCGCCCTTCCTACTGGTGTTGATTCCAATGCTAATTCGTGGATATCCTGTATATTTTTCCCGTAGGCACCTAGAAAGTCGTTAGGGACCATACCTAAAGCAGGAACCGCCGCGGTAGCCCATTTCGCAAAGTCAGCCATACGCGGCATACCATCCAGCTTCACGGTGCCCACATCCCTAAGAGCCAACGAAACAGCATCTAGGAACACGGCTAGAATTATGGGACGCGCTGATTCAAATGCTTCCCACAGGTCTACTTCAGTTTGCCGTTTATCGTTTGGAATGGTGGGAAGAGTAATGATAATTGTCCTGTCCAGCAGATCGGAGCGCGTCGCTATATCACCTATGCCATTGAGTATGATAGGGCGTGTAGCCGTGAATAGCACCTCCTCAGCGTTAGCGTATAGCTCTCGTGTGGCAAAGCCACCACCTGTCGCCAGGCGGCATATGGCATCAGATAACCAAGGCACAAGATAACTCACATTATCAAAAGATATTATCCACGAATTACCGGCGGAGATGGCCAGGTCACGCTCATCTTTCGGTAAAGAACGTAGTGGAATAGTGGACGGGTCTACCAGCGAACGGATTATCCTAGCCACCGTGCTTTTAGCACTTCCCTGCTCGCCGGTAAGTACGAGTACTGGAAATGGCCCCTTGGGCATAAACGCGCCGATAAGCCAAGCCAATAATAGAGGCCAGTCGTCGTTAGTCGTATTCAGAAAGTCTCTCAGTTCGTTTATATCTCCACCTGCTTGTGGTGTTGGAAGAGCAGTCATGCCGCGACTACGTACGAAATGGATGGGTGGAGATGGAATTTCCTGCCACCCTTTTGCTGTAATCTCAACGATGCTCCAGGCGGAATTGCAGAGATCGAGATAAATCTTGCCACCATGTTCCACTATGCGTGTATATACGGGTTTTTCGAGCCCATCAAAAAGAGCATGACCCCGGAATACATTGAACGCATTCTGGATCGCCTGCAGACTTGGAGCACTGCCCGTTTTTTTATAGTAACGTCGAGACAGATAGTCTTTGACAGTGCGGCTTTCTAGCGGCCACACCTCAACGTGGCCATCTTGTTTGATGACGGCATATGGCATTCTGTCTGGCGTGTGGAATAGTTCGATATCTTTTGCCAGTTCCAAGAGTTGAGTTGCCACTGTGAGGTGTTTTTTATCTTTATTGCCGACTTGTGCAGGCTCATATCGCGCGATGCTCTTGGCAATTCCGCGAACCTCCGCCTCCTCCAGTGGTGGTTGGCACTTCTGTGCGTTTTCCATTAGAAGTGCTGCTTCGATAGCACTCTGACCAAATCCAACTCTACCCATACTGCCAGCCATACTAGCCAAGTGGCCGTTACGCTGCCCTTCTAGTATCGGTTTATCTAATTCCGCCGGCGATTCTAGCTCAAACGACGGCTCGTTACCTTCCAATGCATTTAGAATAAACTCAGGAAGCTTGTCATAAGGGATGAGATTTTCAGGTGCAGGCAATTGATTTATCTTGTATTCGCCGCCAGTTTTTGGGTTCTTACCGATGATATTGACAAAGCCTCCTACACCACGGACGTCCATTCCAGACAATATCCCAGCTTGAGTTTTTAATGGATGCCCAGTGGTGTCGGCATACCAATGTGCCCCTTTCGGAGTATCAACATGGGGCTCCCTCGACTCGGCTTTAAGTTGTTCTTGTGCCTTTGGTGTATCTGCATCGAAAACGGACAAGTGCTCGTTCGTTACTATGCCCCAAAGGGTCGGCTTTTTCACCTGCCACCTTCGTAATTGTTGTTCATCTGGCACTTTATTTTGCCATGCCTTCCATTTTACCAATGGAGCTTTACCACTTTTCCCCCCACCAGAAGGTAGTACTGTAAAACCTAATTTACATAGCTCAAGGACGGTATCAAACATTTCGTTGTTATCCATTATTTGTAACCCCTACCTCTGTATCTTTAGCTTTAAGCAAATCGAGAACTGCCTTACGACTTACAACCATGCGTTTGTCTCCCAGGCGGATCACATTTACTGGTAATTTGTTTTGCCGGGCAAGCGAATATGCAAGGTAACGGGAACAACCAATAGCGGCTGCAAGCTCAGAAATTGTCATGGTCAAACGTTCGTTATCCCGCACCTTTCCCCCCTTCCCACTAATATCACTGTTGGTCACGCAATTTCCCCAAATCTTTAAAGCATTGACTTCATCTACATATATGATATATGTTATTAACGGTATATCATACTTAATTAGCGTTAGATATACCGTTAGATTTATCTTTTTTGAGGTGCCGAATGTGGCAATCAGCAGGAAGAATAAGATATCGAAAAATCAGGCTTGAGGACGGTTGTTTAAAGGCTGATGATGCATATGAAGTCATATCTCCATTTAGCAATCCGAATTTACCCTTTGACTTCGCTAAAGTAGATGATCTCAAGTCGGCATTGAAATTTGAGCTTAGATATGCCCCTTTGAATTATGATTCGCTGTTGGATTATGATTTGCTGTTTGAAAATCTTGAAAAAAGAAAAGGCGGCGACCCGGTTAAGTGGGTATTAGAACACGCCTGCTTTGTAAGGTTTGCATTAGACTTGATATATGCCTTGGCCTATGAAAACGGTCGAGACGCTCTAAGTCTGTTCCATAAATTCGTGGTATATAAAGATTACAGTGATCCTGCTCTCCGAGGGACTGGTGATTTTAAATACCCCCGCGGAGCTAAAATAGCGACTACAATGGTACCAGCACCTAAATCTGAGAGTGACACGCTATGGGCCATACCGCATGTCATTGCTATATTGGTTAATGCAAATACCAAAAACATCCACCAAGAGCTGATGATAAGCTCAAGGGGAAGGATAATGTCTGTACAGATGTACCAGGCCTTAATAGAAGCTATTTGGTCTATGGTAGGAAACCTAGCAATGAAAGCCCAACAAGAGGGAGAACGCATATATTTTAATAGATGCGAATGGTGTAACTCAGTTTTTATTGCTAAAGATAAGCGACAACGGTTCTGTCCACCGATTATAGGCAAGGAATCACTCTGCGGGCTCAAGTTCCGTCAGCGTAAATGCCAAGCAAATAAAGGTAGATGACGTAAATGACGCAAATTTCCCTGCACCTAAGTTCCATTCATTTAATTAGAGAACCTGGAGAAAAAACCCAGTGTATACCAAGACCTTAAGTCCACGGAGCTTGCGTCATTTGCGTCAGCTGTTATGGGTATGAGAGGACCAGAGGTACGAACACTACTATCTGAGAATTAGATTATAGGGCTATCCCCTTCAATGGCCTACCTACTATATGTAGTGGTATCTATTGTAAGCATTCCATTTAGGCATTATTTTTGGGCCTCTCTCGGAGTTATCCATCCATCATCATCAAGTCCATCTACCTGTGGCCCTGGAGAGTCCCCTTTAGCAGCAACTTCAGCCAGTTCATCGGTCAGACCGATGCGTTTGAAAGCCTCAACAAGGGCTCTGTGGCTATCTTCCTCCTTTGTCTTCTTATTGAATCTCTTTCTTGAACTTATGTACTGCCAAAGATATATAGTACCAGTCACAACGAAGGCTATACCCGCTATCATGGAAGCTATTAGTATAACTGTGAGATACCATGGAGAACTTACTGTGTCTTTCAACACCGCTGCCACTCCTGCATAGGTGCAAAATAGTGTCATAGCACCACCACCAAACCAAAGACACATCTTCCGCATACCCCTATTCTACCACTTAACATAAAACTTGACATCTCCTATTCAGTAATATACCCTAGCCACACATGGGGCTGTAGCTCAGTTGGGAGAGCAATAGGTTACCACCCTACAGGTCGGGGGTTCGAGACCCCCCAGCTCCATCCTATTGCCCCCCCCATTACAACTACTAAAAGGTTCTACGTCAATAAGTGTGAAACTCTGACCTCACAGCCTGGGTTAGCAGCCAATATCCTCATCCGGAAGTTATCCATGTTGCGGTAGCCATAAGCCATCCTCTTTATGGTCTTAATGCGATTGTT
>Ga0210003_1004086_pt1 | contig 11640 bp, 7 predicted proteins | sample LantaG_FD_182804 | JGI IMG/M metagenome (GOLD analysis project Ga0210003, IMG submission 182804) | Deep subsurface microbial communities from Baltic Sea to uncover new lineages of life (NeLLi) - Landsort_02402 metaG (SPAdes) (version 2) | ecosystem: Environmental > Aquatic > Marine > Oceanic >...
CCCCCCCCTTCCCCTTCGACCTCGACCTCAAAAACAGCCCCCCCGGGACGGGCAAGACGCTGCTCGCCAAGGCCATCGCGGGAGAGGCCGGCGTCCCCTTCTTCTCCTGCGCCGCCTCCGAGTTCGTCGAGCTCTTCGTCGGCGTGGGAGCCTCGCGCGTGCGCGACCTCTTCGAGAAGGCCAAGGCCAAGGCGCCGTGCATCGTCTTCATCGACGAGATCGACGCCGTCGGCCGCCAGCGCGGCGCCGGCATGGGCGGCGGCAACGACGAGCGCGAGCAGACGATCAACCAGCTGCTGACCGAGATGGACGGCTTCGAGGGGAACACGGGCGTGATCGTGCTCGCCGCCACCAACAGGCCCGACGTGCTCGACTCGGCGCTGCTGCGGCCGGGCCGCTTCGACCGGCAGGTCACGGTCGACCGGCCCGACGTGCAGGGCCGCGTGCAGATCCTCAAGGTGCACTCGCGCGGCAAGACGATCGGCAAGGACGTCGACTTCGAGAAGATCGCGCGCCGCACGCCCGGGTTCACGGGCGCGGACCTGCAGAACCTGATGAACGAGGCCGCGATCCTCGCCGCGAGGCGCAACCTCAAGGAGATCTCCAAGGAGGAGGTCGGCGACGCGCTCGAGCGCATCGTGGCCGGCCCCGAGAAGAAGGGCGCCGTGATGACCGACGCCAAGCGCAAGCTGGTGGCCTACCACGAGGCCGGGCACGCGCTCGTCGGCGCGCTGATGCCCGAGTACGACCCCGTGACCAAGATCAGCATCGTGCCCCGCGGCGCCGCCGGGGGCCTGACCTTCTTCGCGCCCTCGGAGGAGCGCCTCGAGTCCGGGCTCTACTCGCGGTCGTACCTCGAGAACCAGATGGCCGTCGCGCTGGGCGGCCGCGTCGCCGAGGAGCTCATCTTCGGCGAGGACGACGTCACGACGGGGGCCTCGGGGGACTTCCAGCAGGTCTCGCGCACGGCCAGGCTGATGGTGACCTCGATGGGCATGTCGAAGCGCCTGGGGCAGGTCGCCTGGTCCGGCGGCGGCGGGCCCTCCTTCCTGGGCTCGTCGATGGGCCAGCCCGCCGAGTGCTCGGGCGAGACGCAGGACGAGATCGACCAGGAGGTCAAGGCGCTCGTGGTCCGCGCCTACCGCCGCGCCAAGGACCTGGTCTCGTCCAACATCGACGTGCTGCACCGGACGGCCGAGAGGCTGCTCGAGAGCGAGCAGATGGACGGCGACGAGTTCGCGCGCATCGTGGCCGAGTCGCAGGCCGAGCAGTACCTCAAGAGCGACGAGCCCGCCGTGACGGTGCCGTACCAGTGATTGAGATATCTTTTTTCGATCTCGACGCTTTGCTCCTTCTCTTCCGAGTCTTCTTTTTAGAAGAGAGAGAGAGGGAGAGAGAGAGAGAGAGAGAGAGAGGGAGAGAGAGAGAGAGAGAGAGAGAGAGAGGTTCATAGCGCCCGCGTGTTTCTTTCTTTTCCCCATATTTGAGCAGAGCAGTTGCTGCGGAGTCCTTTTTTTGTTTCTTTCACGGCGAAGAGGTAGAGAAGAGAGAGAAGAGAGACGTTCCCCCACCCCCTTTTCGTTTGCCAGAGAAACCCCCCATTTTGTCAAAATAACAAACATACAATTCTTTTTATCAACTCGCTCTCTCCCTTATTGATCTCGACGGGGAACAAAGAAGAGAGCTCGTCGAGAGATTTGAAGCGGGAAAGAAAGGAAGGGGAGCAGAAAAACCTCGACGTCGTTGAACGCTCGAGGTTCTTTTCGCGACCGTTTTGTTAAGGACCTCTAGAAATTCACTTTTGCCATTATTAAAAAAAGCGATTCATTTCACTTTTTTAGCTTGGGGCGGCGCGATTCTCCCGCCGCGCTCATCTCGCCGGGATGCCCGAGTTGGTCTAAGGGGGACGACTTAAGAAAAGAAAAGAAAGGGGGAAAGGTTTCGCGGGGGGGCCGGGGCGCAAGGGAAGCAGAGGTGAGAGAGAGGGGGGAGGGTTATCCTCCCTCTTCTCTTTTCTCTCTTCCTCCTCTCGCTTGCTTGTCAAAACCTCCCTCTCACTTTCCAAAAAAAGCGAATCGTCTGTCGTATGACGCGTGGGTTCGAACCCCACTCCCGGCACAAAACTTTTTTTTTTGACCTTTCGTCGCAGTGGAAGATAGAAGGTTGAATAGCGGTGGGGGAAATGTGAAAAGTCGAGTTTGACAAAGGTGGAAAAAAAAAAACTGAACGAAAAGAACCCCTCCTTTCGCTTTCTTCTTCTCACCGCCCAGGAATCCCGCCCCAGGAGCCAGGCTTCGCGGGCGCCGCCGCCCCCGGAACCGCCGACGGGAGCCCGCCCCAGCTCCCGGCCTTGGACTTCCCGGCCTCGGCCGCCTCCGCGGCGGCCCTCTCCGCCGCCGCCGTCGCCTCGCGCTCGGCGCGCGCCGGGTCGGTCACGCGCCGCCAGGCCAGCGCCACCTTCGCGCCGCCGTCGATCACGTCGAGCACGTCCTTCCGCAGCCTGTGGTTGAGGCACAGGCCCGCGACGCGCTTGACGTCCTCGAGGGAGACCTCCGCCCTGCCCTCCAGGGCCGCCAGGGCCCTCGCGGCGCGGTTTGTCGTGATGTCGCCGCGGATGCCGTCGACGCCGAGCAGCGAGCACATCTCGCTGATCTTGAGCCTGACCTCGCGCGGCATCTCGACCCGCTTCAGGGCCTCCGTGGCCGCGTCGAGCTTGTCCCTGAGCTCCTGCTGCTCGGCCTCGACGGACGCGCAGAAGGCCAGCGGGTCGGCCTCGTACCCCATCCGGTCGCGCACCATCGCGCTGCGCATCGCGACGTCCGGCATCGTGCGCACGTCGACGGACAGGCCGAACCTGTCGAGCAGCTGCGGCCGCAGCTCGCCCTCGGCGGCGTTCCCGGACCCGATCATGATGAACTTGGCCGGGTGGCGGATCGAGATCCCCTCCCGCTCGACCGTGTTGACGCCCCCGGCGGCCGCGTCGAGGACGACGTCGACGAGGCCGTCGTCCAGCAGGTTCACCTCGTCGACGTAGAGGATGCCGCGGTTGGCCCTGGCGAGCAGCCCGGGCTCGTAGGCCTTGATCCCCTGGCCCAGGGCCTTCTCGATGTCGATGGTGCCGCAGATGCGGTCCTCCGTCGCCCCCAGGGGCAGCTCGACCAGCGGCGTCTTGACTTTCGTCGCGGGCAGCGGCGTCTTCTCGCCGGCCTTCACGCGGTCGAGCGCCCAGGGCCCCATTCGCGACAGATCGGAGGGGTGCGAGTTGAAGGGGTCGTCCTGGACGATGTCGATCTGCGGGAGGAGCTCCGCGACGGCGCGGACCTGGTGGTGTTTTGTTTTGTTTGGCAGAGGGCCGAGAGGTCCAAGTCGGGAGGTCGAAGGGGTCAGGGAGAGAGAGAGCCGTTGCCGCTAGCCTTCCCCCCCCCCCTCTTCCTCTCTTTTCCAAATATCCGATCGCCGATTCCCTCTACTCACCGCCACGCTCTTCCCGGTCCCCCTGTCACCCATGATCAGCACGCCGCCGATCCCGGGGTCGATGACGTTGAGCAAGAGAGCGAGCTTCATTTCCTCCTGGCCGGCGAGGCGGACAAACGGCATCGGCGGCGTCTTGCCCGGCGGCGCGACGGTCGACGTCGCAGCAGATGCGGACACGTTTGACAAGCGGGAGAGGCGAAGGAGCCTGCTGCTGCTCCTGCTGCCTCCGATCCTCGTCTGAGGCGTCGAAGAGGACGCGAAGCGTCCGGCGGCGGGCGCGGCGCACCGGGCGCAGCGGTATAAGGCTGCTGCGACGGGGCGGGAGGATCGAGCAGCCGTCGTCAGCGTCGTCGACGAAGAAGACGCGAGCGTAGAGTGCATCGTTTTTTTTTGCGTTTCTCTCTGGTTACTATGCGATGGAGAGAGGAGAAGAGTGCGTTCCTCTCCCTCGCAGGCAGACACAGGGAGAGAAAGAGACGGAGAAGAAGAACTGCCGCTCCAAAAAAATAGTTTTGAAGCGAGAGAGAAAAACAGCGATTTGTGTTTTCGTCGTTATCTTCTTATCGGATAATCCTCAAGGCCGGGATCAGTCCGACTGTCATTCGTTTTTACAACACTCCCTCTGTCTCTCTCTCTTGGAAAAATTAAAAACCAGGCATCAAACCACCCTGGGCCTCTGGAACTGCGGCGAGACAGGCTGGGCGTCCGCGGCCGCGAAGCGCTTCTGACCCGCCGCCGCCAGAGTCACCTGCGCCGGCGGAGGCGGCGCGTTTTCGCCGTCGTCGTCGGCGGCGGCGCGCGCCCCTTCTTGCCCGCCCTCTCTCCCTCCTCCCCCGACCTCCCTCCCGACCTCGACCGCCCCCGCCAGCGCCGCCCGCGCCGCCCGGTCGAGCGCCCGCAGCGCTCCCGCGGCGGCCTCCGCGGCCTCCTCCGCGGCCTGGTCCCTGTCGGCGACGCGCTCGCAGGCCCGCTCAACGGCCCGCAGCAGCTGCGCCCTCGAGGCCGCGGCGGCCTCGACGCGGGCGGCGGCGTCGGCGCGCGCCCTCGCCGCGGCGGCGTAGGCCGCCTGCGCCTCGGAGCGCGCGGCCCAGGAGGCGGATGCCGAGGGAGGGCGAGCAGAGGAAGAGGAAGAGAAGAAGGCGCCGTCGCCGACGACGGCGGCGGACATTCTCTGGTCCTCGAGCGCCGCGGCCGCGGCGTCGCGCGCGCCCGACGCCGCCGCGAGCGCCCGCGCGGCGTCGTCGGCCTCGGCGCGAAGGTCGCCCAGGGCCCGCTCGGCGCCGTCCCGCGCCGAGAGGAGCTTCTCGAGCCTGCGAGCTGCTCCAGAAGCCTCGCGCGAGGCGCGCGCGGCGGCGAGGGCCGCGGCGGAGGCCTCGGAGGCGGCGGCGGAGAGTGAGGGCGGGGGCGCGGCGGAGAGAGCCGCTGCAGAGGCGGAGAGAGCCGGGAACGAGGAGGCCGAGGCGAGCAGCCTCGTCGCGGCCCTCTCGAGCGCCGCGGCGACCAGCTCCCTCTCGCTGACGGCAGCGGCGGCGGAGGAGGAAGCGGCGCTGCTGCTGCTGCCGCCTCGGTTGCTCTCGTCGTCGCCGTTGCCGCCGCCGAAGGAAGACGCGGCGTCGTTGCCCTCGTCCTCCTCGCCGGCGGCCGCCTCCGCCGACGAGAAGTCGAGCGGGGGACCGAAGCTGGCCGCCACTGCCGCGGCCGTGGCTGCGAACGACGACGGAAGGTCGGCCGAAGCAGCGGCCGGCCCGGCGGCAAAGGCGTCGCCGACTGGGGAGCGCCACGGCCGCTCTCTCCGCTGCTGCTGCTGCTGCTGTGGCCCGTCTCGCTGCTGCTGCTTTTGCTGCTGCTCTCGCTGGCCCGGGGCCGCCGAGTCCGGCGTCGCCGCCGCCGCCGCCGCCGAGGCCGGAGCCCCGCTGCCCCCGCCTCCGAGGACCGCCGCGGCCCTCCTCGCCGCGTCGACCAGCGCCGCGACAGAAGGCGACGAGTAGGCAAAGGCCCTCCTCCCGAAGTCGTCGCCCCCGTCCCCGTCGTCGCCGGCCTCCTCGGCCGCCTCCTCGGCGGCGGCCTCGAGCTCGGCGGCGCAGGCGCCCGCGGAGGCCCGCAGCGCGTCAAGCTCCGATGCCAGCGCCCTGCGCTCGCCCTCGGCGCGCGCGAGCAGCGCGGCGGCGGCGTCGAGCTCGGCGGCCGAGCGCGCCAGGGACGCGTCAGCGCGCGCGCGGCGCGCGTCGGCGTCTGCAAGGGCCGCGGTGACCTGCTCGAGCTGGGCCTCGAGGATCTGGCGGCGAGGCGAAGGAATGCCGTGGAGGGGGTCCGTTGCTGTCTCGGTTTCGTCGTCGTCGGCGGCGGCGGCAACGTCCCTCTCCTTCTTCTTCGCCCTTTGCTGCTGCTCCTCGAGCAGCTTCCCGACCTCGGCCTCCGCCCTCCGCGCCCTCTCCAGCAGCTCCGCCTCCCTGCCCTCCGCCGCGTCCATCTCCGCGTCGGCGCCGTCGTAGCCCACCAGCGCGGCCGCGGTCGCCGTCGTCGCCGTCGTCGCCGCCGCCGCCGCCGCGGTGGCAGCCCTGGCCTCCGCCTCGACGAGTTTGGTCTCGAGCTCGGCGTTGTCCGAGGCGAGCCTCGCTTGCAGAGTCGCGAGCTCGTCGAAGCAGGCGCGCGCCGTGGCGAGCTGGGCCTCCTTCTCGGCGAGGAGAGAGGAGGAGGAAGGACAGGAAGCGGGGGCGTCGAAGGAGGGAGTCGAGTTTTCTCCCGTCGCCGCTTTCCTCGCCGCGGCCTCCGCCGGAGCGACCAGCGAGCGGCGGAGCGCCCTCCGAAGGACGAGGGCGGCTGAAAGGACGAGCAAGGAGGCCGCCGCGAGCGTCTCCGGGCGCTTGTTCGCGAGACCAAGAGGGAGAGAGCTCGAAGGAGAGGGGGGAGAAGGGACGATAGTAGCCCTTTTCTTCTCCTTCTTCTTCTTCAGGGCCGAGACCTCCTTGCGCAGCCTCGAGGCGTCCGCCTCGGCCGCGGCGAGCGCGAGCGCGGCGGCCGCCTCTGCCGCCTTCCGCTCCTCCTTCTCCCGCAAGAGCCTGCGCTCGGCGTCCACTCTGAAGGAGGAGGCGGTCGCCGCGGCGGCGGAGGCCCTCCTCGCCTCCGCTTGCGCCGAATCGACGAGGGCCTTGCTCGCGGCGGCTTCGGCGGCAGCAGAGGTTTCGGCGGCAGTGGTGTCAGCAGTCGCCGTCGGCACAGCAAGAGGAGCAACGACGACGCTGCTCTTCGCCGCCGCCGCCGCCGACGGCGACGGCGAAGAGGAGGACAGCACCATCCACCCTGTCGCGCAGCCGCACAAGAGCAGGGCCCCCACCAGCACGCCGGCGAGGGCCGCGCGGGCGCGGCGCGGGCTGAGCAGGACGGGAGCCGCCCGGCGGAGCGTCTCGGAGAGAGTCTCGAGCGTTTCGGCGAGCGCCTCGGCGAGAGCGGCGACGCGACTGTTCGATGACGAGCTCTGACGATGCCCGAAGAGCGCCAGGTTGGGGGCGGTCGCGCGCGAGGCTCCGCCTCCGACGCGCAGCGAGGGGTTCACCTTGGCGTGCCTCGCCCACGCGAGGTACTCGGGGGTGGACTGGAGCCTGAGTGTGAGGGGGAATTGAGGAGAGAGAGAGAGAGAAAGGGGTTTTGAGTGATGCGGATCGATGGCCTCGACGGAGACGGGACATTTGAATTTCCCGCTCTCTCGATTCTCTCTCTCTGAAAAGTGCCACTCGAGACCAGAGAGCATCGATTCGGGAAAACTCACCTGGCCAATTGCGCTGACGTCGTCGCTTCCTTCCTCTCGAGGTAAGCGGAAGGGGAGAGGCGGCCGGGAGTGAAGGCGGCGACGCCAGAGTCGACGTCGACGTCAAAGTCGATTGCCCGAGGAGCTGGAGCGGTCTTTGCAGCAGCAGCAGCTCCGCTCGACGAGGGGCCCCGCGCGGACCGGCGAGGCGGCATGGTTGGTGTCTCCCTCGCCGTTTCTCTCTCGCCCCCGAGAGAGAGAAAGAGAGACGGAGAGAACGTGAGGAGAGAGAGAGAGAGAAAGAGCGCGCCTTTCTTCTCTCTCGAAAAAAGGCTCGCTCAGGACGAAGTTGAAAAATCTGACGACGGCGAAAAAGAAAATCGACGACGAAAGCAAAAAAAAAAAAGTCGATGCCTCTCACTGATCACCTTTCTTTGCTCCTCTCCCCTCTTCTCCGTTTCTCCCTCCCTCGCTGCCAATCGCCATGCTCGCGGTAAGAAGACGAGCAGCCTCCTCTCAGTGTCGCTCACTGGAGCGCCCGAGATCGAGCTCGAAAGCAGCAGCAGCTGCTGCCTGCAGCGGCGAGAGACGAGAGAGAGAGAGCAAAGGGAATCCCCTCGACGACGCAGCCGTCGTCGGTCGCTCGGCGGCTTGAGACTTTCTCCTGCTCTCTCTCCCTCTCTCCTTCTCCCTGGCGTTCTTTTCATCGATCTCTCGCCGCCCGACAGCGTGACGCTTCTTCTTCAATTCCTGGAGCTTGCAAGAGAATGCAAGATCGACCTCCTTGACCTCGCATTCTGACGCACGAAATGGCGCCCCCCTCCCAAAACAAAAAAATGAAAATCTCTTCGACAGGCTTCGGCATCCTTCTCCACCTCGGCGGTGTCCCGCCCCTCGCGCCAGGGGAGGCAGTCCTCTCTGCACTGCGAGGCCAACAAGAAAGTCGTCAAGAAGACTCAGGTGAGGATTCGGAGCGGGATCGAGCGTTGCCTGGCCGGGGAATCACGGGGATAAAAGGTCTTTTCCCGTTTTGTCGGCTAGCTTTCCCCCCTCCAAGCGACGGCGGAGACCTCCACCTCACCTCTTCCCCCCCCCCTCGTTCTCTCCCCGCTCTCCTCCTCCCACCACCAACCCCCCAAAAAAAACGACACCCAAAACACCAACCCAAACAAGGTCGTCCTCACCAAGAACGTCCCCAACCTGGGCGACGCGGGGGCCCTCGTCACTGTCCCGCTCGGCCACTTCCGCAACCTGCTGCGGCCCAGCGGCCTCGCGACGCCCGCGACGGCCGGCGCGCTCCGCAACATCGAGGCCGCGAAGCAGGCCGAGCTCGCGCGCCTGGGCGAGATCAAGGCCAAGGCGCAGGCCATGGCCACCGCCCTCGCCACGATCGGCAAGTTCGTCATCAAGAAGAAGACGGCCCCCGACGGCGACGAGATCTTCGGCTCGGTCTCGGTCGCCGAGGTCGTCGCCGCCGTCGAGCAGCAGACGGGGAAGGTGCTCGACAAGCGGGCCGTGACGCTCCCCGAGATCAAAACCGTCGGCACGTTCGACGCGACGGTCAAGTTGCACCCGGAGGTGATGGGGGCGTTCAAGGTGGTGGTGCAGAGGGAGAAGAACGCGTGAAGGGAGAGAGAGGAGGTTCTGGTTTTTCTTCAATCATTTTTGTCAAAAAAATTACTTCTTGTTTTTCTTTTTCATTTTTTTCTATTACTTTTTTTTCTTCTTCTTCGAATCTTCAAATGTCGTCGTCCGCGACCGAGGCCAGCGCCTCCTCGACCGCCGCGACGCACTCGACGACCCCTTCTCCGCGCAGCATCGCCTCTGCCAGCTGCGCGTGCGCACTCGAGTGCCTCCGCAGCAGCGTCACGGCGGTCAGAAGAGCGTACCTCACCGTGGAGTCGGCCTTGGCCTGAGAGAAGGCCAGGGCTTTCAGGAGCGCGTCGAGCTGCTGAATGTCGCCTGAAGAGGAGGTTTGTTCCGTTGTCAACAGGTGGTTCCGATGCAGGGGGTCGAGGTTGAGAAAGAAGAGGAAGAAGAAGAAACGAAAAAAAACGAAAAAAACGCTGATCTCGCGATCAAAACTGTTCTCTCCACTCACCGAGCCCGCCCTCGGCGCTCTCTCCGATCGCCTCGTCTCCGTTCCCGGCCTCCTTCGCCTTTTCCCTGCTCCCGTCCCTCTTAAAAAGGCAGTACTCCGCCGCGACCCCGGCGAGCGCGACCGCTGCCGCCCTGTCGACGCTCGACGACGACAGCCTGCCCGAGGCCACCTCCCGCCGGAAGGCCACGTCGCAGAGTCGTGTCCCGGCCTGCTGGTTGAGCGCGCGGGCCCTGCGGAACGCGGACAGCGAGGAGAGGTCGTAGCCGCGCGGGAGCAGGCCCAGAAGGTAGGCGACCAGAAAGTGCCCCGCCTCGTGGGCCGCGACGCGCCGCGCGTAGGTCGGGGAAAAGGCCCGCGCCGACGAGTCCAGGACCAGGAAGCCGACGCCGCCGCCCGCGGCGACCGCGTCCAGCGTCGCCAGGAAGAACAGGAGGGCCGCCGCCGCGACCCCCTGCGACACGGTGGGCCGCAGGGCCGCGGCGGCGGCGACGGCCCCCGCCGCGGCGGCGAGCTGCGCCTTGTCCCGCACCGAGTCGAGCGTCGCGTCGACCGGCGACAGCACCCGCGACGGCTCGACGCGGGCGAGCCTGAGGTCGGCGAGCGAGTAGGGCCTGCGAGGCGGCGGGGCCGCGCGGCCAAAGCCCCGCAGCAGGGGGGTCTTCCGATGTTCCGCCTCCTCGTCGTCGTCGCCCCGGCGGGAGGACAGCTCGAGCGCGAGCGCCGAGGCGGCCTCCTCGGCGGCGTCGACCTCTGGCTCCGCGGCCTCGGGGTCGTCGGCGCGGGCGAGCAGGGCGCCGAGGCGGGCGAGCGGGTCGTCGTCAGAGTCGCCGTGCGCGTGCTCTCTTGCGGCCGCCGTGGCCGCCTCGGGGAGTCGCAGGTGCCGGTCCCGGATCGAGGGGTGCTGTCGTCGCCGCCGGAGCAGCGGCGGACGAGGCGCCAGCGAGGGCGGGCGGAGGGATGAGAGCATGGCTCCTCGACCGATCGCTCCAATCGACGACGGAAATTTTCTGCTTTTTCGGGCGTCGAACGTCGAGGAGGGCATTACTTTTTTTCCCTTTCTTCGAAGAGAAAAAACTTCCACGGCTTCTACTCTCTCCTCTAACCGCGGGAGCAGTCAAAGGTTTCTCCCTGGATCACGAGAGTCCCCGTCTCCGCCTCTCTCTCTTCCCAGCTGCCGGGCGAGACCGAAAAAGCGAGAGAACGCGCGCGAGCGAGGGAGGGACGACGAAGTAGAGTTGGCGTCATCGTCGAGAGCTCAGCAGCATGCTCGTCTTTCTTTTCTCGCTCTGTTTTCTCGCGCACGCCGGGCTTCTCGCGGCCGCGCTGTACTCGCTCGTTGTAATAGCTGACCTCGAGAGCGACTTTGTCAACCCCCACGACTGCGCGGCGAGCCTCAACAAGTGGCTGGTGAGTGGAGCTTTTGATGAGATGGCGGTGATGGGGATCAGTCGTTTTCGTCTCGTTTTTCCATCGCCTCGACCTCCTTCCTCCCCCCCCTCTCTCTCTTTCTCGCACTCACTCCCACCCTCTCCTCATCTCCTCCCACCCGCCCGCGCGAACCACGCCACCGACGCAGGTCCCCGAGTACGCCACCCAGTCGGCCACGGCGGTCCTCCTCCTCCTCTCCAGGGCCTGGATCCCGGCCCTCGCCCACGGCGCGCTCTCCCTCAAGCTGTGGAGGGGGTACCGGGCGGGCGACGCGACCGTCGACGTCACCGAGGTCTTCAAGCAGGCGCCCGCCGAGAAGCGGAGGCGCGCGTGGAGGCTCGCGGCCTACCTGGTCTCTTTCGTGTACGTCATCTACAGGCTGGTCGAGGCGGCCGTGTCGAGCCTGCTGACGCCGGAGGGGAGGGCCGCGGCGCACAAGCTGCTGGTGGAGGCGGCGGCGGCGCCGCACGTCTGAGAGAGAAGAATGTTTTTGTGTTCCCCGCCTGCCTTGGTGTGTGGAGTGTGCGCCTTTCTTTTTCACAGAGAGAGAGGGAAAAAGATATGTAGAGAGAAAGACCTTGAACAAAACGAAACAACACAAAGAGAGAGAGAGAGAGAGAGAGAGAGGGTAAGGAGAGAGAGGGAGATGGAGAAGGAGCAGCGGTGGTGGATCCAGAGGAGGGGGTTGAGGTTTTCTTCTTCGTCTCGAAAAAAAAAACACAAAAAAATCGTTCGCCGAGCGGCGGGCGTCAAGAGAGCTCGAGGGAGAACGAGCTCTCTTCTCTCTTCTCTCTGTCTCTCTCTCTTCTCTCTCTCCAGCAGGACATTTCCTCCTCCTAGGGCTTTCCCACCCCACGGGAACACCCACCACCACTTTCCTGACCCTCGCGCG
>Ga0210003_1004088_pt1 | contig 11635 bp, 9 predicted proteins | sample LantaG_FD_182804 | JGI IMG/M metagenome (GOLD analysis project Ga0210003, IMG submission 182804) | Deep subsurface microbial communities from Baltic Sea to uncover new lineages of life (NeLLi) - Landsort_02402 metaG (SPAdes) (version 2) | ecosystem: Environmental > Aquatic > Marine > Oceanic >...
GTTGAGCAGTGTTGCCGAACGGTGAAAATACTGGTGGGTGGCGCCGCCCACGCAGGCGCAGGTGAAAGCTATCAGCACACCCAGGACCAGGCTTTTATCGAGAACCGAGCTCGAGGTTTCGTATCTTGAGATTAGAAGACGAAAGACGGTCAGGAAGAAGAAAAGCACCCCGCCAAATCCGATAATTCCCGTTGTGGCCAGGCAGTCGAAGTAAATGCTATGGGCGTGGGAGGAGCTGTTGTTCTCAAATATGTCCTCTCTTATCTCCTGTGACAGGTAATCCGGCAGCTCTTCTTCGAATCGATAGGGTCCTATGCCGAGCAATGGGTGCTGCTTGAACATTTCCCATGCCGCTTTCCACATATACCAGCGCTGCAGATTAGAGAGGGTTGTTCGCGGCACCGTTCTATCGAAAGGCCGCAAAAGGCTCCTTATCCCTATTCCGAGTTGGGAATTGGGCCAGTAGACCGACAGAAGTAATACAGTCAGTACCGTGGCCACCGCAAAAGTGAGCAGAGAAATCCATCGGCGTTTAATCAGAAAGAACAAGACCACCCCGACCGCCAAGCCTGCCCAGGCTCCTCGAGTAAGGGTCAGAACTAAAGCGCAAGTTCCAACGGCAAGGGTCGAGATAGCGAGGATTGAGGTTCGCTTATGATTCTTAAGGCCGCATAATGGGATAGATAGTGCCGTAAACATCATAGCGATGTGGCCGAACTGCATCGGTCCAAGCAAGCCCCCTGGCCGGTAGACGCCTCTAAGATATTCGACCACGGTCCAGGCCGAAGCTATGATGGCGCCGGCCAGCCAGGCGTTTGTAAGTCGGCGCCTGTCAGTGTCGGTATTCAAGTTATTTGCCACGAGAAAAATCAGCCCGAATTTAAGAAGCTTACTGAGAATCCTGATACTCTGCCGCGGCGAAGGTGAAAAGAGAATAGCAGCAACAAATGCTGCAACCATGACCGCACAGGAAATCTCTAATTTGGTGTAGTGCAGGGGTCTGTTCTTCTTTAGGATAATTGCCGCAATCCAGACTGCAATAGCCATGCCGTAGAAGGTTTCTGAGGCCGCCAGCGACAGTGGAAGCGAAAATGCCAATAAGATTAAGAGAAGATTCTGGAATTTGGACAGTGGGTCGTCGTTTGCCTCTATCCTGAGCTGCGCATCTGATACTACTCTGTCGTTCTGTCCACTGTCTGTTTGTCCGGTCAGCATTATCTTTGCCCAAGAACAAGGTTTAGTCAACATTCGCGAAAGAAGCAGTTATGGCCACACCTCCGTCGAACAGCAGACTTATTCTTCGTTATTCATGCTCTGATACAATCTCGTATAACTTTTGGCCATATCCTGAACCGAGAAATGGTTCTTTATCTTTTCCCTGGCGTTTTCGCCCATTTTCCGGGCCTCTTGCGGGTGGTCTAAAACATGGATAATCTTCTCAGCAAGGGCCTCACTATCTCGGGGCGGAACCAGGAATCCCGTTACCCCGTCTTGGACGATTTCAGGTATTCCTCCGACATTAGTGGCGACAATTGGCACACCATAACTGCCGGCCTCCAACAAAGATACGCCCAGGCCTTCCTTTACTGATGCGAGGACAAACATATCGAGAGCGCTTAGGATTTCAGCAATATCATGTCTGAATCCTAAGAAGATTATCTGGTTTTCCAGTCCCAGTGTTTTAGCCAAGTTTTTCAGCCTTTCTTCCAACGGTCCCTCGCCCGCGACCAGAAGTTTCGCATGTGGAAATCTCTTACTGGCTTTAGCCAGTGCTTCGAACAGATAGCAGTGCCCCTTTCTTTCAACCAGGCGTGCCGCAGTTCCTAAAAGCGGCGTATCGACAGCAAGGTCTAGTTCCTCACGAAGGTTGCTTTTGAGAGGAGAGAAGTTTCTGTCTATTGTGCTGTGAATCACGGTTATCTTGTCTTCATGAATCCCACTTTCGATGAGGACGCCCTTTACGGCCTGAGATATCGCGACGATTTTGTCCGTCTTGTTGTACCTTAGACGCGAAATGAATCCTTCTATTGGGAAGTCCATTCTTCTGGTGACCAGTATTTTTTTGACCTTGGCTAACCTGCCAGCGACCAGGCCAATGGTATGAGCGTGCGCCGTATGCAGATGGAGTATGTCGGGCTGTATCCTCCTCAATAGCTGTCTTATCTTGAGGATGGCGATGATGTCCCATTCTCCTTTCATCGGGATTTCCTTGATGGTTATCCCGTCTTTGCTTGCGTTGACGGCCAACGGGGAATTTGGCTGGGCCACCAAAGTGTTTTTTATACCTTTATCCCGCAGTCCTTTTATCAGGTAGTATGTTTGTACCTCACCGCCACCCCAGTGGCGTTCACTGTTTATATGGACAACGTTCATTTTCTCTCGTAATTTCCCCAGCCTCACTTAATGCTACCGCGTTTTTCTGCTAGCCCCATTGGCTTGTTCAATACTTTTTTGCCACTACAAGCAATTGTTCACTTGAAAGCAAGGCCGGATGAACAAGCCACCTGAATAAATCTTTTTCTCCTTTGCGAAACGTAGAATTTGCCTTCTTATCTCCTCTAGTTTCTAAGAATGTATATAATAAAACGATAGGGTATAAAAGCAATAAATAAGAGTGTTTTAGTTTAAAGTAGGTGAATGATATTTTTTCAATTTTCATATTTGAAAGAGACAATAAAGTATGGATTACAGGGACATCTACTGGATTTATATGATAAGCGTATAAATCATCATAGGTTAAATCCCATCCTATTCGTCTTCTAATCAGTTTATGTGTTCCTGTAAGCAAGAATTTTAACCTTGAATGCAGTCTATGTATGTTCGGAGTTGTAAAGACAAAGTAGCCATTCGACTTTAAAATACGGCCAACCTCAGGAATAATCCTGAAGTGTGACGGTAAATGCTCTAATACTTCTGTTGCGATCACCAAATCGTAAGATCTATCATCAAGGGGGAGTGTTTTGTCCAAGTGTATATTTTTATGGATGTTAGCTTCTTTCAGAATTTTCCCTGGATTCTTGAGAACGTAATCATCATCTTTGTAATGAGTTCCCTCAACTTCACAGCCTTTGCTCGCTAATTCTTCGATAATTTCTCCTTCACCACAGCTTAGGTCCAGCACCTTAAAACTGCGGAACCCTGGCAAAGAACATATTTCTTTTATTACTGATTTTATTATATAACTTTGTGACATCGATAAGCAGTGTTTACATGAATAATCTTCATACTCCCTCTTTTTGCCTTTCCCATAACTTGATATACTTTATGAATACGTAATAAGAGGCGACGATTGAGATTATCAAGCCTTCCTTTCCGTCCATAAAGCCGGCCTGTAAAAAATACAGTTTGAAGAATCTTGCCCAGGCATGCAACAAGCCGGTGGCCAGTGGTGTTGCGTGCCTGGCATTTTTTGCCATCAAGCTTGTTCGACTGTTGATTTTGTCCAAGAATTCGCGCACATCCCGGCAAGTATAATGGAGCAAGGGATTCTGCAATTTACCTGTTTTTCCCCTTACGGCCACTTTGGCGTGGGCCAAACTGTGGTCATATGTACCGGCGTCTTTCTTGAACAGTCTCAAAACGTAATCAGGCCACCATCCGCAGTGCTTAATCCACTTACCCATAAAGTATGCTTTTCTCGGGACGTAGTAGCCGTCACACTCAGGGGAACGAAGCGATTGCTGAATTTCGGCACGTAGCTCAGGAGTGAGCCGTTCATCGGCGTCTATAGTGAATATCCAGTCGCCCTTAGTTTTGGCGATGCCAAGATTTCTCATTGGGCCTCCACCCAAGTATTCTTGCTGGTATACCTTCGAGGTGTATTCTTTGGCGATTTCGACCGTGCGGTCGGTGCTAAAGCTGTCGACAACAATGATTTCATCGGCCCATTTCACCGACTCCAGGCAGTCCCTGATTTTGTCTTCTTCATTTAGAGTAACAATTACGACTGACAACATAAGGTTACTAAGCCCATCCGAGTCCGAGCGCTATGACAGAGAGTATCAACTGCTTGACCTTTGCCCTTCTTATTGCGGGCAATTATGCGTCATTTCCGCGCCGATTGCAAGTTTAAATGCAGTAGTTCTTGGGCGGCCTGGCAGACCATTTCGACCGTTATTGCCTCCATACACAGGTGCTCTGTCATTTTGCATTTCGGCCTTTGGCAAGGTGCGCAAGGTGCGTCGCCGATGATTTGGATTTCATTTTCGTAGCCGGTTTCCGTCCAGGCGGGGTCGTTCGGCCCGAAAAGGGTCACGACTTTGCGGCGCAGCGCTATGGCTATATGTCGTGGGCCGGTGTCGTTGGATATTACCAGTTCGGCCTTTGCAAAAAGGGCCTTCAGTTCCGCTAAGGTCAGAGGTGTCTCTGCGAGGTCAACGAGTTCGTGTTCGCTTGAGCCGGATATTTTCGCAGCTATTTTTTTTTCGATGGGGTTGTCGGTGACGGAGATAACAACAGTTGCACCGTAGGTTTCGACCAGCCGGTCGGCGGTTTTTGCGAATCTTTCACTTGGCCAGAATTTGCTGGGTCCGAATGCACCGCCGGGCACGAGGATGATAATCGGGCCTTTGGATTTGGCCAGTTCAGGGAGTTTGGCTTCAAGACTTTGCCGGGCCTGTGGGTGGACGTCAAGAGCTAAGGTTCTATCGTCCGAATCTGCGCCGAGTGCCGAGGCGAGCTCGAGGTAGTAGTCAATCATAGAAATGGGCTTGAACCTGCCGTCCGGCAGCTTCGGCGGCTGGAGCTTTTGGGTAAGAAAAATGGACCTTGCTTCGCGGGCGTAGCCTGTACGTGCGGGTATCTTAGCCAGGAAGACGGCCAGAGCCGAGGCAAAGGAATTCTTAAAGAGCACCGCGTGGGTGAAACTGTGTGCCTTCAGCAGGCTTGCGATGGCAAAAGGATTTTTACTTTGCTGGTCGAGCCACGCATTGTTGAAGCTGGAGCCAGACAAAAGCTCCCTGGCAGTAGGCATTGCGAAGAAAGTAATTTCGGCGGAGTTGAAGTGTTGACGCAGTGCCCGCAGGGCGGGAATGCAGAGAATAGCGTCGCCCATTGGTGAAGGAAGCCAGATTATGATTTTGTGTTTTTTACCGGCCATATTGGCTTTGTCTTGCGCCCGGAGTGCGGCTATTTTCGGTCCTGCATTAAGTAGAAGGTCAGTGACATCAACTGGAAAAGTACGGCAAAACCGAGAGCAATCAGCACGGAAGTTGGCTGCCTGCTGGGGTCCAACAGCAGCCAGGCGCTCATCAGGATACAGAACAGCACAATGATTTGGAGCACTCCGGCGACAAGTCTGGTGACGGAGAATTCGGCAAACATTTGGCTGCGGTGCGAAGTTCTCAGTTGTTCGAGAATAGCGGCAAGCAGCTCCTCGGTAGTTGCGGCGCCGGCGGCAGTGATTTCAGACAACTCTGTCGGCCGGGCTGGTTCGGGTTCTTCCGGGTGGTCAGGTGCCGGGCTTTGTTGCTGGCCGCGAGGTTCGCTTTGGCCCGTAGACTCGATTCCGCTCGGAGCGTCTTTTTCCTGGACGGGTGCAGCGGATTGCGCGGAGTTTTCGTTTCGGCCGGCGGAGCGGTGATGCTGCTTAATCATGTTTGCGGCCTCTCTGAGGCTGAGGCATTTGTAATCTGGTCTTGGCTGGCCTGGCTCGGGACCTTGATAGTACAGCGAGCGGCTTGCGAGGATTGTTTTGCACCCTGCGCGAGAACCTGCCTCGATGTCGCGGCCGGCATCGCCGATGAGCCAGGATTGTGCCAGGTCTATATCCATATCTTTGGCGGCGGCCAGCAACATACCCGGCTGGGGTTTTCGCAAGCTGCTTTCCTTTCGGTACCTGGCAACAGCGGCTTCGGGATGGTAGGGGCAGTAATATATCCGGTCGATGAAGGCCCCTTTTTGGGCCAGCAATTCCTTCAGGCGGTCGTGGACTTGCCCAAGTACGCGCTCGGTGACGATTCCGCGAGCGATGCCGGACTGATTCGAGACCACAACGAGGAGGTAGCCGAGCTTTCTGAGCTCGATGAGCGCCTCGGGCACACCTTCGAGCAGCTTTACCTGGTTCGGGTTGTTGATGTAGCCGGCATCCTCAATCAAGGTTCCGTCCTGGTCCAGGAATATCGCTTTGTTGGCCATGCCTGTTTCGCTCTGTTTTTGTCTTACGGTTTTGCAAAATCCTGCTCGATGAGGTCGCAGATTATATGGTAGGCAAGCTGGTGGACTTCCTGGGCGCGCGCGGTCGAGTCACTGTTGGCGCAGAAGCAAATATCCGCCAGACGTTCGATGGTGCTGTCGGTCTTTCCGGTAAAGGCCAGTATGCAGGCGCCTTTGACTCTCGCGGCCTTTATCCCGGCTGTCACGTTCGGAGAGGTTCCACTCGTGGAGATGGCCCACAGGATGTCTCCCTGGCGGACCAGGGCCTCGACCTGCCTTGCGAAAACGTTCTCGTAGCCGTAATCGTTCGAGATGGATGTTATAGCGGAGGTGTCGGTCGTCAGCGCGACGGCGGGTAATGCCCTTCGCTCGCATTGGAACCTTCCGACGAGCTCGCCTGCTATGTGCTGGGCATCGGCCGCGGAGCCTCCGTTTCCGCAGATGTAGAGCGTGTGGTTTTGCTTTAGCGCTTTTGTTATTTGCTCGGCGGCGGCGGCGATGCTTTCGACGCCCGCTTTCAGGAGCTCGGACACCAGCTCTTTGTGCGCATTTATAGTGTTTTCGATTCGTTTTACTATTTCTTTATCCATCATTTTTTTCAGAGCGACTTTATCTTCTCGATTACAGACGTCGTGCTTTTCCCTTCGACCAGCGGCGCCAGTACAATAGTGCCTCCGCAGGATTCCACGAACTGCCGGCCGACGACGCCTTTCTCGGCCCAGTCCTGTCCTTTGACAAGGACGTCGGGTTTTACTTTTTTGATTAACGCCAGCGGCTCCGGTTCATCGAAGATGGTGATATAGTCAACGGTTTCCATCGCCGCCAGGACCGAGGCTCTGTCGTATTGTGTATTAACAGGCCTGTTCGGACCTTTTATTTGTTTCACCGAGGCGTCGCTGTTTAGTCCGACTACTACTATGTCACCTTGGGATTTGCAGAATTTCAGGAACTCGATGTGGCCCGTGTGCATGACATCGAAGCAGCCGTTCGTGAAGACTATGGTCTGTTTATGACTTCGGTGCAGCGTGATTCTGTCGAGCAATGAATCTATCGAACAGACCTTATGGCTTCTGTCCCGGGTCTGACTGAGAATCTCGTTTATGATTTCATCGACAGTAACTGTGGCGGCGCCGAATTTTTCAACCTCGATGCCTCCGGCAATATTGGCGATTTCGACGGCTGTTTTATAATCGCACCCGGCTGCCAGCGTAACTGCCAGTGTTGCCAGCACAATATCGCCGGCTCCGGTGACATCGTATACGCTGCGTGGTCGGGTAGGGACAATTTCGCTTATCCCGGAGGTTTTAAGGTATGCTCCTTCCTTATCGAGCGTAATAACCACGGCCTGGAAGTTGAACTTTTCGGCAAGCTGTTTGGCGGCTTTGGCGGCGGTTTGGGCGTCTGTTATGTCGAAGCCGACCACTTCGGAGGCCTCTTTGCGGTTTGGCGTGACCAGTGTGGCGGCGGTGTACTTTGCATAGTCGCGCATCAGGGACGGGTCGACAAGCGTCCTCTTTTTTGCCTGGGCGGCGAGCTCTATCATCCGGCGGCAGAGCTGCGGACTAAGCAGCCCCTTGTTATAGTCCTGCAGGCAGACGATGTCGGCCTGCTGCAGCTTCTCTTTGTACGTCTTGAGAATCGCCTGATATTGTTTGTCGGTCAATGGTTCGGCGGATTCTTCGTCCATTCTCATTAGCTGCTGTCGATGGCGGTGTTGAGCCAGGCCAATTAGGCGGTGTTTTGATGTTGTTGGTCTGCCCCGGACGACGAGCAGGCCGGAGGTATCGCTTGCGCGCTTCTGGAGCATTTGCTGAAGCTGTTTGCCGTTGGGGTCGTCTCCGATTACACCGATACACAACGGCCTGGCTCCAAGCTCGGCAAGGTCGGCCGCGACAGAGGCGGCGCCGCCACAGCCGTATTCCGTGCTGCAGACCTTGAGCACGGGAACGGGCGCCTCAGGGCTGATTCTGAGCGCGTCGCCGTACGTGTAGATGTCGAGCATAAAGTCGCCGACCAGAAGCACTTTCGGCGAGCCGAGATTCGCGACTTTTTTCAGCAGGTCTTCGGTCATTTTTGTGTCCTTTATTCCAGTTGAATTCTACCTGCCAGGGCCTCTTCTATCAAGTTTATTAGCTGGTCCTTTCCGGTCAGAAGCCTTAACTCGATGGCCAGATATGCCAGTGGTATGTTTTTTGAAGGCATAAGCAGTGCCGTTTTGGTCCAGTCCTTCTGTGTCGTAAGAATCATATCGGCGTTGAGATACGTGGCTTCTTCGCAAATATCCGTCAAGCAGTCGTGTGTGTAGCAGTGGTGGTCGTTGTAGCTCTGCGAGCCGAGAAGATTCAGCCCGAGGCCCTGGATTGTTCCGAAAAAGGCGTCTGGATTGCCGATTCCGCAGAAAGCAAATATTCTTCTGTCGCGCAACTGCTCGAGCTCGAACTGCTTCGGGTCTGTTGACTTCGCACAAACGGCAGAATGTATCGACCTTGCGATGACAATATCGGGATTGATTTGCCGTATCTTGTTTTCAATTTGCGTCAAGTTATCCTGGCCAACGAGGTCGCACCTGGTGACGACTGCAGCGTGCGCACGTTTGAGGGCCGCTGCCGGTTCTCTGAGCAGCCCGGCGGGCAGCACTCTTCCATAGCCGAACGGTCGCATTGCATCAATCGTTACGATGTCCAGGTCTCTCTTTAAGCGTCGGTGTTGAAAACCGTCGTCCATCAGCACGACCTGGATGTCCGATTTCTCGATGGCTTCGCGGGCGGCGGAAACACGGTCGGGATTAACGATGATTTCTGCGTCCGGGCAGCCTTTGGCCAGGATAGCGGGTTCGTCGGTCAGTTTGGTTTTTCGCGTCTTGTAGCCGCGCGTCAGGATAGCACAGTGGATATTCTTTTCCGCCAGGAACCTGGAAAGCCAGATTACGAGGGGTGTTTTGCCGGTTCCGCCGACCGTTATATTACCAACGCTTATAACGGCGGCGTTTACCCTATGTATTTTAAGCAGGCCTGCCGAATAGAAGAAGTTTCGCAGGCATACGCCCAGGCGGTAGAACCACGAAAGAATTGTCAGCAACAGGCGGACAACGGCTGCTGCGAGGCTCTTGCTTTGACCTGAGACTAATCTGTGATAAGTTTGCTGATTCAATTAGCGAACCCCCGCAAAATCAGAACCCGGAGCAGCAGACCCTGACGCTGCAGTGCGGTTTCAAGTTTTGATTTTTTGTATAATGGCATCGGCCATCTGGCTCGTTCCGACGGCGGTGGGGTCGTCACGGTTCGGCTTCATATCATACGTGACAGTTTTTCCTTCTTCGATAACGGCGGCGACGGCACGCTCGAGTTTGTCGGCCTGTGCCATCTTGCGGAGGTGTCTTAGCATCATCGCACCGCTCAGTATCAATGCCGTCGGGTTGACCTTGTTTTGGCCTTTGTACTTTGGCGCACTTCCGTGTGTGGCTTCGAAGATGGCTGTGTTGTCGCCTATATTGGCTCCGGGCGCCACGCCGAGTCCGCCGACCAGGCCCGCACACAGGTCGCTTAGAATATCACCGTAAAGATTGGGCAGCACTATTACGTCATAAAGCTCGGGCTTCTGAATCAACTGCATGCACATATTGTCGACAATGCGGTCCTCGAATTCTATATCAGGGTACCGCTTTGCAACATCTCTGCTGACGTCCAGCCACAGACCGTCGCTGAATTTCATGATATTTGCTTTGTGAACGGAGGTGACTTTTCTTCGGCCCATTTTGCGTACGTATTCGAATGCGTAGCTCACTATGCGCTCGCTGGCGGCGACGGAGATTGGCTTTATGCTTATTCCGGAATCCGAAGTTATGTTTCGGCTGCTGTGTTTGTTTATCCAGTTGATGATTTCCGCGGTGTCGTCTTTCCCTTTTTCGAACTCGATGCCTGCGTAAAGGTCCTCGGTATTTTCGCGGACTATGACCAGGTCGATGTCGGTATATCTGCTGCGCACGCCTTTGTAGCTCTTGCAGGGCCGCAGGCACGCATAGAGCTCCAGCATCTGGCGAAGATGCACGTTGATGCTTCTGTAGCCGGTTCCGACCGGCGTCGTTATCGGAGCCTTGAGAGCGACGCCCGTACTCTTGATTGATTCGACGGTGGCTTCCGGCAGAGGGGTGCCGAGTTTTTCCATCACGTCAAGGCCCGCCTCCATAATCTGCCAGTTTATCCCTGCTCCGGTTGCGTCAATGCAGCGCCTGGCTGCCTCGGCAATTTCAGGCCCGATTCCGTCACCGGTTACGAGGGTTACGTCTGTCATTTTCGAGACTCCCTAATATTGAAAACAGAATATACTATGTTTGAGCGGCTTGGCTGTCAACGATGTTCTTGTGTTTGTGTGGGATTGGTGGACGGTCGCAGGTATGTTTCTTGCGGGCTTTAGTCCATTATGGTCGCCAATTCTATGGAAGAGATTGATATTATTGAGGCCCGCACGACATGAAGGGTGACCTCTTCGGCCATAATTTTCTCAGGGTTGCGTTACTGCCTCGGTATTTTGGTTTTGACCCGCAGGCGTTTATTGGCTAACATTGCTTATGACCTGTCGTAGTTGGTTTTTGGGAGTCTACCTCGGTTTGGCAGAGCAACGGCCTTTTAAGCCGTAGGTTCAGGGTTCGGGGCCCTGCACTCTCATTGTTCATAACTCCTTATATATGAAGCGCTTCCAAAAGCAATCGCCCTCGATAAGATGATTTGAAAGTAATCGGCATCCGCATCAATGGTCTGACCCCGATTTATGTACCAATCGTGATTAGAGAGTTATCCATGTTCTTTGTCATGCAATCCGGCAGGCGGAGCGTAGCGGAGCCTGGCGGATTGCAACTCGCCGCGAAGGCCGCCGGAGTCATATAACCCAACCCGCCGTTTTTGCGGTGGTTCGTGCCTTTTTGCTCCAGAGCGCCTCCGGATTAATCATCTGCGCGCTGCGCTAGTTTTGATTATGAAGAACGCGGCCGCTAACCTCTTTTATCCCACTTTCCCTTCTTTTTCGGCATCCAGTCTAACTTCGAGAACTGCCTCGGAAGCTATTTCTCCCTTTATGTATACTATGTGCTTCAGGTGGCCCCACTGCACAGCGCCTTCGGCAAACGCCGATACGACTTCAATGAACACGCCCCCCTTCTTATCTCCACCATGCTTTTCGCCCCTCAGAACAACAGGCCCGACACAATCATACGAAAACCCCCATGAGCCCTCTTCGTCTTTGAGCGGCGACGCCTTCCATCCTTTCGGTAGCACCGGAAACAGCACTACAGCTGCCTGGAAGATTCGCGCATGCAACTGACCGAGCGCGATTGCGTTCATAGCCTTGGCCGTCTCGGCCTTGTCAAACTCAACGCTACCTTCAGGCTTCAACAAAAGCGCGACCTTTATTCTCTCGTCTTTGTCTACAGTGAGCCCTTGTTGTCGTTCATCTTCCGAATAGAACGAGACCACCGAAGTGCTAAGGT
>Ga0210003_1004089_pt1 | contig 11633 bp, 11 predicted proteins | sample LantaG_FD_182804 | JGI IMG/M metagenome (GOLD analysis project Ga0210003, IMG submission 182804) | Deep subsurface microbial communities from Baltic Sea to uncover new lineages of life (NeLLi) - Landsort_02402 metaG (SPAdes) (version 2) | ecosystem: Environmental > Aquatic > Marine > Oceanic >...
TAGAATACAATTATCTTTGTCTCCTCAACATTTGCAAAACCTTCCAGTGCGGCTTTGCCTGTGTCTCCCGAGGTAGCGGTAAGTATGACTATTTCTTTATCAATACCAATTTTCTTTGCAGCCACCATTAAAAGATGCGGCAGCATGGATAGGCCTACATCTTTGAATGCAAGTGTTGGCCCATGAAAGAGCTCAAGGAAAAAAGCGCTGCCCTTTTCCACCAGTGGCGTAATTTTAGGACTGTCAAACTTCTTATCGTAAGCTTTCCTGATGCAATATTTGAGTTCATCTTCTGTAAAGTCAGTAAGGAACTTTCTCATTATATATAATGCAAGCTCAGGGTAATCCATCCGGGAGAGACTGTCCAGGGGCAGGTCAATCTGCGGAACAGCTTCTGGAACATAAAGCCCTCCATCCGGAGCAATGCCTCTAACAATTGCTTCCGATGACTTTATCCTACCATTAGAATCTCTGGTACTTTTATAAAATAAATTTGACACTTTTACCCCTGATCTATTAATAATAATAATAATTAAAAACAGCTTCTACAAATTATAAATAAATTACTTATTGCTGGCAAAGAAGAAAACACCATAATGGAATATACTTAATAAATATTTAGTGTCAATTACTGTTTAGCAATAAATGTATATATTGTCAATTTAATTCTAACAATAGGAATTTATGACAACAACTGTCCCACTTTCAAATATAGAGTAATCATTATATATAGAATGTCTGTTGTTACCATTTTGGGCAGATAAATAAAGAAATTCATTAATGGGAAATTTTTTATAATGAGCTACAATAATCCCCTCCTATCGTGCTTTCTCAAATTCTTCTTCGTTTTTCCAAAGTCTATCCTTTGGATATCTAATCAGACTAATTCTACTAATTTGTTCAGTGCCACCTTGGGCATTAGAATAAGTTATTAGTTCAACGCTTGGATATTTAGTAGTACCTGAAACCACGTATTTTACATTAATTATTTTTGGTGCTACTTCTTCAGCTAAAGATTTTTTCTTTTTTTAAATTTATCCTGGGTTTTACTAATCATTTATTTATCCCTTCTGGACTCATTTTATACTCACCGGTAAGTATAACTGGTATGTATTAGTTGCCAACATTTTTATTATTCTTTCTAATAATATTATAAATGCCAGAAAATCTTTTACCCGTATTTAATATCAGTACAGCTATAAAAAAAGCAAATAATAATATAATATCCATATACAGGACACTATTTTTTGAGAAGTGTTCAGATAAATAACCGCCCAAATACTGAAAAATTATTACACCAAAATTTGCAGAAGCAATTAAAAAACCTGAGGCAAAATTAGTATATTCAGGATACATACCAGTGCCAATAGAGTAAGTAATTGTAAAATTGCCGGCTATGCTGACTCCAAATAAAAAAATAAAAATGTTTTTTAAAATTAAATCACTGGTAAAAAATACTCCTACCAGTGCTATAAAAGAAATAATGGCACTAAATAGTAGCATTCTTTTCTCTTCAATATGCTTTATTATTTTATTCTTAATAAGCATTCCAATTAAAACTGACAGTCCATAACATGCTAAAAATAAAGAGCTTATATTTATATTAATATTGAGATTGGAAAAATATGTAGTAAACCATGAAAAGAAAGTATTCATAACTGCAACATGGGCAAATACTATAATACAAAATAATATAAAATTTGGGTTAGATGATATCTTTTTATTAATACTAAAAAGAGACTTTATATCTCTTTTAACCTTAATACTTTTCGGTATCTTTAATGAAATTAACCAGATTAGTAGAATTATTTGGACAGCAAGAATATAAATATAAAAAAAACGCCAATTTAAGCCCATAGATAGCACAACACTTGCAAGCAGGGGAGAAACAACAAGAGCCAGTGAACTTCCAATTACTGCTTTTATTAAACTACTGGTTTTTTTGCCAGAGTAATAATTTCCAACAAGAGAAAAAATACTAAAAGTTATTATTCCTGTCCCAATCTGTAATAAGAAATATGCTATTAAAAAAATAGTATAATAATAAGAAAAGTAAAGTCCCAAACAACCAAAAATATTTAAAAGTGACCCTAAAAAAATTATCCTCTTATAACCAAATACTTCTATCAGATTGCCAGTAGTAAGTGCTGTAATAAATAACCCAAAAACACTTAGAGATAATGCAGAGCCCATATAATCTAAACCAACATTTAAATCCTCCGAGATTATTGGTATAAGAGGCCCTATCAAAGTGCAGCTAACACCTGTTATGAATAATCGGAAGAAGGAAAAAACTAAAATTTTATTGTTTTTATTTGACAATTTAATATTTATCGCTTTTCTTTTTACAGAATGTCTATATATTCCAGTCGCAAGAAGCTTAAAAGAGTTAATAAAAGAAACATACTATTTAGCAATCACTATATATACTCAGTCCCAAACTATCAACACCATCGCCAGCACCAAGATCACCCAATAAGGGCACGCTGGTTCCAACCACAAATAACAGCTTGATTATCCATTAAACCAAATCTTCCACTCTGATTATGCTTAAAACTTTGTCTACGACATCCAATTTTGATATTGCATCCATTGACCTATACAAGTTCTTATTCATCACCTCATGGGTAATAAATATAAGCCTTGCACTTTTTTCCTTGTCTATCTGCTTCTGAATCATTGAATTAATACTCACTAAATTCCTGCCAAATACCTCTGCTATTTTTGCCAGGACCCCGGGCTTATCTACTACATCAATAAGAATGTAGAACTTGCTTATAGTATCATCTATAGATTTGAACTTTTTATCCTCAAAACAGCTGCAGCCATAGATTATTCCCTTCTTCTTGCGGTCAAAGTTCCGGGCAATCTTTATAATATCACCTGCCACAGAGCTTGCTGTGGGCCTGTCCCCTGCACCCCTTCCATAACTCATCATCTCGCCAATATAATTACCATAAACATAAACTGCATTAAATGTATTCTCAATTGAGGCCAGGATATGACTTATGGGTACCAGGGCAGGATGAACCCTTGCACTTATTTCACCATTTTCTTCAATCCCAATTGCCAGCAGCTTTATCCTGTAACCCATATCCAGCGCATTTCCTATATCATCAGATGAGACCTCTGTGATTCCTTCCCTGTACACATCATTTAATGTAACCCGTGAATTGAAAGCTATGGAAGTCAGTATTGCCAGTTTGCAGGCTGCATCATAACCTTCAATATCTGATGATGGATTTGCTTTCTCCGCATATCCAAGCTCCTGAGCTTTGGCCAGTGCTTCATCAAACGATAGATTATTCTTCTCCATCTGAGTCAGGATATAATTTGTGGTTCCATTTACTATCCCCACAATCTTGCTTATATTATTGGAAGCCAGAGATGATTTCAGAGGTCCTATAATTGGTATACCTCCGCCTACGCTTGCTTCAAAAAGTATATCTACATTATTTCTTTCTGCCGCTGCCAGTAATTCCCCGCCCTTATTGGCAATGAGATCCTTATTGGCAGTTACCACATACTTTCCTGAACTTAATGCCTTATAAACATAGTCGTATGCAGGATTTATACCACCGATAAGTTCCACCACAATATCAATGCTCCCGTCCTCCAGAACATCATAAGCATTGCTGCTAACTTTTATATCTTTTAGTCCCTTCATAGAAGAGGACTCTATCTTTTTTAAATCTTTTTCTGCAATTCTTTTAACATTAAGATTCTTTTTTATTTTTCTAGCCAGATAACTCTTCTGACTCTGGATAAGGGAAAAAACACCGCTGGCAATATATCCAAAGCCGAGTATTCCAATATTAATATCTTCTATATTTTTATTTTCAACTTTCATATAACCTGACATCTCCCATCACTAAGTCTTTGTAAGTCTGCCTTTTTATCCAGACCCAGCTCTTTCCGTTTTCAACTGCAACCACTGCACTCTTTGGCTGGCCATTATAATTGCTGGACATAGAATAACAATAAGCGCCGGTGGTTGCCACGACCATAAAATCTCCACTGGATACTGGTGGCAATTTTATGTCGTCAATTATCACATCTCCGCTCTCGCAATGTTTACCTACTATGGAATAATGTTTTTTCATTCCATCTTCAGTATTTTTACTATCTTCCATTCTATTTGCCAGATATGCATTGTATTTAGCCTGATACAGCATAGGCCTTATATTATCAGACATACCGCCATCTATTAAAATATAATTTTTTACTCCGTTTATTTCCTTAACTCCTCCGATTTTATACAGCGTCACTCCGGCATTTCCGATAATGGATCTTCCCGGCTCCAGATATAGTCTATCCAGTCTGACATCAAACTTCTTTTGATATTTTCTTACTGCATCATAAACTACTTTTGCCAGATCCTCTATACTGGAGGGCTTGTCTTCCGGAGTATATTTTACTCCCAATCCTCCCCCTATATTTATCCGGGTTATTGATGCACCTAATTTATCTCTGCCTTCTCTTATAAACTTTATAAAAACTTCTATCAGCCTGTCGTAGCATGATAGATTAAATATCTGTGAGCCTATATGAGCGTGAATTCCTGTAAGCTCCAGATTCTTATACTTGTTGGCTTCCTTTACTGCCTCCAGGGCAAGGTTACCGGTCAGGCCAAATCCGAATTTGGAGTCTATTTGTCCGGTCTGCATATATTCATGAGTATTGGCTTTAATCCCCGGGTTAACCCTTAACATAATTTTTTGCCTTATATTATTTTTTTGACATAATTTTCCAAGCGTTTCCAGCTCCAAAAAATTATCCACCATAAAATATCCGACTTTGCTTTCCAGTCCATACCGGATCTCTTCTACCGATTTGTTATTGCCGTGAAAATATATCCTATCAGCAGGAAAACCGCTTGCGAGCGCAATAAAAAGCTCTCCTCCTGTAGATACATCCAGGCCGAGACCTTCTTTGGCTATAAGTTCACACATCGCTGTACATATAAATGCCTTGGCAGCATAAATTATCCCCACATCCAGATCTGAAAAATTAAAATTCTCCCTGTATCTCTGGCACTGATTTCTAATAGTGGCAATATCTAAAATATATAATGGAGTGCCATATTTTTCTCTTAACTTCAGAACATCATTTCCACCTATAACCAGATGCCCGTTTTGGCCAACTTCTGAAGTGATTGGAAGTATCATTTTCTATCCCCCCCTCTATCCCTTAAACATGAATACATATTAACCAAATTATAAAAATAATTAAATAATATAATTAAATACTAACCCGGATATATTCGTATTTTTTACATCTTCTCCGGGGCTTCGACGTTAAGCAGTTTTAAGGCATTCCTGAGCACCCTTCTGGCCAGCAGAATTAAAATAAGTCTATCCATATCTACCGTTGCCCCATCTCCGTTATCATTTAGTACCCTAAAGTTATTATAGAAATAATGGAATTCAGTTGCCAGTCTGTATAAATACTGAGTTATTAAATGTGGAGCGTTATTCTTACAGCTATTGTAAACCACATCCGGATATGAGATCATTATTTTTGCCAGCTGCCTCTCATTTTCAATTTTAAACTCTATTTTTGATGTATCGACCCTATCAAGATTATATTTATCTATATCTAAGTTGCCGGGACTGATTTCCCTTATCTTTTTAATAATATTTTCAATCCTGGCATGCGCATACTGCACATAATAAACCGGGTTTTGATTCGACTTCTGTTTGGCAAGACTTACATCAAAGTCCATTGGCGTATCAAAAGAATTCATACTGAAAAAGTATCTTGCCGCATCTTTCCCCACCTCTCTTATCAAGTCTCTTAAGGTATAGAGCTTGCCTTTCCTCCTGGACATCTTCAAAGCCTGGCCTGATTTAAGTATTTTTACCAGCTGCCCTATTATTATGACAATTCTATCTTCTGCTAATCCAAGAGCTTTTCCAATTGCCCTTAACCTGTCTACATAACCATGATGGTCCGCTCCCAGAATATATAGTAGCCTGTCGTACCCTCTTTCTATCTTATTTATCAGATATAATATATCTGAAGCAAAGTAAGTGGGGTTCCCGTCTTTTCTTACCACCACTCTGTCTTTGTCATCCACATACCGTGAAGTCCTAAACCATAACGCTCCATCCTCCTGGTAAACCACATCCTTTTTTTTCAAATCAGCAATTACTTTCTGGAAGTTTGAATTTTCATACAGCCAGCTTTCATAAAACCACCGGTCATACTCCACGCCCATTGAAGTCAGAGTCTCACTGATATATGAGACCATTATCTTAATTATTTCTTTCTTAAAAGACTCTTTCTCTACATCTTTTTCCCTGTCTTTTTCAATTATAAACCTGTCATTATAATTGCTAACCAATCTCGCCACCGCTATGGACACCACTGCCTCCGGATATCCATCTTCAGGATAATCTGTATCCCTGCCAAAATGCCTTAAATAAATACACCTGGCGCAATCGCTAAATTTTTCCGCCTGGGTTCCGTAATCGTTAACATAGTATTCTCTGAACACCTTATATCCATTGGCATCGTAAATATTTGCCAGACTGTCCCCCAGTGCTCCCCACCTGCCGTGCCCTATATGAAGATCACCTGTGGGATTAGAGCTTACATATTCCAGTTGTACACTTACTCCCATACCGCTCTGGTTAAACCCGAATTTTTCCTTGCCGGTTACAATTTCTTTTAGGGCTTCTTTTATAAATTCATCCTTCAAATTAAAATTAATAAATCCTGGTTTTACTATATTCACATCTTTAATTTGATTCCATCCGGAAAATACTTCTTCTTTTAGCTTTTCAGCAATCTCTATAGGATTTTTCTTTAAAACCGGTGCAAGTACCATAGCAGCATTGGTTGAGAGATCGCCAAACTTCCTGTTCTTTGGTTCTTCAATGGTCAGATTGTCTAAATCGGATTTAACCTCCGCCAGCTCGCTTACATAATCCTGGATTTTTTGTTTTAATTCATTTATTACCAACAGTTTCCCTTTCACTGGAGCCGACGACCGGACTTGAACCGATAACCTGCTCATTACGAATGAGCTGCTCTACCAGTTGAGCTACATCGGCCAATCAATCGAATAAAATAGCAGTCTTAAACACCCTCAGCATCATTTTTGTCCTTATCTGCAGATTTGGCCTCTTCGCCGTTATCTCCTTTGATTTCTATTCTTTCATTAGTAACTTCAACTTCCGAAAGCGGGATAGATTTTCTGGTCTCACTATCAAATTCTACAATTATAGATTTCTTTAAAGGTTCATACCCGCAGACCCCACCACAGCCATAACTGCATTTTACTTTTATTCCCCTCTCCGGTGCTTTTTCAATAAATTCTTTATATGAATCATACTCATACCTCAAACAGCACATAAGTCTTCCGCATATCCCTGATATTTTAAAAGGATTCAATGGAAGATTCTGATCCTTGGCCATTTTTATTGAAATTGATTCAAAATCAGTCAAAAAACTTTTACAGCACAGATTCATTCCACATGGACCCAATCCTCCTACAATCTTTGCTTCATCCCTTACACCGATCTGCCTGAGTTCTATCCTGATCTTAAAATGAGTAGCAAGTTCCTTTACCATTTCTCTGAAATCCACTCTTTTTTCCGAGGTAAAATAAAATATCATCTTACTCTTATCAAACATCACGTGTACATTTACCAGTTTCATTTTAAGATTGTATTTTTCAGTCAGCTCGCTAAATTTCTTAGATCCCTTTTCTTCCTTATCCCTGTTTAATTCATCAACTGAGAGATCGTAATAGGTGGCTTTTCTTATGACTCTATTTAAGGGAGTGGTGATATCGCTTTCGCTGATATCCACCGGAGGCACAATCACTTCTCCAATTTCTCTGGCATTATCACTCATATGGCATATGACCTTATCTCCCGCTTCCATTTTAATTCCGGCAGGATCATAGTAATGAACAGTATCATTTTTTCTAAACATTATTCCTGCAATCAAAGACATAACCTTCACCTCTTATCTGTATATATTCTGAAACTGAAGGAAAATATTATCCAGGGCTAACTCAGAATTAATAGAGTAGTTAAGATAACTTCTATTCCCTTCTATTACTTCCACCAGTTTAAAAATTTTATCTATTTTAATATTTTTAATGTTTTTACTTATAAATAAATAATTCTTTGAAAAATTCAAGCTTTTCTCTCCAGCTCCTAATTTTACCACAAGTATATCTTCAAGCCAGGCAGATATTATATCAAAAACCCTGCTTATGCCCAAATTATGAAACTTGTTTATTTTTCTCTTATGTTTTGATTTTAATATCTCAATATATTTATTTACATCACTTTTTTCAAAATCACTTTTTCTTATTTCAATAAACTCCTTCTCCAGATCTGCCTTAACTCCGGCTTTCATTTTTTTAAGTATTTCAACCAGTCTTAAAGTTAAATCCATAGAGGCAGTAGAAGCCCTGATTTGATTTTCCTGAAGCATTATTATGTTTTTAATCCCTTCATTCAGGTATTTCTCCATTACTTCAAAATCAGTTTTTCTCTGTGTATCTTCGTCAAATTTAAAATTCCAGCTGTAAACCAGGCATCTGGATACAACTGTAGGAAGTATTATTGATATATCCTCTGTAAGTAATATAAATATGCTGTCATCATCAGGAGGATCTTCCAGAGTCTTCAGTAGTCTGTTGGCAGCTTCCTGATTCATAAGCTCGGACTCTTTAATAACACATATTTTTTTCCCAGGATTATAAGAGCTCAAGTTCATAAACTTCTGTAATCTTGCAATTTCCTCTATTCTTAATATATTTCCTTCCGGTTCCACAACTAAAATATTGGGATAAACACCTCTTTTTGTATTCCTGCAGATAATGCAATCTCCACATCCGTTATCAAGACAATTTATGGAAGCAGCAAATACCAGAGCAAGCCTGCTTAGAAGCTCCATATTATTTCCACAGAACATATATGCATGTGAAATATTGTCACTTTCTATCGTTCTTGCAAGCAGCATTATATTTGACCGATTAACATTATCTTCGGTCAAAAAATCAATATTTTGAAGTATTTTCATTTTCTATTTTTTAAATACTCGCAAACTTTACTTTTTATTTCTTCAAAGATACTTTCAATATTCTTTTCACCATCAATAACTACAAACCTATCTTTATTTTTCCTGGCAATATCCAGATAACCTTTATAAATCTTTTTTTTAAAGTTGTCCTTTTCAAGTTCAATCCTATCTCTTTTTTTGCTTGCAGTATCTATTCTTTTTTTACCTCTGCTGACTTTAACCGACAGTAAAAAAGTTATATCAGGCACTATCCCGCCAGTAGCCCACAGGCTCATATCTAAAATCTGTTTCTCACCCAGCCCCCTGGCTATGCCCTGATATGCCACTGTTGAATCAAAAAACCTGTCACATATCACAATCTTTCCTTCCCTTAAAGCTGGTACTATTACCCCCGATACAAGTTCCGCCCTGGAGGCCAAAAAGAGAAAGGTTTCAGCCTTATGGGACATGTCCGGATTCCCCTTATCCAGAAGAATATTTCTAATCTTGCCGCCAATCTCAGTTCCGCCAGGTTCAATAGTTGTAACCACATCAAAACCCTTACTTTTAAGATAATTATTTAAAAGCTCTATCTGGGTAGTTTTCCCCGAACCATCAAGCCCCTCAAATGTTATAAATAAACCCTTTTTCATCATACCGGTTAGTCCTGTATTTTTTTGATAAAACATCTTGAATAATAATATCTTAATAATAGGAATTTTAAAACTTTAATACACACTTTTAAATTCAGATAATAGAAGAACAGAATAATTTTCTTTCCCGGCATCCTGTTTCAATTTGTTATCAGCTGTTATTAGTGGACAATCAAGTGATTGAGATAGTGCAAGATATAGGGAATCATAAATGGGATTTTTAATTTTTCTTGATATTTCAAAAGCTCTTTTCTGAACCGAAATGTCTGTATTGATAATAAAAATGATATCGTTTAATTCTGATAATATATCGGCTATTTTACCAGAAGGGATTTTCAGTTTAAAAATGAAAAAGTTTAAAACTTCATAAATCATTAGATCGGGAGAAGCAATAATGATTTCATCTCTCGTAACTTTTTCATGAATATAGTTAGCAATCTCAAGATCAGACTCATTTTCAAAAAAATACCATTTTATTATTACAGAGGCATCAAGAATATATTTTCTCTTGATATCTTCTTTAATTATAAATTCATTTAATTCCATCTATTTTCCAATAACTCTTTTTTCTATCTCTTTCCCGCGTTCTGACCTCATTTTTCTTAACTCTTCGACTACATTTATTTCTTTTTTTGTTGAGATTAGTTTCATTATCTCCTGTCTTGTTTTTTTTAATCTGTTTATTGCATCTTTTTTGCGCTCTGTGGCTAATGCAGATTCAATAGTATTAAAATAATTTTTTGCTGCATCAATTATAAACTGCGACCTTGTAATATTTTTGATTTTTTTATATCTGTCAATTTCTGCCAGAAAATCTTCAGGAATTGATACATTAATTTTCACTATTATCATCCACCTTAAAAAATATTAACTTCTATTAAAATTATATTCTTATTTTTACGACATGTAAATATAAATTTATATCTATAAAGACATAAATTCAGGGTTAAAAATAGAAATATATCTTATATCTCTATTTTTTTTAATCAGTTTTAAGTTTATAGTTTGATTTGATGTTTAACCATGTATCATGATTCGGTATTTCTTTAAAATGCTCTTTATTCTTCTTCTCTTTTGTAAACTATTTTTCCTTTTACCATGGTAAGCTCAACTTTTAACTTTTTATTTAAAATATTTCACTTCTTCCAAATCCTTGAAATCAGCATCCTGAGTCCATACCACAGCATCATGAATCCTGGCAGTTGAATATATTAGACTATCCGCCATTGGTATCTTTAGTTCACAACTAAGCTTTGCTGCCATAATTGCAATTGAAGAAGTTATATTCACAACTTTTGCTTGTTGCATTAATGCTATCGCCTGTAGTGCAGAATTTCCATCTCTTTCTAGAAGTATCTTTTTATAGACCTCATAAAGATTAATAGTTGATACAATAAGTTCCTCTGTATTTTCAATCACTTGAACAAAGAACTTTGCATTTTTACCATCTACAAAATATTCCAGCCACCCTGATGAATCTACCAGGTTCAATATCTGTCTCCTTCCCTGTCAACATCAGTATTTATGTCTTTAAGAAAGCCACGAGCATCTTTTATATCCTTTAAAATAATATATTCTATCCTGTCACCTAATTGAATAACCTGTAATTTCTGGCCAGGCTTAAGATTTAATTTCTTGCGTATTTCTTTTGGAATCACTACCTGAAATTTTGGGGAAACAGTTATTGTTATCATTTTTCTTCTCCTATTTAATCTTACAAATAATATATCGATAAATATTTAACATGTCAATATTTTATCGATATTATTTACGTAAAACAAGTTATCCCTGCAAATAATTTGAATTATGCAGATTGGCTCGCCTTGGTTATGAAATTTTGAACTAAATTTTTAAAGAAATATTTAAATTAAAAGATAAACTTTTTGAAATTTAACTATAAGAACTTAAAAAACAGCTAAGTATTGGTGAAAAATTAGTTATTTAACAAAAATATGG
>Ga0210003_1004091_pt1 | contig 11628 bp, 11 predicted proteins | sample LantaG_FD_182804 | JGI IMG/M metagenome (GOLD analysis project Ga0210003, IMG submission 182804) | Deep subsurface microbial communities from Baltic Sea to uncover new lineages of life (NeLLi) - Landsort_02402 metaG (SPAdes) (version 2) | ecosystem: Environmental > Aquatic > Marine > Oceanic >...
TCGGCTCCGAGGCCTACTGGGAGGACGGCGATCGAGACGGCGACGGGATCGCGTGCGAGTCCTACGCTGGCTAGTCGCCACGCTGGCGGTCGCCCTGCTACTACTGACCGGCCCGGTCGGTAAGCCTCGGGCCGATCCGGTCGCGGCGACGGCGGTCGTGCTCAAGGTGGTCGACGGCGACACGATCGACGTGCGCGACGACGTTCGCGGTCGGCTCCGCATCCGCGTGCTCGGTATCGACACTCCCGAGACAAAGAAACCCGGCTACACGGTCGGGTGTTTCGGACCCGAGGCGACGGCGTTCGCTAAGGCGAACCTGCTCGGCCAACAGGTCGCGGTCCAGACCGATCCGACTCAGGATTCCACCGACCGCTACGGGCGCACGCTTGCCTATCTGGTGCGCCCTGACGGCTGGGACTACAGCGTCGAGGTCGTGCGGGCGGGTATGGCGCTGGCATACATCTACGACGGCGATCCGGTCGAGCGGTATCCGGCGATCGCCGCAGCGGAGCTGGAAGCGCAGGCGGCCGGACGCGGGCTATGGGGCGCGCCGTGCTTCGGCAACATCGAGTCCGTGCCGCGCTAAGTCAGGGAAGGGTGGCACGCATGTCATTGTCGAGAACGGTATTGCACGGGACGGTTGCGGCCGTCACCGCATTGGCAGCCCTAACCTTCCCTGCGAGTGCCACAGCCAACCCCGGCGACATCACTACGGAGGATCAACGCTTCATGGATCATCCTGCGCAACAGGGAATTTTAAATGCTCCTGGGCTTCAGATACGCCAGGGTCAGCGGCTGTGCGAGGAGATTATTGATGGCACGAGAAGCCTCGATGCGCTGTACGAACTCATGCGCAAGGGGGGGTACTCCTTTGATGAAGCAAACGCCATCAGTTCCGCAGCCAAAGTGGTCTATTGCTACTGCTCAATGTGGCGAGAGATCTCGGGTGCCCCAAAAACGGAGTATTGTTCGCAATTCGAAACCACTTACATCCGAAACTGCTAGAGCGGGCTGGCGTTGAGCGCAAAAAACTACGACCACACCTAGTCCATCTCGCCTTAAGTCATATCCCGCACCGCAGTCAACCGGCCAGGGCGACGAGACTGCCGCGACAGCACGCCCAGGATGTCGGAGAGCACCTTGGCCGCCGCGCTGAATTGAGGCACAGCGGATTGGTTATCCATCAGTTGCGCGAGCCGGATCGCAATGGCGACTAGGCCGGGGCGGTCCTCGGCGGCGGGCAGGCCGGTCAACTGTGCCCGTACTGCCAGCGTGACCGGGCCGTCGACGAAATCGGCCGGCGGTGATCCCTCGGCCCGTGGTACGGGCATTAGAAACTTCGCCCGCAGTTGGCGCGAGTGCTCCCGATTGGCGGTTCTACATGCGCCACAACGGCATCCGGCGTTGTAGCGGCTGCGGCCGTGCGGTCGGTCGGCAATCGTCATCGTGGTACTCCGTTCTTGTCCGCGAAAAAAGCCCCTACCAATGGAGGGACCGCCCGGTCGGCGCGTACAGATTTTGACCCCCATATCGGTGTCGGGGTGCTGCGCGGGCACGGCCGAAGGGTGAGAACACCGCGCGCGCAATGTTTCGGCCTAGTCGGCCAACTCGGCGACCGCGACGACAGGTTGAAGGCCTCGCGCATCACTGCGATGAGTAGGGCGGTCATCTGGATGGGAAACGAAGGCATCACTGCCATGGTCTGATTCGCGCCCAAGTCGACGAGTTTGACCAGGACGACGCGGTCGGCGTTGCCATCAAGGGCTAGGGCGCTTTGCCAGAGCTCGGCGGCGCGGCGGCGATAGGTGGTGTTGATCGTGGTGCCGTCGAGGATGGGAGCGGGTTGGTGGTTCATCTGGTGCTACTCCTTGCGAGGTTCAGAGGTACGGGACAGAAGGGCAAAAGGGACAGAAGGGTCATCGAGTTAGGGTTGTGTCACCTTTTGCCCTTTCGTCACCGTCATCCGGTAGCGCCGTGAGGCAGGGCGGCCGCCGGTCGATGCCAGGACCGGCAGGGGGATGAGCCAGCCGTAGTCGAGCAGACGGTCCAGGGCGGGCAACATCACCTCGCGCGACTTGAATCGCTTCGCCGCGCGTTGCATATCCCGCTCGGATACCTCTTCGGCATCGAGGTGATGGATGCGGTCGAGCAGATATTCCGCGTCGGCGCTGACCTGATCCGCGCCCATCACCGTGAACGCCTTAATGGCGCACACTTTGTAGTACTCGCCTAGTCGGTATGCAGCTGCGATCGTTTCGGCGGTGACGGCGGTCCTGGGGCCCTTCTCGGGCCCGAGCTCGGCCAGGTGAATGATCCCGGCGAGACGGGCGATCGCCCCGACATACTTGGCACCCCAGTCGGCCAGGGCGGCCAGTTCGCCATCACCGGCGAGGGTTGGTTCGACGGCGGTCTCGATTGCTTGGATCGCGGTCTGGGCGTTCGGGGTGAGTGTCAGCACGGCGCGGTCCTCAGACCACTTCGACATCCCGGCGGCCAGTGTGGTGATCGCGGTGTCGTAAGCGTCGCGCACTTCGGGGTCGATGGGCTTGGCGGCGATCAGTCGGCTACCGACCTTCGACTCAGGAAACCCGTAGAGGAAGCGGGCGAGTAGGCCCCGGCCACGGAACTGTTTATTCGCGGCGATCTGATCGAGGACGGTCGGCTGGATCATCAGCCCAAGAGTCAGCGCAGGTTTGCGGATGTACTCAGGAGGGCGGCCCTTGCGGTCGATCTTGAGAGGATCACCGGCATGGCCCTTGAGCCAGACATCCATGTTGATCGAGACGGTGTAGCGCCCGGCGATGATGTCGAACAGTCCCCCCTCGGCGGAGATGATCGCCAGTCGACCGCCTTGCTCGGCGAGGATCGACCCGGCCGCCTCGGGGGTGATGTCGTCGGCGATGAACCGGGGGATCGCGGGCACGGTAATGCTTTCGGCCATCGCTTGCGCGCTCTGGGCGTCAGCCATCTTCTTGGCCCATTGATCGGTGTCCGATGACTTCGCGGCCGCCAACTTGGCTTTGTCGGCCGCCATCGAGGCGATCTGTTTCTGTAGTAGCGCCTCGTCGCGGGCGACGACTCCCGCTGTGGCTAGTTCCTGCTCGATGTCGAGCAAGGGCGATGACATCACCTGTTGCACTGCGGACTTTCGCTCACCCGGATGGGCGATGGTGGCTGCGAAGATGTTCAGCGGTTCGCGCCATCCGGATCTGACTTCGATCTCGGCATGCCCGCCGGTACATGCGGAGATCGCGGTGATTGCGGAAGTGCCGGCCATCGCTGGATCAGTCTGCGTTGCTTCGGCGACATCTTCGACCATTGCGGCGATCGCGGTGGGCAGAGACTTGATCGGGAACTTTGGGAGAGTGACCTCGCGGGTGAGTGGGAGCGGGTCGTCGCCGATATCGTCGGGCATCGGGGGGATGTCGGCGGCGTGGGGGATCGCCATGATGGGTTAGGGCCTTTCGTTAGCGCGGAGTCGGCGGGCGGCCGCCTTCATGTCGCCTTGGTGGTCGAGGACGGCGAAGGCGCGGAACTTGGTGTAGCCATTTGGGTGTTGTGACTCAGTGATGCCGAACGGTGTGTTCGGGCTGTAGACGAACAGCAACCCGTGGCGGACGGTTGCGGAGCTCGCCGAGGTGGCGTTGGGATGTAACCAGCGGGTGCCATCGGCGTCGGGGTCGGCGTCGAGGCATCGCCACCCGTGCGGGCCGAGGATGTCCGACCAGCTGGCGCGAGTGGTGAACTCGTCGGCGATCGACGGGCCCGTGTGGATCGGGAACAGTCGCCGAGGTGACCTTGGGAGCAGCGGGGCCGAGGCGGGTCCGATCAGTGCGACCAACCACGGCGGCGGCAAAGCCACCGGAGCATCGACGCGGATATACGGCTTGCCGGTATCGGGGTGGATGCTCGGCGCGGCCACGAGATAACCGGAATGGTCTTTGATGTCGACACCCGACAGCCGGGTCGATGTCAGCTTGCCCGCTGGGCGCCGGAAGTACAGATGGCGACTACCGTCGCCCCGCCCGGTCCAGGTGGTCAGCGTCTCCGGTAGAGCGCCGTGCTCGGCCTCTAGGGCCTCGATCGTGAGGTGCCCGCCGTGCTGGGGGTCGATGTCGAGAACGAACACCGTCTCCGGTGGCCGTACTCCGATGTTGCATCCTGCATACCGGCCTCCCCACCATGCCGCGATCGTGGTGGTGTCGGTGGTGGCATCTAGGACGCCTCGGCCGCCTCGGATCGCCGGCACTTTTCCGCGGAGAGGAAATACTTCCCAGCCGCGCACGCCGTACTCGATCGCGTGGGTGCCCAAGTCGGTGCTTTCGACCACGGTCCCGCCCTGGGCCCGGATGATGAGGGACTCGGCCTTGAGGACATCGGCCGGTGTCGGGGGGTTCGCATACACTTGCGATTTCTTTTCTGGTTGGAGAGCCCCGCACGGGTGTTTCGAGGTTTGGTCGCCTCGCCCGCGCGGGGCTCTTCGCTTTAGTCGCGGATACCGGCGAACTGGTCCTGCTCCCAAGCCAGGACGTCAGCAATCGCGTAACGGACGTGGCGGCCGAACTTTGCGAAACGTGGGCCCTTGCCGAGCGAGGCCCATTGGTTCAGCGTGTTCAGATTGACCTTGATCCGCGCCGATAGTTCTTTGCGGGTAAGCCAGGTCTCGACGTCGGCCGCTACCGGCCCTGTGTTCTGGGTTTCCACTCGCATGGCCCCTCCTACTCCTCCGTTTACGGAAATCAGTCAGACTGACTGATTGCCATAAACAGTAGCAGTCAGTGACGACATCCCGATGATGGTGAGCTAGTGTGTCGGAATGTCGGATACGTGGGCCCCTGAGCTCACCAGTCGGATCGCGGCCGAGATAAAGGCATTGCGGGGAGAACGGTCAGGGCAATGGCTCTCTGACGAGACGGCGGCGATTGGCCACCGGGTATCGCGATCGACCATCTCGGAGATTGAGACCGGCAAGCGCCGGACCATCTCGATTGATGCCGTGATCGTCTTGGCGGCTGCCCTCAAAGTCAGCGTGGCCGATTTACTTTATCCGGGCCTCGATGATGTCGAGATGCTGCCCGGTCGGGTAGCGAGGCACGGCGAAGCTATCGAGGCACTAGTCGGAACCCTTGAGCGGATGCAGCGTCTCCAGACGGAAGTTGACCGTTCGACGGCGGCCATCCGAGACGAATTAGCGAACATCCGCAAACTGGGCGATGTCGTTGATGAACTGCGCGCAAGAGACACTGTGGGCTCAGCGTTCGCAGGCCTGACCGACCATGTAGCAGCCGGCCAAATACTCACCGAGCTCGTCGAGAAGATCGACAAGCAGCGTGAAGACTTCAAGAAGCAGCGTGAAGACAATGGCGGGTAGGCCTCCGCTCCGAATTGGGGCTCACGGCAAGATCATTCGGCGATACCTCGGCGGCGGCGTATGGCTTGCTCGGACCCGCTATCGGGACAGTGATGGGGTTGTCCGCATCATCGAGCGGCGGGGCCCCGCCGATGAGAACGATCATCACGGCAAGTTGGCCGAGGATGCTTTGACCGAAGCGCTGATGGAGCGGTGGCCGCCGATGGGGCCCGACGCGATCAACCTAGAGACTTTGGTGATGGGTCTGGTCGATCAGCACATCACCCGACTGGCCGAGGATGGGCGCGCGATTCGCACTATCGACGCTTACCGTTACGACGCCGGGAAGTTGGGGAGGTTCCTCGGCGGTGTGCGAGTCGGCGAAGCAACCCCGGCCCGACTCGATGCGGCACTCCGGTCAATGCGCTTGACCCATGGCGCGACCATGGCGCGACGATCGCGGACCCTGCTGCGCGGTGGCTTGCAATTGGCGGTGCTGCATAACGTCCTGGGCACCAATCCCGCGCGGGACGTCCAAACCATCACCTCGAAAGCTCGACCCAAGGGTGCGACAGCGCTGACCGCAGAACAGTTTCCTGAGCTACTTGAGAAGCTGCGCGGCTCCGAGGCGTGCCGTAAGCGCGATCTAGCGGACCCCATCACCGTGCTGATCGCCACCGGCCTTCGGCGATCCGAGCTCCTGGCGCTCCGCTGGCCGGACTTCGACATCGGGACCGGGACGCTCGCCGTGAGCGGCAAGGTAGTACGCCAGCGAGGGGTGGGCTTGGTGCGCGTCGATGACGCCAAGACCGATGCCGGTCTGCGGACGATCCCACTGCCGGCGTTCGCCATTGCGGCACTGATCGCGCGGCGGAAGGTTCCGTTCGTAGGGGAGCAGAAGATCATCTTCCCGTCGACCGCTGGCACACTTCGCGATCCCGACAACTTCAATGCGGCATGGCGGGCCACCCGGGACGAACTCGGCGTGCCGGACATCACGTCGCACAGCTTCCGCAAAACAATCGCCACACTGATTGATGACGCGGGCCTGTCGGCGCGGATAGGGGCCGACCACTTGGGCCACGCGAAGGTGTCGATGACGCAGGACCGATATATGGCACGCGGCCGCGTCCATGCCGAGGTCGCGGACTTGCTCGACCGCGCGGCGCACATAAACGATGAATAAACGATGGGTGCAGCAATTCAGCGGGTGAAAATCCACCCCTGACCAGCGCCCCCGGCAGGAATCGAACCTGCGACCTAGGGATTAGAAGGCCCTTGCTCTATCCGACTGAGCTACGGAGGCACGCCGTTCGAAGTGTATCCGCATTATCCGGTGGCGCCGGTGGCGCGTCCCCGGGATTTTGCGCCGTGTCGCGACCGTTTCTTTTCCTACTGTGAGCTGCGGGAACAACTCTTGTAGAAGATTTTTCGGGGAGGAAATGCTGTGGGCGGAGGGTCCCGATAGTTAGTGTGAAACGCGCCGTACCGCGCACCGACCCGGTGCCTCGGTATCGGAAGGCATGACCAGACGACGATGTCGAGGGAGCCGACAGTCATGGACCTCACCACCGGTATCAGCGTGATCGACGATGTCACGACGCGCTGCGTCCGGGGTTATCAGACCGGGTCGCTGGTCCTGCGCGGTTCGCCGATGGCCGCCGGCTGGGTGTTGGGGTGGTTGTCACATGAATTCGGCCCGCATGTCCTGACCGGGCACGCATTGTCTGCCGTGCCCTCGCCGCTGGAGCGGATGGCTCGCGGACTCGCTCTCCAACGGGCGGACGGGGTACTCGAGGACGCCCTGCGGGAGACGTTCGGCGACGGCTACGAGGAAACCGTCCACCATCCGCTGGAGTCCTACACCGCCCGTCGCCCGAGTTTGGCCGGGCTGGTGGCCGCCCTGCGGGACCGCCGGCGCTATTCGGCGACGACTTCTGACATCGTCTACGGTCCGGGCAGTCGAAACCAGCTTGATATCTGGCGCAGGCCGGACCTGCCCGACGGTTCGCGCGCGCCGGTGCTGATCCAGGTACCGGGCGGCGGCTGGTCGATCAACGACAAACGAGGGCAGGCCTACCCGCTGATGAGCCGGATGGTCGAACTCGGCTGGATTTGTGTCCCGATCAACTACAGCAGGAGTCCGCGCTCGGCGTGGCCGTCTCACATCACTGATGTCAAGAGGGCAATCGCTTGGGTCCGAGCCAACATCGCCGACTATGGCGGAGACCCCGATTTTGTCGCCATCACCGGCGGATCTGCCGGCGGCCACCTGAGTTCGCTGGCGGCACTGACGTCCGGCGATCACCGTTTGCAACCGGGTTTCGAGGACGCCGACACCAGCGTGCAGGCGGCCGTACCGCACTACGGGGTCTACGACTTGACCGACCTGGCGTCGATGCCCGCGCTGATGAAGCCGCTGCTGGAAAACCTGGTCATGCAGGCTCGATTTGACGAGAATCGGCAGCTGTTCGAGGATGCCTCGCCGGTGTTCCGGGCCCACAGCGAGGCCCCGCCGTTCTTCATCCTGCATGGTGAGAACGATGACGTGGTGCCGTACTCGCAGGCTCGCGCTTTCGCCGGGGCGCTTCGCGGCGCCGGTGCCCGCACGGTGTCCTACGCCGAGATCCCCAACGCCCACCACGCGTTCGACACCATCGCCACACTGCGTTGCCAGCTTGCCGCGGAGGCGGTTGCGACCTTCCTCGGCATCACCTACGGACGGCATACAGCGGCGGCGGCGCGCGGCCGGCGCCGGCCCGCGGCTCGCTCAGCGGGCTGAGTCGCAACAGGTCGGATATTCGACTCCGCCAGCGCCTTGGTCGGACTACCGTGGTGAGACAACCGCAGGTAGAGCGGCTTGTCGAATCACAGGAGGTCCGCAACGGTGAAGAGGCGGCGATGACTGGATCCGCGGATGCCTCCGGTCCTGCATCTGACCTCGGAGCCTTCGATCTTCTGATGCACCGCGGAGAGGCGAACCCACGGACCCGTTCGGGGATCATGGCGTTGGAAATACTCGACTCGACTCCGGATTGGGATCGGCTGCGGGCACGCTTCGACAACGCCTCTCGCAAGGTGTTGCGGTTGCGGCAGAAAGTCGTCATGCCGACGCTGCCGACGGGACCGGCACGCTGGGTTGTCGATCCGGATTTCAATCTCGACTTTCATGTTCGCCGGGTCCGGGTACCTGAGCCAGGCACCCTGCGCGAGGTACTCGATCTCGCCGAGGTGATCCTGCAGTCACCGTTGGATATCTCCCGGCCGTTATGGTCGGTCACCTTGGTCGAGGGCCTTGCGGGAGGCGGAGCCGCCACGCTGTTGCACCTGAGTCACGCCGTCACCGACGGAGTCGGCGCAGCCACCATGTTCGCCGAGATTTACGATCTCGAGCCAAGCCCGCCGGACAAGCCAGCCCCGCCGATGCCGGTTCCGCAGGACCTCAGTCCCAACGAGTTGATGCGCGACGGCATCAATCAACTCCCGGGAGCGATCGTCGGGGGAATCCTCGACGCGGTGTCGGGCGGGCTGGGGTTGGTGGGCCGCATGGCGCGCAGTCCGGGTTCGGCCCTGTTCGGTGCGATCGATTACGCACGCTCTGGGCGCCGGATGGTGCGTCGCGCCGCGGAGCCGTCCCCGCTGTTGCGCCGCCGCAGCCTGTCCACCCGCACCGAGGCCATCGAGATGAAACTCGGCGATCTGCACCGGGCCGCCCGTGCGATGGAGGGCTCCATCAACGATGCTTACCTCGCCGGGTTGTGCGGGGCGCTGCGGCTTTATCACGAGGCCCTCGGTGTCCCGATCAACTCGCTGCCCATGGCCGTCCCGGTCAACCTTCGGGCGGAGGCCGATCCCGCGGGCGGGAATCGGTTCGCCGGGGTGAATCTGGCCGCCCCGGTCGGTGTGGTGGATCCGGCGGTGCGCATCCAGAAGATCCGCAAGCAGATGATCCAGCGCCGTGAGGAGGCAGCGATCGACATGATCGGCGCCGTCGCTCCGTTACTCGCATTGCTGCCGGATGCCGCACTTGAGGCCGTAAGCGGCTCACTGGTCGCCTCGGACGTCCAGGCTAGTAACGTGCCCAGCTATCCGGGCGACACCTATATCGCGGGTGCGAAAGTGTTGCGGCAGTACGGAATCGGGCCGTTACCCGGAGTCGCCTTGATGGTTGTGCTGATTTCGCGAGGCGGTTACGCGACCATCACCGCCCGCTATGATCGTGCTGCGATCGCACACCCCGAACTGTTCGCGCGGTGTCTGCGGCGAGGATTTGACGAGGTGCTCGCTCTGGCTCCGGGGCCGCGCGCGCGAGTGGTGCCCGCCTCCTTTCCCGATCATCAGGACCAACCAATCACAGCGACGAACGGATCGGCGGCTTACTCATGAGCGACGGCAAGGCTTCGGGGAACGCGAGACTCCCGGGTTCGGTGGCCGAGGTGATGGCCAGCCCGCCCGGGCCGAAGATCGGAGCATTCTTCGACCTTGATGGCACCCTCGTCGCGGGGTTCACCGCCGTGATCCTCACCCGGGAACGGTTCCGTAGCCGGGATATGGGAGTAGGCGAACTGATCAGCTTGATTGCCACGGGTCTCGAGCATCAACTGGGACGACTTGAGTTCGAGCAACTGATTGGCCGGGCCACCGAGGCGTTGCGCGGACGCTCGCTGTCTGACCTGCAGCAGATCGGTGAACGCCTTTTCGCCGACAAGATTGAGAAGCGCATCTACCCGGAGATGCGCGATCTCGTGCAGGCCCACATGGACCGCGGGCATACGGTGGTACTCAGCTCGTCTGCGCTGACCATTCAGGTAGAACCGGTGGCGCGGTATCTGGGCATCCCCGACATCCTGACCAACCGGTTCGAGGTCGATAACGACGGCGTGCTTACCGGCAGGGTAATTCCGCCGATCCTGTGGGGACCGGGCAAGGCCGACGCAGTGCAGAAGTTCGCCGCCGCGAACGACATCGACCTGCAGGACAGTTACTTCTACGCCGACGGCAACGAGGACGTCGCATTGATGTATCTGGTGGGCAACCCGCGTCCAACAAACCCCGGCGACAAGATGGCCGAAGTGGCACGCAAGCGAGGCTGGCCGATCCTGGAGTTCAGCAGCAGGGGCGGCGGCGGATTGATGGGACAGGTGCGCACCTTGCTCGGCGTCGGTTCGGCAGTGCCGGCGGCCTATTCGGCGATTGGCTGGGGACTGCTCACCCGCAGCAAGCGGCGTGGAATAAATGTCTTCACGACGGCTTTCCCGCAATTGCTGTTGGCGTCCAACGGCGTGGATCTCAATGTGCTTGGCCAGGAGAACCTGACGAAGAGGCGACCGGCGGTTTTCATTTTCAATCACCGCAATAACTTTGATCCGGTCATCGTCGCGGCCCTGGTCAAAGACAACTGGACCGGTGTGGGCAAGAAGGAACTCGCGAGCGACCCGATTTTCGGCACGCTGGGCAAGCTGCTGGACACGGTGTTCATCGACCGCGAGGATCCCAAGGCCGCCGTCCAGTCGCTGCAGCAGGCCGAGGAGTTGGCCCGCAAGGGCCTGTCAGTAGTGATCGCTCCGGAGGGAACGCGGCTGGACACCCGGTCCGTCGGCGCGTTCAAGAAGGGGCCGTTCCGGCTTGCCATGTCGGCCGGTGTGCCGATCGTGCCGGTTGTCATCCGTAACGCCGAGGTGATATCCGCGCGAGATTCCTCGACCCTGCATCCGGGAACGGTGGATGTTGTTGTCTATCCGCCAATTTCGCTCGATGACTGGACCCTTGATGACCTGCCGCAGCGTATCGCCGAGGTTCGCCAGCTCTACGTCGACACCCTCAAGGACTGGCCGGTAGGAAAGGTGCCCGCCGCGGATCTCTACGCCGATCATCCGGCCAAGAAGGCACCGGCCAAGAAGGCACCCGCGAAGAAGGCGTCGGCCAAGAAGGCACCCGCGAAGAAGGTGCCGGCCAAGAAGGCGCCCGCGAAGAAGGTGCCGGCGAAGAAGGTGCCCGCGAGGAAGGTGCCCGCGAGGAAGGCGCCGGCCAAGATGGCGCCCGTGAAATTGGTGCCGGTTGCGAAACCCAGTGCCGAAACACCTGCACCGACCCGAGTGAAGGGCCGCAAATGAACGCTTCTGAGCACCCCCAAAATTCCAGCTACCCCCAGGACTTCAGCACCGCCGACGATGCGCTAGTGCTGGCCTCGGTGTCGTCGAAGGCCGAGTCCGACCTCCTCAGCAAGTGGTTGCAGGAGCAGCGTCGCGCTCATCCCGAGGCCCGGGTCGAGGTCCTGC
>Ga0210003_1004093_pt1 | contig 11627 bp, 9 predicted proteins | sample LantaG_FD_182804 | JGI IMG/M metagenome (GOLD analysis project Ga0210003, IMG submission 182804) | Deep subsurface microbial communities from Baltic Sea to uncover new lineages of life (NeLLi) - Landsort_02402 metaG (SPAdes) (version 2) | ecosystem: Environmental > Aquatic > Marine > Oceanic >...
TATCCCGGCGGCTGGCTGCTCGTGCGGGCAAGCAATACCGAGCCGATCGTGCGGCTCGTCGGGGAGCAGGCCGTGGGTCCTGAGGGAGACGCAGCCGCCGCGGCCATGCTCGAGGCCGCGCTCGAGCGGGCTGCTTTGGCCCTCGGAGAGTGAAGGCATGCCTAGCGTGGGCGATCCGGGTGAGCCGGATCCGAGAGAAGCTCGCGGAGCGGAGGAATTGAGTTCATAAAAGCCCCCGGCGCGAGCCGGGGGACTGCGACGAAGCGCACCGCCGGCCGGCGCTCTGCACGATTGATGGGATGGCGGGCGGGGTGGCCGTTTGACCCACCGTCCCCGGGCTCGCGCCCGGGGCTTTTATGGGGAGCGGAAGCGATTGAGTTGCATAGAAGCCCCCGGCGCGAGCCGGGGGACTGCGACGAAGCGCACCGCCGGTCGGTCACCATCGGCCGGCGCTCTGCACGATTGACGGGATGGCGGGCGGGGTGGCCGTTTGAGCCACCGTCCCCGGGCTCGCGCCCGGGGCTTGTATGGGAAGCGGAAGCGATTGAGTGGCATAGAAGCCCCCGGCGCGAGCCGGGGGACGGCGACGGTGCGCACCGCCGGGCCGGGCCTACTGCCGCACAAGCACGCTCGAGCCGGGTCCGAGGATGTCGGTGAGCTCGGCAAGGTCGCGGGCTGAGAGGATGAGGCTCGCCGGTGCGGCATCATCGGGGACGAGTGCCGGATCATCGGCGGCCTCGATCATCAGGCCGTCGGAAAGGATGACGCCCGAGCGGTCTGTCGCTGCGGCGGCGCGGCGAATCTCGGCCACCTGGAGCGAGGAGCCCACGCGGGGCAGAAACTGACGGCCCACCACGACCGGGAAGCTGCCGGCATACGCGCCCCCCACCTGAATGCTCAGCCGCCGGCGGGAAACGCTCACAACCGCGTCGAACGGGCCGCGGATGAGCTTGAGATGTTCGCCGGGCACAAGCTGCATCGGATCGGCGACACCATTGATCTTGGCAAGCAGTTGCCAGGACACACCCAGGGGCGCAGCGATCGCCGGGAGCGTCTCACCCGCCGCGACGACGTGGGGCGGCAGGAGGAGATCCTCCTGTGAGTAGATGACGGTGCCGGCGAGCTGGCCGAGGAGATCCTCGAGCCGGTGGCTCTCCTCGAGACCGAGCGACGGGTCGTCGTACCAGACCGACAGGGCCGTGAGGGCTTCGGCGTAGCGGCTGGCGGCGAGCTTGCCGTGGGCGTCGGCCCAGGCGGAGGCGAAGGCGGCCGACGACGGCAGCGCTCCCGGAGGCGGCGGCATCTCAGGCGGTAGTGATGCGGCGGCCGGCACTGCCGCGGCCAGCGTGGCAAACCGGTCGGGGCGGTCGTCGCCGGCGGGGGGCGGGGCAATCACATCCGCCTGGGCCGGCGGGGGAGCCGATTCGGCGGCGAGATAGACCGGCGGAGCGTCGGAGGCGGGAGCGGGGAAAGCGGGCACCGCGGGAGGCGGCTCCACGGGCGGCTGCGGCAGGGCGGCGGCGACGGGAGGCGGCTCTATCGGCGGGAGGGCGGCCGCCGCGATCTCCGGCGGCACGGCCGGCATCGCGGTCGCTGCGGGTGCCGCAGCCGGCGGGGTGAGTTCGACCTGCGGGGCCGCGAACGCCGGTGCCTCAGGCGCGTCGGCGTGGCCGGCCGATTTCGCTGCGGAGCCCTTCTGCACGACTGAGTAGGCCCCGTAGAGGATCGTGCCGAAGAGCACGAGCACGATCAGCGGCTTGATGGCTTCCATGGAGTCGCCCCCCTGCTCGGGACGACGCTCGGACTTCGACCGGCTGGCCATGACAGTGCTTTCCGAGGGGCGGGACAAGGGCCGCGACGACAGCAGCGGCGGGCGGGAAGCGTAGGAAACCGTCCGCGGCCGTGCCAGACCGCTTCGCACGCTGAAAAATAGGTGGTTTGGCGGTGAGTCTGCGGGGGCCGTGGGGATCCCGGCGGATCGTTGGGATCGCCTTTTCGGAGAAGGGCCGCGTATATTCAGTCGCGTTCTTGTTCCTGGCGGATTCGAGGATCTTCTCGCGATGCGATCGCACGATATCGATCCCCGCCGTGTGCGGGAGGTGGTGGCCGTCGTTCTGGCTGGTGGCCGCGGGGCCCGGCTCGATCCCCTGACTCGCGATCGGGCCAAACCGGCGGTCCCCTTCGGCGGCACCTACAGGATCGTCGACTTCGCACTTTCCAACTGTCTCAACAGCGGCCTCAAGCGGCTCCTCCTGCTCACGCAGTACAAGGCCCGCAGCCTCGACCGCCACCTGAATCTCGGCTGGCATCGGTTCTTCTGCCGCGACCTGGGAGAGTTTCTCGACGTTCTCCCCCCGCAGCAGCGGGTCGACGAGCACTGGTATCTGGGCACGGCCGATGCGGTGTACCAAAACATTTATTCACTCGAGCAGGCGGCCCCCCGGCTCGTGGTCGTGCTCGCCGGCGACCACATCTACAAGATGAACTACCAGGCGCTCATCGACGCCCATGAGGCCAGCGGCGCTGATGTCACCGTGGGGGCGCTGCCGGTGCCCCGCGAGGAGGCGGCCGAGTTTGGCACGATGGAGGTAGACGCTTCGGGCCGTGTTCGCGGCTTCCGCGAAAAGGTGGCCGATCCGCCCCCCTATAGCGCCGATCCGACCAGGGCCCTCGCCTCGATGGGCATCTACTGCTTTTCGGCCGACTTCCTCCTCGAGCAGCTCAGGCTCGATGCCGACGACCGCGGCAGCCGCCACGACTTCGGCCACGACCTCCTGCCACGGCTGGTCAACACGCATGGCGTGCAGGCCTTCCCGTTTCGCGACGAGAACCGCAAGCGGGACGCCTACTGGCGAGACGTTGGCACGCTCGACGCCTACTATGAGGCCAACATGGATCTCGTCGAGGTGGATCCGCAGCTCAACCTCTATGACGAGCTGTGGCCGATTCGCACCCATCACCCCGCGTATCCGCCTCCCAAGTTTGTGTTTGCGGAGGAGGGGCCCGAGGCCCGCCGCGGCGAGGCCACCGACAGCCTCGTCTGTCCTGGCGCGATCCTCTCGGGCGGCCGTGTCCATCGCTCGATCATCGGTCCGGGTGTTCGCATCAATAGCTATGCGAAGATCGAGGAGAGCATCATCTCTGAGGGTGTCGACATCGGCCGCCATGCCGTTATCCGGCGGGCGATCATCGACAAGGCCGTTCGCGTGCCGCCGGGAATCGCCGTGGGCGTCGATCCAGAGGAGGATACAGCTCGGGGCTTGACGGTTTCGCCGGATGGCGTGACCGTGGTGCCGAAGGGCTTCGAGTTTGAAGAGGCGGCCGCCGGCGTGGCGTTGCTGCCGACCGCCAGGATTCACTGACCGCGACAGCCAGACCTTCCCGATGCCAAAACGCAACATCCTCCTTCTGCTGGCAACCTGCCTGGCCTGCCTGGCCGCCTGGGCAGCCCGCGAACAGGGTGGCCACAGCCGCCGCTTCGGCGAGGTGATGGCGGCGATCGAACGGCGGCATCTGGAGCCCGCGAATCCGCAGGTGATGTTTGATGCGGCCGTGGACGCAGCGGTGGCCCGGCTCGACGAGCATTCGGCCTATCTCCGCGGTGACGGCCGCGCGGAACTCGAGACAGCGCTCGACCAGCAGTTCGGCGGCGTCGGGCTCGAACTCGCGCTCGACAGGGCAGTCGATCGGCCCGTGGTCGTGTCGCCGGTGTTTGAGTCTCCGGCGTGGCGGGCTGGGATCGCGTCGGGCGACGTGATCACGGCGATCGACGGGAACGACACAACAGGCAAACCCCTCCGCGAGGTCGTCGAGCGGCTGCGGGGAAGGCTTGGTGATCCGGTGACCTTGCAGCTCGCAGTGGCCCGCGCCGAGCCGGTGGCCACCCTCGACCCCGGTGCGCTGCCCCCCGAAGTGCTCATTCGCGAGGTGGTGCTCGTGCGTGAGGAGGTGCAGATCGAGAGCGTGCTCGGCGACCACCGCCGCCCGGACGGCACCTGGGAGTGGCACCTCGAGGACGAGCCCGGCCTGGCCATGGTGCGGATCACGAGTTTCGGAGAACGCACTGCCGACGAGTTTGCCAGTGCCTGCCGCGAGCTCGCGGCAGACGACGGCCTCCAGGGGCTCGTCATCGATCTGCGGGGTAACCCAGGCGGGCTGCTCCAAGCGGCGGTAGACGTCTGCGATGTGCTGCTCGAAGAGGGCGTGATCGTGTCGACGCGGGGCCGGCGGGAGTCGGGCACGGCCGTCGTCTCGGAGAAGCGGGCGACCTTGGGCCGGCTGCTCGCCGACGTGCCGATCGCTGTGCTCGTTGACGGGCTCTCATCGAGCAGCGCCGAGATCGTGGCCGCCTGCCTTCAGGACGTTGGCCGGGCCGTGGTCGTGGGCAGCCGCACGTTCGGCAAGGGAACCGTGCAGACGATCCTGCCGCTCTCCGACAATGCGGGGCTGCTCAAGATCACCACCGCTGAGTATCTGCGGCCGAGCCGGGAGCCGATCCACCGGCATCCCGGGGCGGGTGAGGATGATGCCTGGGGCGTGCGGCCCGATGCCGGCTTTGAGGTCACGCCCACGGCCGAGGCCAGCGAGCGGCTGCGGGAGTGGCGGCGGCGGCGGGATGCCTGCCTGCCACCGGGCACTGCGGCCGCGAGCGGGTGGCCGGCACAGCCGCCGGCCCGCGAAGTCGACGCGGTGCTCGCCCGGGCCCTCGAGATCACCGCTGCCGAGTGATCCCCGCAGCCTCGCGAACCTCGGCAGCCAAAAAGAAGCTTCCCGCGATCACGACCACGCCCCCGCGGCCGGCCAGCCGCCGGGCGAGGGTGAGGCCTGCGGCCGGAGAATCAGCCACCCGCGGCGTTGGCAGCCCGGCCTGCCGGCAGGCGTCCAGGAGCGTGGGGATCGTCGCGGCCCGCTGGTTGCTCGCATAGCGTGTGACGAGCACGTGGTCGAATCTGCCGCGAACGGCGGCGAGCATCTCAGGGAGTTGCTTGTCGCGGGCGGCGGCGAACAGCAGCACCCGCGGCTCGAGGCTCGCAAGCACCGGCGCGACCGTCTCCACGAGCGATTCCACCGAGGCGACGTTGTGGGCCGCGTCGACGACGACGAGGGGCCGCCGCGCAAGCACCTCGATCCTGGCGGGCAGGTGGGCCCGTGCGAGGCCGCGTGAGATCGCCTCAGGGGGCACGTTGTGGCCGGCGGCGTCGAGCGTCATCGCGGCCACGGTCGCGAGCGCGGCGTTCGTGGCCTGGTGGCGGCCCGGCATTGCCAGCGGGAACCGCAGCGGATCGCCCGGGCCGCTGCGTGTGGGCGGATACACGACCACGTGGCCGGGGGAAAGGGGATCGGCGGCCGGCTCGTGGCGGCAGGTGAAGTCGCGGCCGAGTTGCACGAGCCGGGCGCGGCGGCGGCCGGCCACAGCGGCGATCACTCGACGGGCGGCCGGCTGCTCGGCGCCGGAGACAACGGGGCGGCCCCGCTTGATAATCCCCGCCTTCTCACCGGCGATCTTTGCGACCGTGCGGCCGAGGAGCTCGATGTGGTCGAGGCTGATGCTCGTGATCACCGAGACGAGCGGCCGGACCACGTTGGTGGCGTCGAGCCGGCCGCCGAGGCCCGTCTCGAGAACGGCGATGTCGACACGGGACCGCATGAAGTGGACGAACGCCAGGGCCGTGACAATCTCGAACCAGGTGGGGCCGCGGCTCTGCCGCCGGGCGGCGGCTGCGTCGAGCGTCTCGACGGCGGGGCGAACGATGCGGCTGGCAGCCACCAGGTCGGCCGCGGAGATGGGCCTGCCGCCCACGCAGATCCGCTCCTCGAGAGCGTGGATGTGGGGCGACATGTAGCGGCCGGTGCGTTGGCCCGCCTCGTCGAGAATCGCCGCGAGCATGGCGACAGTCGAGCCCTTGCCCTTCGTGCCGGCGACGTGAACCACCGGCAGTCCGACGTGGGGATTGCCGACCGCGGCGAGTAATTTCCGCATCCGCTGGAGGCCGAAGGCGGTTGCCGGCGAGCCCTGCGGCGGCGTCCGTTCGTAGTCGACGCGGGTGTCGAGCCAGGCATGCACGGCGGCGGCAGAATTTTGCATGCCCCGCAGTTTACGGTCAGCGAAGGCAGCCTGTCCGCATCCTGGATCCATAGAAGCCCCGGGCGCGAGCCCGGTGGACATAGAAGCCCCGGGCGCGAGCCCGGGGATTTTTATGCCGACGGAATTCCGTGGGGAAAACCGCTGCCGCCTCGGCTTTCGGAACTGCACCGTTGTCGCCCGCGCTCGCCCGCTTTGCCTATGTTCCGCCAGCAGCATTCAGCCCGTCCCCATTTCCGGGCTTGACCCACGCCCTTCGGCCCATGACTCTCTCGCCCCCTATGCGCACCTGCCGCCTCGCTCTCCTACCGAGTCTTCTCGTCGCGGCCCTCGCGGGCTTCGTCGCCCCGGCATCCGAGCCGCTCCCCGCTCCCGCCGGCCTCGAGCCGCCGCCGCTCTATCTCGCGGAGCCGTTCGCCGACGTCACCTTCACCGGCATGCCGCAGCAGATCGCGACCGGCGGCATGCAACCGTGGCCGCGGTGGTTTGCCGGGGCCACGGGTCTCGTGATGACCCGCACGCTCCCCTCCGGCGTGGCGACGATGCAGCCGGTGGCAGCCGGCCAGCTCCGCACGAGCGACGCGAGCTTCGGTTGGCCCGGCGGCGTCGACCTCCATGTTGGCCGCTGGTTTGGCGAGCGGCAGCAGCATGCCGTCGAGTTCATCTACTGGGGCGTCTACCAGATGGGTGACTCGGCAACGCTCGCCGCCGGCCCGCCCGGCATCGACGCGATCCCACAGGCACCCGGAGCGAGTGTGGGGGGCATTCCGGCGAGCGACTTTCTCACCGGCGCAGCCCAGCAGCGGATCGAACGGGCCGACGTGGTCAACGATATCGAGATCAACTGGGTCTACTCGCTCTGGGATCGGCCGGAGTTTCTGCCGCGGGAGCGGGAGGTGAACCTCATGTGGCTGGCCGGCTTCCGCTTCTTCCAGGTCAACGACCAACTCACGCTCACGAGTGGCTCGGGCAATCCTGCCATCGGTGCGATCGACCTCGGCGTGGCCACCAACAACAATATTTACGGCGGCCAGGTGGGGGCGAAGTTTGACTGGCGGTTCCTGCCGAGCCTGCGGTTCAACGTGGTGCCGAAGTTCATGATCGGCGGCAATGCGATCACCAATACCTCGTCGCTCGCCGGCGCCAACGGCACGCAGGCGACGTTTGCGGGCGGTGTGCCCGCCCAGGCCTACTCGGAACTGGGCGTGTTCTCCTGGCTGGGCTCGGTCGACACGGGCGTGGCCTGGGACGTGACCGAGAACTGGAGCCTGTGGCTGGGCTACCGCGTGGTGGGCGTGGGCAACATCGCCCAGGCCGACGGCCAGTGGCCTTCGACGATCACGTCTCCGGAGTCGCTCTCTGGGATCGCCGCTGGCACAGAAACGATCATCCACGGCGGCTTCGCCGGGTTTCAGAGCCGGTACTGACAGCACGGATCTGCGGCCATCCACGGCATTGCTGTTCAGCACGACACGTGTTGCCATACAAGCCCCCGGCGCGAGCCGGGGGACTGTGACGCGGCGTGGGGCGCGGGGCGGCATGGGGAGCGGGGTGGCCCAACTGCCCGCAGTCCCCGGGCTCGCGCCCGGGGCTTGTATGACCCCCACGGCAATTCCCCCGCGGTATCTGATTGGTTCGCTACACTCTTGGTCGCTATGCCAAATCCAACAGCTGCCGAACTCTCTGCGAAGAAGTGTGTTCCCTGCGAGGGGGGCGTGCCCAAGCTTTCATCTGCTGAGGCCGAGGCGCACCTTGCGGCCCTGCCCGCCTGGAAGCTCACCCACGACGGCGGGCGGATCCGCCGCGACTTCACGCTCCCCGACTTCCGGGCCGCCGTGAAACTCGTCAACACCATCGCCGCGCTCGCCGAGCGGGAGCAGCACCACCCCGACCTTCACATCGAAAGCTACCGCAAGGTCTGGGCAGAGATTTATACTCATGCCATCGGCGGCCTCTCGGAAAGCGACTTCATCCTGGCCGCCAAAATTGACGCCGTCGCCCCGCCGGTGTCGTAGTCCGATTACCCACCGCTTCACCGGCGCAGCCAACCCCGAAACGGGTCGGCGATCCGGACGGCGAAGAGGATTTCGCCAGCAGGCTGGCCGCTCGCCGGGCCGGAACCGACTCCCACTCCATACAGGCGGTAGCCGGCGTCGAAGGTGAGGCGGTCGGTGACGGCGTAGGTTGCCCCGCCCCCCACCTGCCAGCTGAACTCGGTGACCCGGCCGGAACCGCTCGGCTCCGCAGCAGCCGGCTCGGAACCCGGCGTCGCGGCGGCGGCGATCTCCTGCCGGTAGCCGCCGATGCCGATGCCGCCACCGGCGTAGACGCCGAGGTGATCGGTGACCGCGACGTCTCGCCAGATGTTTGCGAGCGTGGTCCACTCGCCGTCGATGCTCGTCCCCACCGGCTCGCCGCCGGCATCGGTCCCAGACCGCGTGCCGGAGAGCGCCGCTCGCTGCCGGCCCTCGAGTTCGAGCCGCACAGCTCCAGCCGGCCGGGGAACCGAGACGCCAAACGCCGCCTCGCCGGTCAAGAGGCGGCCGCCGAGCGATGCCGAACCTGCGCCGGTGGCAAACGAGGAGCCGACCATGCCCGTAACGTAGAGCGTGCGGTTATCCGCTCGAGCTTGCGTATCGTCGGCACTGGTTTCGGTGGCGGCCTCAGCTGCGAACGGCCAACCGCCGGGCCAGGCGAGGATCTGCATCGCCGCCGCATCAGCCCGGACCGAACGCTGCGGCATCGCTGCCGCGAGGGCGATGAGGCCGGCGACGGTGATCCAGCGGCCGAAGTGCATTGCCCCTCCCGGGCTCGAGCCGGCTCGGTGGCCGGCAGGTCGCGATCCCTGCGAACTCGGGGCCATCCTATGGCCGGCCAGCCAGCCGCGGCCGGAGGATCGCGGGAAAGCCCGGGAGAAACGGGGGGGCGTGGTGAGCGGACAGTTAGCCGTCGCTCAGCCGCCGCAGTAATCGATCACCCGGGCGATCTCGCTCTTGAGATCCTTGCGGGCGACGATCCGGTCGATGAAACCGTGCTCGAGCAGAAACTCGCTGGTCTGAAAGCCCTTGGGCAGTTCCATCCGGATCGTGGCTTTGATCGTGCGTGGGCCGGCGAAGCCGATCAGGGCCCGCGGCTCGGCAAAGCAGAGGTCGCCCAGCGAGGCAAAGCTCGCCGCCACACCCCCCATCGTGGGATTGGTGAGCACGGAGATGAACAGCCCCCCGGCCTTTGAATAGCGGGCCAGGGCAGCTGATACCTTCGCCATCTGCATCAGTGACAGGATCCCCTCGTGCATCCGGGCACCGCCGCCGGAGGCGCTGATGATGATCAGGGGGAGCCGGCCGGCCGTGGCCCGTTCGACGAGCCGCGCGAGCCGTTCCCCGACCACGCTTCCCATGCTCCCCATGATGAAGGCCGAATCGGTCACGCCGAGCGCCACCCGACGGGCCCGGATCATGCCGCTGCCGGTGATGGCCGCGTCGGAGAGGCCGGTCCGCCTCTGCTCCGCCACGATCCGATCGGCATAGGGTTTCTGGTCCTTGAATCCAAGCGGATCGGTGGGGCGGAGGTTGGAGTCCCACTCCTCGAATGTTCCCGTGTCGAGGATCTGCTCGATTCGGGTGGCGGCCGAGACATACCAGTGGAAGTCGCACTGGGGGCAGACATTGAGCCGCTCCTCCGCTTCCTTGCGGTAGATCGTGGCTCCGCAGCCGCCACACTTAAGCCACAGCCCCTCCGGCACGCCCCGCTTGGGCGGCGGCGGAGTTGGGGCGGGCGGCTGGGCGGGGGAATGGCCAGGCGAGACCGCGGCCTGGGCCGCGGGAACAAGAGGCGTCTGAACGGCAGTCGCGTCGGTGGCTGAGTGACTGGCGGTCGCGGAGCGGCGGCGTTCCATGAGACTGGGCAACGGGCGGCGGAATGGTTTTTTCTGGCGGTCCTGGCCGTCGGCCACCCGCTTCGATCCCGAGTTTACCGACTCGGCGGCACGTTCCGCTGCGCCGGAATCGCCCGTGGATCAGGGCCTTCCCGCGGGCCGCGGGCCTGAGGGTTAGGGTCAGGCCGACGCGGCGTTTGCGGGCGCGGGGACCGGCGGGGTCACGAGCGGCGCTGGGTTGCGGGCCGATCGCCACTGGGCTGCGACCGCGAGTTCGGCCACCGGGTCCCGGGCGGGATCCCGCAGCCAGAGGTCGCCGAGCGGCTCGCCGGAGACGAGCCACCGCACCAGGGCGTCGAGCGGGGAGGGCACCACGATGGCGACTCGACCGGAGGGGTGCCGCTTGCAGATGCGGTCGAGCGCCTGCTCGACGCGGCCGCGGGCCTCGTCAAGGATCTCACCCTCCGGGGGCACGATGCTCCATGGGTCGTCCTGCCACTGGCGGTGAACCCGCGGCTGCAGCCGGCGGATCTCCTCAACAAGCTTGCCTTGCCACAGGCCGAGGTCGATGTTTGCCAGGAGGTCGATTTCCTTGACCGCCAGGCCGCAGCGGCCGCCGATGATCCGCGCGGCCTCGGCCGCACACGCGGTGGGAGCGGCATAGAGGGCGACGGGCGGGGCTTGTGCGAGCCGCTCGGCAACGGCCTTCGCCTCGGCGAGCCCGGCGGTGCACGGCGGAATGTCGAGCGAGCCGCGAACGCGGCCCTGCGTCTCGTAATCGGTGTCCGCCGAGCGGATCACGATCAGATGGTCGGGCATCGGGGTGCAGAAATCTCCGGGGGGAACATCGGGAGCGACGTCAGGTCGCCCCCCGCGCCAACGCTTCGAGGTCACGGATCGCGCGGGCATAATCCTGAGAATTGATCACGGCACTGCCGGCGACAATGAGCTCGGCACCGGCGGCGGCCACCGGGCCTACCGTGGCGGTCGAGATGCCACCGTCGACGCAGAGGCGGAATCGGCCGCCTCGCTCCCGCCGCAGGGCGGCCAGGTAGGAGAGCTTGTCGAGGGCCACAGGCTCAAACGACTGGCCGCCGAAGCCGGGCTCCACGCTCATCACCAGCACTCCGTCGCAGGCGTCGAGGAAGGGCTCGGCCCGCTCCACCGGCGTCCGCGGACTGATGGCCAGATGGGCCCGGGCCCCGAGCGAGCGGATCGCGTCGAGCGTGGGCCGCGGGTCGGCCAGGGCCTCGAGGTGTACGGTGACGATATCGGCCCCGAGCCTCACGTAGTCGGGGGCTGACCGCTCAGGTTCTTCCACCATCATGTGGACCTCGAGCGGCACCGTCGCGGCCTTCCGCACTGCCTCGACCACAACCGGCCCGTAGGTGAGTTGGGGAACAAACCGCCCATCCATCACGTCGAGATGAAGCCCGAGAGCGCCCGCCTCCTCGAGCCGGTGAACCTCGGCCGCGAGGTGGCCGAAGTCACACAAGAGCAGGGCGGGCAACACGACGGGTCCGTGTTCATCGAGGATGGTGGTCAACCTCGCGAAATGAGAGCCGGCGGCAGGACTGGTGGCGTGGGTGGGGTGCGTCATAGGCCGGCGGACGCTGTCGCCCGACGGTGAATCCAAGTCTACCACGGGCCGGCGGCGGTCCACGAGGGGGT
>Ga0210003_1004094_pt1 | contig 11623 bp, 11 predicted proteins | sample LantaG_FD_182804 | JGI IMG/M metagenome (GOLD analysis project Ga0210003, IMG submission 182804) | Deep subsurface microbial communities from Baltic Sea to uncover new lineages of life (NeLLi) - Landsort_02402 metaG (SPAdes) (version 2) | ecosystem: Environmental > Aquatic > Marine > Oceanic >...
AGTTTTATTCATATCAGGATGCCCTTGAAGCATGCTTCCATACTTCCTTAAAGTTTTTAGATGAGATTTATCAAAATATCCTTTTTCAGCCAGTGCCGCATACCAAACAGGACAAGCATGGCCTTTGGATAAAACTATCCTGTCCCTGTCCTTCTTGCCAGGATTTTTTGGGTCAATATTCATTATCCCGCTAAAATAAAGGTAAGAGAATATATCTGCCAGTGAGAGTGACCCGCCAGGGTGCCCTGACCCTGACTCACAAAGCATCTCAACAATATCAACCCTTATTTTTTTTGCCATTTCCTCTAGTTCTTTTCTTTTATCTTCCTCCATAAAAACTCCCCTTCTAAAATTTGCTTTTTATAATTTTTATCCTAATAGCTTCAATTGCTGCATCTTTTCACTACATAATTTTTATTTATTTTAATCCCTCAGCTTGCTATATAATTCTACAAACTCTGAAGGCGATAAAATTTTTACTTTCTTGCAAAGGTTCTGCGGAAAGTGCTTTTTATTCCCAGTAACCAAAAATTTAATTCCCCCAGTCAGGGCAACTTCTAAAAAAGGAGCGTCATCTTTATCTGGCAGTGTTTTTGCAAGTGGGGTTGCGGCTATACTTATCCCCTCTGCTTTAATCTGCTCAAGTATTGCCTCAACATGTTCATCTTTAAACCCAAATTTATCTCTTCTTAATACATCCCGGTATTCATCAATAATTCTTATATCATAAGCAAGTTTAATTTCATTTTCCAGGACAAGACGAAGAATTACAGCTGAAGTGCTGTGCATTTTTAGCAGCCCCGAAACTAAGATATTGGTATCAATCACAATTATCACCTTTGGCGCTCCAAGCGGACAGTTTTAATTTCCTCTTCAATATCTTCTTCTGTTAATTCACTCGTTCCTTTTTCTTTTGATATTTGTTGCATTTCTTCCATTGCCAGGAGTGCCCTGCTTCGGCGTATTACTGCTAAAGAGTGCTCAAAGTTCTCTTCATTGGTTTCATTTAGTATTGCAACTGGTTTGCCGTTTAAAGTAATTACAATATCTTTATTAATTTTGAGCTGTTCCCAAACATCCCTTGGTTTTAACCTCAAATCTCTGGCACTGATAAATTTCATTATTTGCCTCTCTTACTTTTAGTCAACAATAATTATATTAATTGTTCTACAATAAGTCAACGATTAAACTGCCTATCAAAAAATAAACAGAATTATTTTAACTATTATAGGGTTAAAATCTCTATATTTAAAGATAAAATCTGCTTCTTTAAACATAGAGTGTAAATGTATTAAATGTGAGCCAGAAAAAACCAGTAATAGCTGGATTTGAGAAAAGAAGATTTTTAATGATTAAGTAGATCAATTAATACTCTTGTAATCATTGTCAGTAAAAGCAAGGCAAAAAATATTCTTATTATTTTAGAATTTACTTTCCTATTTAAATATGTCCCCAGCTTTGAACCGCCAACAGCTCCAATACCAATTGCTATGGCAAGCACAACATCAAAATCAACTGAAATTACTTTTCCTATTACCCCCGGGATTGAGACAAATATAATGGCTCCAAGGGATGTCCCAACTGCAATCTTCATAGGCAGACTGCAGAAAAAAAGTAGTGCGGGAACAAATAAAAATCCTCCGCCTACACCTAGAAGGCCAGCAGTAAAACCAGCTACGGCGCCTACCGGCATTATTTTATAAAATCTAACTTCGCTGCCATCAAGATTTTTATCCTCTATTTTTCTTCTTAAAAAAAATAAAATGAGTGAAGCAATGACAGCAAAAAGATATATTATTTTAATAGCTAAGTTTGGAATGTATTTTGTAAGATAAGAACCAAGAAAGGAAAATGCAGCAGCAGATACTCCAAAATAAGCAGAATATTTAAAATTTATTGTTTTCTGAAAATAATTAAATAAGGTTCCGGAAATACTCGAAAAAACAATCTGCACCATTGACATAGCCGTGGCAGCTTTTAATTCAACACCAACAAAATATACCAGCAGGGGGATCATTACTATCCCTCCGCCTATTCCAAAAAAACCAGATACAGTCCCGCCAACTACTCCTATCAATAAAAATTTCAGATATTCCATTTTTTATTTCTTCTGCAGTATTTACATGCAATTTCTCTCTTGCTTTATTAAAATATCTATTTTTAAAGCTTTTAATTTACGGATAAATTCCTCTTAATTCCACAGCTTCAGCTACTCTCCCCACTCCCAAAATAGAGGCAGCAGTTCTCATGTCAACTTTATTTTTTTTATGAATATCATAAACTTCATAAAATGCCTTATCCATAATATCCCTTAACTGAAGATTAACTTTCCTTTTACTCCAGAAATAAGCATCTCTTCCCTGCACCCATTCAAAATAAGATACAGTAACACCTCCTGCATTGCATAATATATCCGGGATAATAAAGATACCCTTATCTTTTAGAATCTCATCTGCATCAGGAGTAGTGGGTGCATTAGCTGCCTCAGCAATGATTTTTGCCTTAATTTTTGAAGCATTGCCTTCCGTAATCTGATTTTCAAGCGCTGCAGGAATTAAGATATCACAATCCAATTCAAAAATCTTGGAGCCAGCAATATTCTCACTCTCTTTATAATTAACAACACTTCCCGTTTTCTCTACATGCTTCAAAACCCTGTAAGGGTCTATGCCTTTTTTATTGTAAATACCACCGCGCACATCGCTTACTGCAATTATTTTAAATCCTAAATCATAAAGAATTTTAGCAGCGTTAGAGCCAACATTGCCAAAGCCCTGTATTACCACTTCCAAATTTGTAGTATCAATATTTGATACCTTAAGAGCTGAAAGAATGCTGTAAACACAACCCCGGCCAGTTGCTTCTTCTCTCCCCAGAGAACCGCCGAGAGCAATTGGCTTGCCAGTTACAACCCCCGGCACACCGTATCCTTTATCAATTGAATATGTATCCATAATCCATGCCATAATCTGGGCATTTGTTCCTACATCCGGGGCTGGTATATCTTTTTCTGGTCCTATAATCTGAATTATTTCAAAAGTATACCTTCTGGTAAGATTTTCCAGCTCTCTTTTTGAAAGCTCCGCGGGGTTTACCTTAACCCCGCCTTTTGAACCGCCAAAAGGGATGCCCACTACGGCACATTTCCAAGTCATAAGCATTGCTAGAGCTTTTATTTCATCAAGGTATACGTCCTGGTGATATCTGATGCCGCCTTTAGCCGGACCTCTATTTGTATTATGCTGCACCCTATACCCTTTAAATATATTAATGTCGCCATTGTCCATTCTAACTGTTACTGCCACTTCTAAAATTTTTCTGGGTTCGCAAAGGTATTTTTTCATCCCAGGTTTCAAGTTAAGCAGCGACATTGTCCCGTCCAGCCTTTTTAGAGTCATTTCCCAGACATTATTTTTCTTTTCCACTAAAGAATTGCTCATTTTTACTCCTGTCTTAATAATTTTAAGTTACCGCGCTTTTCCCCGATTCTGAAGTTCTAATTCTAATAGCGTCCTCAACTGGAATTATAAATATTTTGCCCGATCCTATTTCTCCTGTTCTGGCAAGTTTTACTATAAGTTTTGTGACATCGTCAACAACTTCTTCATCCACCACTATTTCAAGCTTGGTTTTTGGTAAAAATTTGACTTCTTTGTTAGGTATCTCTCCATTTATGTATCCCCTTTGCCTGCCGAACCCTTTTACTTCGGTTACACTCATGCCATCAACACCGGCTTTTATTAAAGCTTCCTTGATTATATCCAGTTTAAATGGCTGTATGAAGCATTCTATTTTTCTTAGCATACACGTCATCCTTTCTAAATTCTAAATCATTGTAATTTAAAATTATTAGATAATAATAGCCGCAATGTTACTAATTTTCAACTGGCAGATCAACCCATCTCTTTTCTTTGTCTGATATCTGTGCTGCTTCCAGGACTTCCTGTATTTTATATCCTGCACGCATATCAGCTTCAGGCCTTTTATGCTCCACAATGTTAGTTATAAAATCCATAGCATTCCCAGAATGATACCTCATCCAGCCGATAGAAAATTTAGGTCCGGGGAACTGAGTTGCAGGCTTTGGATACCTTTGTACTGTCTCGATAGCAGTAAACCCTCTCCTGCCTCCAATAGGTTCTCCCGCATCCCTTGTGTCATACACTTTCAAGAAGTTTGGCTGTATGCTATTAAACCTTATTGCTCCCTTATCACCGTGGATTTCTATGCGATATTCATCATTTGCACCAGTGGCAACTTTTGATCCTTCAATAGTTCCAATAGCTCCATTTTCCAGCTCAAACATTATAAGGGCAAGATCTTCTACATCTACTTTTCCAAACTGACCCGGTTTCCCAGCAATGGGTCTTTCTTTTGTAAATATTTCAAGCTTTGAAAATACCCTTTTAAAATCTCCTAAAAGGAACCTTGTTAGATCAATTACATGAGAAGACAGGTCGTAAAGCACTCCACCTCCACAAAATTTTTTCTGAATTTTCCAATACAGGGGTCTACTGGGATCAGAGTTTCCAGAATGCAGGTATGCAATTCTGGCACTATATATTCTTCCCAAAAATCCCTCCTCAATAAGTCTTTTTGCCCTCATCATAGCTGGCTGGTAGCGGTATTCAAGTGTTACCTGTGATATTAACTCTGGATGAGAATCAGCTACTTTTGTAATCTCTTTGGCTTCATCAAGATTCATTGCCAGTGGTTTTTCACAGTTAACATGCTTTCCTGCCTTTAGCGCTTCAATTATTATCTCTTTATGCAAATAATTAGGTGTGCAAACTTCAATAATATCTATATCATCCCTGACAATTAAATCCTTCCAGTTATCCGTAGCGAATTCAAAGCCTGCCTGCTCAACTCCCTCTTCTGCATCCTTTTTAGGCACTGAAGCTACCCCTACCATTTTTAGCTTAGCTGGCATGGGACTGTAGTAATAAGGCAAATTTAGGTACGATAAAGTATGGACCTTGCCTATAAATCCATATCCCACCATTCCGATACCTAAAGTTCTTTTATCTGACATATCTCAAACCTCCGCTATTATTTTTTTTATCAAATATTATTTTTTTAATACCCGTATTCTTTTTCAACTTCAGTTATAGCTCCATCAATTATTTCAAGAGCCTTTTCTGCAACATCCTCTTCCATTATAAGGGGAGGTGACATTCGAAGATTTTGTTTTGAAGGTATCCATGCCACACCTTTTGAAAAAGCCTTTTGATAAATTTTCTGGCCTGCCTCCTCAAATGCTTCTTTTGTATTTTGATCTTTTACAAGTTCCATTCCAAGAAGACATCCTTTGCCTCTGACTTCTCCAATTATTTTATGTTCATCTTTCATCTTTCTAAGCTTGCCAAGAATAAATTCTCCCAGTTTCGCAGATTTTTCAACTATATTTTCTTCCTCTATAACTTCCTGTGCAGCAAGACCAGCGGCACAAGCCATAGGGTTGCCGCCATAGCTTGTTGATGCAGATATTTTTTCTAAAGCCTCGCCGTATTCATCCTTAATAGCAAATCCTGTACATGGGAAACCATTTGCTGTCCCCTTGCCTAAAACAATAATATCAGGTATAACCTCGTCATAATCTACAGCCCACATTTTTCCAGCTCTTCCAAATCCAGTTAGCACTTCATCAGCTATCATTAGTATCCCAAGTTTGTCACACATTTTTCTAATTTTGGCAAGATATCCATCCGGGTAAACAATAGAACCCTTCCAACCCTGAATGGGCTCCAGGACTACGCCAGCTACATTGCCTGTCCCTTCCATCAGTATTTGCTTTTCTAAAGCATCTACACAAAATAGATTGCACTGTGGATATGCCTTATCATAATGGCAGCGGTAGCAGTGGCCGTTTGGAGATAGGTGATGGCCCACTGCCCTTGGCCCTGACGTATAGTTTGCCACTTCTGTCAGTGAAACAGCACTCATAGTTTTTCCATGAAAATCACCATAAAATGAGAAAAATTCATACTTGCCTGTATGGGCTCTTGCAGCCCTCATTGCAGCTTCAACAGCTCCTGTTCCAGAGCAGTACATCTGGATACTGTTTAAATTTCCGGGTGTAACCGAAGCAAGTTTTTCTAAAAACTTAACTTTTATTTCTGTAGTAAAGTCATGGCAATTCATAAGCTGCCCAACATATTTTTGCAAGTATTCAACAACTTTCGGATGACAATGTCCCAGGTTCGTAACATATATTCCTGAAGAGAAATCAATATACTTGTTTCCATCTGCATCAGTCAAAGTTACCCCATGGCCAGACTCAAATGCAACTGGAAATAGTTTTACCTGGGAAGAATATCCTTTCATATGCCTTTCTGCCCGGCTGTGAAGTGCTCTTGATTTTGGTCCCGGGGGTGTTACTTTTATGTCCGGTACTTTGCTAAGATCAACTTTGGCCCAATTCTTGTCATAGCTCATAACATTTCCCCTTACTTGATAATTTAATAAATATCCTTTAAAATAAACATAAACAGTCAGTTTTTGCTTAATATTGTACTAATTTGTAGTTTAACGCTTTTTTTGTTATATGAAAAGAATTTTTTAAAAAAATTTATAATTGACAGGAGTCCGTAAGAAACTTATAAATAATAGAACCTGTTACTGGTGCAATAATATCTGTAATACAATTTAGCAAAGGAGAGATATGTTAGGAGAAGAAAGAAGAGAATACATATTAAGCCTGATTAAAAAAACAGGAAGCGTAACAGCAGTTGAGATTGCAAAAACTCTTGATATTTCAGAAACAACCATCAGAAGGGACCTGGATAAACTTGCCAGAAAAAACCTGGCCAGGAGGACACATGGTGGCGCAATGAGCACAATTACAGTTGGCCAGGAAATGAAATTTGATATTCAAAAAGAAAAATTTATAAAGGAAAAAAAGAAAATAGCTCTAGCTGCATCCATATTTGTTGAAGAAAATGATGTTATATTTATTGAAGCAGGGACAACCGGCCTTCAAACAGCTCTTAATATAGCTAATAAAAAAAACCTAACCATAATTACCAATAGTTGTGATATTGCTGGTGTGCTTAGTAAAACCAATCCCGGCTATACCATTATAGTAAGCGGAGGAATACTAAAAACTGATACTCATTCATTAATTGGGCCACTTGCAAACAGCACTGTTAAAAAAATAAATGTAGACAAGGCTTTTATAGGCATTACAGGCATAGACTTAAAAAAAGGAATTACCGCAGCAGACCAGACTGAAGCACAAACAAAAAAAGCTATAATAGATAGCGCCAAAAAAGTAATTGCGCTGTGCGATCACTCCAAGCTGGGACATGTTTCAATAAATTTTGTTGCCCCACTTGAAAAAATTGATGTATTGATAACGGACAGCGAGGCTGACCAAAAACTTTTAAGAAAAATAAAAGATCTTGGTGTAGAAGTAATCGTAAAGTAAAATCCAATACCCCATCATTATTTTTATAAAAATTTAAAAAAGATTGACTGAGAACCACCAGCTTATGATATATTCTATTAATAATAGAATATATTGACAATAATATGCTAATACAGTAGAATATTTACAGATAATATAACAACAAACAAGGAGATTTATATATATGATAACAAAAGAATTCTTTTATCAGCAAAACCCATGGTGGGAAAATATAAAAATTAATCAAGGGATAATCAGAGAAGATTATTTAAAAAAGGTACATAATCATCTTGGTAAAAAACCAATTAGCCTGATAACAGGCTTGAGAAGAGTCGGCAAAACAACTTTAATTAAACAAATTATATTTAAATTAATTGATAGCGGAGTTAATCCTAAGCAAATTCTATATTTCCTGCTGGATTCCCCAAAAGTATCTGGATACTCGCTGGAACAAATTATAAACGAATATTTAACCATTCATAATTTTTCAATTAGCGATAAATTTTACGTTTTTTTTGATGAAATCCAATTTTTTGATAATTGGGAGCAACAGGTTAAAGAGTTATATGATCTAAGAAATATAAAATTTGTAATTTCAGGATCTACCAGCTTACTGTTAAGCAAAGACCTCCATTTTCTAACAGGTAGATTTATTAAATTTACAATCTATCCACTTACATACAAAGAGTTTTTAAAATTTAGAAATATTAACATAAGTATTGCTGAATCCTTTAAAAACATCAATTTTGTAGAAGAGTACATGGAATTTGGAGGAATGCCAGAGTATGTATTAAATCAGGACAGTGAATACATACAAAATACAATTGACAATATCTTGTATAGAGATATTGTTGGATTATACGGCCTGCGAAATCCTAAAATTTTAAGAGACTTAATTTTACTCCTTGCAGACAGAGTTAGTAATGTTACAAGTTCTGTAAAAATATCTAATATCTTAGGGGTAAGCAAGGATACAGTTTTAAAATACTTAACATTTCTTGAAAATGTCTTTATAGTTAATTCACTACAAAGATTTTCAACATCAAGAAATAAACAAATTTATTCACCAGAAAAAAAATATTTTTCAGATTTAGGTGTTTTAAACACATACTCCTCAAAATTTAACTTAGGCGCTAGTGCAGAAAATCTACTCTTTAATTATATTTACAAAAATATTGAAAGCAAAATTAGAATATCCTTTGGCTACTATTATGAAGATAAATCTGAAATTGATTTTATTTTATTAAAAGATAACAAAAAAATACTAATCGAATCTAAATATAAAGATAGAATAGAATTAGAAAATGAAGAATTCAGTAACATAAAAAAAATAATAAAAAAAGAAAAAATACACAAAGCTTTTATAATTACAAAAAATTATGAAACAACAATAGATTACTTTGGCACCGAAATAAGTATAACCCCCTTGTGGAAGGTGCTGCTAAATGACGATTTTTTCTTTCTAAAATAAATCTTATTAGTTTTAGTGATACACACAATATATCAGCAAGCATTTAGTTTAATGCTGTAAGAATAATCTAAATTTATTATCATAAAATTCTATATTCTCTGGATTTGGCTTTATAACTTTAAACTCTGATTTTAGCCTGCCATATCCTTCTTCCAGTGAAGAAAATATTCCCGCTCCATATCCTGCTATTATAGCAGCGCCTTTAGTGGCAAAATCCTCATCTCTATTTTCAGGAACTAAAATATTTAGATTTGTAATGTCTGCAATTATTTGTGGCCAGATTTTGCTTTTTGCCCCACCGCCAGTCATTTTTATGCTTTGTGGCTTAATACCTTTTTCAGCCAGTACTACTAAAATTTTCTTAAGCTGAAACCCAATACCTTCCATTATTGCTTTTATTAAGTCTAAATAATTGTGACCTATTTCCATATTTAAAAATGAAGCTTTTTTTTCAGTATCAAAATCAGGGCCAAAAGCACCCGTCAGGTAAGGGTAAAAAACTATATTATTTTTTATCTCTTTCAACTTTTCTATATTATCATCCATTAGCTTAAAAAGTTTTTTTTCATTTTCTAAATTCATAACACCAGTAGCAAACCACCTAAGAGAAGCTCCGGCAGCTGGTATTGCATAAATCAGCCCAAATTTATTTTTTATATTGTTCTTTTTAATTGAAAATCTTTCTATTGCAAAAAACCTTTTGGAGTCCAACAGCGGTTTATTTAGCATCTTAAAAATTACCCAGGCAGTACCTGTCGCAAGCAGGATTTCACTCTCATCTAATATACCTGCCCCTACCCCAGCACAAAACTGATCATGAGATCCGTTTATTATTTTTACCTTGTTTTTAATACCAAGCTTGCTGCATATCTTTTTGTCTAAATAGCCAACTAATTCTCCAGGATTTTTAACCTCAGAAAATTTACTTTCAGCAAAATTAAGCAGGTTCAAGATGTTTTTATCCCACTTACCGGCTTCTACATTGTAAAATAAGGTTATTGAAGCATTGGAGGGATCCTGACAACTATTACCAGTTATTTTTTTTAAAACATAGTCATTTACATATAGCACCCTATATATCTTATTAAACACCTCATTTTTATTTTCTCTCAACCACCAAAGTGGCATAAAGGAAATATTTGAATCAAGCCTCCATCCTGTTTTATTGTAAAATTCAATGTTTTTAGCCCCCAACTTCCTATTCTGGCTTAGTGCCTCGACTCCTCTTCTATCAAGCCAGGTTATTGCGTTACAGAGAGGTTTAAAATTCTTATCTACTGGTATAACAGTGCCGCCTTGTGTTGAAAGCGATATGGCTTCCAGGTTTTCTTTTACATCATCACTTATAAGAAGATTTTCCAATACGTATAAAAAGCCATTTACCCAGTCATTAGGATTTTGCTCGTGATAACTTTCTTTTGGGCAAGAGCTTCCATAGGCAGTGCTATAACTTACAATCAAGTCTCCTGTAGAAGAATACAGAGAGCCTTTTATGTTTGTTGTGCCTATATCTATGCCGATAATATATTTTATACCCAATATTGCCCCTTTTAACTAAATATTAAGCATAGCTTAAAAACTACTTAATACTACTCGCTCTATGAAATTATATTATACCAAACCATATTTCCCTGCAGCTTCACTGGGACTCGCATTGTTATTTATAACCTCATTTAAAGCTTCAACAAGTTTTACCGGATCTTTTGCCATAAATATATTTCTTCCAAAGATAATTCCTCTTGCTCCTTGTGATACACTGTTATAAGCTTTTTTAAGTACTTCAAGATCTGCGTTTAACTTTTCAGCTCCTATTGTAAATATAGGCACCGGGGTATTTTTTACTACTTCATGGAACCTATCTCCAGTATAGAAAGTTTTAACTAGATCTGCTCCAAGCTCAACCATAACCCTTGATATTCTTTTTACCTTTAAGTGCAGTTCATCAGGAGTTTTATCTTTGTGCTCCACTACATAACATTCTCCAATAAGCGGTATGCCCAGAATCTCTTTTTGCCTTACTACCTCAGAAAATATACTTACGTTATCTGTCTCCCTTTTTTGGTCTTTGTCCTCTTCCAAAAATAGTGAACATATTACAGCTTCAGCACCTGCCTGCACTGCTTCTTCTACGGTAGTGGCTATAGTTGTATTTCCTTCTCTGTAGTCTAATGGATAATAAAAAGACGAAGACCAGTTTATTCTAACTATGGGAGTAGGTGAATTTGCACCGCCAAACAAGTCCCAATTACGCTTTAGCATAAATCTTGGTAGAAGTAGTGCGTCTGTTGCCTGACAATTTTCTATAGCTTCCCTGGCATCTTCAATCCCCGGCTGATTTCCGTATTCCATTACGTGATCAAGTGCCGAGATTACCAGGCTCTTTTTCCCTTTAAACAACTTTTTTACTCTTAGGTCTATTCCTGACATATAATTCTCCTGTCGCATATTATAATAGTATAATTTATTACATAGAACTTCTAAATAATTTATTCTATATCTTTACTACATCCCAGCCCATCATTTTCCCAAAATTTATTATTTCTTCTAAAACATTTCCATAAACTAAAGCTGAATGATGAGTGCCACCAACTCTGCTGAATTCAGCTAAAAAATCCTCTATTGGCATCTTTGGGGCAAACCATCCTCGTATTGTATCAATCATCTTATCTTTTCCTTCTACATCCATCACGGCAACCGGGCTAACTATTAGCCTATAAGTACTATTACCTGAAGGCGCAAGATTG
>Ga0210003_1004095_pt1 | contig 11620 bp, 6 predicted proteins | sample LantaG_FD_182804 | JGI IMG/M metagenome (GOLD analysis project Ga0210003, IMG submission 182804) | Deep subsurface microbial communities from Baltic Sea to uncover new lineages of life (NeLLi) - Landsort_02402 metaG (SPAdes) (version 2) | ecosystem: Environmental > Aquatic > Marine > Oceanic >...
CGATGCTGGAGAGCAATTCCACCTCGTCGAAATAATCGGAGCGCATCATTTTAATCATGAAAGCCGCCAGGGCGTTCAACGTGAAGGCATACCCCTCCAGTTCGATTTTCCTCATGGTCGGCAGCTGTGACGCCGCGGCCGGTGCCGGCTCCTGTTGATTCTTATTTTGGGCATTCTTTTCGGGAGGCGCCGTTTCCTCGATTCGTTCCTTGAAATTACCGAGCCAGACGAACTCCGGAACATTGCGGGCCATATCTTCCAGAATCCGGACCCAGACCGTTCGGTGGCAATCCAGGTTTTCCACAGCCTGCATGCGCTGGGTTATTTTACCCTTGACGTCAATCAGGCCGTCCACGACCCGGATATCCTGCTGCAGGATAGCGGCTCGCTGCTGGGCTTTTTCGATATTCTGTTCCAGGTTGCTGAGCTGGTAGACCTGATAAAAAGTAATGCTGACCAGCATAACCAACACCCCGACCACGGCCGCGATCGCGTAAATACCGGTCTTGCCCAGTGATATCTTTGAACCTTTGAGGTAATTCTTGGGAAGTAGATTTATTTCTATCATTTTTCATTACCTCGCTTTCCGCATTGCCAGACCGATGGCCACTGTTAACAGAGGGGCAATTTTTTCCGGTTGCAGATATTGGAATAATTCCGGGTCATAATCGATATTGCGCAGCGGGTTGGCGATTTCCAGGGGGATGCTGAGCTTGGACTGTAAAAATTCCGGCAGATAAGGCAACAGCGCCCCGCCGCCGGAAAGAACCAACCAGTCTATATTATCAATTTTGTTTTGCGATTTAAAATATGAGAACGCCATTTCGACACCGGAGATCAACTCATCGGTGGCCGAGATAATGGTCGCCTTGAGCATATCCTGGTCGATGGAATCCGACATTTCACCCTTGAGCGCTTTCGCGGTCAGTTCCGGGTTGAGACGGAATTCTTTCTGGATGGCGTTGTAAATCTCCCTCGTCCCCGCCGATACGTCGCGCGTGGCCTTGAACAAACCTTCCGACAGGTAAGTGATATTGGTCACGTCGAAACCGATATTCACCAGCGCCGTCACGCGGGTGGGGTCGACCTCATAATTGTTCTCGTAAGCATTCATAATCGCGAAAGCGTCGTCATCGACAATCAACGGCCGCAGACCGCAATCCTCAATCAACTCCAGGTACATCTGCAGATATTCCTTGCGAGCGGCCACCAGCAGGACTTCCATCTTATTAACCTCATCCTCGGTTTTAATAATATGGTAATCCAGGCTGACATCATCGATGTCGAACGGCGCGCGTTGTTCCGTTTCAAAGAGAATCGCCTGCTCCGCTTCCGGACCGGTCTTCTTATCAATCGTGAACTTGTCGGTGATAACGCCATGACCGGAAATAGAGACGACCACATCTTTGATTTTCGGGTCGGTCTGGTCTATTAATGACTGGATATTGAAGATTACAGCTTCGCGATCCCGGATTTCATCCGCCACTATGGCCTCGGGCGGCAACTCCCGGATACCTATCGCAGAAACCGAATAACCACCTTTACTGTGATCCAGCTTGACCAGCTTTAAGGAGTTGGCCCCAATATCCAGACCAACCGTCGACTTATTCCTGCGTGGAAAAATCATATAACACTCTATTTCTTTTTTAAAATTTTTGTCGTTTTCATATAGCTCTAATACTTCTAAGTTTATCGGCAAAAAAGACTTTCAATTAACGGATTATTAAAAAAATTATTGAAATCACAGCCTTATTTTACCTCCTTGAAAAGCCAGCTAAATATATCCGTTATGTTAGCTTATCGGAGTTTTTCTGAGGTGCCTTTACATTTTTTAGTATTATGACATAAGTTGTTATAAGACAAAAAAATACCCCCTCCGACCCGAAGGCCGAGGGGGTGTATTTTATGCCCCATATCAGTAAAAATCCGAAGTACTGTGAATTCGACCCGTCGAGGCCAGAATATTATTGGTAAAGACCGCTACCACCTCCTCACTAGAAGCCAGCATGATGAGACTTCCCCCACCGTTAAACCGGCAGGAACCGTTGGGCCGGAAAAGAAACACGTTGTTTTCAACATCGGTAACGATATAACCGAATTCCGCCGGGAGGGTATCCGACCTGATAACCGAATCGCCCGATACAAAATCAAAACCACTTAGATTTACTTTGTCTTTAAAGATCGTGTAAGCATTACTCTCCGGGTCGAAGTGAATGCCATACTGTTCCTTGTCGGTAATGGCCATGGACCGGGCCAGTCTGAAACTGGAATTAACCCCCCGGTTGGCTCCGTTATAACGATGGCGTTCATAGGCGATTTGAAAGCGCGGGACAGCCATGGTGGCCACGATACCGACAATAACCGCTGTTATCAGTAACTCGATTAAGGTTACTCCGCGGTTTGACAGGATTTTTCTTTTCATCATATCACCTTATTGCTTTTCGAAAATTATTATCCATTACATCAACTCACTCAATAGTTAAGCACAACCTATGCCTTATAAACAGAAATAATTCAACCTCCTCGAAAAACGTTATTTTCTTCTATGACAACACATTACCTGGAAACAATAAGGGTCGAATAAGTAGGCTGGAACTTTTATAATTGGCTTGAATTATATAAGTATGGGATTTAACCAATATATTTGGCTAAAACTTAATTATTGCTTTATGTTAAGGAAAATATCCAGAGTTTACGAGATATAAAATATCCTATATATGATGATGAAAGGAAAATCAATGACCACACCTTTGAAAACGATAACCTTTTTCCTCACCCTCCTTTTTTTCACCGGCCTTACGAATGTTCATGTCCGGGCCGGTTCGGAAACAGCCGCCTTAAAAAAACAGCCGGTTATAAATCCTAAATCCGAACAAGTAGTCTCCGATAAGACCCGTCAATACCTGTCTCAGAAGAGCGACCAGGAAGTAAAAATCTGGGTCTTTTTCACCGACAAACAGGTTTTCACCCAGGCGGATTTTGACCGCCGGGCGGCGGAAGTCACCATCGACAAAAAGACCCTTGCCCGTCGGGCCAAAGTCGGGCGGGCGGAAGTGGTTTTCGCCGATTTGCCGGTGACGGAAAAATATATTGAAGAAATCACCGCCCTGGGAGCGGAGTTGCGGCGCCGGTCCCGGTGGCTCAACGCCGCCAGCTTTAACGTTCCTTATGACCGGCTGAACCGGATAGCGGCCCTCCCTTTCGTAGCCGCCATCAAGCCGGTGGCCGGCTTTAAAAAGGATTACGAGTTGTCGGTCAAATCCGACCCGCCCGAAACCCAGGGAACCCTTTCCACGGCGGCGCTCAACTACGGCAATTCCTTCGGCCAGCTCGACCAGATTAACGTGCCCGAGGCTCATGACCGGGGCTACACCGGTAAAGGTGTGACGCTGGCGGTTTTCGACACCGGTTTTCGTAAAAGCCACGAAGCGTTCGCCGCTCACTACGCCCAGGGCCGGGTGCTGGCGGAATGGGATTTTATTTTTAACGACAACAACACCGCCAATGAAGCGGCCGACTGGTCCAGCCAGTGGGAACACGGCACCGGCACCTGGGCGGTGGCCGGCGGTTATAAGGACGGTCAGCTTTACGGCCCCGCTTACGAGGCTAATTTCCTCATCGCTAAAACCGAGGACGTACGCTCGGAGACCCCGGTCGAGGAGGACAATTGGATTGCCGCCCTGGAATGGGCCGATTCGCTGGGCGCCGACGTCGTGACCTCATCGCTGGGTTACACCGACTGGTACTCCTACGCCGACATGGACGGTCAGACGGCGCCGATTACCTTAGCGGCCAACCTGGCCGACGGCATGGGGATTGTGGTCTGCAACTCGATGGGTAACGAAGGCCCGGGAACCGGCACCCTCATCACCCCGGCTGACGCTTTCAATATTCTATCGGTCGGCGCTGTTTACAACAGCGGTGGTATCGCCAGCTTTTCCTCGCGGGGACCGACTTACGACGGCCGCACCAAGCCCGAGGTCTGCGCCCAGGGTGTCAGCACCTACTGGGCCGGCTCCAGTTCCGACGCCGGTTACGGTTACGCCAACGGCACCTCGCTGTCCTGCCCGCTCGTAGCCGGGGCCGCCTGCGTGTTGATCCAGGCCCACCCGGAATACACCCCGGAAATGATTCGTAACGCGCTGATGGAGACCGCCTCTCAAGCCGACTCCCCGGATAATGATTACGGCTGGGGTATTATTGATGTCGAGGCGGCCATTAACTGGGGTGTGAATTTCACGGCCGACGTCACTTTCGGCGACGCTCCGTTAACGGTCAATTTCACCGACCTTTCCACTCTCGCCACCCCAACCTGGAATTGGGCCTTCGGTAACGGGGCGACCTCGGAAGAACAGAATCCCGTCAATGAGTATCTCAATCCGGGGGCATACGATGTTTCGCTGACAATCGAGACCTCCTATGGCCAGTTGACCAACACCCGGCTGGGTTATGTCGTGGCCCTGGCGGACACTTTAAAAACCGGCGACACTGTCGGCCCGCTCAACACCACTTTGGAGGTGGCTGTCACCGCCGTCAACAATATCCCCCTGCACCGACTGCAAATCCCGATTGAATACGGCGGTCCGCTGAATTTGAAATACGAAGGTCATATAATTGAAGGCTGCCGTACGGCCGGTTTCGAGGATATCGGTTATATCAATTACGACGCCAACAACAAGCGCTTTACTATTAACATGGAAGCCGGCGACGCTCCCGAGCTGGAGCCCGGCAACGGCCCGGTGCTTAAACTGAAATTCAAAATCCAGAGCCTGGATTCGGCCGCGACCACCAATCTTCTGGCGATGGACGGTTACTCATCCTATGAAGCCAGGTTCTACGGCGAGGTGGTGGATTACCAGCCCAAACTTCAAGCGGGAAGTATCAGCTACGGTGGCTGCTGTGTCGGTCTGACGGGAAATGTCAATTGTTCCGCCGATGAAGAACCGGACATCTCCGATATCACCCGCCTGATAGACTACCTGTATCTTGCCAAAAACGCCTTGTGCTGCTCGGAGGAAGCCGATGCCGACGGCAGCGGTGGCGAACCGGATATTTCCGATATCACCGCCATTATCGATTACCTCTATATCAGCCATACGCTTCTGGTTACATGTCAATAAGCATTTGACAACAACATATCAAAAGCCGTCTTTTAACGAAGACGGCTTTTTTGGTAAATTTAACTTAATACCGATTCGTCCGATAAAGCTGAATAAACGCAATAACTGCTTTGTTAAGTAATGGTTGACAATTTGCGATTTATTTATAACTTGTTTATATAGGCTAATATATATGGTCCTGCCGATTAATGTACCTGAAAATAATTTCTCTGAAAGGAAAACCTTCATGTATCTATGGTCAAAAAACAACAAATTGTTCCTTTCACTGTCGATAATATTCTTCATTCTGGTTTCCTCGGTCATCGCGGCCGAGCGAACCCCATTTCTCAGGGACGAACCGGTCGTCCTCGAAAAACCGGCGCAGGTGATAACCGACGCCGCCTACCGGTACCTGAGCGAACAGGATAAAGAACTTGTGAAAATCTGGGTCTTCTTCACCGATAAAAAGGTTTTCACGGCTGAAGATTTTTCCAAACGGGCTGGGGACGTATTCATTTCGGAGCGGTCGCTCAAACGCCGGGCCAAGGTTGAGATGGACAAAGTAGTGTTCGCCGACCTGCCGGTGGTTGAGGAATATGTCCGGGCGGTAATTGACCTGGGCGCCCAACACCGGCGCTCTTCAAAATGGCTCAACGCCGCCAGTTTCGAAATATCCCTGGATAAGCTGGACCGGGTCATGGAACTGTCCTTCGTGGCTTCGATAAAACCGATGGTCGGTTACAAACGCGAATTCGAAGCCGAGCAGAAAATCCTCCCCCCCGTATATGACGAGACCCTTACTCCCGACGCCCTCAACTACGGGCCCTCCCTCGACCAGCTTGACCAGATCAACGTTCCGGAGGTTCACGCCAAAGGCTACACGGGTAGAGGCGTGACCCTGGCGGTGTTCGATACCGGTTTCCGCAAGAGCCACGAGGCTTTTGCCATGCATTACAACAAGGGTCGGGTTCTTGGTGAATGGGATTTCATTTTCGAAGACGGCAACACGGCCAACGAACCCATAGACGATGACAACCAGTGGAATCACGGTACCGGCACCTGGGGCGTGGCCGGTGGCTACCGGGACGGCAGTATTTATGGCCCGGCCTATCAGGCCAATTTCCTGCTGGCCAAAACCGAGGATACCCGCGCCGAATACCAGGGCGAGGAAGACAACTGGGTAGCGGCGCTGGAATGGGCCGATTCGGCGGGGGCCGATGTCGTGACCTCGTCGCTGAGTTACTCCGACTGGTACATCTATCCGGATTTTGACGGTCAGACAGCCGTCACCACCCTGGCAGCCAACCTGGCCGATGGTATGGGGATCGTGGTCTGTAATTCGATGGGCAACAGCGGTCCCTCAACAGGTTCGCTGGGCGCCCCGGCCGACGCTTTCGATATCCTGTCAATCGGCGCCGTGTCTTCTTACGGCACAATCGCCAGCTTTTCTTCACGGGGACCGACTTACGACGGCCGCACCAAACCCGAGGTTTGCGCCCAGGGCGTCAATACCTACTGGGTGAGTTCCGCGACCGACAACAGTTACGGCACCGCCAGCGGCACCTCGCTGTCCTGTCCTTTGGTAGCCGGCGCGGCCTGTTTGCTTATCGAGGCCCGGCCCGAATTCACCCCGGAGTTGATTCGCACCGCCCTGATGGAAACCGCCTCGCGAGCCGCCACGCCCGACAACAGCTACGGCTGGGGAATTATCGATGTCAACGCCGCCCTCGACTGGGGAGCCAATTTCGAGGGGAACATCACTATCGGCGACGCCCCCCTGGCGGTTGATTTTACCGACCTTTCCACTCTTTCGACGCCTACCTGGGATTGGGCTTTCGGCGACGGCGGCACCTCGGAAGAACAAAATCCCTCGCATGAGTTTGTTGACCCGGGGATGTACGATGTCTCCCTGACGATTCAGACCTCCTACGGCGTGCTCACCAACGAAAAGCGCAATTACATCATCGCCCTGGCGGATACGCTGAGAGGGGGGGAAGTTGAGGGCCCGCTCAACACCACCCTGGATATCCCGATTTACGTGACCAACAACGTGTCCCTTAACCGCGTCCAGTTGCCGATTGGATACGACGGGGTCCTGGGTCTGAAATATATGGGTTATTCCCTCGACGGTTGCCGGGCGGCTGATTTCGATGATTTCAGTTATATCAACTACGATGCCAACAACAAACGCTTCACGCTCGACATCCAGGCCGGTACGGCGGAAAACTTACCCCCCGGTTCCGGCCCGTTAATCATACTGCAATTCAAAATCGAAACCGCCGGTACGGCCGGTGATAGCAACGACCTCAGTTTCGACGGTTACAACGACTACGAGCCGCGTTTCTACGGCGACGTGGTCGATTACCAACCCAAACTGGCATTCGGCAGCGTTACTTACAGCGGCTGCTGTATCGGCACCACCGGTAACGCTGATTGCTCTGAAGAGGAAATTCCGGACATCTCCGACATCACCCGACTGATAGACTATCTGTATCTCAGCCACGACCCGCTGTGCTGTTTAGAGGAGGCCGATGTTGACGGCAGCGGCGGCGAACCGGATATTTCCGACATAGTCGCCCTGATCGATAATCTCTATTTATCTCACGAAGAACTTCCGGCCTGCCCGTAAGTTTTTGAAATAGATACAAATAAAGGCCGCCCCGGTTTAATCAGGGGCGGCCTTTTTATTTCTTAACAATTTAATCCTTGACACTCTTTAACTGATTCACTATTTTTAAACGGTACATGATATCTTTTAACAGACATCAGGGTGACAATTTACAAATACTAACTACCGCATCGCGATTGAGTCAAATTAAATTTTGGGAGGTCTGTCATGAAAAAAATATTTTGCTTAACAGTTGTTTTTATAATTATTCTCACTGGCTCTGTGGTTGGGGAGATAGCGGAAATTACCGTTGAATGCGTGCAAGGCCTAAAAACCGGGACTACCGACACCCTCAAAGCCGGCTCACAGGTAGTTTTCGGAATGACTTACACCAACGGTTATGATGCTATTCTTGTTAGCAGTAACGCTTATAAATTAAGTTCACCCGATGGCGCTACTTGGTCATATATTGATTTTTATCTTGTTAACCCGCCCCCACCTTGTTTTCAAGATTTGTCTTATCCTTTTTATCCGGAATCAGATCCGTGGGACGGTATCAGTCCCGATTATTTCACAGTAGTAATTAGCCAATGGGGAATGCCGTGGTTTAATGGTCCTACTTATGGCTGCTATTCCGGACCAATGCCCTGGAGCTACGAATGTTTTCATCTGACTTTCTACCTGGATGATGAGCAGGCCGGCAAACATATTGTATTGGAAAAAACAACATTTTGGGTGTGGAGTCAGCTCGCAGCTAATCCCGGTCCTGCCGAAAACTTGAACCCCGCCTGGGGCGGGCCTTATGAGTATTATATCGCTTATGTTCCCGAAGGGGAAGTGGATGTAAATTACTCTCAAGACTCGGGTTTTACCTCGACCGGCGATATCATCGCCGCGCGCACGGTAACTATCCCCCTGACCTACAACAGCTCTGAACTCGACTGGGATTTCACGGAATTAATCAACTGTTACCAACTCAGTTCTCCGGACGGAATCTTCTGGACCGACTTTGAGAGCATGCCCTATCTTGAAAATGTCGGTGATATGGCGGCCTATATATTATCTCCGCACCCGGATGATTTGGTCGGATTGAGATTTCTGGCTGACGAAGGCGAGGCTCTGACCGCGCCGTTCAAGATAGATATGGGTTATTTGACTTTTAAAACTGTCGCCGAGGACGCCGGTAAAACCATAACCCTCGACGCCTATACCGCTGAACCCGAAACCTGGTTATGGCGTTCGCCACAAGGCCCTCAGCCGCCCGGATATATAGAACCCGCCTGGCAGGGCCAGATTACCCTGACGGTGGCTCCCTGCTGCGACGGTATGACCGGCAATGTGGACTGCTCCCCGTCCGAGGAATCGGACATCTCGGATATCACCCGGCTGATTGATTTCTTGTACATTTCCCACGATGAGCTGTGCTGTCCGGCTGAGGCCGATGTCAATAACAGCGGCGGCGACCCGGATATTTCCGATATCACGGCTCTGATTAATCATCTCTATATCGGCCATGACCCGCTGGCCTACTGCCCGGCCGCGGTTCTGTCAGCCGATGAGACAAAGACTGATAAAGTCAAGGAAGTCAATGCGACTTCGGTATTTAAACCGAACTGGGTCAGACCGGATCACCGGTAAGCTTAAAGAACTAACACAAATACAGGCCGCCTTGGTTTTTTTAACCGGGGCGGCTTTTAGGTCCTTATTAATTAAATCCTTGACAAAATCAATGAAATTTAATAAGTTAATATAGATATGTACATCTTAGTTGGTCATCCGTAAATAAATTTAAATATCTTTTCCCGCGACTTGATATTTGCAGTTTTATTAATATGCAAGAGGTGTGTTATGAGAAAAGTTTACTTAGCTTTTTCAGTTATCCTACTTTTATCTTTTAGCCTGGCCTACGGCCAGACAGCCCGGATAGAGATTGACTATGAAAACAGTACCGGTTTCTGGAACGGAACCGATACTATTCTGACCTGCACCGAAGTCGAGATAGCTTTTAAATTCATTTGCGACTACGAGTGTAATTTCTTACTGTCGCACGGTTTCAAAATATATACCGAAGATGACGCCGGCTGGTCGGACTTGAGTGGTTCATCCCTTTGCCCCGACAGTTTCTGTGAGAATTTCGACAATATTATTATAAGTTACGGTCTGAACCCCAACGACGGTCCCCCCATTGATACCGCCGGGATAGCCTGTGTCGCTATTTTTAATGACGGCTGGGTAACTCCCGATACGGTTACCCCCTTTTCAATCAAGTTCTATTCCGGAACTGTTCCCGGACGGCATATCGTTCTCGACACTATATTCTACCCCGGCTTCGATTGGGGCTGGTTTAGCTTTAAAGAGCCCTGCGATGGATTCGAAGGCGATAGGCTCGAAGCGGAATGGAACGGACCCTTTGAATTCGTCCTCCATCACCTGCCCTGTGTTTACGACCGGGGCGATGTTAACTGCGACGGCGAACTGGATATCTCGGATATCACGAAACTTATCAACTTCCTTTATCTTAACCGAGAATTCCCGTGCTGTTATGACGAGGCCGATATTAACGCCAGCGGCGGTGAACCGGATATGTCGGACATCGTCCGTTTGATTGACGTTCTTTATTTGTCCCATATCCCCCTGGAAATCATGCCGGGTTGCGAAGAGCCCCAGCCGAGCGGCCAGATGACCGGCCGCACCGACTGCAAATCCCTCGAAAAAGCCGTCGTTGAAACCCCGAGCGACCAGGACTGTATCGAGTATGAGTACGACGGCGAAAGCACGCTGCTTATCAAGCACGTCAACGCCGGTTTCAACTGCTGTCCGGAAATAGCGACCAATGTCATCATCGAGAATAATATCATTACCATCGAGGAAATCGAAATCGAGGGCCTGTGCGATTGTCTCTGCCTGTTCGACATGGATTACGAGGTAATCAATTTACCCCCCGGCGCCTATACCATCCGGGTGGAGGAACCGTATTTTCCGGAGGGTGACGACCCGCTGGAATTCCAACTAAATTTGGACGAGGCCGTTTCGGGAAGTTTCTGTGTCGACCGCTCGCATTATCCGTGGGGAATCTAAAAAGCCGTTGCGGTTTAATGTGTTAGATTTTAGGGTTGTATAAAAAAATAATAGTGCCTATATTTATTATAGGAATAGTCATCCCTGTTTTTACTCCCGACAACAAAACAGAACGGTTACGCTCTGTTTAAATATTTTGCAAGGAGGGTTAAAATGAAAAAGGTATTATTCATTTTAACGACATTGATTTTCTCCTGCGCTAGTCTTTACGGGCAGTCAGCCTTTATATCGGTTGTCCCGGTGGAAGGAAACACGGGTACGGACACGCTTTTCCCGGGTGCGGAAATCACGATGAACGTCAGGTATTTCTGTGACTATACTTGCGGTTTTACCGAAGTTAGCAACGGCCTTAAAATATCTTCTCCCGACGGCGCCACCTGGTCCGATTTGTGGGTCGAACCGCTGTGCCCCGAGGGATACCCCTGTCCGTTCATAGTTCACTATCCCTATTGCTGTCCCCCGCTGGGCGAGGGTGAGGATTTCGTCTGTGTCGGTTTCACCTCGCTTCTTAACCCCTGGCTCACGCCCTGGGATGGCGTTCCTTACCGGTTAAAATTCACCACGGCCCTTGATTACGGCTGTCATATCATAATCGACACCGCCGCCACTGCCGAATGTTCCTGGGTCTGGTCATCCGACAACTGTGACCCGCCGAACGGCGATATATACCCCGATTGGGGCGGGCCGTATGAATTCGTTATCGGGCCAGGTTGCTGCGTGGGGATGCGCGGCAATGCCGACTGTTCCGTTGAGGAAGAACAGGATATCTCCGATATTGTCCGTATTATTGATTATCTCTACCTGTCGCACGATCCGTTGTGTTGTTTCGAGGAAG
>Ga0210003_1004096_pt1 | contig 11619 bp, 13 predicted proteins | sample LantaG_FD_182804 | JGI IMG/M metagenome (GOLD analysis project Ga0210003, IMG submission 182804) | Deep subsurface microbial communities from Baltic Sea to uncover new lineages of life (NeLLi) - Landsort_02402 metaG (SPAdes) (version 2) | ecosystem: Environmental > Aquatic > Marine > Oceanic >...
CCCCCTCCTCTCTCTCTCTCTCTCTCTCTCTCTCTCTCTCTCTCTCTCTCTCTCTCCGTCTCGAAAAAAAGGTCGGCATGGAGTTTTACGCCCGCTACGCCCACAAGGCCCTCTGGCACGACAACGCCGCCGGCTGGTCCCTCCACAAGTCCCACCACGAGCCGCGCACGGGGCCCTTCGAGGCCAACGACATTTATGCCCTGGCCAACGCGCTTCCGGCGACAGCTCTTTGCGCCTACGGCTTCTTCACGCCGACGCTGACCGGAGGGCTCTGCTTCGGGGCCGGGTTGGGGATCACCGTCTTCGGCATCGCCTACATGTTCGTACACGACGGGCTGGTCCACCGCCGCTTCCCCGTGGGGCCCATCGCGCAGGTCCCCTGGCTGCGCCGTGTCGCGGCGGCGCACAAGCTGCACCACTCGGGCAAGTTTGGCGGCGACGGGCATGGGAGCGGCCTGCCCTACGGGATGTTTTTGGGCCCGCAGGAGCTGGAAGGGATCCCTGGGGCGGTCGAGGAGCTGGACAGGCTTGTCGAGGCCGCGGAGGAGGCAGAGAGGGCCGCGGCGATGCTTGCTGCTGGAGGAGGAGGAAAGAAGTAAAAAAACTCTTTCGCAAAAACCAAAAAAAAGAAAAAGAAAAAGAAAAAAAACTTTTTTTTTCCATTTCAAAAACAACCTCCGATTTTTTTTCCATTCACCGCCAAAACTTCACCACACCGCAACACAGATCGCACTTGTAACAAAAAAGAAAGAAGATAAAAGAAGCCTTTCAAATCAATCCAGTTCATCAAGTGTGTGTTTGCAAGTTGTTTTTACATTTTTTTCATTTTCATTTTCGTTCTCTCTTTTCTTCTCTCTTCACCTCCTCCCGACGACGACGTGCCCAACCTCGCCTCCGCTCGCGGCGCTCGCCCTGTGCCTCGCGAAGAACGCCGGCGCGATCTCGGGCAGCCAGCTCGCATCGACCACCGTGACCCCGCGGGCGTAGTCCCTGGCCGTGCGGAGCAGCTCGTCGAAGACGATGCAGGCCGGCGGGGGAGGGCCGCGGCGGCGCTGCTGCTGCTGCTGCTGTTGATTCGAAGAAGACCTTTCGCCTCCACCGCTCCCGACGCCGCACAGCACCGACGAAGGGTGGATCGCGACCTTCGCGCCTGTCGCTATCACGTGGTAGGAGCCGTCGGGCGAGCGCAGGGCCGCGTGGGCGAACAGGCCCGAGGCGAGCGCGCGGCGGAGAGGGGCCGTGTCTGCCGGCGGCTCGGGCGCGTCGAGGTGCGAGTCGTCGGCGGTTTCACCTTTCGTTTCGCCTTCCTTCCTCTTCTTCGCTGCTATCCCTCCTCTCCCTCTCACCAGCCCCAGCCCCACCAGGTGGTCCAACAGCTGCCCGTAAATGTCGACCGCCTTCCTCAGGGCCCGATACGAGAAGTAGAAATCGGAGCACCAGCCTTTTCGGGCCTCGGGCGGCGTCGCCTGGAAGCCCCGAAACACGCGGAGCGCGGTGACGGCGTCGCCGTCGCCGCGCGCCGCAAACCTCGCCCGCAGCTCCGCGGTGCGCTCCCTCCTGCTGGGCGAGTCGAGGAAGACCTGGTCGGTGGAGACCATGGCGACGACCGCCGCGGCGTCGAGCGTGATCGGAGAAGAAGAGGAAGAGGTTTTGGAATTGTCTTGGCTCTCGCTCTCGCTGTCGTTGTTGTTGTTGTCCGCGACTGCGGCGGCGAGGAGCACCCGCGCGAGCGGCGGGTCGACGGGCAAGCGCGCCATCGCCGCTCCGACCTCGGTCAGCTTGATCCTTTGTTGATCCCCGTTTCCTGCCCCTCCCACTCCGCGGGGGATCTCAAAGGCGCCCAACGCCACGAGACTCTCAACGGCCCTCAGCAGGGCTGCAGCGGGCGGCCTGTCCATGAAGTCGAAGCGGAGGGGGTCCCTGACGCCCAGCGCGGCGAGCTGCAAGACCGCGCCGCGGAGGTTGACCCGAGCGATCTCGGGCAGGGTCGTCGCGGCGAGCCCGCAGTAGCTCTCCTCCGTGTAGAGCCTGAAGCACTTGCCCGGCGCCTCGCGCCCCGCTCGCCCGGCGCGCTGCTTCGCCTGCGCCTTCGAGACCGGGACCACGGCCAACAGATCGGCCCCGCGGGCGGCGTCGAACGAGCGGAGCTTGACGAGGCCGCTGTCGACGACAAAGCGGACCCCGGGGACCGTGACACTGGTTTCCGCGACGTTTGTCGCCAAGACGACCTTCCGGGTCTGCGGCGGCGGAGCGGCGAAGGCGGCCGCTTGCGCATCTGCCGAAAGAGCAGCGTAGAGAGGGACGACGAAAAGCCTTTCGTTCCTCGGGGAGAGGAGAGGGGCGGTGGAAGAAGGGTTGGAGTTGGAGGAAAGAGACGAGATCATCGTCTTCGTCGTCGGGTTTTGTTGTTGCTGCCTCTTGCTGCTGCTGCTGTTGCTGCTGTTGTTGTTGTTGTTGTTGCTGCTGCTGCTTTCACCCCTGGATCGATCCACCAGCAGCCTCGCCAGCGCCTCGATCTCGTCTTGGCCCGTCAGGAAGACCAGGATGTCCCCGGGGGCTTCCTCGGCGTGGATCTGCAGCACCGCGCGCAACGCGGCGTCGACGTAGGAAGGCTCCGGAGCCGGGAGGTAGCGGATTTCGACGGGGTGCGCGCGCCCCGGGACCAGCACGACGCGCGCGGGAGCTGCTGCGTTTGATGATGATGGAGATGCTGCTGCTGCTGCCGGCGAATCGTCGTCGTTCTTGGAGCTCGAAGAGGACCCAAAGTACCTGGCCGCGGCCGCGGCGTCGAGCGTCGCGCTCATCACGACGACCTTGAGCGGGCCCGCAGCCGCAGCCGCCGCCGCGCCGCAAACTTCTTCTCCTTCTCCTTCTTTGCCTTTGACTTTGCCTTCGCCTCTGCCATGCCTCCTCCTCCTCCTCTTCTCCTGCGCCTCCTTGACCAGCCCAAACAAGACGTCCGTCTGCACGGTCCGCTCGTGCGCCTCGTCGAGCAGCACGGCCCCGTACCTCGACAGCAGCGGGTCGAGCAGCGCCTCGCGCAGGAGCATGCCGTCCGTCAAAAACTTGATCCTGGTCGAGGGGGAGGTCGCGTCGACGAAGCGGACGGCGTAGCCCACCTCCCCGCCCAGGGCGGAGCCGCGCTCGGAGGCGACCCGGCGAGCGACGGTGGAGGCCGCGACGCGGCGGGGCTGCGTGACCGCTATTCGAGGAGGGTGAGAGGGATGCGAGTTGTGCCTTTTGCTGCTGTTGTTCTTTTCGTTTCCATTTCCGCTTCCGCTTCCGCCGGCGAGCCCGGCGTCCAGCATCAGCTGCGGCAGCTGCGTCGATTTGCCGGAGCCCGTCTCTCCGACGAGGATGACGGTGTCGTGCGCGCGGAGCTGAATGGGTGAAATAGAAAGGGAGGAAAGAAAGAAAGAAAGGTGAGAGTTTGGTTTGGTCCTAGAAAAAGAAAAAGAAAAAAGATGATAAATAAAAGCCCCATCAACTCCTCTTAATTTTACCTCTGCCAGCAGCTGCTTCCGAGCCAGCCAGATCGGCAGCGACGCCCTCTCGGACTGGAAGCGCGCGACGCGGTTTGGGGAAGGGGCCGCTGGTAAAGGGGAAGCAGCGGTCGGGGTCGGGGTTGAAGAAGAAGTGGAGGTGCCGTTTCCGACGCCGCCGACGAATGCGTTCCCATTCCTCTTGTTCGAGCTCGTACTAGTGCCGTTGTTTGGGTCCAGCGCCTGCTGATGCTTTCGCTTCTTCATGCGGGCGCAAGCGAAGCGAGAGAGCGTGGGCAAAAGGCGCTGCTGCGCGCGAGAAGAAGAAAAAAAGAAGGAACAAAAAGTGAAAAGAGCATCGATTTCCGCTTCCTCGCTTCACACAGCCGTCGTTTTTTCTTCGCTTCTCTCTCCCGACCTTGCGCTTCTCGCTCCTTGTTCTTTTTCTTCTTTCTTCCTCTCCCTCTTTCTTTCGCATCTAAAGCTCCATGGAAGCGACGCGAGCAGCCAACAGGCAGCGTGTTCTTCTCGGCCACCTCCTCCAGGTAGGAGAAAGGGAAGAGCGTCGTTGGCGGCTGCTGCTGCGGTGGAGAGGGGGAGAGCGGAAGAAGAAGCGAAGAAGGGAAAAAAACGTTGGCATTGGTTTTTTTTTGACGTCTCCCAATCCCTTCCTCGCCTTTCGTCGCCAGCTCACGTTTAAAACTCTCCTTTCTCTTCTACCAACTCTGACGCACAGGCCGACGGATCCTCTAGCATGCAAGTGAGTCAGAATTGAGATCAGAATAAAGCGGAAGGAGAAGGAGGAGGAAAAAGAGGGGCCTTCAAGGATCGAGTTTGAGATCAACGGCGATGCGGCGGCCCTGACGATGCGCTGGCGTTTTTCTTTTTTGAATGCTATATGCTCTCTCTCTCTGCCTCGTTTTCAACTGTCTCCTCTTTAGCGATGCCACGCCAACAATACAGAGTCATCTCTTGTGTTTCCTGCGCGTGTCGATCGTGGAATAGGGCGACGAGAAGGCTTACATGCCCTGCAAACAAAGGCTCCATTCGATGCTCTCTTTCGATCTCGAGCTGACTCATTCTTTTTCAACCTAAAAAAAAACTCTTCTCTCTCTCTTTCTCCAAAACAGTCCCAGCAGTGCGCCGCCGGCGACTCCGCGGCCTACGCACGCCGCAACTCGACGCTCGACGACGTCGTGATCGTGTCTGCGCTCAGGACGCCCATCACCAAGGTAAGGAAATTGGAGGAGGGAGGTGTTTTAAAGAGGGAATTTGTTTGACCTCGACCTCGACCCTCTCCCTCACCCACCACCACCTCTTCCACCACCTCCCTCCTCCCCCACCAACCAAACAAACAGGCCAAGCGCGGCGGCCTGAAAGACACCTCCCCGGACGACCTCCTCTCGGCCGTCTTCGAGGCCACGCTGCAGCGCACGGGCGTCGACCCCAAGGACATTGGCGACATCGTCATCGGCTCAGTGCTCGGCGACTCGTCGCAGCGCGCCATCCAGTGCCGCATCGCCGCCCTGCTCTCCGGGATCCCGGATACGGTGCCGATCCACACCGTCAACAGGCAGTGCAGCTCGGGCCTGCAGGCAATCGCGTCCGTGGCCGCGGCGATCAAGTCGGGCTTCTACTCGGTGGGGCTGGCCGGCGGCGTCGAGTCGATGTCAACCAACCCGATGGCCTGGGAGGGAGGGATCAACCCGCGCATCTCCGAGAACGAGAACGCGCAGAACTGCCTGCTGCCGATGGGTGCGTTTGGTGATGGATTTTTTTGTTTTGGAGGGGGGAGAGAGAGAGAAAGAAAAAGAACGAGAGAAAGAGTGGGTAAAAGAGGAAAAAGGCGCGCGAAAGAGTTTTTTTGCGCATCATTTCCCGTCGCTTCCTCGCCTTTGTTTCGCTCGCTTTTGTTTCCAATTACTCGTTCTTTCCTCGCGCGAATTTGATGCTTTGTTTGAAGGGAAGCAACGCGGTGGAAGAGGCGCAAAGGGCTCGAAAACCGGCGAAAAAGGTCGAAAAGAACAGTTTTTGCTCCCTGGACCCTCGTTCCGGGCTTTGTTTCCGCTCGCCCTTGCGGCCACTGTTGCGTCTTGACTCCACCGAAATACCGAGAGTGGTTTTGGGGAGATCGGAGGCGCGCAAGTGGCCTTTCAGGCGCGAAAACGGCGGAGCTCGCACGAAAAAAACAAGTTTTCGCCTTTGTTTCCGACCTCTTGCTCACCTTTCCCCCCTTCCCAAATTCACTCCAGGCCTCACCTCCGAAAACGTCGCCGCGCGCTACGGCGTGGGGCGCGACGTCCAGGACAAGCTCGCGGCCCGCTCGCACGCGCGCGCCGCCGCTGCCCAGGCCGCGGGCCGCTTCCGCGACGAGATTGTCCCGGTCAAGACGAAGATTGTCGACCCCAAGACCGAGGAGGAAAATGCCATCGTGGTCTCCGACGACGACGGCATCCGCCCGGGCGTCACCGTGCAGTCCCTGGGGCAGCTGCGCACAGTCTTTAAGAAGGACGGCACGACAACTGCAGGGAACTCGTCGCAGGTGAGAAAGAAGAAGATGAAGGGGTTGGAGGAGGAGTGGTGGTGGAGGTCGAGAGAGGAGGTCGAGAGGAGAGGTTGAGAAGAAAAAGGCGCCATTTCGTTTCAAGCTCCCGGTATTTTCGAGGCACCTTTTTGCACCCGCGAGCGCTCTATAGCGACGAGCACGATGTGCTTTTTCAATTGGTGGTGGAGAAATAGTCTCATTCGGAGAGGAAGGGTGTTTTTTCGGAGAGCGGGGGCGGGGAAGCAGCAGAGAGACTGACAGGTCGTCGCCGCGACGACCTCGACGCTCTGTTGACAACGACGCGAGTTGCTTTCACGCCCCCAAAAATTCGAGTCGCCTTTTCGTCTCCATCCCTGCCCAGAGCGACCCTACGTGACCCCCTGAAGCTCACTGGATGGGTGCGGAAACTTCAAAACTAAATCTACAGGTCTCTGACGGCGCTGCTGCTGTCTTGTTGATGACGCGCGCCGAGGCGCTCAAGCGCGGCTTGCCCGTTCTTGGAATCTTCCGCTCGTTCGCCGCCGTGGGCGTCGACCCTGCCGTGATGGGCATCGGGCCTGCCGTGGCGATCCCCGAGGCGTGCCGCTTGGCCGGGCTGAGCGTGGACGACATCGACCTGTTTGAGTTGAACGAGGCGTTTGCGAGCCAGGTGAGTTGAGGAAAAAGTGAAGAGTTGAGGGAGAGATGGAAAACAAAAAAATCGAAACACCCTCTTGAGCGTTCGCATTTGCCGCGACACTTCGCATCGCAAACAACAACGCCACATTCCCTCCGCCATCAAAAGTGCGCACCGCACGGCCCCCTCCGCAATACTTTGCGGCGAATTCGAAGAAAACACACAAACTTCAAATCTCCGCACAACTCACCCTTCCACTCGCTCTTCTTCGCATTTTCTTCGCGCTTCTCCGCACCACACAGGCCTCCTACTGCGCGGCCAAGCTCAACCTCGACGAAAACAAGGTCAACCCCAACGGAGGCGCGATCGCCCTGGGCCACCCGCTCGGCGCGACCGGCGCGCGCTGCACCGCGACGCTTTTGAGCGAGATGAAGAAGAGGGGAACCTCTGCGCGCTTCGGCGTCGTGAGTATGTGCATCGGGAGCGGAATGGGCGCCGCTGCGGTGTTCGAGAGGGGAGATAACGCGACGGACCTGGCCAACGCCGCGCCCGTCGCGGGCGCGCAGGTGCTCTTGTCCCGCGACGCGGTGCTCTAAAGTGTTTGCAGTGCGACGATGATTCTATTAGACGCATGCGCGTCGGTTTTGGTGCGGCGCAAGGGCCTCAAACTTTACTTGACGTGTTTACTTGCTTTCGAGTGTTTTTTATTTCCCCTTAGGACTTAGGCCGTTTTCTTAGCTTTCCGTGTAAACGAGATCCGAGTGGGTTTCGATGAGTCATTCTAAGAACAACGTGGAGAACGCCGCCGCGGGAAGCGGAGAAAGATGAGGAAATGGTTTGCGGAATTGGATGGTAAGTTGCGCAAAGACTGCTGGTTGGGGGTTGTTCTGCTCCGCGGATACGCCGCATTTCTTGCTAGTTTCTAACCGTGCGGCGCATGCTCCTTGTGTGCGGAGAAGAGGCGCGCGAGTGTTTGTTCATGCGATGATGGTGTCGTCGATTTTACATTTCTCCGCACGGACGTCCTAGGTCTCCGTTCTATCGTGCGTCGCGTGCAAAGCATGACGCGGTCTATCGAAAGTTAACTGCGAAAGAATGAGGAGAAACAGCAGACAGAACAGGGCTCACGCGCTCTAAAAAAAAAGATTTTTTTGTCAGCACTCACTGGCCTCTCTCGAAAGAACGCACCCGTCCTCCTTTCCGTAGCTCTCGTTTCCTCAAGCTCTCGCCCTCCGCTCTCCTTTGCCACGACGCGGTTCTTCTCATCACGCAGCGCCGTTCTGCTGTGTTTTCATGGCGCGAATCGAGCTTTCCCTAGCACTCGAAACGAAGCCAGGGGTGGAGACTCCCTTGGACCGTCGTCGAAATGACCCACTCCCACCACCTCTACTCAAATCCTTCACTTTTTCTCCTCAAAAAAACACCCGCTTCCACTCAATTCCAGACTCCCGCACCCTTACCATCGATCTCAGCACGATCTCAGGAGTCGCCCAGGATAGGTTTGGAGCGGAAACGGCGACTCGAATTTTCGGGGCTCGCGGATCGACTTGCCGCGCGTCGACGGTCGAGCAAGGGGTCGAGCGAGAGCCTGAGTGAAGAACAACTCAGCTGAAGAAGGAAAAAAAAGCCCCCCTCTCCGCACCAACTTCCGTAAAACGTCTCTATTTGCTTCGATTTTACATTCAAACGACAGAATTATAGTCCTAGAACAATAGTCGTTAAGCAGATAAGGAAAACAGCGAGCGGAACAGGCTCAAAAAGCCCGTCAAACTAGTCAAAAAACACATTTTTGGGCCGATTTGAACTATTTTTAGAGGTTTTCACCGCTTTTTGCTTCTTTTTGGCGCTTCTATTCGGCACCCATACAGTAATCTAGAAGATTATGCATCTAATGTGCCCAACTTGTGAAGAGAAAGCGCGTGGAAGGTTGTCGGAACAGCCGGAAACCCCGTTTCGACCCCATTTTCGCTAGTTTCCGGGCATTTTCGACCCGCTTCACTTTTCTTTTCGATATCAAAACACATGTGCGCGATGCTCGTGAAAACACGGCTATGGATACCAAATTCACGCAAGAAGATTTCGCAAAAGCCTTTCAAAAGTGACCGCAAACCTGATTTCAGAAGAGGGCTCGCCTGCCCCCCTCCCGTCTCCTCGCCGACGGCAGTCTCGCCCTCTGCTCGGTACTCGTCACAGAGCCCTCTTCCACTCGATCTCATCTCTTCCCACCACTCGCATTGAACTCGGCACGTTCTCTAGAGACGTCTAGGAATGTTTCAAAGTCGAGGCTCGCACATCGAATTTTCCCGTGCTTGTGAGCAACAAAGAGGTCGAGGTCGAGGTCCTTCTCGTCTTCACTATTTTTTTCTTCGGGCCATCGTCGGCGCCCCAAGCTCTCCCTCCCTCTTCTTTCCCGCTTTCTTACTCTCTCTCCCTCTCGCTCCTCTTCCTCCTCATCCGAGACACCATGGGCGCACGCCTCGACGCCAAGCACGAGAGGACGCTGCGAGCCCTGCTCAAATTGCCGGACAACAGGCGCTGCGCCGACTGCGAAACGCTGGTAAGAAGAAGAAGAAAAATTTCGATGGTTTCGACGTCCATCGTGCTCGTTTCTTTCCTTTGTTTTGCGAGACGTTTTCTCGCGACTGGATCGCCTCGGGGCCCTTTTCTCTCAATGCGACGACACAGCTGTGACGTCGCCTGAGACCTTCGCGTTGCTGGAACTGCGTTCAGGGCCGTCAAAGGGCATGAAAAGGCCATGCGAAGATCGAGAGAACGAGAGAGAGAAAAAAACCGTCGCTTTGCTCTTCTTCAGCGACCTCTTGCGCCGCCGCTCAACCTCTTTCTGCGTCCTCTGCTTCCTCTTCCGTAAACCCCAAAAAACTTCACCCCAGGGCCCGCAGTACGTCGTCACCAACTTCAACATCTTCGTCTGCACCGTCTGCAGCGGCGTCCAGTGAGTCTTTTCGTGTTTTTGTTTTGGAGGAGGCGGTGGGGCGAGCTGGTCGTTCTCTTCTTTCTTTTCTTGTTCTTTCTTCCTTCTTTCTTCGTCCTTCTCTCTTCCACTCACGCCACCTCGCACCCACCCACCCACTCACCCACAAACAAACAAAAAACCTCAGCCGCCAATTCTCCCACCGCGTCAAGGGCGTCTCCCTGGCCACCTTCAAGCCCGAGGAGGTCGCGGCGCTCGAGGAGACCGGCAACGCGCTCGTGCTCGGGACCTACCTCGCGCGGTGGTCGCCCTCGGACCTGCCAAAGCCGACGGGCAGGGAGCCGGCGAGGATAGCGGACTGGGTCGAGGCCGTGTTCGTGAGGAAGAGGTTCTACGCCGAGCCGGACATCGGGAGCGGGAGGGTGAGAGAGGAGAGAGAGAGAGAGAGAGAGAGAGAGAGAGAGAGAGAGAGAGAGAGAGAGAGAGAGAGAGAGAGAGAGAAAGAGTTGAAAAACAAAGTTGTGTCGCAGCGCTCCTTGCTCACTCCGGAAAACGTCGAAAAAACTCAAAACTCGACCCCCCCAAAAAAAGTAGACGACGCCCCGTGTCTCCAACTCCGGAGCAGCGCCCGCCACGGCATCGTCTTCTTTCTCTGGCCACCTGACCGCGGCAGCAGCAGCGCAGCCTCCTCCTGTCGCCGCCGCTGCTCATGATCCCGGCTTGATCGACTGGGGCGGAGTTGGAGGCGGCGGAGGAGGTGGAGGCCCGGGCGTGCTTTCTATCCGCCCGGCCAACGCTGCCGCTGCTGCCGCCGAAGCGCCGTCGTCTTCGACAGCAGGGTGGGACGCGTTCGGGAGCGAGGCAACAGCTGCTGCAGCTGCTCCCGCGGCGGCCAGCGGGGGCTGGGCGGCCTTTGGCGACGCCACCGACGCCGCCGCGGCAACAACTACAACGGCAACAACAGCAACTACAACGGCAACAACAGCAACAACAACGGCTTCCGAGCCGGCAGCCTGGGCCTCGTTCGACGAGACACCACAGCAGCAAAAGCAGCAGCAGCAGCAGCAACAGAGTGAACCCTCTCCCTCCGGAACAAAAACAACAGCAGCAGCAGCAGCAGGAGGAGGAGCCTGGGCGTCGTTCGACGCGGAGCCAGCAGCAGCAGCGGCAACGGCGGCCACGCCGCCGACGACTTCGGCCTCAGCGACGCCGACCTCGACTTCCGTGGCAACGCGCAACGAGCTCCCCCCGGACCTGTTCTCCGTCGCCGCCCCGCCGATCCTGCAGCAGCCCTCGTTCGAAGCCGCAGAAGCAGCAGCGGCCGCGTTGTCTCCGAGGGTGAACGGGGCACTGCAGCCGCCGTCGAGCGGCGGCGACGGAGGGGGAGGAGTCGTTGCTCCTGCTCCAGCCCCGGCTCCTCACGACCCCTTCGCGACGCTCGTGCCCGGCATGCGTGGCGCGCTCCCCGCCGCCACTGCTGCAACGGCGGCGGCTGCGTCTCCCTTGTCTGCAGCGGCTGCCAGGTCGTCCAACGACTGGGCCGTCGGGACGACAGCGACGACGGCGACGGGAGGAGGAGGTTCTCCGTCGCCGTCGTCGGCGTTTCCAAGCGGCGCGGCGGCAGCAACAACAGCGGCACCGGCAGCAGCAGCAGCGGCAGCGCCTCAGAAGTCTGCCTCGCCGTCTGCCTCTCCCCAGCAGCAGCAGCAGCATCAGGGCCTTGCTTCCCCTGCGAAGAAGAGCGGCAACCCTTTCGCTTGAGAGAAGCGAGAACGCAGAAAGAAGAGAGAAGAAGGCGAGAAGGAGAACTCGTATCGAAAAAAAAAGAACCAAAACAACAGCAGCAGCAGCACCTTTTTGTTACCAAACCACAACTGATTGATCATTTGACTCGCAAGAAATCAGACAAACGAGGAGCAGAGAAGAAGAAGACGATGAAGAAGAATGAGAGAGGGAACGAAGAAACGCTTGCTGCTCTCCTTTCGCTTCTTTCTCTCTCTCTCTCTCTCTCTCTCTCTCTCTCTCTCTCTCTCTCTCTCTCTCT
>Ga0210003_1004097_pt1 | contig 11619 bp, 11 predicted proteins | sample LantaG_FD_182804 | JGI IMG/M metagenome (GOLD analysis project Ga0210003, IMG submission 182804) | Deep subsurface microbial communities from Baltic Sea to uncover new lineages of life (NeLLi) - Landsort_02402 metaG (SPAdes) (version 2) | ecosystem: Environmental > Aquatic > Marine > Oceanic >...
TGGAGTAGTAATACCAGGACAGGTTGGTCCAGGTGTGCCTGGAAGAATACCAGGAACTTTTGATGTCAAACTCGGCGATGGTTCTGTTGTAACAGTGGACAGTAGAGGAAACGAACTCTACAGAAAAGGTCCAAGAATAGGTGGATTGCAAATGAGCAGTTCAGCAGATGCATCAACTTCTTCTAGCATGAGAGGCACAATAACACAAGATGGTCAGAATGTAAATTACGAAAGAGATTATGTAAACGGTCAACTTGGTGGTCAGAAAATTTCTAGTGGACCTTTTAGTGCTTACGGTAGCAAGGGTGGTGTATCGTCATTGAATTATGGCATAGGAAATGGAATTCAAGTTAGTGCTCAAGGTGCTGCAACTGGCGGACAATTTGATGCATTAAGCCAACTTCGATCAGTTGCTGGCCCAAAACTTGGCGACGCAGGCGGACTATCTATTAGCAATCAAGGACTAACAGACATGGAAGGTGGTCCAGCTGCTGGCCAAACGCAAACCATACAAGGCGATGGTGGCAGTAACGAAAAAATTCTTGGTGTACTACAGGCCATGCTAGACCAGACAACCAAAGGCACAAGACTACAAGGCGAACAATTACAGGCCGCTCGCAACAACTGATAAATACTCCATAACAAAGATTTACATGGAAATTATATGTCCTGGAAAAAATACTTCAAAGCAGTTGGTAACACCGGTGGTCAACTGAGTCCTATAAGTGGACAAAACGCAAGAGGTCCTGCTTATGGTAGTGGTGGTTCTGGCGGACAGTTTGGTTTTAAAAACTATCAAAGTCATCTACCAGAAGTTTATTCTGGACATCCAAACAGAATAGAACGCTACAATCAGTATGAAAACATGGATACTGATAGCGAAATCAATGCTTGTTTAGACATTATAGCAGAGTTTTCAACACAAAAGAACGAAAGCAACAACACTCCATTTGAAGTTCAATACACTGATAAGCCAACAAATAACGAAATTGAAATAATACGCACACAACTACAACAGTGGACAAAACTAAACAAACTTGATCAGCGTATGTTCCGTATTTTTAGGAATACTATAAAGTACGGCGATCAAGTGTTTGTGCGTGATCCAGAAACATTTGAACTGTACTGGGTTGACATGACCAAGGTTGTGCGTGTGATTGTTAATGAAAATGAAGGCAAACGACCTGAGCAGTATGTGATTAGAGATATAAATCCAAACTTTCAGAATCTCAGTATTGCACCTAAGAAAACCACAGACTATGGCACAGGATTAAATTCAGGAGAAATAATCGGAACTGGCGGCAGTGCCATGGGCGGTTCAAACTATACTATTCCTAATGCACCAGGCGGACAAAGCAGATTTGAACACACAGTAAATGAAACAGTAATTGATGCTAAAAATGTAGTGCATCTTGGACTCAGTGAAGGATTAGATTTTTTCTGGCCTTTCTCGCAGAGTGTGCTGGAAATGATATTCAAAGTGTTCAAACAAAAAGAACTGCTTGAAGATGCTATATTGATCTACAGAGTACAACGTGCTCCTGAAAGACGTGTATTCTACATTGATGTAGGAAACATGCCATCGCATCTCGCCATGCAGTTTGTTGAGCGTGTAAAAAATGAAGTACATCAAAGACGTATACCAAATCCACAAGGTGGTCAACAAACAACCACAATGGATACAACCTACAATCCATTGTCAATCAACGAAGACTACTTCTTTCCACAAACTGCAGAAGGACGTGGATCAAAAGTTGAAACACTTCCGGGTGGTGAAAATCTTGGACAGATTGACGATCTAAAATATTTTAACAATAAAATGTGCAGAGGCTTGCGTGTTCCTAGCAGTTATCTACCAACCGGACCGGATGACTCAGATAGACCAATGAACGATGGAAGAGTTGGTACTGCTCTTATACAAGAATACAGATTCAATCAGTATTGCGAAAGATTGCAAAAGCAGGTGATTGAAAAACTCGATGATGAATTCAAAATGTTTATGCGTTGGAGAGGTTTCAACATTGATAGTGGACTTTTTAACATTACATTTGCACCTCCACAGAATTTTGCAAGTTATAGACAGGCCGAACTGGACACAACAAGAATTCAAGCATTCAGTGCATTAGAACAACTACCCTACATGAGCAAGCGTTTTCTTATGAAACGCTATCTTGGATTAACTGACGATGAACTTCAAGAAAATACTGAGTATTGGGAAGAAGAAACCGGACAACCAATTGAAACTGAACCAACTGGTAGTGATTTACGTACAGTAGGTATCAGTCCAGGCGACTTTGAAGGTGATGTTGAGATGGGCGATGCAGTTGCTGGCGAAGAGGCTGCCGGTGGCGAAGAAGTTGATGTAAACGTTGACATGGCTGCACCAGCCGCTCCTGAAGAACCTCCTGCATAAATACTATTATGAAACTATTTGAATTTTATGATGCAACGGCAGACGGATATCAAGAACAGAAAGATGATAACTCTGTTCCAGAACTTGGCGAGTTGCGTAAAACAAAACTCACACTAAAGCAGATATCTAAACTGCGTAGAATGTACGATCTTAGAAACTATGAGAAGAATCAAGATCTCAAACGTATTCAAGCACAATTTGCTCCACCTCCACCACAGATGTAGGTTAGCACAGAAAATAATTCATTTTCTACCACTTTTACCCCTATAAACTACTAGTTTTTCTATTTTGGTGTAAGTACTATACTGAGCCCAATACTTAGAAGGATTATTTTAATGAACAAATTTGAGCAACTTATTGAATTCGTCATCAACGATGATGAAAAAAATGCAAAAGCTCTTTTCCATGAGATTGTTGTGGAAAAGTCAAAAGACATATACGAAGAGATTATGTCTGAAGAATCAGAAGCAGAAAAAGATGACCATGCTGAAAAAGCTGGTAAGAAAGTAACAAAAGACATCGAGTATGATGATAAAATGGATGAGTCCATTGAAGAATCAGATTTAGGTGGATCACAGGTTGACGATCTCATTGACGAAGTTGAGGCCGAAGAAGAAGGCGTTAGAATGGAAGATGAAGATGAAGAAATCGAAATGATCGACGTAGATGTTGATGACGACGATGACGACGACGAAGATTTAGAAGACCGTGTTGTAGATATCGAAGACAAATTAGACGAACTAATGGGTGAATTCGAAGAGCTAATGGCACAGGTTGACGATAACACAGACGACATTGAAGGCGAGCAAGACGAGATTTCAGACATTGATAGCGATACTGACATGGAGCAGGACGAGATTGATGACATGGAAGACGAAATGGATGAGCCAATTGATGTTGATGTTAAAGTAGAAGGTTTAGAAGAAGGTGTAGAATTAGTTGCAGCTCCTAAGCCAGTTACAACATCACCAGCTAGTAAAAGTCCAGTAGCAGCCAACTCAGGTCAAAAAGGAATGGATGCAAAGCCAGTAAACATTGACGCAGGCAACAAAGGTGCACAAGGGCGTGCAACACCAAAGTATGGTGACATGAACGCAACTACAAAGCCAGATGTTAAGCCAGCTACAAAACCTGAACTAGCACAAGCTTCTGGTGTTAACACCAAAAGTGTTATAGACTAATCTAGCTTAGGAACCGAGTATATGGGACAGCTATATCTTAGAGAAAACCTTACTTTCGAAGCCGCAAAAATTCAACTTGTTGAAGGCAAAGACGGTAAGGATCTCTATATGGAAGGCATCTGCATACAAGGTGACGTAAAGAATGCCAATGAGCGTGTTTATCCTGTAAGTGAAATAAAGCAAGCAGTTGATACTCTTAACGAGCAAATCAAAGAAGGTAACAGTGTTCTTGGCGAAGTAGATCATCCAGATGACCTTAAAATTAATTTAGACCGTGTATGTCATATGATTGAAAGTATGTGGATGGACGGTCCAAATGGTTTTGGAAAATTAAAAATTCTCCCAACTCCAATGGGGCAACTTGTTAAAACTATGTTGCAATCCGGCGTGAGATTGGGTGTTTCGAGTCGTGGATCAGGTAATGTTGATCCACATAACGGACGTGTCAGTGATTTTGAAATAGTTACTGTAGACGTGGTCGCCCAACCCAGTGCGCCTAATGCGTATCCAAAAGCAATTTATGAAGGACTGATGAACATGAAACATGGTCATCGTATTTTAGAAATGGCAAGAGAATCTGGCAAGGACGGCAAAATACAAAAGTACCTGAAAGATGAGGTTACTCGTCTTATCAGAGACCTAAAAATTTAGGAGAATCGCATGTTAGATGCTATTAAACCACTATTAGATAGCGATCTCGTCAATGAGGACACTCGTACTGCTATTGCTGAACAATGGGAAGCAAAAATGGTAGAGGCCAAAGAGACAGTACGTGCTGAACTTCGTGAGGAGTTTGCACAACGCTATGAGCATGACAAAACTGTGATGGTAGAAGCCCTAGATAAAATGGTTACAGAAGGCTTGGCTAGTGAAATCCAATCTTTGCAAGAAGAGAAGAAAGCATTAGCTGAAGATCGTGTTAAGTTTCATAACAAGATGAAAGAAAATGCTGATAAGTTTAACGGCTTTTTAGTAAAACAACTTTCAGAAGAGTTAAAAGAACTACGCACAGATCGAAAAGTATCAAAGACAGGTTTTGAAAAACTAGAGAAATTTGTTGTTGGTGCTTTAGCTGAAGAAATCAAGGAATTTGCTGCTGACAAGAAAGACTTAGTGGAAACTAAGGTTAGACTTGTTTCACAAGCACGCAATAAACTTGATAATCTAAAGAGCAAGTTTGTAAAAGAATCTGCTAAGAAGATGGCTTCAACTGTATCTACGCATCTTAAGGCTGAAATGGGTCAACTTAAAGAAGACATCAAAACTGCTCGTGAGAACAATTTTGGTCGTCGAATCTTCGAAGCATATGCAACTGAGTTTGGTGCTACACATTTAAATGAAAATGAAGAAGTACGCAAACTAAGTGCAATTGTTGCTGAAAAGGATAAACAGTTGGCAGAAGCCATTGCTGTAAAAGACAAGGCGAAAGCACTTGTTGAAAGCAAAAACAAAGAAATCCAAATCATAAAAGAAGCCAATGAGCGTGATGCTACATTGGACGAGCTTCTATCTCCTCTCAATGATGAGAAGAGAGAAATTATGATTAACCTACTTGAAAACGTTCAGACATCTCGATTGAAGAACGCTTTTGAAAAATATTTGCCAGCAGTGTTGAGCGAAACTAGAGCAACTAAAAAGGCTGCAAGTTTAACTGAACAAACTGGTAATAAAACTGCAAAGGTTGTCGACAAAGCCTCTGACGATAATAACGTCATTGACCTAAAACGCCTAGCAGGGCTTTAAACTAAAAAGGAGACATTTAATGTCAAAAGAACTACTAGAAAGCCGTTGGGGTGAGACCAAAGAAGCCCTCCTAGAAGGATTACAAGGTGCTCGTCGCTCAACAATGGGTGTGATCTTAGAAAACACTCGCAAACACTTAGCAGAGAACGCTTCAGCGGGATCTACTGCATCAGGTAACATTGCAACTCTTAACAGAGTTATTTTACCTGTTATCAGACGTGTTATGCCAACTGTTATTGCCAACGAATTAGTTGGTGTTCAGCCTATGACTGGACCAGTTGGACAAATCCATACACTAAGAGTACGCTATGCAACAGCAATGGCAGATACATCAGCAGCCGCTACACCAACAGCAGCTGGAGATGAAGCATTATCACCATTCAAAATTGCAACTGCATATTCAGGTGCTAATGGAACAGGTGCAGCATCAGCAGCAACTGGTTACGGTGGAAGTGCAACAGCAGCTATGGAAGGATTAGGCGGAAGAAACATTTCTGTTCAAATCTTAAAGCAAGCTGTAGAAGCAAAGACACGTAAGTTACAAGCACGTTGGACATTTGAAGCAGCTCAAGATGCACAAGCAATGCACGGTATCGATGTAGAAGCAGAAATCATGGCAGCATTAGCTCAAGAGATTACTGCAGAAATCGATCAAGAGATTTTATTATCTCTACGTACATTAGCCGCAACTGAATTCACATACAACCAGGCTGCAGTATCAGGTACTGCTACTTTCGTTGGTGATGAACATGCCGCTTTAGCAGTATTGATCAACAGAACAGCTAACTTAATTGCACAACGTACACGTCGTGGTGCAGGTAACTATGCAGTTGTTTCTCCAGCTTCATTAACAGTGTTACAATCAGCTACAACTTCAGCATTTGCTAGAACTACAGAAGGTACTTTTGAAGCACCAACAAACACAAAGTTTGTAGGTACATTAAACGGTACAATGAGAGTATTCTGTGATTCATATGCAGCTGACACTCAAGCAGTATTAGTAGGATACAAAGGTGCATCTGAAACAGACGCTCCAGCTTTCTACTGCCCATACGTACCGCTAATGAGTTCAGGAGTTGTACTAGATCCGTCATCATTTGAGCCAGTAGTAAGTTTTATGACTAGATATGGATATATCGAGTTATCAAACACTGCAAGTTCATTTGGTAATGCCGGAGATTATGTAGGTGAGATTGCAGTTCAGAACTTATCATTCTCATAATATACACTGAAAACTTTATTAAAAATAGCACCTTCGGGTGCTATTTTTTTGACCATAAATACTATTAACACAATTAAGTGTTTTATGCGGACAAAACCGCGTAGGCCTAGAACGCCAACTTTTTGAAAGGAGAAAACAAATGGGTAGACCTCTTAAAATAAAAATATCTGATACACAGGATGCTGGTTTTAACAATCCAGGAGACGACAGTGCCGCAAGAACACCTTCTGGTGAATTATTCTACGGTGCAGTAGGTGGAAATCCTAACACCAGTGACTACACATTTCCAGTAATGACATGTCGTATTCGACCAACTGGTGGAAGTGTAACAACCGAAGGTGATGGTTTTATAATCAAGCAAAAAGGTGCAAGAAAGTACCAAGTATCAAGATTAGATGCCGCCGCTATTGACCCTGCAAATGCAGTGGTTGGTTGTGTACTAAGAGTAGTTTCAGTTGGTGATACTGACTGGGAAGCAATGGGTGCAGGTAAAGGAACAATTGCCGCAGGACATATTTTTACTGTAACTGCAGCCGCTGGTGCTGGTACTTCAGGTACGGCTGCTGAATGTGGAATTTGTACACTTACAAACGAAGCCGATGCTGCTTTATCAACAGGTGCTATGACTATAACATACACAGACGAAGGTTCGAGTGCAGTACGCATTGAAAGACTAATGGGCGGTAGACGTTCAGTAGACTTCAGTGGTAATGTAAGATTGATTAACTTTTTCAACATTCTAGATGACACAGTGAAAGTTGGTGGATCAGGTAGTTCTGCTTCTCCTGCGACTATGGATCTAGTACAAGTTGAGAATGCTTCATTAGGTTAATAGATACTTTTTAACTACCAAAACCCTTACTGCAATAACTACAGTGAGGGTTTTTTTTATGAGTACTGCATACATATTAGGAAACGGCAAAAGCAGATTGGTAGTAGATTTAAATCTACTTAAAACAAAAGGAAAAGTATACGGTTGTAATGCATTGTATCGATCTTTTGTTCCTGACTGCTTGGTTGCTACTGATCGACCTATTGCAGAAGAAATACAAAACAGCGGTTACTCTAAAAATTATCGTTTTCATACAAGAAAACCTATACCATACTTAGGTGCATTGCCTTTGGAAAACAAATACAAAGGTTATAGCAGTGGTCCAAATGCTGCCGCTCTTGCATGTTTAGATGGGCATACTGATATATTTCTAATTGGTTTTGATTTAGGAACCACCAACGGCATGTTCAACAACGTATACGTCGATACTAAATTTTATAAAAAACAGCTTGAGCCGCCAACATTTGCAGGAAACTGGGTAAGGCAACTAATAGAGATTGCAAAAGAATTTGATAATGTAAATTTCACAAGAATTGAAGGACCCGAAAGTGCTTTTGTAAAACAATTTATCAGTTTGCCTAATATGAATATTCAGTCAATGGACAAGTTTCTTGAAATGGTAAATACACGTAGAGGTCCATTATGAATACTAAAAAAAGAATTGACGGCGATTATTATATTGAAACCATAAACACTGAAGATAGAGTGTACATCAATACCAATACGATGGAAGTTGATGGAAACCTAGTTGTAAGTGGAAATATAACCTATATTAACACTGAAGTACTTGATGTTAAAGATCCGTTTATTGTAACTAATAGTAGTAATACTTCAACCTATGCAAGTAATGCTGGATTGTTAACTCACAAAACTGCATCAACTTTTGCAGGTATTAGATATAATACAGCAGATAACAAATGGGAAATAAGTACAAGCACCAGCGAAACTGGAGAAACAGGTACCTGGGATGAAATTGGAACTGCATCAGCTGGTGCTGTTGCTGGAGCAAATACGCAAGTACAGTTCAACAACGAAGGAAGTTTTGGTGCAAGTGCAAATTTTACCTTCACTGACACTAGCCAACTTAATGTTGCTGGTAACATCAATCTTACAGCAGGGTTACAATTAGCAGATAGTTCAGCCCCAGGTTCGGTTTCAAATACAACTGTGTTGTATGGAAACGTAGCAGGCAGTGGTGGAACAGGTGTTTACTTTGTGGACGGATCAACCGCAGATGAATTAGTAAGCAAAAGCAAAGCAATTGTTTTTGGAATTATATTTTAAGGAACTAAAATGGCAATACAAACCGCAAACGTTAGTAACAGTGCAACCACAGTTTACACAAGCACAAACAATACTGCAATAACCTATCTTGCATTAACAAATGCAACGGCGGCTGCAGTTAATGTTGATATACACATCGTTCCAAGTGGTGATAGTGTTGGTAACATAAACTTAGTAGCAAAAACTCTAGACATTGCAGCAACTGATACCTACCAACTATACTCAGGTGGAGAAAAACTTCTACTGGAAAACGGTGATACTGTTCAAGTAAGTGCCAATGTAGCAAGCGGAGTAAATTCTGTAACTTCATTTACAAGTATCTAATATGGCAACTGGAGTTTTTCTTAAAAACAGAGAGATACCATCAGGTTCTACCAGTATTCGTATTCCTTTTGGTGCTACCAATGAACGTCCAAATGATCCTGTTTTTGGAGTCTTTAGATACAATACCAGCACAGGCAGTATGGAATACTTTGACGGAACTGTGTTTCAGCAAGTTGCAAAAAGTGGCGAAGCTGATATTACAGTGGATAACTTTACAGGTGATAACAGTACACTAACATTTACTCTTAGTACTAGTGTAAGTGCTGCTGATCAAACCATTGTGTTTATTTCCAACATATACCAACAACCCTCTACCTACAGCATTACCGGTGGCGGAAATGATATCACATTCACAGAAGCTCCTTTGCTTAATGAACCAATCAACGTAATACACGGACTTGGCAACACACCTTAACAGTGCGATAAATACTGCAAAGTTTAAGGAAATTAATAGATGGCAATTGCAAGAGTCTCTGGTAAAGCACTCGCAGATAATTTAGAAAGAACTGCTAACCTAGCCATTGACACAAACACTTTCTTTGTGGATGTTACTAACAATCGTGTTGGTATAGGTAGTAATACACCAACAGTTACACTAGATGTAGCTGGAAGTAGTAATATTGCAAACATTTCGATTGCAGGAAATGCTATCAGTGCTGAAGGTAACTTAGATCTAAGTGGCAGTAATGTTAATCTTGGCGCAAACAGTGCAGTAATACTAACCGGGGGCACATCAGGACAAATACTCTCAACTGATGGCTCAGGATCTTTAAGTTGGGTTGATAGTGCAAACGTAGATACGTTGCTTGGAAACACCATACAAATTGGCACACCAACAGATGGTGATTTAACTTCTAACGTTGCCTACGATGGTTGGACTGCAAACACAGTTGTAACTGATGGATTGGATGATCTAAATCAAGTTAGTTTAAACATTGCTAACGGCACCTTTGTTGGACAAGCAGATTTCACAGGAACACCATTGGCTGGTCCTAGTCCAATGGACGTTGATTTCACTGGAACATTTATTGGAAATGCGACCTCATATCTTTGGGATTTTGGAGACGGCAACACCAGTACATCACAAAATCCAACAAATACCTATGCTAACACAGATGGTGGACAATTTACTGTAACTTTTACTGCTTTCAATCCAGATGGAACCTATCAAGGAAATGTAAGTTTAGGTGCAAAAGGATCTGTTGATTCAAAAACACGCACAAATTATATTACACTTTATACACCGACACCTGCACCAAGTTTTACAATAACTGATAGCACAATAGATAGCGGAACTGCCGCTGAAATTACCAACACATCTACCAATGTTACTTCTAGTTATGAACTGGATTGGGGAGACGGAGAGGCAAATGTTAATCCAAGTCTTGGGTGGACAACACTTACCAACACATATACAAACGCAGGTGGAGATACACAGTATTCGATTGTGTTGGCAGGAACATCAAACACTGCTGGACCAAGTCCTGTAACAGTTTATAGCTCTCCAGGTGTTGTAGATGTTTTTAGTGATCATACTTCATTGTCAAGTGCTAACGTAACAACAGTGGTAAACGAAGAAGCTACATCAGGTGGTGTAGTCCAATTTACAAACAGTACTGCAACAGATCCAGGAACAACCGCAGTATTTGGCTCACAACAAAAATATCGTTGGACCTGGGGTGACGGAAACGTTAATGCAGTAAATATTCAAACTGGTGTTGCAGGTAACCCTGGTACACCAATCAATCATACTTTTGCATTAGACAGCGGAAACCAATCAAGCGGAACTGCACAAACTTTTGAAGTACAACTAGCCACAGAAAACGGAAGCACTAATAGTCCTTTTAATGCCGGAAATATCACAATCACAGTTGAACCAGATATACGCAGTATTTTTACCGGAACAACAGTGATTACCAGTGATAGAACAGGTGATACTGCACAAGATGGATATTTGTTCACAGATTATAGAACAGGCTTATCCACAACTGACAGAGGTCTAGTTACATTTCAAAACACAAGTCAGAACGTTACAACAACAAATTTTACTTTTGGCGACGGAAATACCACAGGCAACATAACAAGTGGTGCTGGAACACCAGGAGCAGCCAATATTACAAACAGTTATGGAACTGTGAGTAGTTTTACAGTTGCTCTTACATCATCAGGAACTCCTGTTAGTATTGCACAAACAGATACAGAAACAAAAACAAACTATATTACAATTAATGCAAACCCGACTGCACCAACTGCACTGAGCGGAAAGACTCTTAGTTTGCAAGACGCAAGCCAAGGCACAAGTCCATTGTTGGCAGCTAATGCAACTGATAACAGTGGCGGAAACATAGTTGCAGCAGGTAGTAGTGTCACTAGATATACCACAACCACAACAATTAACACAAACAATGTCACTGATGCTAATACTGCTATTTCAGGAAATTTATCAGCAGTGTTCAACGGCAGTGAAGCCGGTAATGTAACTTTTACTCCAGACGGAGATGCTGCAGGTACCTATACAGATCTCGTAGTTGTAAACGATGGTGATGCACACGATGAAATAAGTGCAAGTACCTATCCAACAGGATTTGCAAAAGTTTTTGATGCACGTTGGCAACGTGCT
>Ga0210003_1004099_pt1 | contig 11618 bp, 6 predicted proteins | sample LantaG_FD_182804 | JGI IMG/M metagenome (GOLD analysis project Ga0210003, IMG submission 182804) | Deep subsurface microbial communities from Baltic Sea to uncover new lineages of life (NeLLi) - Landsort_02402 metaG (SPAdes) (version 2) | ecosystem: Environmental > Aquatic > Marine > Oceanic >...
GGGGGGGGGGGATGTCTCTCCTCTCACCATGCGGACGAACTCAGACTTCTCCGGCCAGAACAGCGCGTAGTCCTCCCCACGCCTCTTGTAGGCCTCGCGCGCACCCCCGGGGAAGAGCAGCACGGCCTCTCCCTGCGACATCAGCTTGAAGAAGTTACGGGCGGAGACCGGCACGGCGCCCCACTCTGTCATGAACGCCTCGAAGCGGTTTGCGGACTTTGGGGCTTTGCTCCTGTCCTCGGAATTGCCGCTGGTGCTGTTGCCGAAAAAGGAGGGCAAGCGAGGAAGGAGAGAAGAAGGGGAAGAAGAAGAAGCGTTGCTGCTGCTGCTGCCTTCCTTCTTCTTCTCGTCTTCTCCTCCTTTTTCGTCGCCGTCGTCACTTCCTCCTCGAGAGAAAATTGCGGGGTGCGCCAGCCCGCGCATCAGGATATCTTTCTCGCGGTAGAGCTCCTCGACAAGCACGCCCATGTCCAGGGCCATGAGCTGATGGTTTCCGATAAAGAGGATCGGCCTGGCGTCGGTGGGGATGCCGCCGAGGCCGCGCACGAAAGTCTGGTCGGACGAAAAAGAAGAAGTGGTAGTTTCATCGCCATCCTCCTTACCGCTTCTTCCCTTCTTCCCGCCAAAGGAGAAAAACACGGGGCTCGTCAGCCTCCTGCTGAGGCTCGTCGCGCGCTCCGTCCAGTTGTCGAGCTCCTTCGGCGTCGGCAGATCGACCGGGTCGGCGGCGCCTCCCCCGCTCGTCCGCGTCCGCGGCCGCGCGGCGACGCCCCCCGCGGCCACGGGCGCCGAGTTCGAAAACCTCCTCTCGCGAGAGTAAAAGCCCTGTTCGACCACGATCGACCCCAGATCGACGCCTCCCTCCTGGAGCAGCGCGTGCCCGGCACTCGGCAGCAGGACTTTCTTGGCTCGAGGCATCGCCTTCTCGAGCCTGTCTGCTTCTTCCGAAGAGGGGAGCAAGGTGTCGTTGCCCCCGGCGATGACGAGCGTGCGTTGCTTGATGTCGTTGAGAAGAGGCCGGCGGGCTTTCTTCTTCTTCGAAGAAAGATCGCCGTCGTCGCCTCCTGCTCCCTCGATCCCTCCTTCCGCTCGGCCGAGCAGTCGGGCCTCTGCCTCCTCGATGAGCCCGAGCCTCCACTCGAGCGTGGCGGCGGGCAAGGCTCCTCCCAGAGCCCTCAGCTGAGGCAGCAGCTCCGAGGCCCCGCCGGCGAGCTGCCTCGCCGCCTCTGCCGGGCTCGAGGCCCAGGACGCGGAGACGGCGCCGCTCATGATCGACAGCGGGTTTCCCAGAGCCGGGGCCAGGGCCAACGGCAGGGCCCCGTAGATCGGGGAGGGAGCCCTCGCGATCAGGGGTGCGATCGTCGACCAGGCGGACCTCGAGTAGGAGGTCGCCGGGTTGATGACGAGCAGCCTGTCGACGAGGCCGCGCGCCCTGGCGGCGACGAGCAGCGCCAAGGAGGCGCCGAACGACTCGCCCGCCAGGTAGATGGGCCGCGACTGGGGGATGTTTTCTCTGCCCTCGGCCTCGATGGCGGCAGCCACGATCTCGATTAGCCCGTCTAGCGACGTCCTGTCGTCTGCGGGGACTGCCATCACCCTCAGGTCGAAGAGCGGCGCCAGCTTGGGCCACTGCCGGGCCGCGGCGAGCCCGACGCCGTCGATTCCAGGCAAGAAGAAAAGTAAGGGGAGCTCCGAGGCGTTTTTTGATCGGCCCTCGACGGCTTCGCGGGGCGGGATCGGGCTGTAGAAGCGAGGGGGGCCCCCGTCGTCGATGAGGAACGACGACGGAGGAGAAAAAGAAGAAGAAGCGAGGTTGTCGCTGATCGAAGAGGGTCTGGGGACGGGCGACAAGGGGAGCGACGACAGGAACGATTGAAGCGAGGCGAGGTCTTCGCGGGGCGTTTTCTTGTTGCCGTTGTTGCCTGCTTTTTTGTTGCGTGTGGTGAAGGGAAAGAGCGTTGAGCGAGAGTTCGAAGAGGAAGAGGAGGAGAGGTCGAAGAGGAAGAGGAGGAAAGGTCGAAGAGGAAGAGGAGGAGAGGTCGAAGAGGAAGAGGAGGAGAGGTCGAAGAGGAAGAGGAGGAGAGGTCGAAGAGGAAGAGGAGAGGTCGAAGAGAAAGAGGAGGAGGTCGAGAGCAGCAGGGCGCGTCGTGGCAAACCAAAAAAATGATTCGCGGCCGAGCATCGAGCACGCCATTTTCTTCCCTCTCGGAGCTCTCATCGATCTCATTTCAGCTCTCAGGGATTGAGGTCGATCTCCTTTAGCTTCGGGGCGCGCTGGAACAATCAGAACAGAAGGCAACCGCCCGCGACTACCTCGAGAAGACGATTCCGTCGACGACGACGCTGCTGCGGCGACCAATGCTGACGAGCGACGGCCGGCACCTGAGGTCGGTGCCGCCGCTCTGGGCGCCAGGACGCCGCTCACTCCCGCGAGGGGTCTCGAGACGGGAGCAGCCTTCATGAAGCGACAAGGAATTGAGCTATAAAGTTTTTCTAGAGAAGCGGAGAGACGAGAGCAGTTCTTTTTTTTGGAGACGAGGGAAAAGCGCGAGAGAGGAGCAAAAGAAACTGAAAAAAAATAGGCGCTCGTCGCCTCTCGTCAAAAAAACCAAAAACTCTTTTGACTCGTTTCTTTTTCTCCTTCTTCTCTTCTCTTCATTCCTCTTCTTCTCTTCCGCGATGCCCTCCGCTCCACCGCCACGGCAAACGGCCTCCACCAGCGACAGCGCCTCCCGCAACAGGCCCAACTTCACGGGCTACTGGCGGGTGGTCAAGGTCGAAGGGCTGGACGCGTTTCTCAAGGTAAAAAAGGGACAAGGCGAGGAGAGGGAGAGAGATGCGCCATCGACTCGAACTTGATGCCTTTTCTTCCCTTTCTCTGGCTTTCGGCTCCGCTCGGCGGCCTCTGTTTTCGCTCGGTTGAGCACTCTCTCCCGATCTTCGTGCATCTCTGGACGCGCCCGTGAAGAAGAGAAAAGAAAAACGAGCAAGAGGAGACGTAAAGAAGAGCGCTGCAGCACAGAGTTCCCATCCATCTGTTTCAAACACCAACCTCCTCGACGCTTTCTTCTTCGTTTCGCTTTCCTCTCCCTTTTTTCAACCCTCTCTTTCACCACCGAAACAGGAAGCGGGCTACCCCTGGGCCTCGAGGCGCCTGGCAGGGGAGGTGGCCCCCATGGCCACCGACCTCATCCTCCACAGGGGGGGCACGCTCAGGGTCACGACGGTCAACGCGCGAGGGGCATGGTCCCGCGTCGCGGTCGAGGGGAGGGAGGTGGTCCAGAAGGATGCCGAGGGGAGGACCGTGACGACGACGGCGTGCTGGGATGATGACGACGACGACGACGACGAGGGCGAAGACAATGAGGGCGGCGGAGGCGGCGGAGGCGTAGAAGGAGATGACAGAAGTGACGAGGAGGGCGTGGAGTCGGAGGAGGACGAAGAGGGCGGCGGCGCAGAAGACGAGGGGGACCGAGGCAGCGACGGAGGAGGCCTCGAAGAGGAAGAAGACTTTGACGCCGCGAGCATCGCAGCGACAGCCGGGGGCTCTTTCCCGGCCTCCCGCGGCGGCAAGAACGGCAAGCAGCGGCGGCAACAGAGGCGCCAGCGGCAGCAGCGACAGCAAAGTCGACAGCAGCAGCAGCAGCAGTCTTCCTCGTCGGCGTCGCCCGTCCACAAGACGACCCACGTCCTCGCGCGGCGCTCTTCTTCTTCCTCGACGACGACGACGACCAAGAGCAACAGCTCCTCTTCTGCGGTGACCCGCGTGCTCGAGTCTTGGAGGCACGCAGACGGGGGGCTTATGATCGTGCGGTCGTGCCTGAGGGTCGGGGCAGCGGCAGCAGCAATGGCAGCAGCAGCAACAGCAACAGCAGCTCCTTCGGCGGCGGCAACGGCGGGCTCGTCGCCGGCGCCGACGAGCTCCTCGGCGACCTCGCCAAGCGCCGCCAACAGCAGCGCCAGCGGCGGCACCGGAGCCGTCATGCACTGGTACCTCGAGGCCATAGCCGTGCCCACCTTGAAATCGTGGTTCCTCCCTTTCGTTTGCGGACGAAGCGGGAACGGAAGCGGGAACGGGAACGAAAAGTCGCCTCGAGCGGCGGTGATGAGCGGCGACGGCATCGGATCGTCGTCCTCTTCCGTCCTCCACCACTTCTCTCCTTCGCCGTCGTCCCCTTCGTCCCTGCTCCCCAGCTCCTCCTCCTCACCCCCTCAGAACCTCCTCACGCTCTCCCCTCCCGGCAGGCAGATCCTCAGGGACATGCGGAGGGTGGCCCGGGCCTGCGAGCGAGACACGGCTGCCCTGCAGGCACTGCTCTCTCGCGGCCGAGCCGGAAAAGCCCGGTGGGAGACCCCGGCCGACGTTTTTTGCGATCGCTCGTGGCCTCACGCCGGGGACAGGGCGAGCGCCTCGGCGGCGGCCGCAGCTGCGGCAGCGGTGAGGGCCTCCGCGGCGGCTTCCGCGGCGTCCTCGGCGCCGCCGAGCCCCCCGTCGCGGAGCCCCTCGCGCGGGCCCGGGTCCCCGAGCCGGTTCCCGCAAGGAGGAGGAGGGGGCGGAGGAGGGACGAGCGCTTCGACGACCGAGGCGAACGAAATGCCTCCGAGCAGCGTCAGCGCCAACAACAGCAGCGCGATCGGTAGGAGAAGCGGCGGGACGACGGGAGGCGTCGGAGGAGGGCACGGCAGGGGCACGAGCGGGGAAAGCCTCGGTGAGTTTTTTTTTCCTTCAATTTTTTCCATCATTTTTTTCAACCTCTTCTTCTTCTTCTTCTTCTTTTCACTCACCTCCGACGACGTCTTCATCTTTCCCCGAAACCCAAAACCGCAGACGCGATCATGCTCAACACGTCGGGCTCCTCCCTGACGGCGGCAGCACGCGTTGGCCGCGCCCCGCCGGCGCACTTGACTCCCTCGGCGCCTTCTTCCTCTGCGCAGCAACAGCAGCCTTGGTCCCCCCCTCCTCCTTCCGACAACAGCGGCAGCAACCTCCGCACCGCGGCGCTCACCGCTGCTACAGCACGGGCAGCAGCAACAGCAGCAGCAGCAGCAGGAACGACGACCGGAACAACCAGCAGCAACTCGTTCGGAGGCTTCGTCGTCGCAAACACTGCAGCAGCCGGCGGCATCAGCTCCCCGTACACGGGCGTGTCTTCCCCAACGACGAGCGTCTTTCCCTCGTTCTCCTCCCCGGCCGCTCCTCCTCCGAGCAACAACCCTTCTTTGCTCGCCAGAGCCACCTTGGAAGCTGCCCTGGCACATCGACTGGCAGACTACGCAGAAAACCGCTCCCTGACCGCGGTCGTCCCCGTCGAAAACCCGGGGCTCGCTGCAGCAGAGCCGGAGCTCTTTGATCTGTCGCCGGATCAGGCAGAGGCGACGCAGCTCAAGTTGGCCGAGCTCGCGAGGGCCGTCCGCGCCTGCTCCGGGCACAGGGCCAGGGCCGAAGCCGGCGTGGACCTGTGCTGCGGGCTGTGCACGCTGACTGGCAACGGGGCTCGAGTGCCGCAGTACTGCCGGGCGTGGGAACTTTAGAAAGAGAGAGTTTTTTTTCTTTTTTCTTTTTGCAAGCAAAGAAAAAAAAGTGAGAAACAAAAATCGTTCTTTCTCTCAAGTTGATGAATTGACTTTCTTTTCGATTCTCTACGTCGCGCTTTGAACGCTCTTCTCTCGTCTCTCTCTTCGCAACAAGAGTGGAGACCTCGAGAGACGCCCCTCGGACTCACAAGAGTTACCGAGCGAAACGCGCGGCGAATCGCGAAAGAGAGGGACTGAACGCTTCTCTAGCTCGACTCTCGATTCTCGCGCTCGCTCCGCTCGCGACCTAGCCAAAAAACAACCCCGACCTCTTTGCAAAAAAAAAAGCAAAAAACCATGGTCGACCTCGACGCCGCGTTCGACGCTGTCAACACCTCCAAGACGGGGAAGATTACCGCCTCCGAGGTACAAGCTGCTTTGGCACTCGCGAACTTGCCTTTTTCCCTCCAGACCTGCGCCCTTGCGGTGCGCCTCCACGATGTCGACGACGACGGCTGCATCACCCGCGGCGAGTTTGGTGCCTTGCACTCGTCCCTCGACGGCCTGAACACCGCCTTTGGCGAAGTTTCTGGTGCTGGGCCCGGTGCCTCCGATGACGCTCCGGGGCTCGATTTGGAGAAAACCGAGGCAGCCTTGAAGAAGGTCGATATCGAACTCGACAGGCCCGCACTCGTTGCTGCTTTCAACGCGTTCGACCCCTCCCGAGATGGAAAGCTGTGCGCGAGCGAGTTTATCGGGCTGGCTCTGTTCTTGAGGGCGGCCAAGGCGGCGTTCAGGGCGTTTGACTCGGTGAGGCCGGGAGAGAGGGGGGGGAGAGAGAGAGAGAGAAAGAGAGAAAGAGAGAGGAGGTTGAGCAGGTCGACGAAAATTCAGTAAAACAAATGAACTCACTTTTTCCCCGAAAACAGGAGGGCAAGGGCACGGTAACGATGAACAAGGATCAGTTTATCTACGCGGCTTCTTCTTGTCGGTGATGATGATGAATGATGATGAGTGTCAGAGGTCGAGAAGAAGCGTTCAAGGAGGATTGTAAGTAAAAGAAGAAAAAAACTGTGCTCACTTTTTTTTTCCTGCCCCTCCTCGCGTTCAACTTCAAGCCCACGACGATGCTCCTCTCTTTAGCCTCTAACCCTCTTTTTCTCGCAAAGAGGAGAATCCCGGTTGCAGCAGCTGCGCCAGTTGCTCGCAAGGCGGCGCCGGGAGCTGTCATCTGTCGCGGCAGCGCCTCCGTGGCCGCCGCCGCCGGCAGCAGCAGCAGCAGCAGCCTCGTCGTCGGCGACGCGGCCGCCGAAAGGCGAGGCCTCGCTTGCCCCCTCTCTTCTCGCCCCCTCTCTTCTCGCCCCCCCGCCCTCGCCCTCGCTGCATCAAAGCCAAGCTTTTCCTTTCTCACCGACTTTGAAAAGACGAGGGTGCTCCCCGCGCTGGCCGCTTGCCTCGCTGTGCTCAAGGCGACGGCCGGGGACCCGCGGGCGCTCCTGCTTCTCCCGTCCTTGGCCGCGACGAACGCGCTTCCCTTTCTCGCCCCCTTTGCCCTTGTCGCCGTAGTCGTCGCTGTTGCCGCGGTCGTGGCAAAGTACAAAGGCGATCGGGAAGCTGCGTCCCACGCGCGCGCCTTTGCGGCGCGACGCCTCCTCAAGCTCGCCCTCGTCGTCGTGTTTTTCTTGACGGTGGCGAGGGGCGTTTTGCCGCCGGGGCTCTTTCCGCCGGCGACTTCCATCATCGAGCTCCGGCGCTTGTCTGCGGCGGCGGCAGCGAGGAGCGCTATTGCCTCGTCTCCTTCTTCCGAGCCCTTTATCGTGGTCGCCGTCCCCTCGCTGGTCGCGGAGCTCCTCCTTCGAAGCAGCAGCGACAGCAGCAACTCCAGAAGAAATGTGCTGCTCGGCGCCGGCAACGTCCTCCTTTCTGTTGCTCTGGGGGTCGTCTGCGGGATCGGAACGGTCTTCGCGTGCAATGCTTTGCGCTGGATTGCCTCAAAGGTGGAGCAAAGGGAGGAGGAAGAAGAAGAAGAAGAAGAAGAAGAAGAAGAAGAAGAAGTGCGAGCTGTCGTCGAGCTGTTGCCGTCGCTGCCGCTGTTGCCGCCGCCTCCGCCTCCTCCCTCCAAACCCCTAGTGTCGCAGCTCCGCCGCGAGATCCACAAGTCCAAACAAGACCTCTCAGAGTCGTGCGCCCAGGTGAAAGCGCTCGCTGCCAAGCTCAACCTGGAGCTGCGCCGGCAGGAGCGCCGAGAGAAGGAAGACGACGGCGGCGGCACCGCTCCTGCTCTCGCCGCCGCCGCCGCCTTTGCCGCCAAGGCCCCTCGCTCGTCCTCCCAGCCGCTTCTCAGAGTCATCAGGGAAGCATCCAAGACTCTCGCGCAGACGCGAAAGGAGCTGGAAGAGTCCCGGTCTCGGGAAGAGGCGGCCGAGGAGAAAGCCAAAAGGGCGGAGGAGAAGCTCGCGGTCGTCAAGGCGGCGGCGGCGGCGGAGGAGGAGGAGCTCGCGGTCGTCAAGGCGGTGGCGGCGGAGTTGGAGAAGAAGTAGAGTCGAGTTTCATTTCCCCTCGGTTTTTCCTCGTTTCTCGACGCAAGAGCACGCAAAGCAAAAGCAAAAAAAGGGCGCATCGAACCAAGAACCCACGCCTGCTCTGTCTGATTTTGTATCTGATTTCTGAGTTCTCGGTCGCGTCTCTGACATGGCAGCTGCCGCTACGGGCAACCTGGCGAGGCGAGGTGGCGGCGGCGGCGGCGGCGGCGGCGGAGGAGGAGGAGGAGGAGGAGGAGGCGGAGCAAGTGGAGCAGTCAGCTCGCCAACGATGGCTACTAAAAGCAGCGGCGACACTGCCGCTGCTGCCTTGATGTGTGGCGTCAGCGGAGGCACCAAGCTGACTGCTGACGCTGCGACCTGGTGAGTGCATCGGCGGCTTCCGTTCGAGGCCGATGGTAGAGGGTCGGCGCGATGTCGAGGCGCGGCCAGGCCTCTGGAAGAGGCGCGCCTCGAAAATGCGCTCCTTCTCGACGCCCGAGAAAAAGCCCAACGGGCGTTGCCAATTCACACCTTCGAGGATGGGAAACTTGACAATTCTGCCTCCCCGAGACCAGAGCTCTCTCCCCTGGATGTCTAGATACTTGCATGCTGTTGCTCACGGGCAAAGAGGAAAAAGAAACAAGAGAGCGTGGAAGCGCAGAGCTCGTCATCGACCGATTAATTTAGATGACGAAGGCGCTGCCGCAGGCAGGCCTTTTCTCTCTCGACCGACCCCCGCTTCTCTCTCTCTCTCCCTCTCGCCGCCGACGCTTCTTCTTCTTCTTTCGTCTTCTTCCCCTTGCCTCTCACCTCTTTTTTTTTTCGTTTCCCCTCCTTTCGAAAACCCGTCCAGGCGATCCACCACCGCACACGACTTCTCGCCCAACCTCACGCAGGCAAGGAGGAGACACTCGCTCGACGAAGAGGAGCAGCGAGTGGCTTCCGAGACGACGGCCGAGCCGGCGACGGCGACAGCAGGAACAGGAGCGGCTCCTGCTGCTCCGGCGACGCCCCCGCTCGCCCGCACGCCTCCGTTCTCGGACATCGAGGCAGCTACCGCAATTACCTCCACTCCCGCAGCGCCTCCGATCACCGAGTCGCGCTTCAGGCCCTCCGTCGGCGGCGGAGGCGGCACCGGCGGCTCGGCTCGCGCCAAGCGCGCCAGCAGCGCCTCCGCCGTGCCCCTGCCTTCGAGCACCTCGTCAGGGGGAGGAGGCGGCGGCGGCAACCGCGACGGCGACAGCGCGCACTCCGACCGGGCCAACCTCATCGGCGGCTCGGGGAACAGCGGGGGCTTCCACGGGAGCAGCGGCAACAGCAACAATGGCAGCGGCAGCAACGGCGCAGGCGGCGGGCTCTTTTTCGACGGCAACGGCAAGGCTTCCTCCTCGCCTCGCGACGGCGACGAGGGCTACCTCCTGGACGCCTCCGCTGGCCTCCCCGGCCCTGGGCCCCCCGGGGCGTTTGGGAGCTCCCGCAGTGGAGGCGGCGGCGGCGGCGGCTCGGGGGGCGGCCTCTTTGGAGGCGCCAGGGTCAGGTGCTGGTTCGTCTCGTTCCTCGCCGCGATGGCCGTCGCCTCGGTCTCGATGCTCGTCGCCGACCGCGCCCTCTCGACCCCGAGGCCGCGCTGCGAGGTCGAGTACGGCCTGCGGTCGTGGGGCCCGCCGGACCCGGTCAACCACTGGGCGAACGTCACGATCGACCTGGACGTCAGGTCCACGGGCAACGTGCCCTTTTACGCCCCGTACGACGTCGAGGTGAGCGGCGGAAACTACCTCCGGGCGATCCGCACGTGGAACCTGAACGTGACGACCCCGACCGCGTACTCGAAGGTGAAGGGGCGGGTCGGCAACTGGTGGATGCACCTGCAGCCCGGGGCGAGGCCGCTGGGGATGGGGCTGACCGTCGAGGTCTGGTCGGGGGACGGCGCGCCAGCGAGCGTCTCGGTCGGCGGCGTGAGCTGCGCCCTGAGGAGGCGAGAGCAGCGAGGCAGCTCGCCGGGCTCGAAAGCGACCTCGCCCTCGAGCTCGAGCTCGAGCTCTCCTCCTCCTTCGTCCACCCCCGCGGCGGCGTCCCTCAAGTCCGCCCTGACCCTGCGCGACGGCAAGCTCTTCGACACCGACTCGCCGGAGACCGAGGTCTTCCTGGCCGGCATCAACTACATGGGCTTCGAGTACGGCCTCACGATGCTCGACGGCATCGGCCCGGCCTTCAAGCGCCGCGAATCGACCTCGCAGGACCTCGCGACCATCGCGTGGAGGATGCGCATGCTGGGCATCAACGCCGTGCGCCTGCCCTTCGACTTCAAGTCCGTGATGACCAGGGCGGCCGACGCGGCGCAGATCCCCTGCTGGCGCGTGCCCGACTCGGAGGTCGTCGACGCGACGACCGACCCCGCCGCGCGGTCGGTGCGCCGCCTCGACGAGGCCCGGCCGCCGCCGCGGCTGCCGCAGACCCCGGACCCGCGCAGGGGGTGGTGCAACCACTACGCGCCCCCCGCCGAGTCCCTGCTCGACCGGTTCCTCTGGGTCGTCGACTTTTTCGCGTCCAACGGCTTCTACGTCATGCTGGACAACCAGTTCAACTACGACCGCTCCGCGACCGACGACCCGGGGCTGTGGGTCGCCCAGTGGAGGAAGCTCTGGAGGGAGCTGGTGGCCAGGCACCCGCAGTCCGCGCGGAGGGTGCTGCTCGACGTGCTGAACGAGCCCGACGTGTGGGGCCTGGGCTGGGCCCCCGGGGAGGGGAAGGACGAGCGCGGCGCGGCGACGGGGGAGCCCGTGCCGGCGGCCGGGGACCTCTACCTCGAGGCCATGGACGCCCTCGACGCCGAGTGGCCCGGGAGCACCGTCTTCGTCCTGCAGGGCTGCGGGCAGCCCGCCCTGGCCAAGAACTGGGGCGACGGCCTGGCCACGGACCCCGCGGTCATCGCCAGGCTCAACCTGACGGACCCGCGCCCCTTCTTCGACGCGCTGGTCTCGAGGCCCTACGCCAACAACGTCGTGCTGGGGCCGCACGTCTACCCGCCCTCGGTCTGGGACACGCAGCGCTCGCAGCCGGCGGGCAACAAGGGCAGCGACCTGTTCGAGAGGCTGACGACGTCGTTCGGCTACCTCAACAAGAAGGGGTACTGCTCCGAAAAGAAGGGGTCGGAGGCTCCCTGTTTCCTCTTCCCCGTCATCCTGGGCGAGACGGGCACGGGCTTCGTCGACGACAGGGACTGGCCAGCGATGGTCGACCTGGCGCAGTGGTCCCGCGCCACTGGCCGAGGTGCCGACGGCAAGCACGGCCCGATCTCGGGCGTGTTCTGGTGGGCCTGGGGCATGGGCCACGAGGAGGAGGGCCGGAAAGTCGAGAACGACATGGGCCTGGTCGACGAGGCGTGGCACGCCGTCCGGTTCGAGAAGGTCAGGTTTCTGCAGCGGTTTGGGTTCCAGCCGTGGTACGCGAGCGGGAAGAGCGGCGGCGGGGCGAGGAAGGGAAGCAGTGCTTCTGCGGAGGAGCACGACGGCGGAGGCGGCGACGCTGGAGGTGACGGCGGCGAGTAGACCCGGAGGTGTGGGGGGGGGGGGGCCTTTTTTT
>Ga0210003_1004101_pt1 | contig 11610 bp, 12 predicted proteins | sample LantaG_FD_182804 | JGI IMG/M metagenome (GOLD analysis project Ga0210003, IMG submission 182804) | Deep subsurface microbial communities from Baltic Sea to uncover new lineages of life (NeLLi) - Landsort_02402 metaG (SPAdes) (version 2) | ecosystem: Environmental > Aquatic > Marine > Oceanic >...
AGATGAATTTAGTCTTAAAACAATATGAGAAGTAAAAAACACTAACCTTAACCTAGAAGTAGAAGATAGTGAGGAACTAAACGATCTTTTATCTGTTAATTGATTAATATAATGAAAGTTATTACAAAGAAAATTAAAACCTCTGTATGTACTAGATGAAAAAAATGTACTTGATCTATAGATTGAATTAATTATAGATACAGTGATTTAAGTGAGGATACAGGTATAGAATGCAATAAGGTATTTTATTCAGATGGAAGTATACAGTATATAGATTTATTTGATAACATTATATAATATGGATGCAACATTAGAAATACCAAAAGGAATGAGAGCAGTAATAACTGTAATATGGAAAGACAAACAAAAGAGTATTGATCTTTGAAAAGAACTAGAAGAGGATTGATTTAAGTATGTAGATAGATGAACCTATGAGAAAGGTAATATGGTATTTAAGACTTGATATAAAGAAGACTTAGATAAAGAGATGTTTAGAGAGATTAAGTTTGAAGAGGTAAAGCCTGAGGTTGTAAAGGTTATTAAACCTAAGAGAAAGAAAAGGATAAAACCAGCTCAAAAGAATAAAAAAGCTAAAAAATAAGTTGGCTTAAATTAGGGATTAGTTTAACTATACTCACCGTACAGATGAATAAAGATTTATCAAAACTATTACAAGATAGGAAAACAAGGATACAACTATGTAAGAAAAGTCTATATTTGTTTGCTATTTATTACTTTTGAAAGTATTTTACACATATTTCACCAGAATTTCACAAAGACAGATGTAAGATAAAACAAAAGCTATGAGAAAATGGAGAACCAAAGTTTCTTATAGACTGTGAATTTAGATGAAGTGCTAAGACATCATTAGAGAAGATAGATTTTATTAGACGTATATGTTACAAAGATAGGGAGATGATGTTATATGGCTCACTAGATAAAAAGATTGCGGAGAATGCGTTATTAGATATATCTATTGAACTACAGACAAACCAGAAACTAATTAGAGATTTTTGACAATTATTCTTTGATGATTCAACTATTAAGAAAAGTAAAAAGACTTGAGTAACTGATTTCTTAACTAGTAACTGAATAAGAGTACAGGCTATTACTACAGGTCAACCAATTAGATGAATGATATTTTGAGCTACTAGACCTGATTATGTAGTATACGACGACTTCGAGAACAATAAGACTAAGAAATCAAACGCACTCACTAGACAAGTAATAGAGCATTTTGATGAGATGTTTCCAGCTATAGCTCCACATGGTATAGTTGTTTTTTTATGTAATAAGATTAGTGATACTTGATCTGTTGCATGGTTATATGATAAGTTTGAAAATAATCATGAAGCAGTTATATTTGAAAAGGCAGTAGTAGAAAATGATGAAGTTACATGGCAAGATAAATATGTTAAGACAGATAAAGAGGCAGAAAAACTAAATAATATAAGAGATAAACATAAAAGAGTAATGAGTTTAGAGTCTCTTAAAAGGACAATGAATAAAGACGGTCGTAAAATCTATGAACAAGAGATGTTAAATATACCTTTAGTAGATTGAGAAAGGTTCTTTGATATTGAAATGATAGATGAAGCTATATTAAAAGCTAAAGACTATAAATGTGAAAGAGATGGTAATTGGAAAATATGGGAAGAATTTGATCCTTTATGTGATTATAGAGTTGCTGCAGATGTATCTGAGTGATATTGATTAGATAGTTCAGTGTGAGAAGTTTTGAATATAACAACATGAGAACAGGCTGCAGAATTTGAAAGTAATCAAATACCACCATGACTATTTGCAGATGAACTTATACAAGCAAGTAAGAACTATTGAGATTGTAGTATAACACCTGAAAGGAATAGTATAGGTAATGCAGTTATAACAAGCATACAAGAAAAGAAATATTGACACTTACTAACTAGGCAAAAGGTTATTAATAAGAAAGTATGATGAAAAGAGAATAGGTATGGTTGGTATACAAATGCAACTAGTAAAAGTAAAATGCTTTTTGATCTACAAAGAGATTTTAATGATTGAAGTTTAATAATTAAATCCTTAGCATGATTGAGAGAGATGAGGGCTTTTGCAAATTGAGATTTAAAAGTAGTTAGTTTTGATGATGAAGTAAGTAATCACTTTGATAGAGTTATGGCAATTTGAATCGCTAATCAATGTAAAAGCCTAAGTACATTTGCAATACAAGAAAAAAAGATTAATATATGAGAGAAGTCAGCACCTAAAACTTCTGAACCAAAGTTTGTTTGAGGTAAATGGAGAATGAATTTTAAATAATAACTATTATATTATGTCTATAAGTTATAATTGAGTAAATACATCAAAAGAAGCAACAGTACAGAGAACAGATTTTAAAACCTGAGTTACTTTGCCAGAGTTAGAATTAGATATGTCAGATGATAAACTAAAATGATTAATTAAAAATTGGTTAACTATAGCAGGACAATCAGATAATATACTTATTACTAATGGTAAAATAAACAAAAACTATTATAGATGAGTAGATTGTAGAACTACTGATATAATGGACGATAAGAGTAAAGTAATTGATAATAGAATATTTACAGATATTGAAACTATTGTACCTATAGTTACTAGTTCACCAGCAAAACCTGTTGTATTTATACCTGGAGCTCAATGAAAAGATAAAAAAGAAAAGAAAGCAAGAAGAGATCAAGCAATACAAACACAAAAACTATTATTAGCATTATATGAAAAACTTAAATTACAAAGAAAGTTTGAGAAAGTAATTAGACAACATCAAATATATAGAATAGGTATATTTAAGTATTGAATTAAAGATGATGAAATATTTACAGAGGCTGTACTACCATCAAGAATACTTATAGATAGCGAGGCTACTTGTATGGAGGATTCAGAATTTATAGGTGAAAAAATAGTATCCACAGCAAAAGCATTAATTGAAAGGTTTCCAGATAAAAAGTCAGAAATAAGTAATGAAGTACAAGAGAATTTATGAACTAAGATCACATATATGGAATGGTGGTCAGATGAATTTATGGTTACATCAATAGGATCTAGAATTATACTAGATAAAAAGAAAAATCCGTTATATGATTATGAATGAGAAACTGAACAAACTTTTGATGAATTTGGGGAAGAAATGGAAGTTACAACAAAGTTTAATGTATTTAATTCACCTAGAAAACCATATATAAGATTTACAGTATATAATATAGGAGAAAATATAATAGATGATACAACACCATTAGAGCTTTCAAAGAGCTTACAAGATAGTATAAATGATAGAAAAAGACAGATAGGAGATAATGCAAGTACTGTATGAAATCCAATTAGACAATATAAATGATTTACAAGTGAACAATCAGCAGAGGCTAATGAAAATCTAAGAGCATGAGATTGAGTTAATTTATCAGATGATCAAGAGATAAGTTATGTACAGGCTGCACCTTTGCCAGCTCATGTACAAAATGACTTAACTGATTCAAGAAATAGTATAGATAATGTATACGGTATACATGATACTAGTAAATGAGTAAGAGATTGATGAGCTGGTGAATCATGAAGAGCTAGAGAGCAATTAAGAGAATGAGATGAAGATAGACAAGCAACAATATGAAGAGCTATAGAGGATGTATCAGAAGAATTATATAATGCATGGTTACATCTTATAAAAGTATTTTATGATAAACCTCAACTTATACCAGTTATATGAAAAGAAGATGCTGGAGAATTTCTTGAAGCTAAAAGAGAAGATGTTGCAGACTGAATAAAGATTATAGTTAAACCATGATCTACAATACCAGATGATCCAAATGCAATTAAAGCTCAAGCTTTAGAATTAGCACAATTATGAAAAATAACAAATAGAAGATTATTTGAAATGTTAGGTATAGATGATGCAGATGAGGCAGTAAAAGAACTTGAATTAGAGGCAGTAAAAGCACAAAAAGAACAACAAAAAGTATTACAAGATGAGGCAGAAGCACAAGCAACTGTTGATACTTGAAATCAATTAAAAGAACAAATAGCTAACCTAGTATAATAATATTATGTTAAGTACTTTAAAAGTATTGCCTTTAAATAGGTAGTACTTTTTTATTGACTTTATACACATAATAAATATTATGTTAAGTAAGACCAGTCGTAAATAAGTCTATAAACTGATTTATCGTATAACTATTTAAAACATGGAGAATAATGACGCAGCTAATAGTTTTTTTTCTAAGTTTGATAACGAAGAAGAAACGCTAGTAGACTTTTCAGATTCGTCATCTGAAAAACAAGAAGTAGAAACTAAAGAAGTAAAGGAAGTAATTAATCCTGAACAAACTAAAGAAGAAACTTCAAAAGAAGCTAAGGTAGAAACTAAGGAAGAAGAGAAAGTTGATGAAAATACTCCTTTCCATAAACATCCTAGATGGCAACAAAAGCTAGCAAATGAAAAGAAATTAAAGGAAGAGAATAAAAACTTCCAATTAGAGCTGGAAAAAATGAGAGAAGAAATTCAAGCAATGAAAAGCAAACCATTAACAGATGAACAGCTTAATGATATGACTCCGCAAGAAATTATGGAACATACAAAAAGGCAATTGGAATTAGAATATAATCAAAAACAAGAACTTCAAACTAAGTCAGATGCTGAGGCAGATAAATATATTGAAGACTCACTTGAAGAACTAAAGGATAAATGACATAAGTTTGATGAAAACAAATTGTTAAAATATGCTGATGAATATACAAGTGGAGATATCGCAAAAGCATTTGAATTATACAACATGATTGACCAATCAAAAGAGAAATGAGCTGAAGAGGAGGCTAAAATGAGTGAAAAGAAAAAACAAGCTCAATCTAACTCATCTAATAGGTGACAAACAGGTAAAGTTTCTTGATATGTACGTTGAACATGATGGAATAATTTAGATCTTAAATAGATTTACTTTATAATTAAAATATTATGGCTTTCTGAACAGACTTACAAAATAACATGAGAGACCAAATTGCTCCAAAAATAGTTGATACTGTTTTAGGTTCAAACTTGGTTCTTCAAATAATGTTATGAATGAGAAAATCAAAATTTACATCTAATGTAAAAAGATATGTAGTTAAGACTACAACTGCTGGTAATGGTGGTTCTTTCTCATGACTTGATAGATTCAATACTAATCAAGTACAAACTACACAAAAATTAGAATTCTCTCCTAGAATGTATGAACAACCTATTGTTCTTCCAGGTGATGAACTATCTTTATCTAAAACTAAAGAATCAGTTAGGGATTTACAAGTGCAAAAAGGTGAAGAAGCTAGTCAAGAAATGGCTGATGGCATCTGAACTCTTTTATATTGAGATGGTACAGGTAACAGTAACAAAGACTTTTTAGGTTTAGTTGCTGGTTGTGATGATGGTACTAATGTAGCAACTTATGGTTGACTATCTAGAGCTACTTATACAACTATTAAAGGTAACTATGACACAACTACAACTACAATTACTTTTGTTGCTATAGACGCAATGTTAAGATCTTGTAATAGTGGTAATGAAAAAGTTGATTTAATCCTTACAACTGAATTGATATACGATTTAATAGCTAAGTTATTTACTGCAACTAACAACCAAAGAAATGCTAATGATTCAACTGGTGGTTTAATTAAAACTGCCGTTAGTGGATTAGCTGGTGAAGCTGGATTTACTTCTTTATTCTATAAAGGTATACCAATTATAGCTGATGAAAAATGTACTGTTGAACATATCTTCTTCCTAAATACTAAAACTTGGGAATTTGCAACTGTTGATAGTATGTTTGGAACTACTCCAGTTATGTTGAAATCAAATGAAATTGAAGGACAATATGATGTTAATACAGAAAAATCTTATGGATTTAATGTATCTGCAACATTAATGCCAACAGATCAATATGGTTTCATATCTCACTTATTCTTAATGGGTAACTTAATGTGTAAGAATCCTAGAAGGAATTGATATATGGATGACATAACTGCATAATTGGCTTAAAATAGAGAATACTTTACTTAAATAACTAATAAATTATGTTATATAAATGAACTGCCTTAAATAAAGATTGAGGTATAAAAGTTGTAGACGCTGTAATTGCAGCTGCTTGAACAACTATCACAACTGCTGCTGATCCTGATTTAGTGTGAGGAGTGATTATAGGTATAGTTGAAGAATGAGATTCTAATGCAATAGTTAAATCTGTTGTATTAGGAGCTACTTGAACTATTACTGTAACAACTGCATCAGCACAAACTGCTGAATGTACTTACAATGTTTCTGTAATGAGAGCAACTTGAAACGATGCATAATCGATGATTATTATTAGAGAGCTTCGGCTCTCTATTATGACTGAAAAGTCTCCATATATTATTTATTAATTAAAAACTATGACTGAGAAAGAGTTAAAAATTCAAAGAACTAAATCAACTAAAATAACAAATATTTTAGATAGAGATTTTGATTTTAAATGGGATGGGCAAGATTTTAGTATAGAAAAAGGAGAATCAGTAACACATCCTTTCTATTTAGCTGAACATGCTGCTTTCCATATGGCTAGAGCATATTGTTTAAAGAAAAAACTAAACTTCACTCAAGAAGTATGAAAAGTTGTTGATCAAATAATGGGTAAAGAATTTATTGAATATAATAAACTATTAAAAAAAGAAGCAATAGCGCTGGCTGAAGATAGAAAAATTAGTTTAACAAATGAAAAAGGAGGTGAAAAGACACTAAAAGAATTAATTTCAGATTTAAAGGCTTCACATTAATTTGATTTTATTATCAATATGAGTAAACTAAGGGTAATTAACAGTTACTCTTTTTTTATGAAACAATTTAAAAGTTTAAATATAACATTTCAAAGGTTACAATCAGAAGTTGAAATGCTAACAACTGAATCAATAAAAATGAATAGCGAGTATAATACTATAAAAACAAAGTTAAAAGTTATCCAAGAAGAGTATAAGAAAATAAAACAACAAATAAAAGAGGATATATTTGCATGACAACAAATAATAGTTGTAAATAATAAACAATATAAACAAGCATTAGATGATAAAAAGGATTATTTAGATAAATTAGAAAAAGAATTAGATGAGCTAAAAAGTAACTTAAATAGTTTAAATCTAAGCATAGATAAAAAGAAAATAGATATAAGTTGTAAAGAAAATAAATTAAATACCTTACAGGCTAAATTAAATAGTAAATCTCTAAAATTAATAAAGAAAGATAATGAAATTGCTAAAAAGAGTGATAAATTAGAAAAAGATCAAGACGAATGGAATAAAGATTTAAAAGATAAGAAAAAACTTTTAATTGATTTAAATAAACAGATAGAAATTACAAGAAAAGAAGACGAACAAAGTAAACATAATTACAATCTAAGAGTACAAGAAATAAACCAACAAAAGAAAGTATTGGAAATTTGGGAAAAAAGATTGATAGATAAAGAAGAAAAAGTAAGATCTGATATGAGAACATTATTATCTGCTAAACAATATAAAAATGTCTAAACAATTACTTGAAATAAATTTTACATGAAAAGGAATATTGAACGATGCGACTAAGCAAGTAACAGACGGCTTTGTTGATATGTCCTGAGTAGATATATGGACAGAGCCTTGAGTTATGCAAATTAATAAAAGACTTGAAGTAGATACAACAACATGAATGACAGAGAGACCATTATCTCAAACAGTGTTTGACTGAAAAATAATATCATGAAATGCTAACGAAGAACTATGGTACAACAGCACGTGAACTACATGGACTTTAATGCATACAAACGCAAATAACTGAGATAATAACGATGTAGTAACCTATCAAAACAGGCTTATATATGCATCTCGTACAAGATTATGAAGAAGTACTTGATTAACAATAGCGTGATGATTTACAGATAATGCAACATGGTGAGCAGGGTGACCATTGTTTACTAATTGATGATCAGAACCTCATTATTTTAGAATCTTTAACAATAGATTATATATATCAGACGGAAATATACTAGCTGAACTAGATTGAGCATCTGCTCCATTGTCTCCATCATCATGGGTTATGACTCCTAGTAAATTTATATTACCAGAAGAGGAGGTAATAAAAAGCTTAGAAGTTATTTGATCACAACTTGCAATATGAACAGAAGCATGAAACTTTTATTTATGGGATTGAGCTAGTGCAAACGCATCACAAATTATTAAAGCATCATTATGATGAATTAATGCAATGTTAGAATTGGAAAATACCTTATATGTATTTGCTTGATTAAATTGAACTGTGTATAGATACAATGGTGCTGACTTTATACCTACTATACAAATACCAGACATGAATATATTATTCAGTAGTTTTGTAAGACAACCAGCGGTAAGGAAATACAAAAATTGAATGATATTTGCAATACCAAACAACTGAATATATGTATGGAATAGAGTAAAAGAGTGAGAATCTTTTTCTTTGGCTAAATACTGACCATTAAGTGGAGGACAACAAATAGATAGTACAGATTGAGAATTACAGAGTTTGTTTATAATTGATGAGACTATTTCAGATGATAGGTTTCTTGTTGGTTATGAATATAATAATGTAATGCATATTGATAGAGTAAGTGATACTAAATTTTATAGAATGGAAGAAGCATGATCATGAGATGTAAGTGTGGCTCCTTATATTGAAACAGTTATGTATGAATTAAGGGATAAAAATGGTAAACCAAACAAAGTACAATGAATACAGTGAATGTTTAATGCTGTTATAGTATCATCAGCAGATAGAAATAATATACAAATAGAATATAGGCTTGATAGAACAAGTGCATATACTGTACTATGAATAATATGAGAGAATTGAATTAATTTAGATAAAATATTAAGATGAATCTGAAAAAGAGTTAGTAAAATACAGTTTAGAATAAAAATGTGATGAACTGTTTTAACAACATTAAACAACACAAAGCTTACTAATTTAAAAATATTCTAATGATACAAAGACACGCACATAGCTGACTTGGATGAGACGGCGAACAGATAAATTATAATACTCTTACGAATAAGCCAGTAACTATTGATTGAGACGTTCTAGATATAAGAATAAGTAGTCCAACTAATTGACAAGTATTAACGTATAATGGTACTTGAGGTTATTGGGAGAATATATAAACTTGTTTTAAATAGGAAAATAATTATACTAATTTTAATAGATAATAACAAGGATTATGGCTAAAAGAACTTTTTGAGATATGTTTAGTAAAGTTGTAAGGCAGGTTTGACTTACAAATACTTTTGATGACGGTTTGGAAGAGACTGAATCAATAAAAGAAGATATAAATGATATACAAAAACAAGTCCTAAGTATGTCTAAAACTTTTTTAAAAAAAGCATGAATACTTATATCATGATGAACTGTTGCAGATCAAGCAAATTATGCAATACCTGCTACAGTAGATAAAATCACAAACTTACAAATAACGGTATCTACAGTATTGTATTATCCTACACTTATATCAATTACAGAATTTCATAGACTAGCAAATACATGAGCTTCATCAGATATTCCTATATTTTATACCATAGATAAATCAGAAATATACCTATACCCAACTCCAGCTACTAATTCAAACCCTATTGAGGTTAATGCATGACAGATAGCAACAGATTTAGTGACAGATCCAGCGGTAACAACAGATCAAACAACAGATTTACAAATAAAAGAATGATACGAAAACACTATATATTATTATGCATTAAGTGAAGCTTTTAATAGATTAGAAGATTTTGCAAGCTGAGACAGGTACAATATAAAGTATGAAAAAATGTTTAAGAATTATAAAAGCGAAGTCAGAAATCCTACAGATAGTATTGTAGTAAAAGCTTGAAGTACAGGGTTTATTAATCCGAATTATTATAGCACCTTAACTAATTAATTATGGCAACTAAGCAAGATAAATTAAGAACTAAAATTAATAAAGACAAGGACTTTTTTAATAAATTAGAGGAGACAACAAAAAAAGAGTTTTGAAATCTTACTAAATCATGAGTAAGTAAAGAAAGTGCGTTAAAATCTATTAGGTCAAGAATAACTAAAGCAGGTGGCACATGAACTTTATGAACTTTAAAAAGTGAGTTTGATAAGACACAAGATACTGGATCTTTACCGTCAAGTATTACATGAAAATGAGTTGTAGCACCAACAGATACAACTACAGACCCTAAAGCTCCTACAGACCCTACAATACCAACATGAATAGATGTAGTAACTGAACCAGTCGAAACAGATCAACAAAAGACTCTTAAACAAAAAGTAGCTGATCAAATAGCATGAAAAAAAACAAGAGAAGAAAAACTAAGAGAAGAAAGGGAATTAGCATGAAGATGAGAGTTAGTTGATTTACAAAAATGATTTAGAGAAGAAGCTGCAGTAGTACAAACAGATTTAGAAAATATAAGAGCATGATTACAAGCAGAATGATGAGCTATTACAAGTATTGCAGCTAGTAGAATTAGAGAAGCAAGGTCAGCACCTTTAAGAGAACAATTAACAAGTCTAGTTAAATGACAAGAATTAACATCAGCTAGTCTAAAAGAAGTAGATCAATCAATAGATGCTATATTAGAAGCAAGAAGATTAGATAGACAAGATGAAGTATCTACATTAACAAACTCAATAGAATCATCTAATTTATCAGATTCAGAAAAGAATAATTTACTTAGTGAATTATGAGTACAAACAAAAAGAATGGAGCAAGAAGAAGAGCTAGAGGCATTTAGACAAAAAGAAGAAATCAAGGCAGATATAAAAAGACAAGATGAAGAGAGCCTCGTTAAGACATGATTAACAGCAGAACAGAATTTACAAGCAGCTACAATTGTAAGTGATTTTGAAGTAAAAGAAGATAGTATAGCATGACAATCAATTAGAAAATTATTAAAAGAATGAAAAACACCTGAACAAATAAGAAAAATACTTTGACTTGCAGAAGATGCAACAGGTAAAATAGATGATACTCAGTTTACTAGACAAGAAAAACTAAGAAAAGAATTTGAGGGGAATGCTACAGTTAAAAATTATTTAGAAGCTACTCAACAATTTGCATGAGTTATTTCTAGTTTATGAGCTGCAACTTGACCATGAGACATGGCGGCAGTATTTCAATTTATGAAAACTCTTGATCCTAGTTCAGTAGTAAGAGAATCAGAGTTTCAATCAGCAGCAGAAAGTTCTGGTATACTTGACAGAATTACATCACTACAAATACTTAAAAAAGCAGAAACGTGAGAATTATTAACTGCTAAACAAAGACAACAATTTGCAAGTATAGCTAAGGTATTATTTGAAAACAGAAAACAAGCTTTTGATGAGAGAGCTTCTAAATTTATAAAGTTATCAAAAGAAGCTTGAGCTAATCCAAGAAGTGTAGTATTAGATTTTGAAAATATACCTTGATTTGCAAGTGATTTAACAGATGATGACTTTGCTCCTATATGATGAGATAGTTCAGATGACGAAATAATTAATTTTATTAATAAATGATCTAGTAATACATTTAATGCAGAGAGTAAGGATAATGATATATGAAGCTTCTTAGATGAGAGTTT
>Ga0210003_1004103_pt1 | contig 11607 bp, 6 predicted proteins | sample LantaG_FD_182804 | JGI IMG/M metagenome (GOLD analysis project Ga0210003, IMG submission 182804) | Deep subsurface microbial communities from Baltic Sea to uncover new lineages of life (NeLLi) - Landsort_02402 metaG (SPAdes) (version 2) | ecosystem: Environmental > Aquatic > Marine > Oceanic >...
CGAGACGAAACTGATCAAATCGAGATAGCTTTTATTGGCCGCTATCAGTTTCTCATTCGATATCTTCAGGCTTTGCTCTCTCTCGTCCAGCTTCCTTGACATCATATTAAAAGACTCGGCCACTTCATCGAGTTCGCCAACGCTCGTCCCTGTCGAAACCGAGTAGCCAAGGTCACCGCCGGATAGCTTGTGAGCAGCTTTGACTAATTGTGTCAATGGCCGTGAAATCCGCGAAGCCAGAATAAACGACAGCAATATCGCCAAAGCCGCCGCACCGGCAATTATCGCGAGAAAAACCAGGGTTACGTTCTTCGCCATGTCGTCGAACGGCTTTGCCAATGTCCCCACGTAAAGGATGCCTATGATCTGTCCGTTGATATTTCTAATCGGCTCATAAGCCGTTTTGTACCAGGCATTGACCACAAACGCCCTTTCGTTCCAGACATTGCCTTTTTCGATAACCTCTTTATACACATCCGCGGACACTCTGGTACCGATCGCCCGCCGGCCGTCTTCATTCATCACATTCGTTGCAACTCTGATATCATCCTGAAATATCGTAACGGTTCCCACACGTTGATGGTCATACTGCTCATCTCCGAAAACAAGATATCGAATTCGATCCACCAATTCATTGTCACGATTGATAATTCTTCCCCCATACACGACATGGCTGATCCGGCCGTCATCATCACAAACCGGCACCGCATATTCCTTCGCCATAACGCTATCCAAAGTCATTCTGTTCCTTGGCATCGCCCTCGGCGTCGGCTTTATGTCGATTCTGGTTTTCTGGGCCATGCCCCCGTTCAGACGAGTCAACTCTTGGCCGTGTATGAGTCTGGTCCCCCCGAGACTCTGACCTTTTTCAAACGCGGCATGTACAATTTCACTTCGTACATCTTCGATATCAGCCCGATCTACCGACCGAAGATAATGGAGATTCATCTTCTGCTTTAATTTGTCTAACTCATCCTCAAAAGAAACCAGCGTAAAGGCATCTCCGATTCTGTTGATTTCCGCGTTATAAACCGACCGGGCCGCCCTCAGATTATTTCTAACTTTTTGCTGAGCACGATCCATTATATCCGCCTTGATAATATAGAAGCCCAGCAGTACGATCAATAGCGATATCACCGCTATAATCATAAAGAATGATAATAAAATCCGTTTTTTTAACGACTGGGTGCTCACTTTTTCTGCTTCCGTTTCTTTCTTGTCTTTACATAATAAATAATACTATCGAGTTCGGTCTCAAGATTAATATTATTTACTATGCATTCATCAGACTCCTGCAGGCATATCGGAGCAAAATTGAGAACTCCCTTGATACCGGCAGACTTCATCAACTCAAAAACCTGCTGAGCTGCATAATCTGGAACTGTGATAATGCCGATTTGTATGCTGTTATTTTCTATATAATTGCCCATTTCATTTAATGGTAATACGTGTATATTACCTTCTCTGTTAACTTTTGCCGGATCAATATCAAACGCCGCTGTGATTTGTATGCCATCCTTTTCAAAACCCGGATATCGCAACAACGCCCTTCCAATATTTCCTAACCCAATCAGTATAACCTTGTGCAGCTTTCCTTTACACAGAACTATTTCTATTTGGTCAATAACCTCTTCTACGTTGTATCCGCCACGGCGGTTCCCGGATATGCTGAAAAGAGAAAAATCCTTACGTACCTGTGCAGAGGTGACACCGACGGCATCTGCCAAATTCTCCGAAAATACGCGGATATATTTAAGCGCTTTCAGCTTTCTTGCTACGTTCCTATATCGAAACAATCTGACTATACGGGCTCTATTCTGCATATGTCTTTTTCCATTAATATCATGTTTTCACATTTAATTAATATCGTGAACATATATCATCAATAATAGAAGTATACGACCAATAAAGAAGTAGGTCGAGTATTTTTTGTGATTTTTTTCACAATAATTATAAATATCTTTATTTTCTTGTTCATTTAGTATGTTTTTATAGCCATAAACGCTCAATTTATTGTCTTTACCGAAGCGTCTCTATATCTATATACCATTTATCTAAAATCACTTAGAGTGCTTGTTTTTTTTCTGTGTTGCCAGAACTGTTGTTTTCGAGCTTCATTTTGAACATCGATGCAAAAAGAGAAGAATAATACGATTTCAGTAAGCATAAATCTGTTCCTGCCCGCATAAGGATCCAAATTTGAGCCCCATTTCATACTAATATCTATCCCAAAAGAGGTAGAACGGAAGTCCTGCCCCTTCAAAGCTTGTGGCCTGACGACGATGGAAGACTCATCTACTTTCAATCTCCCCCCGTACTTTCTTTATTCTGTCCACTATGCGATTTATTTGGCATAATAGAAAAAAGGTTATTCAATACCCTATTAATAAAGGATTATTACGATGAGAGTATTTACCAAATTCCCGCGATTCAGCTTGTTCTTAATGTTGTCGATTTTCTGTTCTTTCACTGCCGGTGCAGATGTTCAGCCCCATGGCGGCATGATGCGTTACCCGGATGTCAGCTCGACGCATATAGTATTCGTCTATGCTGACGACATCTGGGTGGTTCCGCGGGCGGGTGGAACAGCCTCCCCGCTGGCAAGTCCTCCCGGCGGAGAAGCCTTCCCGCGATTCAGTCCGGACGGACGCACTATCGCATTCAGCGGCAACTATGACGGCAACTTCGATATCTACACAGTAGCTATAAATGGAGGAATCCCGCAACGTGTGACTTATCATTCCAGCGGTGAGCGTCTGTGCGACTTCTCTTTCGACAACCGACTTCTGTTCGCAATGAATGGACTGGGAGGACTTGGAAAGCAGGCCCAATTGTTCACCGTGCAGCAGGCCGGAGGTCTGCCGAAACGATTGCCGGTGCCTTATGGCGGTTACGGAACTATTTCTGGTGACGGCCAATGGCTCGCTTACACGCCCCGAAATCGCGATTTCAGAACATGGAAACGTTACCGCGGCGGCTGGGCTTCGGACATCTGGCTTTTCCACTTAGGTAATCATACTTCGAAAAAAATCACTGATTGGGAAGGCACCGATACCATTCCCATGTGGCACGGCAAAAATATCTATTACCTTTCTGATGCCGGACCGAATCATCGTCTTAATATTTGGTGCTATAATCTGGAGACTAACGAAAGAAAACAGGTTACGAATTTCAAGGATTACGATGTAAAATGGCCTTCCAACGGCCCCGGGCCGAACGGCGAGGGTGAGATTATCTTTGAATACAATACCAAACTCTACCTGCTGAACCTCGCCGGTGAGCAGGCGATCCCCGTTAATATCTCGATTCCCGGCGCCCGTCCGAAGCTCCGTCCGATTCGCAAAGACGTGAGCGGGCGGCTTTCGAACTGGCATATCTCTCCCAATGCCAAACGTGTACTGGTCCAAAAACGCGGTGATATCTGGTCACTGCCGGCAAAGAACGGGACACCTCGAAACCTCAACCGCACGAGCGGTATCGCAGAGCGCGAGCCTTCATGGAGTCCCGATGGTAAATGGATTACTTACTTTTCGGATGAATCCGGTGAAAACGAACTTGTTATCCGGCCTGCCGATGGACAAGGTAAACCGGAGACTGCCACATCCATGGGAGCCGGCTACCGTTATCAACCTGTATGGTCGCCTGACTCCAAGTGGATGGTATTTACCGATCATGAAAGCAAGTTTTATCTCTTCGATGTCGAGCAGCGGCAAGTCCGTTATTTCGACCGCATCAATATAACAGGATGGAATTGGGGTGTTCCCATGCACTTCAGTTGGTCGTCCGACTCCCAGTGGCTAACCTATAATAAACCCAACATGGACAACATGAACGTGGTCATGATTTATAATGTCCAGAAGGATGAATCCCACCAGGTCACCAGCGGTATGTTCATGGATTATCTGCCTACATTCGATCGCAAGGGAGACTTCCTGTACTTCTTCAGTCAACGGGAAATCTCACAACCCAAATATGCAGATACAGGCCTGACATTTACTTACCAGGACACAGCCGTATTGCATGCCGTTCCGTTGCGAAAGGATGTCTCGAATCCATTCAAGGCAAAGAGTGATGAGGAAGAGGCTGATAAAGACGAAAAGGACAAAGAGAAGAATAAGAAGAAAGACGGTGACTCCGGCGAAAAACATGAGAGCGAAGATCCCAACGACGCAGACAGCATAGAATCTGAGAATAAGAGCAGTGATGATGAAAAATCGTGCGAGTCTGCTGATCCGAACGATGAGAAGGAAGATGTAAAGAAGGATAAAGACAAGGAAAAACCAAAACCTGTTGACATTGACCTGGAAAATATGGAGATGCGTGCTTTCCGCATTCCTGTTAAGCGCGGACGGTTCGAATATCTCGACGTCAACAATGAGAATCACATAATTTATCTGCGACGCGGGGACGAAAGTGCCCTGCAGTCCTTCGATCCCAACAGCGAAAAACACGAGGAGAAAACGATTCTCAAAAAGGTAGACTTCGTGCAAATGACGCCGGACGGCAAGAAGCTGCTGGTGCGTAGTGAGGGCAAGACGGGCATCATCGACGCCAAACCCGACCAAAAACTTGAAAATCTTGTTGTGGCTGAGCCGATGAACGTTGTAATTGAACCTCGCCAGGAGTGGCGGCAAATCTTCGTTGACGCGTGGCGTTTTATGCGTGACTATTTTTACGACCCCCACATGCATCGTGTGGACTGGCCCGCCGTGCGAAAACAGTACGAGAGCATGTTGGATGACTGTGTGTCTCGCAGCGATGTCGGGTATGTCATTGCCGAGATGATCAGCGAAGTTAACGCCGGTCATACCTATTACGGCGGCGGCGATGTAGATTCCGGCCCGTCCCAATCGATCGGATATCTCGGAGTGGACTTCGAGCTCGACCAGGGATACTATCGCATCAGCAAATTGTACGAGGGCGGCATCTGGGACACCGACGCCCGTTCCGTGCTGCACGATCTGGACCGGAAGCAGCGAGAGCAGTGTAAATATCTATTCAAAGTCAACGGTATCCCGGTCGATACATCCAAGGCACCCTGGGCGGCTTTCGAAGGCCTGGCCGGCCAAACCGTGACACTGACCTGCGGCGCAGCACCCAATCCTGAGCAAGTTTCTAATGTGGTGGTGAAGCTGCTGAACTCCGAACGCGATTTGCGTTACCGAGACTGGATTGAGAGTAACCGCCAGCACGTCGAAAAAGAATCCGGCGGCCGAATCGGGTACATACACGTACCTGACACCGGAGACCGGGGACAACGCGAACTTTTCCGTCAGTTCTACGGCCAGATGAATAAGGGCGCGCTAATCATAGATGAGCGATGGAACGGGGGCGGGAATATCGCGGACCGCTTCATCGAACTTCTGAATCGTCCCATATATCTGCATTTGTTCGAGCGTTATGAAAACGACTGGCGCGTTCCGACCCTCAGCCACCAGGGTCCGAAGTGCATGTTAATCAACGGCGAGTCCGGCTCAGGCGGGGACATCTTCCCCTACCTCTTCCGTAAAGCCGGCCTTGGAAAACTCATAGGCATGCGAACCTGGGGCGGCGTAATCGGCATCGCAAAGAATCCATCACTAATTGACGGCGCGCGATTAACCGTACCGTTTATCACCTTCTATGAAACCGACGGCACACTCACAATGGAAGGCCACGGCGTGGACCCGGATATAGAAGTTATCGACGACCCGGAGTTAATGGTCGACGGGGGCGATCCGCAACTCGATGCCGCCATAAAACACATGCTTGATGAGATCGAGAAAAATCCTTATGTACCGGCCAAGCGGCCGCCGTACCCTGACCGCAGCGGGATGGGTATCATTGAGGAGCAAAAATAGTATAATCCAGTTAAAACATAATTTTCGGACACGACAGACGCTCTATTTGTAATAGCGCCCGACGTATTCGACGATGGTTTTTTTAAGTTCGAGCGGCTCTATCAATCCCAGCCTGCGATAAATGACTTTGCCGCCCGGCTCTATCAAAAGTGTACAGGGGACACCGCCAAGCAGATCCTTGTCAACTGCTTCCATAAGCTGGTAAATGTCACCCTGCGCGAATAAATAATTCCTGCAGGATGCCTGTTGTTTTTTCAAAGCGGATAAGACCTGCTGCTCTTTCGCGGGCGAATCGGCACTTATGGTAATCAGCTCAAAATCCCGCCGGCGATACATCCGGTTCGCAATAACGAACTGCTCAATTTGCTCAACGCTCGGCTCGCTCCAGGTCGCCCAGATATTGATCAGCCTTAGCTTTTCCGTATCGTTTTTTACAAGCTCGCTAACATCATTTGCATTTATCGTCGTCAGGCTGACATCTTCACTCGCCCAGGATATTAGAGCGGCTTTCGCGGATTCTCGTTTGCTGGCCCATTTAATCGAACAGCCAAATGACATGGTTTTCTCGACAGGTACTTTTCTACCGGCTAATATCGCCTCGATTGCATTAATCGCATCGTTGGATTTAACCTGTTTGGGTTTTTCCGAATCGTCAAACCGCCCAACATATCGCAGCTTCCGCTGATTGTCAAAGATGAACAAGTGCGGCGTCGCAACCGCCCCATAAGCAATGGTGACAGCCTGCGTCTTTCCATCATAAAGATACGGAAAATTGTAGCCTTTATCCTTTACACGAATTTTCATTTCTTCAAAAGTATCACCCATATCCGAATAGCCAAGTTCATCCAGACGCACCGACTGGGGGTCATTGGGCGAAATGGCGACCACGGCAACACCTTTGTTTTTATAATCAGAGGTCAGCTTCTTAATTCTGTCCTCGTATGCCTGTGCAGTTGGACAGTGGTTACAGGTAAAAACGACAACGAGAATTTTAGCATTAGCAAAATCCGCCAGCCGGTAGTTGCGACCGTCCACGCCGGGAAGATTAAAATCAGGTGCCTGCCGGCCGATTTCCAGAGTTTCGATCTTCTGCTGTGCCGACCGGCTAAATTCCGGAACGATAAATAACACGACGATCGCCGCTAAAACTGCCAGACTATGTTTACCCATAATTGAATCTCCTTCTTATCCAATACTATATGATTTACTTATTTTCCGGCCGCTTCCGCCATCCGGTTGCTTCGATCCTCTTGAACTCTTTCTCGATATCTGTACCCTCATAAAACGAAAGCCACCCTCGCAGCAGATATGTCTGGCCCGGCTCTAAATCGGGAAACTTCGGATCCGAATGAAAGCACGGGCATTTCTCATTGCCCCACGGATTGTGGCAGTTTTCCCAGGCGGTGATAATCCATCGTTTGCCGTCGCCGGACCGGCAGGCCGCGTATGGATTAGCGAAGACCTTATTATCACTCGTTTGCTGCTCGAAACCGGCCGCCATCTTCGTCATCACACAGTTTTGTATCCGCAAATCCGTCAGACGCTCATTCGTGCCGTTCCTGAGCCACATTTCCATTCGCACAGCTTTCTTTGTCGATTTGACCTTTACGCCGAATGTGATTTTATTCGGAAGCACCCGCTCGATATCCAGCGTCCCATCGGGGTGGCGTTTCCACTCCAGCTTTGGAAGGCTGATGCCCTTGCTGGTCCAGATCGTGTCAATGTGTGTATGAGCCAGATAAGTCAGGCCTAAATTCGACCAGATGGCTTCGGGCACATCGACCACCACATAGCTGTCACGGTCCCAGGGTGTGAAAACACTGAATTTTGTTTCCCGCTGCGGATCTATCGCTCCTTCCAGAAAACCTATCCGCGGATGCCGCCCTCCCGGGTACGGCAGCACAATCAGAGACGAGTCATCATTCGGTTCTGTCCGATTGTCCGGCCGAATGTTAAACTTGTCCTTTGCCGTTAAGATTTCGTCGCTTGTCAATCCTGTCGCGGCGGCAATCTCTGTATTCGTGAATCGGTGGTACCAGACCATATTCTTCAGCCAGTATTTCAACTCATCATCATTTGCCGGCCTGCGAAAGTTGTCCGCATGAACTATCCGGCTCGCTCCGGCCCAAGCCGGCTGTGTAGCGCCGAATGCGAAGAATCCGAGAGCAGTGAGTATTAGAGCTGTCACCTTCATGGTCGAACTGTAAAACTCTAAACGATTGCTATTGCTTTGTGTCTTAGTCATAAATATCTTTCTGACAGCACACTTTTGCGGATCATATAAACTTTGATGCTTATCGCTGCACGATTTCTATCGGAATCGCCGGGAAGACACCCATAGAATTACGGCGTTTCTGACCTGTTGGTTTGCCGTCTTTCCGCTTAACCACAGACTCCCTGAAGGCCTCGACAATCAGGTTATCCGAGAAGCCGTTCGGTATAACATTTTCATCGGCCTTTAGTTGGAATGTGAGACCATTGGGCACAACAGTCACATCGTGCATGGTCAATCCTTCAGGCGGTTCGTTGAGCTGCAATTGCACGCCTTTAAAGTTCGCGCGTCCGGCAGTCTTGATTCTAACCTGGGCCGAACCGCCCGCTGGAATCCGGACTGGACTACTGCCGGCCAGCTCAACCGGCGGCACTCCCCATCTGGTATTCTGGATAAAGAGAAGGAACTCCTGTGCCGGAACCAGGTGCCGGTACAGGAACGCCTGCATAACATCATCCGCGGCAACGGCAAGCCGGTTGATAGTATGCCCGCCGATACTGGCGCGGCCCTCCAATTGAATAGCAACCGGCTCAGCGGGCGCCTTAGCAGGCACTGTCAGGGTGACACGTATACGATCGCGTCCGACGGGTATTCGCCCGCCGCAAAGTTCGAAGCCTGCCGGCGCATCTTTCAATACCACGTCGATCTGGCCGTCGAAGCCGTCTTTTCTCAACGCGTGTACCCAGATCGGAGCGGTTCCGCCGGCATGCATACTGATGCTCGAAGGTGTCACGCGCAACGCGAAATCGCCCTGCGCCGGAGCGATGCGCAGCCGATAGCCGTACGCCCCGCCTCCATGATGCTGCGTATCGGTAAGCTGAACGTAGTAAGTGCCGTCCTTCGGCAGCTCGGCCAGCAGATACGAATCGGCGTGGTGCGTGATCAACCCCATCACATCCCTGTGCAGGTGACTATCTTTAAGCACGTGGTCATCGTTCCATTCCAGCACTTTGCCGGATGAATCGGTCAACCGCAGGAGCGAGTCCAGCGGAGAATTCAATCGCCGGCCATAGACCTCAGCAACGATTTTATCGCCGGCGCGACCATCAAAGCGGAACATGTCAACGTCACCGCTCTCGGCGATTCGCCCGTTGATGATTTTCGGAAGCTCGATTAGCTGCGCCTCCTCAGGGGTGTTGTTGGATTCGGCTTCATCACATTCAGGCAGTGTATCGACGGCATATGTAATCGAATTGGAAAAGCATTTTTCGTCATAGTAAGCCGTCCTTCGAATGTTGTTGCCGCCAGGCCGGATGTCCAAAGGCAGTTCGGCCACGGGGAGGTTCCAGCCATTGATGGAAGCGACGGTCTCGATACCCGCCCTGCCGCCCAACGGGAAAGTCTGCGTAATGAATGGTTGTTCGCTCACGGCGATACGGTAAACAAAATCCTCCCGTCCGCGATAGATCGAATCACGAATCTCCAGCTCGTATTCGCCATTTTCAGGAATCTTATAGAAGAGAACCGGGTCCGGATTGAAACGGTAATCATCCGCGAAGGCTACTTCCTTGCCCCCGGCGTCGTAAAGGGACAGTACAGCCTGAAACCAGCCGGGAACTGCATCGGCCAGATACGGGACCAGGCTCCGGGCCTGAGCCTCTATTACGAGCTGCTGCCCCTTGATCGCACGGAAGCGGAAACGGTCGACATCCCCCGGCATGATTTGCCCGTTCAACAGCACGGGCAGGTCGAGCGGCTTTTCCTTCGGCAGATTGCGCACCCTCGCCATGTTCGGCGGGACCGGATAGGCCTGCCGGTTGTTGGGCTCCAGTTCGCGTATTTCCGGCAGCAGCCCCACATGGAAGACCATCGGATTGGTCAGACCGGTCTTAGTTGCGAGCCGAAGTTCACGGCTGCCGGGCTGTGCAGAAGGATCTATGGTGATTTCGATCAGCACCGATTCGGCAAGCTGCCGGTTCGTCTGCAATTTATCCCTGGGGAAAAAGAGAACGCTTGAAATATGGGCCAATTCTCGAAGGCTTTTATCCTCCAGGTCATACAATAGCGGATGGTCCGGCATTTTCACTTCTTCGACCTTTGCATCGTTTTTCTTTTTCGATTGTCCGGGCCTGTCAGCATCCTTTTTTACAAACTTATCTCTGCGGGACATGGGACTGCTGCCGCTTCCGGGTAATTCAGCCAGGCGCTTATCCCGCACTTCTTTCAGACGCGTCTGGATTAACTGCCGCTGTTCCTTTTGGATGTTTCTAAGGGGTTTGATGTATTTAATAACCGAGCCGTGCACGCCTTGGCCGGAAATGTACACATCGGTTGCCCCGGCGAGGTATTGGCCTCCGGCCGCGATCTGAATCACAGTGCCCTGCTGCCCGCCACCCGGGTAAAGGTAGCCGATATGCGGTTCTCGCGTAACCGACTGACCCCACGCCGTCGTAACGAACAGTGCCAGCACAGCAAACATCATTCTCCGGGTCGATGCCATAATTCAACTCCTCATATAGTAAGCCCCGGATTCCTTGAATCCAGGAGACATACATTTGAAATCCATGCTTTGCCAGCCTTCTTTTAAAGATGCCTCTACATAATCCAATCTATTATACCCAATCGGCGTCCCGTTGCAAGCATTCCATCCGAAAAAGAGGCCGAAGTATTCACCACAAGTCATTGAATTACAGCCATTTAGCTGAAAACTGAGTGCCGGCAGATTTTGTATGGATTGATTATCAACAGCACGCAATACGCAATACTCACTACGCAATACGAGTTAAGAGCGACGGCATTAATTTGCATTTGATATTTCCCGCCCCATACCCTATAATTCCACCACAAGCGACGGAATTTGACGTGTGAGAGCTGATAAGGACAAGTCGGCAGATGTATTACACTTCGAGTGTTAATCCGCACTCCCCTAGTTTCTCCACTCCTATTTTTTCCGGCTTGTGTTTTATCTTCCACAGTTAGAGGAGTGTTTTTTGTACTTTTGAAATCTTATTAAGCTGCGAGGCGGGTTTATTCTCCGAAGGAACCTTCTGTGCTTTAGGATGCTTTTCTAAAAACTGCTTCAACTCTACTTCAGCTCCATCAGGTGTCTCGATGTCTATATCATGCACCCACCAGTTGTCTCGCCCGTCCTGAGGTTTTCTGTCCAGAAAGAATACTAACGGGCCTGTCCTGTCGTGATCGCCCTGAATGACCGAACTTACCACAATCGCATCGAACTCGTCTGCAACAACAGCCATTATCCACAGGTTCTGACCTTTTGCTATTTCAGGAATGTCCGCTACCTGGTCAGCCACCGCCTTGTTCGGATCGGCAAACTGCCTGGCCTTTTCAAAATCGCCCGCTATCGCCGCGGCAACGAACTTTTCGATCGCTTCACGAGCACCAAGCCTGACTTTGTCGTCCTTTGCAGCTTCTTTGAGGTCGGACAACCCTTCCAGTTCCATAGCCAAATACTTCTGTAGCTTTTCCTGATACTTGAGTTGTTTTTCTACTGCCCCCTCAAAAATTCTGGCCGGCAAAGACGATTTGTCGTTA
>Ga0210003_1004104_pt1 | contig 11607 bp, 18 predicted proteins | sample LantaG_FD_182804 | JGI IMG/M metagenome (GOLD analysis project Ga0210003, IMG submission 182804) | Deep subsurface microbial communities from Baltic Sea to uncover new lineages of life (NeLLi) - Landsort_02402 metaG (SPAdes) (version 2) | ecosystem: Environmental > Aquatic > Marine > Oceanic >...
TATTCAACAGTTGTCATGATAATTGGTTTTGATTAATACTCCATACGTCAAAGAACCGGAGCGTAAACTGCTCACTATATATTGTACGTGTTTTAATTAAAAAGGTTTCGTTTCAACCCGACTTTCTCAGAACTTTTTTCCTTGATGCCTCGCTCTACATCCGCTTAGTTAACTATGTTTACGTAAAAACGAAGAAAAGGTTTGGATTTGTTCCAACTATTTTCAATTTATTTTCATCTTACCCAAAACGATTCAACCCCGCTACACCACATATACATAATGTACGAAATAAGCATGGTTTTAAGCCGTTCTAGGGACTATCTCTGCTCATAGGTGTATCGCCTTACCTCAGATAGAAACGCCCGATAAGGGCATAAAAAAAGCCACCCGAAACGAGTGGCTTTAAAACTTATATTGTGGCTTCGCCTATTCAAAGATGAAAGCGAACTCAGGCACGAACTCCGCACATAACGCCTTGGCTTTGGCATAGTCAATCTTGACCACCTTGGCATCAATCTTGGCAGTTTTCCACCCCTTATCAAACGCCTCACGTCCCAAAGTAACACTACGCTTCTCAACACGCTCACCCAACTTATACTCGGTAGTACCGCCACCTGTGGACACGCCAAAGAAATTGTTGTTGTAATGGTCAGTCACGCAATTACTATCGAACTCCGCACGAATACTCAGGTTGGCATTCAGGTAATACTTAACAACGGTTCCCTTGGGTGCTATCCAACTCCTGTAACCTCCTGCGGTTTCATAAGGGTCAGCATCACCATCAGCGTAATCAGCATTCAAAACGCCTACACCTATCAAATGCTCTTCAGATTCGGCTCTGGCATCAACAGCACCATCACCAAAATTCTTGGGTGCGAGATTCTTGAAGAACGTAGCCATTTCAAAAATCTTGGCAATATCCTTAAGGGTATTGAACAGGTAACCCAAATTGATTCTGCCATTGATACGGTCATGAAAGCACATAACGATATAATCCATCGCATCAAAAATATCGCCTTCATGCGTACCAAACCAACGCAATTTATCATCGCCTTTCTGCATACCATCAGCGATAATGGGCAAAACATCCTTGGTCTTGGGAACAAAGAATAATCCGGTCTTGTCAATATCCATGTTTTGGCTTAATACGGTTTCGGTTGTTGTCATGATTGTCAGATTTTAATTGGTTTTGCTTAGTTATACGTGATTGTCTTTAAAAGGTTTCGTTCTTATCTTATTTAGAACGATTCTGGTTAAAAATCCCTTATACGTAGTATAAGGGATAAATTGGATTTCGATTTCTGGTTCGCCATCCCTTAGTTAACTATGTTTACGGATTTGCGACAAAAAAGTTTCACTCCACCCCAACTATTTTGCTATTTATATCGAATCTAAATAACCTGCTCTTATTTAGAACCAATCAATATAACGGTTTTAATTAAAAATACTTTGTCCCAAACGAAACACTAAACCCGTTTCTGCGTATAATTACCTGAACACGCACTGAAGCGGTTCACAAAAACCATAACCATGAACGCAATTATCAACGGATTAGTAGCAAAAATCGTAGCAATGTTCGCACAACTGAACGGTACGTCTTTAGTAGGTATTCGTGAATACGAATCTAAAAGTAGTGGTGAAGTAGCTTCTTACGTAGTAAACGCCAATTTTAGCTATGGAGAAGCTAAAAAACGTGATATGACTAAACTTGCCAAAGCCACAAAAGATGACCTATTGGCTATCGCTAAAAAGGCTAAAGTGGATTTTAAAGTAGTCGAAGATGCCATTGTAGAAATGCAGACTACCAATAAAAAACGAAGTGAAGCCCAAAAAGATGCTTACATTCATATTACCAATGCTATTAAACTCTGTAAGGAAACCAACCTGCTTCATATCTATGCTATGAAGGTTTGGAAATCTAAGCCTATTGTAGAGGGTGTTTTTAAGCAGGTCAATAGCAGACCCAAAACCATTGCCAAAAACGTAGCTAAAAGTTATTTCAACCTGAGTACAGCTAAGTATCGCAACTTCATAGTGCATCCCGATATGTTGAGTGAAGTAGCCATCAATGGCGAAGTACTGGGACTGAAATAATACAGACCTAACCATCTTGAAAAGCTCACAGAAATGTGGGCTTTTTTTATGCCCATATACAGACTATCTCTTCTAGCTATATCCATATACCACTCACAGTATTTAAGTCCTGTATTGGCAAGCTATGGAAGCGACAAGGGCATAGGGCATACCCCCGTTACCCCGCACTTATACCCCGGCAACCCCTACCGGGTATCCCCCCCTTAATCCCCCCGGCAGGGCTGCCCCCATATACGTCCGGGGTGCTACACGCCCATCCTCGACAAGTAAAAAAATACGGCAAAAAATTTCTGGAAAAAATCATAAAAACCTGAAAATGAGTTAGTTAGTTAAAACCGGGACTTAAAAAAATTCTGGGAAAATTTTTCATAGCACCAGTTAGTATTTATTAACATGGATATCAAGGCAATCATCGCAGAAGAACTACAAAGTCTCAATGAGGGCTTATCGGATATCGTTTATCATTTCACGCATGTCGGTAATATCCCTAATATCCTCACCACCAATAAAATAAATACCAGCAATAATTTAGGTACACCTGCTGATGCTCAAAAAGACAAGGGCAGGGCGTTTTATTTCAGTACGCAACGCAGTAAAGGCAAAGCTGGATACGGATATGCACACGGAAGCGATGCCGTACTTGTGCTCGATGGCAAGAAACTAATGCATCGATACAAGGGATTTCCCACGGATTACTGGAACTGGTCGATGTCAAGAAAGAATTATGACAGCGACAACGCATATATAAATGCCTTGCGTTCCAAAGAAATGGAAGACCGAATAGTTACAGATAAACCCTATATTGAACCCGCCAGTGATTACATACTGGAAATTCACGTGGATTTAAGCAATCCTTGGTATATTAAGAAATCCAAAGCAATAGACATCGAGAAATTCGCCAGATTCACTGGTATTCCCATTTATTTTTATGACGATAAAAATCAGTATCAGTTACAGAATAAAGCCAAGGCAAAACCACCGGAAGAAATCAATACGAAGTTCAAATCAGAGGATGATGATAATTCATATGAATCCAAGTCCAATGATTTTTACCGAATGTTTAATGACCTTGTGCCGTACATATTTTATAACACCAGATATGAATCGGAGTTCTGGCAGTTATTTAAGAAATTCTTAGATTCTCAAGACAAAGAAAATGAATTCGATTCATATAAGCAGGAAATCGATAACAGAGTGCAACAAGTCAGTAATTTTTATAAAAACCAGCATCAACGCTATTGGTATTATTTGGAAGACCCTTATAGGTCAATTATGGCTGATTTCCATAATAAGAAAAGCAGTACCGACCCTTATTATCGTGAGTTCCTGAAATTATTGGTGAAAGATATGAGAGATTTTAAAGCCAATAATTTCAAACAATATCTAATTAATAAATTAGAATTGAGAGATTAATAAGTCCACTGATATCAGATTAGCACCTTGAACACTGTTTAGTCCTGCGGTTTCCAGCATGCGATGACGCTGTTGTTCTTTAAGTAGTGCTGCTTTTCTCATGACGGCATTTCATTTGGTCTGTGGTCGTTATTCCCCGCCATTTTATCTATAAATTCCTGTTTGGCTTCGGGAGTCTGCCATTGTGGTAAGAGCTTACCCCACTCACTACCACTAAGTTCATCACTGAGGTCATGAAACTCAGGATGCTTATTTCCCCAAGTCCTACCATTAGGTTGTATCAGACCATCGGCAATTGCTTGTTTTAGCATCTCTCCTACCATAACAACTCCTTTTAGTAAACCCTCAACAACGGGATTAGCATTCCCTGCCAGAACACCTTCATATGTGCTTATCATCTTATCCAAAACACCTCTGGATGCCTCTTGTTGTACGAGGTCTAAGAACCCTGACGAATCAACATCAGGATAGATTCGTTTGATTTCATCACGTACTTCTTGTAGGCGTTGTTTAAATTGTTCGGTAACGCCCTCAATATATTTTTGTATGGCTTTATAGAAAGCAGTGTTAAGAACAGCTTTTCTTGAGTTTGTCGTATTTTCTTCACTACGTTCCCAAGTCACTTTAGTACCACTTGCATTTGTTTGTTTCTCGACCTTAGTTACGCCTTCATTATCCAGATAAAAGAAGTTCATATAACTATTTCCATACATTTCTCCACCACTCATAAGAGCACCAACAGGTCCATGTCCCGCTCTTTCAGCATCACGATTTAGTTTTTCGAGTTTACCTAAAAAAAAGTCTCGTTGTTTATCTGATTTGAAATAACCGCCATTATATTTAATCAAACCCCATAATGAACCCCCTAAATCATTTGATGCCTCATTTAATTCATGACTGTCTTTACTGGTTTTACTGGTTTTAATTAAAACAAAGTCGTCTCCCAGTCCGTCTTCTACCAGATATTGATTTCGATTACCTGCATTGCCATAATTATATGTCCTGCCTCCACCTGTTAAGGTATCGAATACGTATCTACCGGGTCGTAGTGCCTCGATTTCGACTCCGGCAAAATGTTGATATATATTAATTACGGCTTGGTCTCCACCTTTTTGATATTCTCGATACAACATTTTCTCAATAATCTCTACGGTGCTGTTAACCATATCGGGTAACCGCATTAGCATCTGTGCCAAATCATGTATGGTATAGGTTTGAAGATTTTCGAATAGTTTATTTAGTTCTTCACTAATAATTTCTTTAAGTCTCATTGTCTTGCTTTCATTAAATCCCATGTCTTTATTTTCTTCTATAGCATTTCTTAGGTATTCATAATACTTATCGCTAAACTCAAAATTAGGATGTCTGGTATTAAGTTCGTCAATCATGCCTCGCATATCTAGGGCATAGTCTTGGATTTTATGAATTAAGGTATCTGACGCTCCGAATTCGTTTGTGGTTCCTACTCTGTGAAATTCATAATATTCTCCAAGTGGACCCTCTACTTTTTCCAATGCCAATTCCATGTCGGTATGAATGAAGTCTCCATTCCTTGCTGCCACGTATAGGTCGCCATCATCGAGGGCAATTGCTCGTACATCGGCATCAAATCCCCGGAGGGTTCTAGGATTTTTATAAACAGGTCCGTAGTTGGTTTTCTCTCCATCATTCCAATTCCAACCCCAGACATCTGCAATTCTTTCTCCCATATCGGCATCTGGAACCCCCATGTCTTGATACTGGTTATCGGCATCGGGGATTCCCCATTGTTTCTCCGCATACTTATCTCCGACACCCTCTTCCACACCACTAGGGAATCCAAAGAGGTTCATTACTTCTTCTCTTACGGCTTCATCGATATCTACAACCCTATTTTTTGCGTATGCATCGCCAGTGCCTTCGGCAATTCCTTTGGTTTTACTGAGGAAGTCTGGCGTATTGATATAGGGTTGCACATATGTATTGAACACGTCTTCATAGGGTCTGAAATCGATTTCACCACCAGCTACTCGTTCCGGGGTCAGGAAACCGTCTGCGTTGATATATTTTATGGCATCGATGTTCGTAACGACATGATTGTCTCTGATGGTTCCCACGGGAATCTTAACCACTTCTAAATCCTCAAAACCTATGTTCTCGTAGGCATAGGCATTATGTCCGTCATAGACGATGCCGTATTTGTTGTTTGCAACTCCGTTACTGGCGGTATCGAAATCCAATGCCACCACAAAAATACCATTCTCTCCATAATCTTTATAATTATCGCTAAACCATAGTGCATCCCCTACTTCTCCGTTGTCATTTGTGACCAATCCCTGTTCTTGAACACTTTTAATTAAGTCCGGCAGGGTTTCGATACTATAATTTTTTGTTCCGATTCTATGATAGAGTTTAATCACGCCCTTGTCATCGTTATAACCTTCTTCGAAATACTGCATGACCTCTCCGGGTTGGACGTAGATATATCCACCTCTTGTTGTAACCTGATAGTTTTGTGGTAGTTGTTTTTTAAGGAATTGCATGTAAATATTAAGTCTTCTCCTATCCGCATTACTGTTTTTTGCCGGACTTATTCTTATTAGTTCCGGCTGGACCTTTGACATGAAGTCCTTGATGACATCTGCTACCGTTGCCATGACACCAAAGAATCTGCCTTTATTAACTACGTCTTCGAAATGTCCGGTTTTGGTTTTGAAATCAATATTCCAGTAGCTGCCGATATCCATAGCGACAACTTCGTAATCATCACCATCAGGGGTTTGGAACTCATAATCATAGTTGTGGCTGTCTTGACGGGTTTGTCTCCAAGGATAGGGTTCGTGACCACCCTCACCTATTTCATAGAGTTGTTGTTCGTCATAAAAACTATCTGCAAACAATCTCTTGGCTTCTTCGGCAATGATATCATGTGGCTTCATGAATATAAATAGTTCTCAATTCCACTTTAGTCTATCATAATATGACTTAGGATTGAGAATTTCTTCATCACTTGGTGGTTTGTTGCTCAATACGATATAAATTCCGGCACGAAGTCCGAATTCCTCTATGACCGGAGCCATAAATTGTTTGCTATATCTGTACTTGACTTCGTAGCTGTTACGATTTTCTAAATCTTTCTTATTAACAACTATTTTCCCCTCATAAGGAATGGCTACACCCATGTCGTACATCACATATTCACATATACCCTCTGTCACGAACTCAGTACCGTAATTGTCCACGGGAATAATTCTAAGACCCTGCCTGAACTCATAGGCGAGGTTACCATCGTATTGGCACATCATCATAATCTGATAGATATAGGCATGGGTGAGTTCATGCATAACAACTGCCCGTACAAACATCGTGGCTTCAACGTATCGAGACTTCCTGTAGTTCGAGAGCAGTCGTAACTCGTAATCGATATAATTTGCGGTATTATTAATTAAGACGTTATCGGGACGTTCGAAGTAACCAGCATCGCCTTGGATATAAACATAGTAATCGCTGAAGTCATCGGTGCTGATAAACGGTTCGAAAGTCAGGGTATCTCCAATATGTTCTTGATAGTCTGCGATGAAGACAAGCCAGTTGGCTTCGACATAGGCATCGATTCCCTTGCTCGTGGGTTTGCCGTGTTTATATTCCCAATCTTGTTGTGGGAAAAGGAGAAGAATAATTAGAATCAGAACCTTCATCTTACTTGTAAGATGATTGAGAACGGTTTTACCCTATCTATGGTCGAAATCCCCATATAGGTCCGGTGAAATAGTCTTGTTTAGTGGTAGCAGTCGGGGAGGGATAGATTCTGCCGTTCATATTGACTTCATCATATTTACTTAAAACACCACCGATATCATATTTACCCAAACCATTATCGGCATATGCTTTTCGACTGCTGGGACTAGAAACGATATCAAAGGTAGGAAGTTTATAGAGCATGCGATTCTTATACTCCTGCTCAAACCTTTTGTTATGGGTTTTAAGTTTTGTTTCGAGTCTGAGCTTTTCCTTGGTGAGTTGATAGCGTTCTTCCATGACCTCAATTTCTTTCCAGACCTTGGTATGGAGTTCGGCTTCAGTTAAATCACTGTCACACCTAAATGTTTCACGGGTATGGAATTCCCATGTCTTGAAGTCCTTGCTCGTTAACTTGGTCAACCATTCCACATGCAGGTACTTCCTCATAACGGGAGCAGCAATTAATTCCCTGCAATTATATGCCCATGTTTCCTTTTTCTTAGCCATTGGTTAGTACTTCTGCGATTTCGTCTATTTTGTTTTGAATGTCTATATCGAGTTGTTTACTTCTGGCTCTGCGTTCCAAGCAGATTTGGTAGTTGGTTTCGATTTTCTTGATGTCGTCTTCAAACCAGTTATCCCAATGTAGGGATTCGCTGAAGTTATCGTGCATCTCGAATAATTCCCTGCACTTCTTTTTAAACAACTGGAACTCCCAACTACTAATTTTCTTAAGCCATTCATAATCGCTATCCAAATACTTGCGCCTGACCTCACGACATGCGAGTTCTTCGATACTACAATTAAGATTCCATCTACGTGTTTTCATATCTATAATCTTGGGTCTCCTTCGATATATTCTACCTCACCTAATTTAAAATTACCGACTGTTCTAAATGCCGTTAGGTATCGGGAATCAAAATGTTCGGGTAATATGTGTTTAGTGAAATCTTGACAAGCAAGTGCCTGTGTCTTGGCTTCTTGTTCATCACTAGCACTTATTCTTATATACACGGCTTCACCCACGTTTCCCTTATTAGGATTGCTATACCCCACACTCCAAGAAGGAACTAGATTTTCTTCGTTAAACAAAGTGTCGAGTTTCTTTGTTTCGGGGTTATAATAAATGGGTTTCTTTGCTAGTGGCGTAGTTGTGTTATCAACTTGGGGTTGATGTACGCCTTTGTATTCAGTTGCCAATTCCTCAACAATACCAGTGGTTTCGGCTTTTTCTAATTTCGTTATAATCTGCCTTAATCTAATCAGGAAATCAATGTTTTGATTTTCCCCATAGACATTCACAATTCTGTCGTGAATCCATTGTAGGTGTTCGCTATCTTTCATAATTATATTATTGATTTTTTATTCACGAGTTGTATACTCGTTAGTTTATCGTTAAGTGGAAGATATTTTGCCGTGGCGAAATACATATTAATTAACACCTTTTTTTCCTTTCCACATCTACACTTCTTGTTCTCGACATCAAAATATAGTTTGCCGTCACCATCACTAAGATGTTGATTGGTATTGACACATCTTACTGGTTGTTCCAATTCAATATCGACTGTTTTGAATCTATGTATATGTGGTAATCTAATCTTCAACATAACCCAATTCATATTCCTCGGCAACACCCTTAAGGACTGCTCTAAGGATTTTAATAACTTCATCGTATTTCTCCGGGTCATTTGTTCCACCCATAAAAAACGACTCCCAGAGCCACCCCCGGAGTTCTGATAGCTCGTCAAAATGACTTATGATTGCATCTTGCTTATCGGGGTTAGCCAGAAGGAATTTGGAGTACGGAGCTATACAAACTGCTGAATGTAATTCCACGTACTTACTACTACCTTCTTCTGATGTCACGTAGCATTCCACATCCAAGATGGTATCGTTGTTCTGGTCTCTGAGAAACAGTATCATTCTGATTGTTTTAATTCGTCATCCCTGAGTCCCTTACTGAGGGGATGAATGTCGGGTTTATGGCTTGTGGTGGGTTGGTTAAGCAACCAATCAGGTGGTTGTCCTGTGGTGGGGGTGTTCCTGAGATTCAGGGGTGGATTCCCGGTGCTGTTGTAGTCGATAATTGGGTCGATATTATCTAAATCAATTAAGGGGATTGGGGGAGTTTCGCCCATTGGTCCCAAATAATCATCCGGTATTTCACTGGGGAACGGTACGTCATCCGGTAAATCACTTACCTTCACTTGTCTGCCATACCATTCTTCACGTTGCTTGACACTAGCGTCAAAATTCTCTAAACATTTGCTAAGATATTTTGCCAATATGAAGTCAGGTGTGTCGCTGCCGTTCTCCATGCTGTACTGATTAATCAGTTCTTCTAGTCTGAGTTCAAATTGTGTTTTCATAATTTCTGGTTTTTATTTTGCTCCCCTTATCATTGCTGCGATAAACGCATCGGTTTCGGGGTCACGTAATTCTTCCGGCATCCCACTCAAGAAACTGTCAATGGTGTTTTCTTGTTTCTGGTCACAAAGTATCTTACCGTCTTCGTAACTAATGTTTTCCGCAATGAGAATATGATGTTCGTTATCCTCATAGGTTTTGTCGGGGTCGTACCCTACCATGAATCTCCCACCGCTTTCACGGTGTTCCCATACAACTTCTTTTCTTTCCTTGTCTGCCATTTTATTTTATTGTTAGGTCTAAATATTTTTGTTCGTTTTCAATAACCCAATCCTCCAGTTGCCTAAAATCATCATTGGTTCTATTCAACTTCATCATTCTCATTTGCAACAAACCATAAGTCGCTGCATTATATCTTTTGATAAACCATTCATCTAAATCATTGTAACCCGGCAACGTATCAATTTTGGTTTCGGTGTTGCCAGTATGTTGGGGTAAAGACATATTACCGTCATCATTAATATTTTTCAGGATATCAAAACTAAATTCAACAGGAGCATCATCCGGCATCTTATTCTCATTAAAATGCTTATGTTTTTCACTTTCCATTATTTCTTATTTTTTCTAATTTTTCTAAAATAATCCCTGATTTTCACGAAGTTATCGACTGTCTTATGGAGCAGCCAAGCACCAGCGAATGCCACTAATAAGATTGCGTGCCACGTAATTAAAGCAATTACTCCCGCATCATGTTGAGGCAGTGCTACACCATTGATAGTAACTGTTGCCGTCATGTACATGTAGATACAAAATCCCACATACATTATTGGTGCTGCAATCCATTGGTTCAGCCATAGCCAATCCGTAAATTTTCTAAATCTACTCATCGATTTTCAATATATTTTAAACAATCATCAAAACAATCCAACACGTCATCGAAACCCTCACTGATTTTTTCATCGGGAATTTTCCAAAAAATTTTGACATCCCATAATTGTTCATCGGTGGTTTTGTCCCGAACGGGTTTATTGAAGATAATAACGGGTAGTCCTGATTGCATTACGGCATTCTGGGTTTCCCTAATTTTTTTCGCTACTGCTTGGTAGTCTGTCATTTTCGTTCTTCCTTTAATTCATTATAATGTTTATCACACATGGTTTTATACCAACTACCTCCATGCCAGCCACAGTCTTTGCGTAGTTCTCCAGCTTCACCACAGACCTCACAGGTATTGTATGATAGTTCTTCGTACCTACTGATGATGTCGTGAACCTCGTCACTCCCACTGTTGATATAAAACCTCAACCCACCAAATTTTTCTTTGATTTGGCAAATCTGTTTATCCCAACCAGCAGTCAGTAGTTCAGCAATGAGGTCAGCTATCAGTTGTAACCAGCCATCATCACACTCACAGATATTTTTGACGATAGCAGGTCTATCGGGAAAGTAACCGTTTTCCAGTCCTCCAATACTTTCCAAATATTTTTCAAATTCTTGGGTTGTCATCGCTTCCTTTTCTTTTCATCATATATTGTTACTCTACTAACAAAATATTTTTTTGATTGTTCTGCGAGTTCATCGATATCATTAGCCATGAAATCTTCATGTACGTCTTCAATGATGTTCCCACCGATTCTCACCTTGTAGGTAATGAAAGGTTGTTTCATGCTGTCATCGTTCATGTAGTCCACGATAATTCTCATAACCTCGCCTTCGAGAATAAACATTCCATGTGGTTGGAGATACCCATTATTATTAAACATATGAGTTCTTTCATTATTATAGAAATACACGATGTCGCCTATTTCAAATCTACTTTTAAATTCCATATCTATATTTCTTTTTCTTGTTTTCTTAAATACCACTCTGCTAATTTAGTAAAAATAGTCATTGGTATCCTTAACTCACCATAATGATGTTTAATTATTACCACTGCCGGGTCTACGTCAAGACTCCAGTCGTTAATAGCAATACCTTGTTCATACAGGGCATCAGCATCTTGTCTGTCTTTAC
>Ga0210003_1004105_pt1 | contig 11605 bp, 9 predicted proteins | sample LantaG_FD_182804 | JGI IMG/M metagenome (GOLD analysis project Ga0210003, IMG submission 182804) | Deep subsurface microbial communities from Baltic Sea to uncover new lineages of life (NeLLi) - Landsort_02402 metaG (SPAdes) (version 2) | ecosystem: Environmental > Aquatic > Marine > Oceanic >...
TTTTTTTTCTCTTTTTTGAAAAAAAAAAAAAAAAAAACTGAAACGCAAAAAAAAAAATCTTTCTCTTTCTCTCTCTTCTCTCTCTTCTCTCTTCTCTCTCTCTACCAACTCCGCAAATCAACGAAAAATACAGGATACGAATCCTCTCTCATTCATTTCTTACTCCTCCTCTTCGACGGCGACGAAGAAGAGGGCTCAACAACAACAGCAACAGCTTCGCTGCTGCTGCTCCTGTCTCTCTCGCCCTCGCTCTTCTTCTCCTTTTTCTCCTTTTGCTTCTCCTCGACGCTCCTCCTCAGAGCCTCGACCACGACCTCGCTCCTCGCGGCCTGCCGCACGCTCGCCCTGGCCCTGGGATCGCGCTGGAGCATGCCCCTGATGAGCTCCTTGAAGCGCGGGTCTGCGCCGTCGAGGGCAGACCAGAAAGAGGAAGAAGAGGAAGAAGAGGAAGAAGAGTTGGTTTTCTTCTTCTTCTTCTTTTTGAGCAGCAGCAGCGAGTTCTCCTTCTTCCCTCCTCCTTCCTCCACCTCCTCTTCTTCTCCTTCACCTTCTTCCTCCCAAGGCAGCTTCTTCTTCCCGAGCAGAGCCCCGACCACGGCAGCATCCCTCTCGCTCGACGCGAACACGGGCTTGCCGGTGAGGAGCTCGTAGAGTAAGCAGCCGAGGCTCCAAGAGTCGACCGCCCTCGACGCCCTGGTCTTCTTCGAGACTTTCGAGGTTTTCGACGACGATGGCGAAGAACGCGAAGCCGAAGAAGCCGAGACGCCTCCTCCTTCCGCGACGGCAGCCACCACTTCGGGAGCGGCAAAGCGGAGCTGACCCAGAGCGGGCTGCACTTTTGCTCCGTCGGCGGCGCACCCTGCCGCGGAGATGAGCTTCCAGCGACCCTTGCTGCCGTGGCCGCTGTTGCCGTTGCCACTTTCGAGCTCTTCCTTCTTCGACGACGACGAAGAAGAGCTCGAAGAAGAGCTCGGAGAGAACCACGCAAACCTCCGCGGCTCCAGCAGCCTGTGCACCACCCCGGCCTCGTGCAGAGAGGCCACGACCTCGATCAGACACGCGGCTGTGTAGGAGGTGGAGAGAGAGGAAGGAGAAGAAGAGGAAGAGGAAGCGGCAGCGAGAGCAGCAGCAGCGGCGGCGGTGGCGGCGGCGGCGCTCGAAGAGGAAAGAGAAGAGCTCTTCTTCGCCGCCGCCTTGCTGCTCTCCTCGCACCCCGCGACAACAGCAAGCCAGTCCGCGAGAGTAAACTGCCCTCTCTCGATCACCAAAGCCCGAGGGAGGTCTCCCGAAGCAGGAAGGTCCGCGACGAGGCGCGCGAGTGGAGGGCGAGAAGACGGAGAAGACGAAGAAGAGTTTGCTGCTTCCTTTTTCGCCTTTCCATCGTCGTCGTCGTCGTCGTCGTTGCCGCTGCCCCCACAGGCCCGCAGCAGCTCCGCCTCCGCGTCCGCGGCCTTGTCCCCACCACCGTTCGCAGCAGAAGCAGCAGAAGCAGCAGCCGGGAAGAACTTGAGCACCACGCCGTCCCCCGAAGCGGCAGACGCGGCCGCGGCGGCGGGCCCGGAGCCGACGACCTCCCTCGCCGCGACCGTCCTGCGGCCGAGGCGCTCGACGGCGACGAACGCGGCCTTGTTGTTGCTCTTGCTTCTGCCTCTTTCTCCGCTGCCACTGGTGCTGCATCCTCCTCCGACGATGCGCCCTGGCTTGCAGCAGAAAGAAGAAGCAGAGACGGAAGAGGAGCTGCCCCCCTTTCCTCCTTCTTCTCTCAGCGAATCGGCCCCCCTAGCCGCCGCCCTCGCGGCGGCCGACGAGAGCACCGCGGCGACCTGCAGGTCCTTCGCCAGGTCCCTGACTCCGGCGTCGGTGCCTGCGTCGGAGGCCGCGTAGGAAGGCTCGGCGAAGAAGCGTGAGGCGGTCGCGGAAGGGGAGGAAGAGACGCGGAAGGGGGGAGGAGTGGTGGTGAGGTTGTTGTTGCTGTTGGCGTTGTTGCTGTTGCTGCTCTCTTGGAGCGCTCTGCTCGCAGCAGAGGCAGAGGTGTCTCCTTCCTCCGCCGCCGCTGCCAATGACTCCTGCTGCTTCCTCTGCTGCTGCTGCTGCCTCTGCTCGTGTATCATCCGCAGCACGTCGTCCTTGGTCACTTCGGGGAGAGAAGCGGCGGCAGCAGCAGCGGAAGCGGAAGCGGAAGCAGCGGCGTCGTTGCCGTTTTCGTTGCCGTTGCCGTTTTCTCCTCCTCCTCCGTTTTCTCCTCCGTCCTCAGAGAGGATCCCCGCGTCCTTGGCACTCTCAAATCCCCCAGGCTTGCCGCTGCTGCGGGCTTTCCTGTTCTTGATGACCGCCGCGGCGGTGAAGGAAGCTGTTGGAGGGGGGTAAGAGTTTTGATGAGTTGAATAAAAAAGGTGAGAGAATTTTTTCTTCTTCTTCGTTTTCGAAAGAGAGAGAGAGAGAGAGGAGAAAAATCAAACTCGAAAAAAAAATCAAAATCAAAAACTCACCCAGAGCTAGGGCCGCGATGACGCCCGTGGCCGCGGCCCCGACGGCAGCCGCGACGGCCTTCGGTCTCGGCTTTGTCTTCGTGGCCGCAGTCGAGGAATTCGAAGGGGTTTCGGGAGGTGCTTTGGGTGCCGCCGGCGAAGGAGAAGGAGCGAGAGCAGCAGCAAAGGCAGCAGAGGAAGAAGAAGAACTCTTCCCGCTTCCTGCACTCCCTCCATTCCCAACAAGCGCCACTTTGCCTTCCCCGACGTCGACGGCCAGCACCACGACGTCATCGAAATTGTACCCCGCGGAGCTCATCGCCCTTTTCACTCCGGCAGCAAAGGCGGGGGCCCCCAGCAGAGCGGCGACCTGCTTGGCCGGCGAGAGCGGAGCTCCGTTCTCTCTTCCCGTCGAGGCCGAGGGGACACGAGGGGCGAGCTGGGATTTCAGGGTTGCGTCGAGAGCTGCGAGAGAAGGAGGAGGAGATTTCTCTTTCTTCGACGCAAGAGGAGAAGAAGGAGAGGGAGCGGGAGCTGGAGACGAAGAAGCGAGCAATTGTTGTTGGAGAAGGGCCCGGCGGGAGCTTCGACGACGGCGCCTCTTCTTCTTGCTCTCCCCTTGCTGCTGCTGCTGCTGCTCCTTCCTCAGCGTCTCTGCATCGGAGCCCTTCACATCCGCCACCTCGACGCCACCGTTGGCGCTCGAGTCGAGCCCGACGTCGCCCGCGGCCGAGAGGAAGGCCGCCGAGAGAGCAGCGCGCGCGTCCCGGTTGAGGAGCTGTTGCGGATTCGAAGACGAAGACGAGGAGGAAGTCGAAGAGGAAGAAGTCGACGTTGAAGTCGAAATCCCTTCGACGAAGCGCCCCCCCACCAGTCGGAGCCAGAGCGTCACGGTTACGGGGTTGGCCTTGAGAGAGGCTCCGGAGGGCGTGGCGAGGACGAGAGGAGGAGGGGGAGGGGGAAGAGGAGCAGGAGCGGAAGAGGGCGAAGAAGAAGAAGGCGAAGAAGAAGAGTTGGGGGCAGGAGCTGGAGCTGGAGCTGCTGCTGCTGGAGGCGGAGGAGGAGGCGGAGGTGCAGGAGAAGCGTTCTGCTGCTTCTGTTGCTCTTGTTGCTCTTGTTGCCCTTGCTGCTCTTTCTTCTGCTGCTGCTGCGGAGGCGGAGACGCAGGAGCAGGAGCAGGAGCAGCAGAAGGCGACGAAGAAGAAGACGGAGAAGAGCTCGACGGCGGCACTCGCGCCGCGTCCGGCACCACCAACGGCGGAAGCGGCTCCTCTCTTCCGCTGCCTCTCTTTCCCCCCGCTTCCCCTCCTCCTCCTCCACTACTGCCCCCTCCATCATTCCCATTCCCACCACCACCACCTCCGAACTCAGCCTCGACGGCGGTCAGCGACTCCAGCGAGGCCCTGACGTCCCACCCGGGCAGGCCCAGGGCCGCGACCTTCTCGTTGAGCGACCTCGTTGCTGTCCCTCCCAGGTGCAGCCAGATGGCGGAGAGCTCTTCGGGGGACCCCACCCCGCGGACCCGCACTGCAGCCCTGATGACGCTAGAAGTGGAAGAAGAAGTGGCGGAGTTGGAGTCATCGTCGTCATCAGATCTCTCCTGCCCCAGGACCTCGACCGAGACTATGGTCGCAGGAGTCGAAGGGGCCGCGGAGGAGGAGAGGGCCCTCCACAGCAGGCCTTCCAGTAAAGCTGCCTTCCAGGGTTCCGGCGGGGTGGCTCCTGGGCCGGAGAGGCGGTAGACCGCGATGGACGCCTGGGCGAAGGAGGGGGGGGACGAGGGGGAGGGGGCTGGCGTGGAGGGGGTGGAGGTGGAGAATCGAAGATAAGAGAGAGAGAGAGAGAGAGAGAGAGAGAGAGAGAGAGAGAGAGAGAGAGAGAGAGAGAGAGAGAGAGAGAGAGAGAGAGAGAGAGAGAGAGAGAGAGAGAAGAGAAGAAGAGGTTGAGTTTTTTTTCGTTTTCGCTCTCGCGTTTTCTCCTTCCCTCCTTTCGTTCGTTTTCTCGTCTCTCTCTCTCTCTCTCTTGCTTCCGTTTCTCTCAACTCCGAAATTCAAAAACTCACCTCCGGCACCTTCGACGCCCTTGGTGCAGTTGGCAGCGAGCAGGAGCACCAGCAGGGGCAGCAGCGCGAGGGACGAGAGAAGGCGGCGAGAAGCGGCGGAGGCGACAAGCCCCGAGGAGGAGGAGGTCGACGTCGACAGAAACGTCGACGGAGGAGGAAGAGGTCGGTGGCGCATGGCTGATCGACGAAAAAGAAGAAACCTGATGAAAGAGACAGAGAAGGTGGAGGGCAATTAAACGCGTGAGCTTTCTTTCTCGTTGAACAGGCGTCTCAGGCATGGTAGATTGTCTCCTCAGGGCGTGTAGAAAAAACAAAATGCAACGCTGAGTCGTGTGCGGCGAGGCTGTTAATTTTTTCATAACTGCTGCGAGCTCGCGAGGCGATCTCGAAAACGACGAGAGGAGGCGAAGGGTTTCTTTGCATCTTCTCTCCCTGCCCCCCTCCCGTCGCTCGAATTGCTTCCCAACTGCTCGTATCTCTCCAACTCACGAATTCTATTTCTCTTTCTCTTCGATCGAAGCGTGAAGATTTGAAGAGTTTGGAAGTTGGCGGCCACGGCGGAAGTCGAGGTCGAAGGAGGTCGAAAGAAGGAAGAAGAAGTGAGAGCGAGAGCGAGAGCAAAGGCAAAGACGGAAAAAAAAACAAGAAAAAAACACACTCTTCTCTCTCTTTCTTCGACCTCTTCCCTCCCTCTCTCCTCTCGTTCTCTTCTTGCATGCTCCTGGCGAGGACAAGAGCACGCGCATCATCGACCCTGAAGACGACGAACGCATCCAGAACCATGCTGCAGCTCCAGGGCCTGGCGCCCCTGCGGAATGCGGCAGCCGTCGCCGTCGCCGCCGTCCCATCACCCTCTTCTTCTTCCTCCTCTTCTTCTGCCGCCTTCCTCCGCTCCTCTGCTTCGGCGAGCTGCAGCGGTCGTCGTGCGATGGTGACGACGAACCCTTCGTTCGCTGCATCTGCCACCGCGACCCGAGCTAAAAAGAACAGCAGCAGCGTCTCCGCCGCGGCGGCAGAGATCGATGCGCCGGCGTCGGCAAATGGCGTGGTGAGTTTCTTCTTTTTGTTTGTTTCGATCGAGCGTGTTTTTCTCTGTCTTCCGCAGCGTCGATGGATTCGATTTCTATATCTAAAAAGCCGCAACGTTATCATTGCGACGTCTGCAAGGAGAGAGTGGCGAAAAACACGCGCTATCATAACAAAAGCACGCGTCGAATGATGCGCCTTTTTTTTACTAGGCCTCCTCCTCGACCTTCTCCCTCGACCTCCTTCCTTCAACCTCTTCTCTAACCCTCCTCTCACTTCCTCCTCCCCCCAACCACCACCATCGCCCACAGGACCTCTCCAAGTACGAGGCCGTCATCGGCATCGAGTGCCACGTCCAGCTCTCCACGCGCTCCAAGGCCTTTTGCGGCTGCGCCAACGAGGCAGGGAAGGCGGAAACGGTGGTGGAAGCGTCGTCGAGCGACGAAAGCACAAACTCCAACTCGAAGCCAAACTCGAGCGTCTGCCCGATCTGCCTGGGCCACCCGGGCACGCTCCCGACCCTCAACGCCGGCGCCGTCTCCAAGGGGATCGCCGCGGGCCTGGCCCTCAGCTGCAGGCTCAGCCCGCGCCTGAAATTCGACAGGAAGCAGTACTTCTACCCTGACCTTCCCAAGGGCTACCAGATCTCGCAGCACGACGAGCCTCTGTGCTTCGATGGGAGCATCGAGGTTCCCGTGCCTCCAGGCGAGAGTGTTGACGAGAGAGACGACAAGAAGAAGAAGACGAAAGACGGCAAGGACTTCACCCCGGCAGCGACGCTCGACACCTTCACGGTCTCGATCGAGCGCGCGCACCTCGAGGAGGACGCCGGAAAGCTCGTGCACTCGGGCTCCGCGCAGCTGTCGGGGGCCTCGCACTCCCTGGTCGACTACAACCGCGCCGGCGTCCCCCTGCTGGAGGTGGTGAGCGGGCCAGACATGCGCTCGGGGGCCCAGGCAGCAGCCTACGGCGCGGAGCTGCGCAGGCTCATGGTCTATCTCGGTGTTTCCAAAGCGGCGATGCAAGACGGTGGCATGCGGTGCGACGTCAACGTTTCGGTTCGCAAAAAGGGCGATCCGAAACTGGGAACAAAAGTAGAGGTCAAGAACATGAACAGCTTCTCTGCGATGGCCCGCGCCGTCGACTGGGAGGTCGAGAGGCAGGCTGGGTTGCTTGAGCTCGGTAAAGCAGACGAAATCGTCCAGGAGACGAGGCTGTTTGACGAGGCGACGGGAGAGACGGCGCCGATGCGGTCCAAGGGAGGGGCCGCAGACTACCGTTACGTGAAAGAACCAGACTTGCTCCCGGGTCTGTTGCCGGCAAACCTGGTCGAGGAGGTCCGTGCTAGCCTTCCGGAGCTTCCTGGGCAGTTCAGGAAGAGGCTGGCCGTGGAGTTTGGGCTCCCTGCTGCCGACGTCTTGGTCTTGGCGGACGAGGCCTCGACCGCGCGTTTCTTCTCAGAAGCTCTGGACTCTTTGCCGTGTTCTTCTAAATCCAAACCCGGCCCTGCCCTGGCCAAGCTCCTGTCCAACTGGGTCATCGGCGACGTCATGGCGCACTGCAAGGAGGTGAAAAAGCCCATGGATAAGCTAAGGTTGAAACCCGAAGCCTTAGCGGAGATGGTCGAGCTGATCGACGACGGCACGCTGAGCGGCAAGCTCGGGAAGAGCGTCTTGCCTTTGCTTTTGGCAGGAGAGGCAAACGACAAGAGCAGTGGTTCCTTCTCCAAGGGTGCCGTGCGCTCCCTGGTCGAGGCCAAGGGCATGGCGCAGATCAGCGACCAGGCCTCGATCGATGCCCTCGTGGATTCGGTCCTGGACGCCAATTCCAGTCAACTCGCCGAGTTCCGCGCCGGCAAGACGAAGCTGCAGGGCTTCTTCGTCGGAGAGCTGATGAAGGCGAGCCAGGGGAGGGCCAACCCGGCGCTGCTGAACGCGACGCTGGCGAGGAAGCTGAAGGGGGAGTAGTAGTTGGAAGAGGGAGAGTGGGGGTTTTGTAAATTGAAAGGAGAAGAGGTCGAGGTTGAGAAAAAAAAAAACGGCAAAGGGCAAAGACATCACTTCTTCTTTCTTTCGCCGGGGACTCTTCGAAAGGCTCTCCGCCCGCTTTCTCGCTCTTCCGCGCTTTCTTTCGCTTCTCCGCTCGTCGCCAGGTCACAGAGGGCGCTAGTCTGCTGTCTACAGTGATGTCGGCGGCGGACTACGGCCTCGCCGGAGGAGGAGCAGGAACAGCGAGCTATTCCGATGCCGGCGCTGCTGCTCCATCAACGTCTGCGGCGATTCCGGTGCCATCGATTCCGGCGCCTGCCGTCGCCTCGCCGCTGCGCGAGGACCAGATCTCCAACGCCGTCTCGTTCCTGGTGCATCCCAAGGTAGTCCTGGTGGTTGTGAGAGGGAGGAGGAAAGAAAGACACAGAGCGAGGCTTTCTTTTTGCATTGAGAAGAGAGAGCATTCGTTTTCGTTCATTTGTTTGCCATCGAGACGGGAAAAAAACCACCTCAACCTCTTCCTCCTCAACCTCGTCCCTCCTCCTCCTCCACCACCACTCCCAAACCCAAACAGGTCCAGGGCTCCACAAACGAGAGCAGGCGCGAGTTCCTGCGCGGGAAAGGCTTGACGGAACCGGAGATCGACGAGGCGTTCCGGAGGGCTCCCCCTGACACCTCCTCTGCCGTTCCTTCGTCTGCTGCTCCTCCACCTCCTCCTCCGCCGCCTCAAGCACCAGCGACGACTCCAAAGCTACCGCCTCTCCGCTGGACGCAGGTCGCCCTGCGGCTGGGGGCAGCGGCGGCCGCTACCGCTGGCATCGCCCACGTCGCCGCCCCTCGCTACAGGGCCTGGTCCGAGGCCAAAGCCGCCGAGGTCCGAAAGCAAGCCGAGGCCGAGGCGGCGGCGAGGCAGCGCGAGATCGACGCCAAGGCCGCTGCCGCCCGGGCGGAAGCGGCCGCGGCTGCCTCACTCGCCGGGGCCCTGGCGGAGCAGACTTCGGCTCTCAGGACCGCAGTCGACGAGCTGCGAGCGCTGGCGAAGAAGCTGGACGAGAAGGCGGGGGAAGCTGCTGCTGCCGGTCCGGGTTCTTACTCTTCTTCTCTCGTCTCTCACGCCTTGCAACCTTCTCCCTCCATCGGTGCCGATCCCGCTGCTATCTCGGAGCTCCTCCGCGCTGAGCTCCGCGCGTTCGGGGCGACGCTACCCGTGGTGGTTCAGCAGGGAAGCAGGCAGGAGGACGAGGAGGAAGAGAAAGGAGCAACAACGGCAGCGACGACGACGACGGCAACGAAAAAGAACGAAAACGACTCTTCTTCCGTTTCTTCTTCGACCTCGCAGAAAGTCTCCGACCTCCGCGAGAAGCTCGCAGAGATGCAGGCGAAGGAGGCGAAGGAGGCAGCAGAGAGGGCAAGGAAGGGGAAGGCGCCGCTGGTGGCTGCCTCGCCTTCTCCTCCGGCTGCGGCGAAGACGAAAGCGGCGGCAGCGACGGCAGCAGACAGCAACGGCAACGACAACGCCGCTTCCTCTTCTTCTTCTTCGAAACAAGAAGGCCCGGCCCACCCAGCCAGCTACATGGACGTGCTGGCCATGCTCGAGAGAGGGGAGACCCCCCCGGGGATCAGGGACGACATCGACGACACTCCCCCCGCTCGGGGGGCGGCAAAGCTGCCCGAGGCGTTGTCGGCTCTCTCCAAAGACTCCGTCCCGGCTCGCAAGCCAAAACCCTGGGAGAAGGCGCTCCTGGACGCCTCGGCGCCGGCTTTCGAGCCCCACCAGAACGCCTTCGACGCCGCCGTGGACAAGATGAAGCAGCAAAAGAAGGAGAATGAAAAAGAAGAAGCGCCGCTGGCCTCGCACCCGCTCCGCGCCTCGGCCGTCGCCTCTGCCCTCTCTTCTCCTCCTCCTGCGCCGGCTGGAGGAGGAAGAGGAAGGGAGGAGTCCTCCGCTCCCTCCTTCTCCAACAGCGGCTTTCCCTACGGCAACGACGGAGACGCGGCCTCCAACTACTTCAGCGGCGCCGCGAGCGGCCGCTTCGGGGCCTTCGGAGGAGCAGGAGGAGGAGACAACGACAACGGCGGCGGTGACGGTGACGATAACGATAACGGAGGAGAACAACCCTCCTCCTCGGTCAACGCCGGGTGGAACCCGCCGGCGCCTCCGCCCAGGACGCTGCCCGTCAACGGAGGAGGAGGGGGGGGCTCAGGGGGCTCGAATTGAGAGAAAAGAAATGGGAGAGAGAGCCTGTTTGAAAAAAACGAAAAACTTGAAAGAAAAAAATCATTTGGTGGGACTCGGAGCTTTTTTTCTTGTTCTTTTGTTTTTTGCACACTCACTCACCGACACACACACACACATGCCTCCCATCTCTCTCTCTCTCTCGTGCGCGCGCGCAAAACCGGGGGTGGCGCAACAAAAACAAAGTGGTGGTGGCGGGAGGAGGAGGAGGGTTTTCGGTCTCTCTCATTCTTCCAAAAAAAGCAAAAGAAGGAAAAAACAAAAAAAACGCGAAAAACGAAAAGGCAAAAAAGGGGGAAGCTGGTAGTTTATACAAAGTGGTTTTGTGCTGATGGTAAATGATGATGATTGAAGAGAAAGCGGCAAGCGGTGGGAGGAGGATTCGGAGGAGAAGAAGAGGAGACCTCACCTCTCTCTCCCAAAACTCTTTCTCTTTCGCCCGCCGCCGCAGTTTCTTCCCTCAAGTTTTTTTTGTCTTTTGTTTGTGGTTTGAAGTGGAGCAAGTGAGGGGGTGGGAAATCTTTAACTAATGGGAAATCAAATGATGGTTTTTTTTCATGCTGGTTTTGCGGAGCGGCGGCGGAGGTGGATGCGAAGAAGGAGCAAAGGAGAAAGGAGGAAAGAGGAAAAAAAGAAGAAAAGAAGCGAAGAAGAAGGAGTTGAGAGAAAAGAATTTCTTGGCAACGCCACTTCCAACTTGCCACCTCCTCGTCTTCTCGTCTCTTCTTCTTCCTCATCAACTCCTCTCTACTCTCAGATCTTGTCCACCTTCGACGCCTGCACCAAGGGGTTGGCCTTGGTCAGCGCCTCCCTGCCCATCCCCTTCCAGTCGAACGAGCACTCGTGGTCCTCGGCGAGCCGGTGCGTCGCGCAAAACTCGTAGCCGCAGCGGCAGGAGAAGCGCGCCGCGATCGAGACCTTCTTGCGGCAGCACATGCAGCGTCCCGGGGGCTGCGGGGCGCGGGGAGGCGGGGACTGGTCGTCGGCTGCTGCGGTTGTGGCAGCGGGGTCGACAGCGGCGGCCTCGGCAGTTGAAGAGGAAGGGGCAGGGACAGCAGCAGCAGCAGCAGCAGCAGCAGCGACAGCGCCGTCGTCGTCCACCATCGACGCTTCGTTCTCCGCCTTGGACGCCTCAGCCATCTCCACCTCCGCCGGGGCGGCTGCGGCCGCAGCCGCCTCGACGGCAGCGCCAGCCACGTCCACCTGCTGCTCAGGCTGCTGAGAGGACGTCGCGGCGGCGACGGCGGCGACCGCCGCGGCGGTCTCTGCGTTGGTGTTGCCCTGCGCCGCCGCTGTCGTCGTCGCGGGGGGCGCCTGCGGCCCCGACGACGCGTTCGCCTTCTGGTGCTCGCGGAAGCACGCCGAGCACATGCCCAGCGTGGCGTCGGAGCCTGTGTGAGAGGGAAGGAAAAGAGGAAGAGGAGAAGAGAGGGGGGGCAGCGAGAGAGAAGGGGAAATGTGAGAGAGCCTCGAGGGATTGGAAGTGTTTTTTTCCCTTTTTTTTCGTCCCGGTCGCTTGGTTGTTTCGAAAGACACATTCGAGGGTATCGCCTCGTGGGGTCTTTCAAGCTCCCAGCCCTCTCTCCAACCCCACAGGCAGTCGAGGCACGTCGCGTTCTCTGCGCAGCGCGGAGGACGAGGCAAAAGAAGGCAAAGAAGGGGGAGATAGAGGGCCGCAAAGGAGGGGACCAAAATGCGCCTGCTGCGCTGGCGAGCAAGAAAAAAAAAAGCCCTGGGAGGTTCATCCATTCCGCGTGCCTCTCTCGTTCTCTGCTTCTCTCGCCCCGCGTTCTTGCCCCCCCCCCCCCCCCCCCCCCCCCCCCCC
>Ga0210003_1004106_pt1 | contig 11604 bp, 8 predicted proteins | sample LantaG_FD_182804 | JGI IMG/M metagenome (GOLD analysis project Ga0210003, IMG submission 182804) | Deep subsurface microbial communities from Baltic Sea to uncover new lineages of life (NeLLi) - Landsort_02402 metaG (SPAdes) (version 2) | ecosystem: Environmental > Aquatic > Marine > Oceanic >...
CCGTCCCTGGCGGAAGCGGGAGCCGAGGCGGCAGCAGAGGAGGAAGAGGGAGCGTTGACGTTCCCTCGCGGCCGCTGAGCCCAGAGCGCGCCCTCGAGGTGCGACCACCCCCCCCAGACCCGCGAGACCTCGGCGCCGCCGCTGCCGCCGCCGCTGCTGCTGCTGGGCCGGCGACCGCGGCGAACGCTGTCGTCCGCGTCGAGGGCCACGTACAAGAAGTCCTTCCAGAAGTGCGAGGGGGGGCGCGGGGCGTCCCAGCCGGCGGGGACGTCTGCCGCCCACGGCAGCACCGCCGGCGGAGGAGGCGGAGCGCTGCTCTCGTTGCCCGCGGAGGCGATCGCGGCGGCGGCGTCCGCGAATTTCGCAGGTTCCGGGGCGCGCGGCGCGTCCCGCGCGCCGCGAGGGTACCAGTGGGCGACGACGACGTGGTGCGACGGGTGCTCCGGGACCTTGCCGTCGTTCTCTTCGTCGTCGTCGTCGTCGTTTCCGGCAGCAGCGGCGGCGCCGTTTCCGGCAGCAGCATCACCCGCCGTTGTTGTCGGACGAGGAGGCGCCCCCACCACCGCGCCGAAGCCGAGCAGCGCCGCGACCCACTCGGCCCCCGTCACCCACCTGTCCACCGACCCTTTCGCCCTCGCCGCGGCGCCGTTGCGCGCCGCCGCGGCGCTCCCGGCCTGCCTGGCCTCCTCGGCGCCGAGCCCGCCGCAGTCGAGCCGCGTCGCGGTCGAGCAGCGCGCGAGGTCCGACAGCGCTTGGAGCCCGCGCTCGTTCGGGTCTTCGCCGCCTTCGCCGCCTTCGCCGCCCCGCTCCCCGGGCCCGCAGCGCAGCAGGAAGCGGTAGCGGGCGGGGTCGAAGACCCCGACGTGGCCGCCGCAGGCGACCTCGACGCCGTAGCGAGGGACCGAGGAAGGGGGGGGAGGAGGAGCTCCTGCAGTCGCAGCGGCAGCGGCAGCGTTCGTTGAGGTCGTCGTCGGCACCTCCTCGAAGAAGCGGACCAGCCCGAGCCGGTCGAAGCACGGGGACCCTTCCTCCGGCTCCGTATCTGTTGGAGCAGCAGCAGCGTCGGCAGGAACGTCAGCTCCAGCAGCGGCAGCAGCCTGCTCCCTCTCCTCTGCGGGGCTCTGCTCGTCGTCGCCCTCCTCCTCTTCCTCGTCGTCGTTGTCGTCGTCATCGTCGTCGTCATCGACGCTGTAGACGCCGCGGGGCCTCTTGAAGACGCGCTGGACCGCGGGGACGGCGGTCGCGGGGCGGGCGACGCCACTAGCACCGCCACCTGCCTCTGGTGATGGTGGTGGTGCTGCTGCTGCTGCTGCTGCTGCTGCTGCTGCTGCTGCTGCTGCTGCTGCTGCTGCGCGGGGCGAGGTGACGGCCGCCGCGGCGGCGGCCGTCGCTAGCGCGGCCGCCCTCGCCGCCGCAGCGATCGAGCCCGGCAGCGGGCCCAAGTCGCCGCGGTTGGACGGTCCTGCCGCGGTAGGAGCAACAGGAGCAATACGAGCAGCAGCAGCATTAGCAGCGACTGCGTTAGCAGCAGCGGCAGCAACGGCGGCTCTTCTCCCTCGGCCCGAGGACGGCTGCTGCTCCGCCGCGACGGTCGGGGTCGGCGCCGGCGCCGCGGGCGAAGTGGAAAAGGGGCCCGGGGCATCTGCTGCTGCTGCTGCTGCTGCTGCTGCTGCTGCTGCTGCTGCTGCTGCTGCCGGTGCTCCCCCCCTTGCTGCCCCTGCTACTGCTGTTCTCGCCGTCGAGGCAGCACTCAGCTTGCGCCTCTTCTTCTTGCTCAGCTTTCTCGCCAAGGTTTCCTCGTCGTCGTCGTCGTCGTCGTCGTCGCTGCCGCTGGCGTCTCCGCCGCCGGCTCTGACGCCGGGGGCGTCAAAGTCGCTCGGGACGGCCGCCGCGGCCCTGTCCGCGGCCTCGATCTCCGCGGCGGTGGCGGGCACGCCCCGCGGGTCGAGCCCGGCCTCCTCCTCGCCGTCTGAGGGGAAGTCGAAGGCGTCCCTGGTGGCGGTCGGCGGTCTCGGCGGGGCGACGACGCGAGGAGGGGCTTGAGGTTGAGGTCGAGGCTGTTGAGCAGGTTGAGGCTGGGCAGCAGAAGGCTGAGGAGGCTGAGGCTGAGGCTGCGAGGCGGGGCGAGCGGCGGCGTTTCTCGGCCCTCCCCTGCGCCTCTGGCCGCCGTTCGCGTTGGTGCCGCGCGGCCTGGAAGGGTCGGCACCACCACCACCACCACCTCCTCCTCCTCCTCCTCGAGGTCCACCAGCGGCGCCGCTGCGCTGCTGCAGGCGACGCCGCTCGGCCGCGGCGTCGAAATCGGGGTCGCTGTCACTTCCGCCGCTGCTGCTGCTCATCCCTGCGCCTCCATCGTCGTCGCTCCACATCTTGGGCGAGATCACGCCAAGAAGATCTCTCTGGGATGCGAATCAAGTGGAGAAAGGGTTTGCCTGCGTTGGGAAAGAGAGGGATTGAAGGGGGGAGAGAGAGAGAGAGAGATTTTGATTTTTTGAGTGTTTTGCGTCCGGTTAATTTTCAACAGCCCTTTGGCGCCGGATGCGACGGCCTTGCTGGGCAAACCAAGATCTGATTTTGAATTCGGAGGTAGGTACGAGCATGTTCGAGACTCTGCAAGCGTTGGAACAACTTTCCCTCCAGAGAGAGGGGGCCAAAACGCGCGGCAATGGGGTCGAAATGCGGGGGGAGCAAAGCACTGCTCGAAGAGAGCGGGAAACGATCAAGGGAGAGAGTTGCATTGCGTCCCCCCACCCCAATCCGACCACTCTCTACGCGTCGCCTCACCTGTTGTCTGTTCTCAGTCGACGCAAGGGCTTCTCCGCATGCGTTAGAAGTAGAGAGAGAGAGATAAGAGAGAACGCGCTCTCGTCCTGAGCTCAAAATAGCAAAGGAAAAGAGCTTTCCCTTCGCGAGCAGGGGTCGCCGAAAAGAGAGAGAAAAAATCAAAGTGAGAGCGAGAAGAAGAGAGAGAGAAAATTGTCACTCTTTTTTTTGGAAGCAAGAGAAAGAGAAAAAGGGGTCGGCGTAGAGAGTGGGGAAACGCACCAAGGACTCGTTGATATATTTCAATTCCGATCGTCGAAGCTTTGTGCTTGTCTCTTCTGTCGTCGAAGCGGGCGGAGAGAGGCAGAAGAGAAAAAGAGAGCAGGAGGCCGACGGAAGCAACTCCTTTTCTTTCACTTTGATCAATTAATCGACCGAAAACTCCACAACATCCACATGCCCCTCGCCTCGCTGCGCTCGACGCGCCGCGTGCTGCGCCTTGCGGGCGGCGACGTGCTCCCATTCCTTCAGGTGAGTCTACCGGAGCCGCTGGATGGACGGAGAGAGGGGTAGAAAGAGCTGAAAAAAGGGCCCCGAGAGAGAGAGACAGCTAGCCGACTGATTGGACCAAACCTCCACCTCACTTGAAACCTTTCTCGCGGGAAAAAAAATCCAAAAACCTTTAGGGCCTCACCACCAACGACGTCCTATCGCTGTCCGAGACGACCACTCCGGCGCTGTACTCCGCGTTGCTGAGCCCACAGGGGAGGATCCTGTCTGACGTCTTCTTCCATTGGGAGCGAGGGAGAAGCGGGGAAGGAGAGGCCTCGACTTCTTCGACCTCGAGCTCGACCTCGACCTCGACCTCTTCTTCGTCGCAGTCGTCGTCGTCATCTCCTCCTTCTCTCTTCGCAGAGGTCGACGCGTCCGTGGCGCCGCAGGTCCTCTCCTTGCTGCGTCGATACCGCCTGCGGGCCCAGGTGGACATCGACGACGTGGGAGATGAGTTCGAGGTTGCCGTCAAGGGGTTTGGAGGAGGGAGCGGGGAAGTTGAAGACGAAGGAGGAGAAAAAGAAAAAGAAGAAAAGGAAGAGTGGCCGAGGGACCCAAGGGGCCTCCGTGCCCTCGGCTTCAGGACAGTGCTGCCCTCCGCCTCTCTCTCTGCTTCTTCATCAGCTTCTGCTTCTTCCTCTTCGTATGCCGCTGCCCGCTACGCCCTGGGCGTCGCGGAGGGCGCCGAGCTCGAGCCCGGGCGAGGGACGCCTCTAGAAGCCAACCTCGACGGCCTCCGAGGGGTCTCCTTCACGAAAGGGTGCTACGTGGGGCAGGAGCTGGTCGCGAGGGCGCATTTTCGGGGCCAGGTGCACAAGCGGGTGATGCCCGTGAAGGTGCTGGTGGGAGGAGGGGACGGAGGTGGAGGGAACGGAGGGGAGAAGGGGGGCCCGATCGGGCGAGACCTCGTCGTCGCCGTCGCTCCCGAGAACGAAAAGGCTTCTTCTTCCTCTTCTGCCTCTTCTTCTTCTCCTCCTCCGAGGCCCGCGCGGCGCTCGGCAGGGAGGCTGCTGGCTCTGTGCAGGGAGAGCGGCCTCGGGCTGGCGCTGCTCCGGCTGAACTCGGTGCAGGGGCTGCTGCTGCCAGGAGGAGGAGGAGAGGCGGCGCCGGAGCTCGCCCTCGCTCCGAGCGAAGAAGAAAGCGGAAGCGAAATCGGAAGCGGAAGCGGGTTTTTGTTCTCTGCTTCTCGTCCCGAGTGGTGGCCCGAGGATTGGGGCCGCGAGTAGTAGTCTTCTTCTTCTTCTTCTTTTTTAGCAGGAATTGTAGTTTTACATAAGTATCATTGTTTTTTCTTTGTCCTTTTCGACAGGGGGGCGCGGAAACGGAGAGCGGGGTGAAAAAGAAACGTGGTGAAAAAAAAACGAAAGAAAAAAACTTCTTCACTTGAGCTTTGTCTCGGTGAAGAGGACGTGCCTCTTGACCTTCGGGTCGTACTTGACGAAAGCCAGCTTCCCTGGAAGCGTCCTGGGGTTTTTCCGCTTGACGTAGAAGGAGCCCGTGCCGGCGGAGGAGAGGAGCTTGATGAGGAGCGTGGCTCCCTTTTTGGCGCCGGCCATTTTGAAGAGGAGGTTGAGGAGGAGGTCGAGGTCGAAAGGTCGAGCGAGAGCCGCCGAAAGAAGAGTTCGGAAAAAAGTCGAGGAGAAAACAACGCCTCAATCCGAGTGGCGATCTCACTCGCGATCGCCGATCCCTCTTCTAGACAGGTCACTATAAGCGTGCTCTGCTCGTGAGTGGATGTAGAAGAGAGAGACGAAGCGCGGGCGAGGAGAGACGCGCCCAAGCTCTTCGATGGAGTGATTTGCCGATCGACAAAAAAGAAAAAAGAAAATGAAGTAACTTTTTTCAACCTCGACCTCAAAACTCTCTCTCTCTCTCTCTCTCTCTCTCTCTCTCTCTTTTTCTCTCTCTCTCTCTCTCTCTCTCTCTCTCTCTCTCTCTTTCGGTAGTACGAAAATGATCAATAATAGTTACTCGTAGTTTTATATAAAAGAAATAGAGAAGAACAAGAACAAGAACAAGAACAAGAACAAGAACAAGAACAAGAGGAAGAACAAGAAAGAGAAGAAGTTTTGCTCACTTCATCTCGATCGACGGGCCTGCCAGCCAGCGGCAAGGGGGCTCGTCGCAGACCCTCTTGGTCCTGCCCTCATCGCGCCTGACCATCCGAGGGCCGAGCAGCCAAGCCGTCAGGGCCCCTCCGACGAGGCCGCCGCCGTGGCCTGATTGGTGTGTTTTTTTGTTTTTAAAATTGCGTTTTTTGGAGAGAGAGACAGGTGAGTGTCTTTTTTTTCGAAAGAAGAACAAAAAAACCCGAAAAAGGTTTTCAAAAAAAAACTCACCCCAGTTATCCACGTTCGACACTATAAACCCCATCCCGACGTTCAGGGCCAGGCTCTGCCCCAGCTGCTTCAGGATCTGGTCGCTGGCCTTGCCGAAGTAGTTCCTGTGCCTGTAGAAGAAGACGGCGAGAGCGCCTCCGACGCCGAAGATCGCACCAGAGGCCCCGACCGCCGGCGCCGGAGAAAAAGCAAACGACGCCAGCGAGCCGGCGACGCCCGCGGCGACATAGACGGCCACGAACCTACCATGGCCCGACAGCTGCTCCGTCAGCGGGCCCAGATTGTTCAGGGCGAAGTTGTTGGTCGCCAGGTGGAGCAGGTTGCCATGTAACAGCACGGGCGTCAGCAGCCGCCACCACTCCCCGGCTTTTATGGCGGGGTTGATCTTGGCGCCCCAGACGGTCAGGCGCTGCCTCGTCAGCATCTGCAGCAGGAAGACGAGGCCGTTCGCGACGAGCAGGGAGTCGGTGACGCGGCGCTCCGGGGAGCCGAACTTGCCCGTGCGCGAGTTCTTGGAGGAGCCCTCGGGCGGCGGCGGGAGAGGGGGCCTTGATGGGGTTGATAGGGGAGAAGAAGAGAGGATGAAGAAGGTTGAGGTCGACGATGAAGAGGTTGTCGAACAATTCCAATTGATCAAAATCAGTCCAATCTTCTCTCCCTTTCTCCCACTCACCTGACGATCCCGGCACCCAGAGTCATCCCTCCGAGAGCAGCCCCGGTCACGATGTTCCCCATCGGGAGGCGAGACAGCGTGAAACGACCCGAAATCGAGGCGCGTCGGGACAAAGGACTTGACGACGAGGACGACGAGGAGCCGATCGACGCCGTTCGCACCGGCAATCTGAGCCCGCCGTTGCGCACGAGCGCCCTGGCCCGGAAGTTATTTCCCGGTCCCGGTGGAGGGGCCATGGTCTCGGGATGTGAGTGGGGGGAGTTTGCTGGAGCGAGAACAAAGGTAGAAGGTGGGAAGCGAGTGGCCGCGGAAAGAAGGCGGTTTCGGACTTTTTTTTGGTTTTGGTTTTTTCTTCTGAGGCAGGACGTGTAAGGTCATTTCTCTTTGTTCGCTCTTGTCGCTCTTCTCGCTTGCTAGCTAGTAAAAAAAAAACCATGGCCTTTGCCCTCTCCTCCTCGCTCGTGGCGCGCGGCTGCTCGCGCCCTGCCGCTGCCTCGCGACCGGTACGTTCTTCCTCTACGCGTCTCGGGGAGCTGACAAGCTCGTTGGCGGTCGGACAAAGCAGGGAAGCGAGAGAGAGCGAGAGAGAGCGACACCAATTCAAAAACTCAACTTCAATTTCTCTCTTCTCTCCTCTTTCACTCTCACAGCAGGCCCGCCGCAGCGTCTCCGTCGCCTCCCGCCGCGGCGCTGCCCTCCGCGTCAACGCGCTTGCCGTCGGAGACAAGGTAAGAAGAGTTGTTTGATTGAGGAGGAGGAGGAGGAGAAGAGAAAGGCTTTGCGGTGAAGAAGGAAGAAGAAAACAGCGTCGGCGGCCGAACGAAGATTTTATCTTTTCTTTTCGTGACTTTCGCCGCTCGTTTCCTTCTCCAATTCCTGCTTTCACTGCCCTGTTCTCCGTGCCTCTGATGAGATCTTGATGGGGTTCGACAGCTCGTGGAAAGTGGGGAAGGAAAGAACGAGTGGAAGGAACGATAGTCGGGTAGAGAAAGATAAAGATGATGCGACGAAAGAGGCGATAAAAAAAAGAGCCAGCGAAGCAGAAACAACAACGACAACGACAACGACGGCGCTTTTCTCAACCTCTTCTACCTCCTTCTTCTTCAACACCAACACCAACGCCGACAACAGCTCCCGGGAGACGCCAAGCTCTCCTACTTCGACGCCGAGAACACCATGCAGGAGATCAGCGTCGACGAGCTGACTAAGGGCAAGCGCGTCGTCATCTTCGCAGTGCCCGGAGCCTTCACCCCGACCTGCTCGCTCAAGCACCTGCCGGGCTTCATCGAGAAGTCGGACGACCTCCGCGCCAAGGGCGTCGACGCCATCGCCTGCGTCTCGGTCAACGACCCCTTCGTCATGGACGCCTGGGGCCGCTCCGTCGACGCCGGGGACAAGGTTTTGCTCCTGGCCGACGGCAGCGCTCTCTTCACCAAGGCGATCGGCGCCGAGCTTGATCTCACGGACAAGGGCCTGGGGATCCGCTCGAGGAGGTACGCCGCGCTGGTCGAGGACGGGGTCGTCAAGCTGCTGAACCTGGAGGAAGGCGGGGCGTTCACCGTGTCCTCGGCGGATGAGATCTTGGCTGCGCTGTGATGAGAGTGAGAGAGAGTTTTTCGTGTTTTTGTTATTTTTTTTTCAGTTTCACCTCCCCCCTTCCCCTTCCGCCTCCCGCACGCACGCCACGAGCTGCCCAGGGGCCTTAGCTACCTACCTTTCCCCCTTCCCCCTCCCCTCCATCCCCTTTACAACAACAACAACAACAAACAATGAAGATTCGTGGTTTTTTTCCGTTTCCGTTTTTTTCAGCGTTTTTTGCGCCTTTTCTTTTGTCAATTTTACCTTTTCTTTTTCCTGTCGTTCTTTCTTTTTTCAAAGCAAGGTCGTCTCTCTCTCTCTCTGTTTCGCCGGTGAGAGAAAGGAAAACAGATTCAAGCACTGTCTTTTCTCTTTTTCCGAACTGCCGTTGTCGAGGTTAAAAAAAGAGGGCGAAGAAGAAGAAGAGGAAAAAAACAATCTTCTCTTTCACTTTTTTTCACTTTCTTTTTCAAGCTCTCTCGCGCGCGGGGCAACGCGACGCTCTCTCTTTCTGTTGCTTACGCGCCTCGAAGGAAGAGCAACAGCAAGACGATGCCTCCCGCGGCCGCGCGGTCGCCCAACTACAGGCTTGCCGCCGCCGGGCTCGCGCAAGCAGCCCCATCATCTTCTTCGTCTTCTTCCACCGCGGGAGCAGCAGCAGCAGCGGCGCCGAGCTCCTCCGATCAACGCCGCTTCTCCGCCTTCGGCGTCTGCTCTTCACCCTCGCCCTCGTCCGCCGAGGCGTCCCCGCCCAACGACAGCGAGTCCGCTGTATTTCTGCCAAAGATTCATGGAGGAGGAGAAGAGGAAGAAGGCGGCGAGGCCACCACAGACGAAGGGCTACTGCGGAGGAGGAAAGGCAGGAGATCGCTGTTTCCTTCGTTGTCGTCGGTGGCGTCGGCGGCGTTGACGCCGCTCAAACAGCAGCAACAGCAGCAGAGGCGCCAGCCGCAGCAGCTGCCCGAACGCAACCCCTGCTGCTCCCCCCCTCTACGCCTCTGCAGCCTCGCCCTGCTAGCCTTGGCAGCAGCGGCAGCAGCGACCTTTTCTGCGTTCCTCCTCGTCGACCTCTCCGGCGCGGCGCTCTACCTCGCCGCGCCGGGCCTCCCGGCCGACGCCCGCTTCTGGGACCGGTGGGAGGCGGCGCTGATCCGAAAAGCCGCCGGCGGCGGCGGGCCGGGCACGCTGCTGCTGGAGAGGCACTGGCTGGCAGCCAAGAAGGAGCTGGTGGAGAGGAGGTGGAGGACGGTGGCCGCCGCAGCTGTGGGGTCGCTGCGGAGCGGAAGCGGAGGAGGCGGAAGCGGAGGCGGAAGCGGAAGCGGAAGCGGAAGCGGAAGCGGAAGCGGAAGCGGAAGCAGCAGCGACAACAACAAGAACGGCGATTTCCTCGCCTTCCCTCCGACGCTCCCTTCGTTCCTCTCCTCCACCTGCTCCGACCTCCTCCCTCACTACGCCCCGCTCATCGCCGCCGACCTGCGGCCCTGGCCAGTGATCACGCGAGCGATGGTCGATTCCGACCCCGACCGCCTCTACTTGTTGAAAGGCAGGGCGTTTTTACCGAGAGAGGCGAGCCGGGGACGGCTGATGCCGACGTTCCACTCCTTCCTGCAGCGCCTGAGCCTGCGCGTCGCTTTACCGGATCTGGTGATCCCCCTGAACGTTGCCGACGAGCCGAGGGCGCCGTGGGAGTCCGGGAGGGTGTGGGGCAGCGAGCACGCGCTCGGCGACGAGGCGGCGCTTCTTCGGGGTGAGGGAGGAGGAGGAGGAGGAGGAGGCGGAGAAGGAGGAGGGGGGGGTTCGAAGACGACGGCGGCGACGGCGACCGAGGAGGAGAAGAAGAAGGAAAGTTCCGACGACAAAGTGAGCTCGAGCAGCAGAGAAGCAGACGGCAAAAGCGGCAGCAGCAGCAGCAGCAGCAGCTGGTGGCAGACGCCGCTGCTCAAGAAGAAGAAGAAGGAGATCAAGAAGGAGGAGGAAGCGGAAAGTGCGGGAGGGCAGGCAGAAACGGCGAAAGCGACGGCGAAATCGCCGGCGAAAGCAACGACGACGGCGAAAGCGACGACCGAGAGCCCCACCAGCCGCCCTTCCCCTCCTCCCCCCGATCCGCTCTTCTCCTTCTGCAAGACGCGACACTACGCCGACATCCTCCTTCCCAACACCATCGAAGGGGACGTGTTCGTCCGCCCCCGCGACGGAAAGAAAAAGAAGAAAAGGATCCCCGCCCTTGATGTCGCCGCGACCTCTGCCAGCGAAGAGGCCTCCCGCCTCCTGCTCCCGCGGGTAACGGCCACCACCTCGGTCACCACGCACCGCAAGACCCGGGCCGGAGCCCTCGACCTGCGCCCGCCCACCGCGGTCTGGCGCGGCTCCACGGGCGGGTTCGGGGGGCTCGCCAAGGGGAGGGCCGCTCTTCTCAACTTGGGACGGGAGAGACCGGATCTGCTCGATTCGGGCGTCTACGATTGGGACGAGGCGAAGTGGGGCCCGCCGCTGGGGAGAGTGAAGCCGAGGATGGGGCTGGCAGACCAGGTGGACGGGCACAAGTGCGTTGTTGTTGTTGTTTGGTAGAGCGGAGAGAAAGAGAAAGAAAGTTTTCATTTTTTTCTCGACCTTTTTTTGTTCTTCTCTCTTTCTTCTTCTCTCTTTTTGCTCATTCTCGTTTCCCTCTTTCCCTCATCTCTCTCTCTCTCTCTCTCTTCCAACCTCAACAAAACAACAACCTTTAGGTACCTCGTCTGGGCCCCCGGGAACTGCGCCTCGGTGCGCCTGGCCCTGCAGCTCGCTTCTGACTCTCTGGTCTTGAAAATCGAGTCTTCGGGCGAACAGGAGTGGTATTTCCCCCTGCTGAAGCCCTTCGTCCACTTCGTCCCCATCGAGGCCAACGAGACGTTCGTGGGAGTGGAGGAAGGGATCAGGTGGGCCGAGGCGCACCCGCGGGAGGCGCGGCAGATAGTCCTCAACGCCAACGCGTTCGCCGAGAAGTTCCTGAGCGCGCGTGGTCGGTACTGCTACGCCGCGCAGCTGCTTTCCGAGTTCTCGTCGAGGTACGAAAAGGAAGGAGAAGGAGGAGGAAGAGGAGGAGGAGGAGGAGAGGGGGCGGTTGTGGTGCTGCCGGAGGGTGCGGTGGCCGTTCCTGGGGTCGCGGACAGACCGGAGCTGGAGGAGCCGGAGTGAAAGTAGAAGAGAAAGAAGAAGAGAATAAGAAGAAGAAATTGTTTTGTAAATGTCAAATTATCTGCCGTTGGTTCTGAATCAACTTTTAACACAAAAATAAAAACAAAGAACGAGTTTTGTCTGATCTGCTGTGAATGTCAACAAAAGAAGTGTGAAAGGAGAAAAGAGAAAAGAGAGAGAGAGCAACAAAATCAAAGCTTCTCCCTCCTCTCGGTCTCGCGCGCAGCGGCCTCTACCTGCTCGACGTTTTTTTCTACGAGCGCCGCGACCTTCCTCCACGTGACGCCGCCTCCGGCGCCGAAGCCGTCGCAGACCGCCTGCGCCATCGGGTAGGAGCCCAGGGCTCTCCCGGCCCGCGGGGGGGCCGCGACGGCAACCATACTTTTTGGTGAGTGTGCGTGTTTTTTTGAAGAGGAAGAGAAAGTGAGCTTTTTTTTGTCTTTCCGGGTTTTCCTCGACCTCGACCTCGAAAAACTCGTTTTAAAAAAAAAAAAAAAAAACCCCCCCCCCACCCCCCCCCCCCCC
>Ga0210003_1004108_pt1 | contig 11602 bp, 9 predicted proteins | sample LantaG_FD_182804 | JGI IMG/M metagenome (GOLD analysis project Ga0210003, IMG submission 182804) | Deep subsurface microbial communities from Baltic Sea to uncover new lineages of life (NeLLi) - Landsort_02402 metaG (SPAdes) (version 2) | ecosystem: Environmental > Aquatic > Marine > Oceanic >...
TGCGAACTGGTGATCCGCACCCCCCGCGGCCGCAAGCTCACGCCCAAGGGTGACGAGCACCTCGGGGGCATGCCATCCGCCCGCGGCCGGCTGTTTTAGTTTTCCGGCAACGTCGAGTGAGCGGCATACAAGCCCCCAGCGCGAGCTGGGGGACTGTGACGCAGCCCACCAATTGGCCACAGCCAGGCTCCAAGGAGTAGCGGGCGGGGTGGCTTTTGTTTCCGCAGTCCCCGGGCTCGCGCCCGGGGCTTTTATGGGCAAAGGGAAGGGGTTGCCCGTGCTATCTCGCTGGCCTCGCAAGCAAGCGTAGGCAGGATGCCGAAGCGCAGCTTGCGTGGAGTGAGCGAAGGCAGGATGCCGTAGCGAACGTCCGGCGAGATGGCATGGGCAACCCCGACCCACGGAAGAGGTTGCCTCCTGCTATCTCGAGCCGGCGAGATGGCATGGGCAACCCCGACCGAGCGACGCAATCCCGGCCTTCCCGCACCCCCCATTTGCCCGCGATCCCGTTCGACGCTACGCTACTGGTCCTCAACCAAGGTGCTTTTATGGCCGTTCCTAAACGACGTCAGTCGAACCAAAAAACCCGCTCCCGCCGGGCCCACGATTTCCTCACGCCTCGGCAGTTGACTTTCTGCCCGACCTGCGGCAAGGCGGTGCCCACGCATCGTGTCTGCGGCAACTGCGGCCACTACATGGGCCGCCCCGTCGTCAAGACGGAGGAATAGTGCCTTGGTCGAGGCTCTCGGTGGCGGCCCGACGTCGATCCTCTTTCCCGGCCAGGGGGCCCAGGCGGTCGGCATGGCCGGCGACTGGGTCGAAGCCGAGCCCGCCGCGGCCGAACTCTTCGCCCGGGCAGCAGGACTCCTCGGCTACGACCTGCTCGCGGTCTGCCGCAGTGGCCCTGCCGAGCGGCTCAACACCACCGCCGTGAGCCAGCCGGCGATCCTTGTGACCAGCCTTGCCGCGCTCGAGGTGCTCCGGCGTCGGGATCCCAAGCCGCTCGAAACGGCAACGCTCACCGCCGGACTCTCGCTCGGCGAATACACCGCGCTTGTCTTTGCCGGGGCCCTGGGCTTCGACGACGCCGTGCGGCTGGTCCACGAGCGGGGCAGCGGGATGCAGGCCTGCGCCGAGGCCTCGCCGGGCGGGATGGTGGCCGTGCTCGGCCTGGAGCGGGAGGCCGTCGCCGCCCTGTGCGACAGCTGCCGGCAAGACGGCGTGCTCCAGGTGGCCAACGTGCTCTGCCCGGGCAACATCGTCGTCTCGGGAGACCACGCCGCCTGCAGGCGGCTCGAAGAGGCGGCCGCGGCGGCCGGCGCGATGAAGAGCGTCCGGCTCGAGGTGGCCGGAGCCTTCCACACGTCGCTCATGCGGCCGGCCGTCGAGCGGCTCACCGCGGCGATTGCCACCGCCGAGTTTCGCCCCCCCCGAATTCCGGTCGTCAGCAACGTCGATGCGCGGCCCCACACCGACCCCGACGAGATCCGCAGCCTGCTCGCCCGGCAGGTGGTCGGAGTTGTCGAATGGAGCGACTCCGTGGCATATATCCTCTCCACCGGCGTCCGTTCGGCCTGGGAAATCGGGCCGGGCCGCGTGCTCCGCGGTCTGATGAAGCGGATCGACCGGTCCGTCGCCATGAACGGCGTGTTTGACTGACGAATCCCAAGCGGAGACAAGATCCATGGCAGAGGCGGGCGACGCGAAAAAGAAGAGCCAGCCGACCGGCAGGCTCACAGTCGATCTCTCCGGCCAGGTCGCCCTGGTGACGGGAGCCTCCCAGGGGCTCGGCCGCGCGATTGCCGAGGCCCTCGGGCGGTGCGGGGCGACGGTCGCCCTCGTGGCCCGCTCGGCCGACAAACTCGCCGACGTGGCCGCGGGGATCACCGCAGCCGGCGGCAAGGCCGAGGCCTTTCCCTGCGACGTCATGAGCGCTCCCGCGATTCAGCAGACCGTCGACGCGGTGGTCGAAAAACTCGGTCGGCTCGACATCCTCGTCAACAACGCCGGTGTCACGCGGGACACCCTCCTGCCGCGGATGAGCGACGAGGAGTGGGACACTGTTTTGGCGACGAATCTCCGCGGGCCGTTCCTCTTCATGCGGGCCGCCAGCCGGCCGATGATGCAGCAGCGGTATGGCCGGATCGTGAATGTGGCGAGCGTCTCGGGCCTGATCGGCAATCCGGGCCAGTCCAACTATTCGGCCTCGAAGGCGGGCCTCGTGGGCCTCACAAAGACAGTCGCCAAGGAGCTCGCCGGCCGGAAGATCACCGTCAACGCCGTGGCCCCGGGCTTCATTGCCAGCGACATGACCGCCACCCTGGGCGACGTGCTGCTCGACGAGGTGAAGAAGCGGGTGCCGGCCAAGCGGCTCGGCGAGGCGACGGAGATCGCCGATGCCGTACTTTTTCTGGCAGCCCCCTCCTCTGGCTACATCACGGCCCAGACGCTCGTCGTCGACGGCGGGCTGATCGGGTAATTCGCTCGTGTGCCACCCGCGGCACGCCTCGCACAGCGGGCGTTCCCTGCGTCTCCAGGCCAGAGGCGTGAGCCGAGCAATTTCGTCTCGCTCTGCCGGAGGCCGTCCTCGCCTGGGCCAGCCCCGGCCAGCCCCGTTTCCGCTCGCACCTCACCAGCGGGTTCGCCCGGATTTTCACGGTCTGGACACGTTCGGCCCCGCGCGGGTATATCTTCGGCGAGAACGCGGGCAGGATCCGCAGCCTCGTGAGGCTGGCGGAAGCCCGCGACGTTTCCGGCACCTGCCCGAGGAGGATTCACAAGGTGGCTTCAGTTCAAGATCGAGTGATTGAAATCGTGGCGTCCCAGCTCGGGGTGAGCAAGGAGAAGATCACCCCGGAGACATCGTTCATCAACGACCTGGGTGCCGACTCGCTCGATACCGTCGAACTGGTGATGGAGCTCGAGGAGGAATTCGAGATCAACATCCCGGACGACGCGGCCGAGAAGATCCAAACCGTGGGCCAGGCGGTCGAATTTATCGAGAAGCACCAGGCTTCCGGTCCCTCCGGCGTCACCGGCTGACAACGCCCTGGCGGCCGGGCACCCAGGCCGCGATCCGGGCAGTGGCTTGCTGGCCAAAACCGGTGCGCCGGTTCTCGCCAGATGCCCTGCCAATCGAACCGCACGACGGAGCCGTGGTGGAAAGCGTGATGAAGCGACGGGTTGTGGTGACGGGGCTGGGCGTGGTCACGTCGCTGGGGCGTGCGGTCGAAGGATTCTGGAACCGGGTCGTCGCCGGCGAGAGCGGGGTCGGGCCGATCACGCTGTTTGACGTCGATGGCTACCGGGTTCAGTTCGGGGGCCAGGTGCACTGGCAGCCGGAAGGGGAAGACATCGCCCCCCCGAAGGAACTCAAGCGGCTCGACCGCTTTACCCAGTTCGCGATCGGCTCGGCCAAAGACGCCGTCGCCGACTGCGGGATCGACTTCGAGAAGGAGGATCCCTTCCGCTGCGGCGTCGTGATCGGCTCCGGGATCGGCGGGCTGTGGGAGTTCGAGGTCCAGGAGGAGCGGCTGCTCCACAAGGGCATCGACAAGGTCTCCCCGTTCACGATTCCCAAGCTGATGGTGAACTCCGCCAGCGGCCACGTGTCGTCGCTGTATGGCATGAAGGGGCCGAACTTCGCCGTCGCCACCGCCTGTGCCAGTGCCGCCAACTCGATCGGTTCGGCCCTGCGGGCGATTCAGTACGGCGATGCCGACGTGATGGTGACCGGCGGCAGCGAAGCGGCCCTCACACCGATCGGCCTGGCGGGCTTCCAGAACATGCGGGCGCTCTCTTTTCGCGGCGACAATCCCCAGGCGGCTAGCCGCCCCTTTGACGCCGACCGCGACGGCTTCGTGCTCGCCGAGGGTGCGGGCGTGGTCGTGATCGAGGAACTCGAGCATGCCCGCCGCCGCGGGGCCCGGATTTATGCCGAGCTCAAGGGCTACGGCGCCAGCGGCGACGCCGGCCACATCACGCAGCCCGACGAGGAGGGCCGCGGGGCCGCCCGGGCGATGGAGTCGGCCCTTGCCGACGCGGGCATCCCCGGCGAGGCCGTCCATTACATCAATGCCCACGGCACAAGCACGCCCCTGGGAGACAAGGCCGAGACCGCCGCGATCAAGCGGGTGTTTGGTGCCCACGCGGGCCGGCTGGCTGTGTCGAGCACGAAGAGCTCACTGGGCCACACCCTCGGGGCCAGCGGCGGGATCGAGCTTGTGGTCTGCTCGCTCACGATCGCCCGGGGCATCATCACGCCCACGATCAACTACCACACGCCTGATCCGGCGTGCGATCTTGACTACACGCCCAACACGGCCCGCGATGCCCGCGTGGACGTGGCGATGAGCAACAGTTTTGGGTTTGGCGGCCACAACGCGAGCCTGGTGCTCGCCCGGCTCGCCTAGCCCTGTCCCGACCGGCTTGGCAAGGGAGGCCCGACCATGGATCGGTCGCGGCAGTATGTGGCCTGGCTCGCAGCGGTCGTCTTGGCCGGTGCCCTGACGGCGCCGGCGACGGCCCAGATCCCCTCCGACATCGGCCAGGTCTGGAAGACCTACGACCTCACGGCCTTCGTGGCCGTGGCGGGTGCCGGCAGCGAGAAACACGTGGTCGACTGGATTCTTCAAGAGACCGGCTATCCCGCCTGGCACGGCACGAGCCCGGCCTCGCTTTCGGCCGGCGACGGCAAGCTCTCCTGCTTCCACACGCCGCAGATGCAGGCCCAAGTGGCCGACGTGGTCAAGCGATTCGTGGACGAGGCGGACAAGCCCCACCGCTTCACCGTGCGGGTGCTTGGGTTTACCGGTCCGGCCTGGCGGGGGGCGGCCCGCCCTGCCCTCCAGCCGATCACCACCGCCACGCCCGGAGTCCAGGCCTGGATCCTGCCCCGTGAGGCCGCCGCGGTGGTCATAGCCCAGGCGCGGGCCCGGTCAGACTGCGTCGAATTGCCGACCGGGCCGGCGCTCGCGGCCAATGGTCTGCCCGCCGCGCTCACCGGTGGCCGCACCCAGGAATACGTGCAGGACTACGCGCTGACACCCGACGCCTGGCCGGGCTGGCAGCCCCGGCGGGCCACCTGCGACGAGGGCTTCGCCATCGACCTCCACCCGCTCGTCTCGCAAGACGGCGCGGTCGTCGATGCCGTCTTCCGCTGCCGGATCGACCAGATCGAACGGCTGGCCGCGGTATCGCTGCCCGCGCCGGCCGGTGGGCCGCCGATCGTTGCCCAGGTGCCGCAGGTGGCGGCGGTGCGGATCGGGGAACGCTTCCGCTGGCCGGCCACCCACGCCCTGGTTGTGGCGCTCGGGTTGGTGCCGTGGCCGGTGCCCGCGCAAAATGGGAGCCTGGCGTCGCTTGTGACCACGGTCGAGCGGCGGGATGTCGTGGTGGTCGTCGAGCCGAGGCTGGGCGGCTCCCGCTGACGAGAACGAGACTCGGAACTTCTGGAAGCGGAATTGGCATGAGCGATCATGAGCGACGGGTTGTGGTGACGGGCCTGGGCGTGGTCTGCCCCCTGGGGCTCGATGCCGGCGACCTCTGGAACAGCCTCGTCGAGGGCAGAACCGCCGTCGGGCCAATCGAGTCGTTTCCCGCCGGCGGCCTGCCGCTGGGCCACGCCGCCGAGGCCCGCTGCTTCACCGGCTCGATCGACGATTTCGGCCCCCTCGACGGGGAGAAGAAAAAGGCGATTCGCAAGGGGCTCAAGGTGATGTGCCGCGAGAGCCAGATGGCGGTGGCAGCGGCCCAGCGGGCCCTCCACAACGCGGGCAACGCGCTTGCCAGCCACGCCCCGGAGCGATTTGGCTGCGTGTTCGGGTCGGACTACATGCTCACGCTGCCAGAAGACTTTACCGCAAGCGTGGCGGCCTGCCGGGCGGCCGACGGCTCCTTCGACTTCTCCCGCTGGCCCGGCGAGGGCATGCCGCTGCTCAACCCGCTCTGGCTGCTCAAGTATCTGCCGAACATGCCTGCCAGCCACATCGCGATCTACAACGATCTCCGTGGTCCGAGCAACTCGATCACCATCCGCGAAGCGAGTGGCCACCTCGCCGTGGGTGAGGCGACCGTGACGATCCAGCGGGGCATGGCCGACATCATGATCGCCGGCGCGACCGGTACCCGCGTGCACCCGATGAAGACTGTCCACGCGCTCCAGAGCGAGCAGGTTGCCCTGCCCGACGGCGAGAGCGACGACCCGGCCCGCTGGAGCCGCCCGTTCGACCGTGACCGGCGGGGCATGGTGCTCGGGGAGGGGGCGGCGGTGCTGATCCTCGAGGAACTCAGCCACGCCGAGCGGCGGGGCGCGACGATCCACGCCGAGGTCGTCGGCCATGGCGCGGCCTGCGCGGTCGATCGGGGAGGTACTGGGCGGCGCCGGCCGGCTCTGGCCCGGGCCCTGGGCGAGGCGATCAGAGTCGCAGGCGTTTCACCGGGCCGAATCGGCCACGTGCACGCCCACGGGGTGAGCACGGTGACGGGCGACCGCGACGAGGCGGCGGCCCTTGGCGACGTGCTGGGCGACAGTGCCCCCCGCGTGCCGACAGTGGCCGCCAAGAGCCACTTCGGCAACCTGGGCGCCGGCAGCGGCCTGGTCGAGTGCATCGCCAGCATCGGGGCGATCCAGCGGGGTGAACTCTTCCCGCTGCTCAACTTCGAAAATGCCGACCCCGAGTGTCCGGTGCGGGCTGCTCGCCGCGGCGATCCCGCTGGAGATTGCTTCATCTCCGCGGCCGTCACCCCCCAGGGGCAGGCGGCGGCTCTCGTCATTCGCTCGTGGCCGGGCGGGGGGGCGGCTGCTTGACATTCCGCCTCCGGTGACCTATTTTCCTCACTCTGGACCTTGTGAGGATGGTGGCTGGTTCGCGGATTTGCTTCCAGGCTTTCCGATCGTGAAGTCGGCGTTTGGCTGACTGCGGGCGGAATGTCTCGGCGCCCATGTCGTGCTATGGCGTCGGCCGTGCCGGCGACACCACTTCACGGGGTCCGGCCGAGAGCCTTATGAAGCCTGAAGAAATCCTCCGCATCGTCGACGCGATCCATCGCGACAAGAACATCGACAAGGAGTTCGTATTTCAGGCCATTGAGTCGGCCTTGATCACGGCTCTGGCGCGGCAGTACGGCGAAACGTCTGAGATCATCGTCACGATCAACCGTGAAGACGGCGCGATCTCCGGCACCCACGACAACGAGCCGATCGAGTCGGCCGAACTCGCCGGCCGGATCGGGGCCCAGACGGCCAAGCAGGTGATCATCCAGAAGATCCGCGAGGCCGAGCGGGACTCGATCCACGACGAGTTCGAGGAGCAGGTGGGCCACATGGTCTCCGGAGTCGTGACCCGCTTTGAAGGCGCGACCGCCACCGTCCAGCTCGGCACCCAGGAGGCGATCCTTCCGCGGAGTGAGCAGATCCCGGGCGAGAGCTACCATCCCAACGAGCGAATCCGGGGGACGATCTTCGAGGTCCGCAAGGTTGGCAGCCGGGTGAAGATCATCCTCTCCCGGATCCGGCCCCAACTCGTGCAGCGGCTCTTCGAACAGGAGATCCCCGAGATCGCCGACGGCGTGATCGAGATCAGGGCCATCGCCCGAGAGCCCGGCTACCGCAGCAAGGTGGCTGTGATCAGTTCCGACAGTCGCATCGATTGCGTGGGGGCCTGCGTGGGCGTCCGTGGCAATCGCATCAAAAACATCGTCGAGGAACTCGGTGGCGAGCGGATCGACATCGTTCGCTGGAGCGACGACCTCCAGGTGCTCGTGCCCAACGCGCTCCAGCCGGCCGAGGTCGACGAGGTCATCCTCTGCCAGATGCTCGGCCGGGGGATCGTGCTTGTGCGGGAAGACCAACTCTCGCTGGCGATCGGCCGCCGCGGGCAGAATGTGCGGCTGGCCAGCAAACTCTGCGGCTGGGACATCGAAATCATGACGCAGGAGGAGCTCGACCAGCAGATCGAGCGGGCAACGGCCGGATTCTCCTCGATCGAGGGGCTCGACGATTCGCTCGCCGAACGGCTCGTGGGCGAGGGCTTTCTGTCCTACGACGACCTTTCGGTGATCGAGCCCGACGACCTGATGGAGATGGGTGGCTTGTCTGCCGAGGCTGTCGATCAAATAGTTGCAGAGTCGGAGCGACGGGCGGCGATGGCCGAGGTCGCCGCGGCCGACGAGCGGCGGAAGCAACGGGAAGGCGACCGGATCGCCAAGGCAACCGCTGATGCGGAAGCTATCGAAGCTGCTGAGGCTGCCGCGGCGGCGCTTGTCGACGGTTCGGGAGAGGGCGAACAAGCGGCTCCAGAAGCGGCTCCCGAAGCCGCGGCCGAGACGTCTGGCGAGTCGTCGTGATGGTCGGACAGGCAGAGACAACAGGTTTTGCAGGGCTGAGGTTCGAGACAGGCGGGAGTGGCCGGCGGCGGCCAGCAGAAAGAGGCACGAGTGGCAGTTCGGATCTACACGCTCGCGAAGGATCTCAAGCTCGACAGCAAGGAGCTGGTCGACCTGTGCACCCGTGCCGGCATCCAGGACAAGGGATCGGCCCTAGCCAGCCTGACGAACGACGAGGTCGCGAAGCTCAGGGAATTCATGGCGGGCAAATCGAAGCCCGCGGCCGAACGCTCCGCAGCCCCGGTTCGTCCCGCGGCCCCGGTTCGTCCCGCGGCCCCGGTTCGTCCCGCAGCCCCTGTTGGCCCAGCGGCCCCCGTTAGCCAGCCGGCGCCGGTTGACCCAGCAGCTCCGGTTCGGCCGGCGGCTCCGGCTGCCTTGACGCGGGAAGACTACATCGCGCCCGGAGGCGTGGCCGGCAAGGGGAAGCCTCCCGAGGTCGGCCAGACAGCGAAGCCCGCCGAGGGCAAGCCCCGCCTGGGTGGCCGCACCGGCGAAGGGGGCAAGCCAATGCCCCGGCCCGCCTTCAAGCTCGCGCCCATGCCGGCGGCCGGCCGGGCCGCTCCCCCTCCTGCCCGCGGCAGTCAGGAACCCGCGGCCCAAAAGCCCGACGTCAAACTCCCGCTCGACGCCATCCGCAGCGCCAAGGCCGGCGGTTCCAAGCCGCTAGCCGACCACATGCGGAAGCACGAGCAGCGGCAGGCCGCCGAGACCACCCGCGCTCGCACCAGCGGCCTCTTGCGGGGCGTTGGCGGCCCCGCGGCCCCAGTGCCCCCTCCCCTGCAGCCGGGGGTGCGGCCACGGCGGACGCCCGGGAAGGCAGGCGGCACGGGCGGCGACGATTTGCTCGGCGGCCGCGAACTGCGGCAGCTTCACCGCAAGAAGACGACTGGCAAGCGGGGCTTCGGGGATGACGACGACGGGCTGCGTCGCCGACGGTCGAGCCGGCCTCGACGAGGTAGCGGTGCCTCGACGGCCGCGCCCCGCAAGACCAACGCCTCGATCCAGGTGCCCTGCACGGTGCGGGCGTTTTCCGAGTCGATCGGCCTGGGGGCAGGCGAGGTGCTCAAGAAGCTGCTCTCGTTCGGCATGGAGTCGATGCCGAGCATGGGCTCGATGCTCGACCGTGACACGGTGGAACTGCTGGCCGCCGAACTGGGCGTCGAGCTCGACATCAAGACCGCTGAGGATCTCGAGAAGGATCTCCTGGCCGGCTTCGACGCCACCGACGAAGATCCTTCCATGCGGCTCCCCCGGGCGCCCGTGGTCACCTTCCTCGGCCACGTTGACCACGGCAAGACGTCGCTCCTCGACCGGATCGTGGGGAGCAACGTGGCCGCCCGCGAAAGCGGCGGTATCACCCAGCACATCCGGGCCTACACCGTCACCCGCAACGACAAGCCGATCACGTTTGTCGACACCCCCGGCCACGAGGCCTTCACCCAGATGCGGGCTCGGGGGGCCAACGTCACCGACTGTGCTGTGATCGTGGTTGCGGCCGACGACGGCATCATGCCGCAGACCGAGGAGGCGATCAGCCACGCCCGGGCCGCCGGCGTGCCGATCGTCGCCTGCATCAACAAGATCGATCTCCCGGGCGCCGACATCCAGAAGATCTACCAGCAGCTGGCGGCCAACGAATTGTTGCCGACGGAGTGGGGCGGCGAGACGGAGGTCGTCAAGACCAGCGCGCTCACAGGCGAAGGGGTCGATACGCTCCTCGACACGCTCCTCACGATCGCCGAGCTCCACGACCTGCGGGCCAATCCTGACCGGGCCGCCGCCGGCGTCTGCCTCGATGCCTCAATCCACGAGGGACGGGGCGTGGTGGCCTGCCTGATGGTGCAGAAGGGGATTCTGCGGGTGGGCGACGCGTTCGTCTGCGGCGAGGCCACTGGCAACGTCAAGGCAATGAGCAACACCCTCACACGCCGGAAGATGACGGAGGCTGGCCCCTCCCAGGCGGTGTTTGTGACCGGCCTCGATGAGCCCCCTGGGGCCGGCGATCGCTTCCAGGTGGTCGACTCGATCGCCCTGGCTCGCGAGGTGGCGACCAAGCGGACCGGCATCCGCCGCCACTCCGCCCTGTCGAGCGCTCCGGTCCACGTCACGCTCGAGACGCTGGTCGACCGGCTGGGAACGCAGAAGGCTCCCACGCTCAACCTCATCCTGCGGGCCGATGTTCGGGGGTCGATCGAGGCGATCCAGAAGGAGCTTCAGAAGCTCGACCATCCCGAGGTGAAGATCCGCATGCTCCAGGCGATGGTGGGCGGGGTGAGCGAGGCCGACGTGGCCCTCGCCGACGCCTCCGATGCGGTGATCATCGCCTTCAACGTGGTGCCCGATGAGCGGGCCCGGTCGCTGGCGGAGGAACTCGGGGTTCAGGTCCGTCGCTACGAAATCATCTACCAGGTCACCGACGACCTCCGGAAGGCGCTCGAGGGGATGCTCGCGCCGGAGAGGCGTGAGGCCGAACTCGGCCGGGCGGTCGTGCAGCGAACCTTCAGCATCAGCCGCCTGGGCATGATCGCCGGCTGCCGGGTCATCGGGGGCATCATCGCCCGCAACGCCCGGCTGCGGTTGATCCGCGACAGCGTGGTGATGGGCGACTACGCGATCGATTCACTCAAGCGTGAGAAGGACGACGCCCGGGAGGTGCGAGACGGCCTCGAGTGCGGCATCAAACTGGCCGGCTTCAACGACATCAAGGAGGGCGACATTCTCGAGTGCTACAGGATCGAGGAAGTTGCCCGCACCCTCTCGTGAGCACACGACGACTCCTCAAGGCGGCCGAGGCGGTGCGGGAGGTGGTCAGCATGGCCATCCTGACGGAGGTGCGCGACCCGCGCGTGAAGGACGTGACCGTCACCGGCGTCGAGATGGCCCCCGACATGCGGTCTGCCACGGTCCATGTTTCGGTGATGGGCAGCCCCGCGAGTGAGCAACTCGCCCTTCGGGGCCTGGCCAACGCCGCTGGATTTCTGCAGTCGCGGATCGCCGACCGGATCGAGACCCGCTACACCCCCCGGCTTCGGTTCGAGCTCGATGCGGGTGTGAAACACTCGATCGAGATCGCCCGCATGCTCGGCGAGGTTCTCCCAGCCGCCGCCGAGGCTCCTGCCGCTCCATTTGATTCCGACAAGCCCAACGACACTCCCCAGGACGACGCATGACCGCACGCAAGCGCCCCGCGCCGAGCCGGACGCCCCCGGCACCGAAG
>Ga0210003_1004109_pt1 | contig 11600 bp, 9 predicted proteins | sample LantaG_FD_182804 | JGI IMG/M metagenome (GOLD analysis project Ga0210003, IMG submission 182804) | Deep subsurface microbial communities from Baltic Sea to uncover new lineages of life (NeLLi) - Landsort_02402 metaG (SPAdes) (version 2) | ecosystem: Environmental > Aquatic > Marine > Oceanic >...
CTCTGAAATATTGTGAATTTTTTCAGCTAATTGTAGCAATGTTAACCCGTTTTTTGCTATCTTACTCTCGGCGGTCATCTGATCCTCCTTTCGGTTTGGTTATGTTCAATTCAATTTAACCGAAGAGGCGGATGACTGCCATTTTTTTTATTCAACTGTACGGGAAGATATTAACTTTTACATGTCAAACAATGGTTTATTAGAGCAAGTCAATCTGTTGAAGATTTTCATACTATCAATAATAATGAACTTGAGGCATTGGCACGAGATGTTCTTTCGAAAGATTGTCCGGCAATTGATGCTGAATTTAAAAGAAAAAACCTAGCTAGGTGGTTTGAAATTCCTCCAGAAGAATTTACTCGGACACCACCGTCACAACTGGAACCAGAAGTATTAATTAGGCATTTGTATCTGGAAGATATGTTTAAGAAATGGCTTGAAGACTGGGGTTATGAAACATTTGTTGGTGAGGATCTAGAAGGTAAAGAAAGCATAGATTTTACTCCTGATGTCTACGGGAGATTAAAAACATTACATGGTGATTTTGAGGTATGTATAAATTTTGTATGTGACGATCCTCCAAGTCAATATCGTGTTCGAGCTTTAATGGAAACTTTAGAAGCATATGCATCGGAGAACAGCGAATTTAAATGGGGTGATATTTATATCGTAGCTACACCTTTTCAGTTTGGACGAGGTACTTCTGCATCGATAAGGCTTCAAGGTAAAGAGGAGAAATACACTGTTTTAAAACTAGAAGGAGACGATATATCTCAGCTTCGAGGGCGTTCTTCTGAGTTGAGGCTTATGCGTTTAATGGAAGATGTTGAGAAAGCAAAAGCATTAGGTCCTCAACCAAGATAAGAAAACCGATTGGATAAATACCCTGTATCATTACTTACAGAAAAGTGTAAAATACTAGTCTAAGTAAATAAATCAATTTTCATGGGTATAGGTTGCGTTAAAGTTAGTAAAGACTAGGATATTAGCGGTGACCAGTTCAAAATGATAAAAAAGGCGGGAGCGTAAAGCTCCCGCCTTTTTTTATTCTGCGTTACTCATGAAAGTATCGCCGGTTAGTCCGGGTAGTTTTACCAGGACCGGCCGCGATTACCGCCGCCGCCGCGACCGCCGCTGTGACCACCACGGCCACCGCCGCCGCCGCCACCGCCACCACGGTTGTCACTGCGCGGACGAGCTTCATTGACATTCAACGTACGCCCGCCAAGCTCCTGCCCGTTCAAACCATCGATGGCCGCTTTGGCTTCATCCTGGTTGGGCATTTCCACGAAACCAAAACCTCTTGATTCCCCGGTGAACTTGTCCTTGATAATGTTAACGTTAGAGATCTCACCATAGCTTTCAAAAGCCTGGCGTAATTCCCCTTCTGTCGAACTGTGCGACAGGTTACCAATGTAGATATTCATTCTACACTCCGATTTTGTTTATCCCCACATAAAACCTAATCCCATAGGGACAGCGTTCGTTGAAATAAACTCGTTAAAACGCACCATTGCGCAATAGTTTCCAGATTCAGTTTTTTAGAGTTTTTAGAAGTATAAAACCTCAATAAAAGAATTGATGGAAACCAACTATATTAATCTAATATACCGGTCTCAACCGGTAAAGTCCATAAATTAATTAACATATTTTTTACCGATAGGTTCCATACTTCGGGTTTTATGGGGAACATTTGCGAGTCTTTTGGTCCTGTATAATGGTCTTTTTTCGCTCTTCGCTAATCGTCTTCGCACCCTATCCTTATGATAATCAATATCTTATGTCTTTAAGTGAGAGGCGGGTTATCCAGCCAGCGGAAAGACCGGAGCCAAAAAGCCCCGATGAAGACCATTATAATAAAACCGGTTTTTTATTGATGTCACCCTCAGATTATCTTTAAATTTCATAAATTCCTTAAACTTCAAATCAGGAAGTATGACCGTAACCGCCGGCAAATATCGAATTTACCCAGAAAAAAGCAGGGACGTGTTATGAAAAGTCGGCCATTCCGCCGGCTGTTTACTACGGCGGCTGTACTCGCCGGGCTCTATGCCGTGCTGCTTATTCCGGGGACAGCTCCCCCAGAACCGCCGCCCGGGGGAAAAAAGCCTTTCGCGTGGAACCAGGACAAATATTGGTCACACCTTGAGTCTCAATTCAAGGAAGTCCGGACCGCCGCCTGCGCTGACCTGGCTTCCGAGATAACCGCCCGCTTTTCCGAAATCGAGAAATTGATCGTACCGTTAAGTTCAGCCAAGCTGGTTCCGACCGATAAGGTGTTCGAGATTATCGAGGACCGCTTCTTCAAACTGAGCGTCCTGCTTGCGGCCTGTCCCGAAAAGCTGCCGAACTATCTTGAACTGTTCAGCCGGCTGCGGAAATACGTCAAGGCTCAATCGACAACCTGGGATATCAACTCCGGGCTGGCGCGCGACCGCATCTACCGGCTGTTATACGGCGGTCGCACGGCGGTCGAGGAAATAATGATGCAGGCCGGGGACCTGTCGGTTCCGGAATTAGTGCCGGGTACGGCCGAACCCTCAGCGACACCATCGGCGGAAATTCTCGGGGTCGTTATTCACAGCGGAGATATCCTGGTCTCCCGCGGCGGCGCGCCGACCTCGGCCTTAATCGCCCGCGGCAACGACTACCCGGGGAATTTCTCCCATGTCGCCCTGGTGCATGTTGACAGTCTCACCAAAAAAGTCTCGATTATCGAGTCCCATATCGAAATAGGCGTGGCGGTCGCCGATATCGAGAAATATTTGCATGATACCAAACTGAGGGTGATGGTGCTCAGGCTTCGTTCCGACCTGCCCGAGATGCGGGCTAATCCGATGCTGCCGCTTCGGGCCGCCGAATACGCCCTGCGGCGGGCCGAAACCGAACATATCCCATACGACTTCGCCATGGATTTCGAAGAACCTTCGAAACTGTTCTGCTCGGAAGTGGTTTCCGACGCCTACGGTCATATGGGTGTCAAGTTGTGGGCGGGGCTGTCACACATTTCCAGCGTCGGGGTCAAAGCCTGGCTGGCCGCTTTCGGCGTCGAAAATTTCACCACCCAGGAACCGTCGGACCTGGAATACGACCCCCAGCTACGGGTGGTCGCGGAGTGGCGGGGTTTCGAGACGCTCTACAAGGACCGCCTGGACAACGCCGTAGTGGATATCATGCTGGAAAGCGCCGATAAGGGGGAGCGGCTCGGTTATGACTGGTACAAGCTGCCCATGGCGAGAATCGCCAAGGCCTACAGCGTGATTCTCAATCAATTCGGTGGGTTGGGGCCGGTCCCGGAGGGGATGGACGCCTCGGCGGCTCTGCGCAACGAATGGTTTTCCGGCAAACATAACAGAACCAAAGAAAAACTTCTTTTACTCGCCGAACAGTTCAAGGAAACAAACGGTTACGCGCCGCCGTACTGGGAATTAATCAAGCTCGCCCGACAGGCGTACTCGTTTTAAAACGTCTATTTCCTGTCGGTCGATGATTCGGCCAGCCTTATGTTCCTTACGACCGGAATGGTAAATCTCGATTTGTTTTCATCGTTCAATTCGATCGTGAAGGATTTCTTGAATCCCTTGTTGAGGTTCGCCTTTTTCAACTTCAGAACGCCTTCGGCTTTCTCCCCGGCTTTTATCTCTTTCGGCAATTTAATCTCGAACAAATCCTGCGGGTAAGCTACCAGGAACGGTTTCAAATCCCGGTCGGAAACATTGGTAATCGTGAATTTGAGTTCGTCACGGATCTTTTCACTGAGTTGGGAGATATTGAGCTTGTAGGGTTTGATTACAACCGGGTAGGTGGAGTCGGGGCGGATAAGTATGTTCGACATTATGACCACCTGGCGGGCGACCTGGTCGCTGTTGGTGGTCACGTAGATTGATTTGCGGACTTTGTTTTTATAGCGTCCGGTGGTGAAGATTATTTCGAGTCGGGTACTGTCGCCGGGGGCCAGGACATCCTTCTCAAGGGGCGCCTTGGTGCACCCGCACGAAGTTTTTACCCTGGTTATTTTCAGCGTGTCCTTACCGGTGGAATACAGCCAGAAATCATAACTGACCGCGGCGTTCTGGGGCGTAAAACCGAAATCGAAATTCTCCACGGTCATTTTCAAAACCGGTTGGGCCGGTATTGACAGGCTCAAAAGAGAGATTATAATAAAAACAACGTATATCGAATATTTCTTAAACATGACAATTCTCCTATGAAAATAATATTCTGGTCGCGTGACCGAACAGGCTGGTTGATTCGTTGCGGAAGATGGGAATAATTTTATCTATTTCACAGCAACCCAGGTCGACGATGGCTTTGACGACGATTCTCACGTCCCGTTCGGATTTAATGTCGGAAATTTTCAGGTGGCAGGTTTCCCGGCATTCCCCGACATAGAGATGAATTTCCTTGCGTTCGAGCGAGTCCAGGATACCGGCGGCCTTGTCCCGGTCCATGCCCAGGGCGCTGAGAAGCGATTTGATTTCCCGGTTGTCCAGGGCGATATTGCGGTCAATCCCGGAGATAGACACCTCGTAACCGACCGTTTCGGTGAAATTGAACGGCACCAGCGCCATGAATACGATTATAATCGTGACAAAACCGAACGCGATTTTAAAACGCCGGCGGGTTTTGAATATCTTCGCCGCGGTGAAGGAAAAGAAACCGGCGGTTCTGGCTTGACGGGAATTAACGCGCGCCGCTTCGACTTTTTCTTTAAGAGTATTGATATCCAGGTCGGTCGGCGGTTCCGCCCGGCGCAAAAGCTCGAAATCGCCCCGCAGCGACTCCTCGGTTCGCGCCAGTTGGCGGCAACCCGGGCAGGTTTTCAAATGTTCGACCAGCTCATTATCGCGGCGGTATTCACTTAAGCGCCACTGGTACCGGTTCAGTCTTTCTCTGGCTTTGCGGCAAAGCATATTTTTTCCATACCTCGATTATACTTTCCAACCAAATTCTCACTATACCGGGAGCGCAGTCTTCGGCGCATCTTGTGACGGGCGCGGGAGAGGCGCATTTTTATGGTTCCCTCGGTCTTTGAAGTCAACTCGGCCAGTTCCGATATTTTCCAGCCTTCCAGTTCCGCCAGAATCACCAGGATACGGTCGTCGTCCGATAAAACCTCGAAAGCCTTACTTATTCTTCGCCTGGCCTCGTACCGGGCGGATGGGTTCTCCGTCCGGGAAATGTTTTCGTGTTCGGGCAACAGTGACAGGATTCTTTTCCACCAGGGATTTCTGAAACGGCTTTTAAAATTGTTATTAATGATGCGGTAGAACCACGGCCTGAAAGAGACAATCTCTCGCAACCCGGCGAAACCGTTATAAGCCGCCACGACCGACTCCTGGTAGAGGTCGTCGCCGTCATCGCCGCCGCCGGTCAACCGATAACAATATGACCTGGCTTTTCGGTGTTCTTTTTCAACCAGTTGCCAGAATAGACTTCTATTATTTCCCATCTATATTAGAGATGTAATAAGGGTAAAAAAGGTAACAAATTATTTAATGTCTTATAATTAGTTATAAACCGCCGGTATCTTTAAGTTCGTGTACGGGGGCAGATAATATTAAACGATATTTTCCACATTAAAAAGAGTTAAAAAAAGGAGTAGAAATTCAGTTTTGTTTTTTGTTATCTTTTTGCTTACCAATAAGATTTCGAGTTTTATCCGCCGCCTGCGCCAGAACCACAATTCATACTTGATTTATTTACTCCCGTTTTGTAAATTAACATAATATCTGGAACCGGGGGTTTTTTGGAACAAGAGAATAACGAAAATGACAGGACGGAAACCTTTATAGTTTTTACGTCGGGCTTCCGGGTCGGCCATTACACCATTTTGAAAAAGATTGGCTTTGGTGGAATGGGAGAGGTGTACCTGGCTGAGGACACGGAGTTGAACCGGCGGGTGGCGTTGAAATTTCTGCCACCGAATCTTTGCCGTGACGAGGATTGTTTGAAACGATTCAAGCGCGAGGCCCGGGCCGCCGCCCAGCTCAGCCACCCCAATATCATCACCATTTACGAGGTCGCTGAATTTCAGGGTCGTCCCTTTATCGCCATGGAGCATATCGAGGGACAGTCTTTAAGCGATATAATCAAGAAAAAAGAATTGAAATTGAGCGAGGTGCTCGAACTGGCGGTTCAAATCTGCGAGGGTATGCATAAGGCTCACCGCTCGGGTGTGATCCACCGGGATATAAAACCGTCCAATATCATGGTCGATACCGACGGCCAGGTCAAGATACTCGATTTCGGCCTGGCCAGTATCAAGGACGAACAGAAAATAACCCGGGACGGCGCCATGATGGGAACGTCGGGTTACATGTCCCCCGAGCAAATCCTCGGGGAGAAGGTTGACGAGCGCAGCGACATCTTCGCGCTGGGGATTGTCTTCTACGAGATGATAACCGGCCGCCCGCCGTTCAAGAAGGAAAACGAAAGCGCCACCTATCGCGCGATTCTGGAAGAGCAACCGGAACCGTTGCGGCGTTTCAAGGCCGATGTTCCCGAGGGTTTGCAGCATATGATCGCCAAGGCGCTGGAGAAAAATCCAGCCCTGCGTTATCAGCACAGCGATGAATGCCGTTCCGATTTGAAACGCCTTCAGGTCAAGCTGGAATCGCACCCGGGGTCGGTCCGGCGCGGCAAATATCGCCGGGAGTGGCGCTCATACCACAACCGGATACGCATCATGGGGGTGATGATGGTTATCGCGCTGGTCTTGCTTTTAACTTTGAGTTCGACTACCCGCCAGACACTCCTGCGCTGGCTGCACCTTGACGCGGTCCCCTTTGAAAAACACCTGGCCGTGCTGCCCTTCACCTGCTTGGGTGAGTTTTACGCCAGCCAGACTTTCTGTGACGGTTTGATGGAGACCCTGACCAGCCGCCTGACCCAGATGGAAAAATTCCAGGGCGCCCTGTGGGTGGTACCGGCCTGCGAGGTGAGGGAACGCGAGGTCTTCAGTGTCAAGGACGCTCGAAAGGCGTTCGGGGTAACTCTGGCGGTGACCGGCAGTGTGCAGGAACTGGGTGAGGATATACGGCTGGCTTTAAACCTGATCGACACCCGCTCCGAACGACAGATACACTCGGTGCTTATCGATGTTCCCCTCAGTGAGCTGGTCGTGCTTCAGGATTCAACCGTTATAAGTATGGCGGAGATGCTCGAGATTCACCTGCACCCCGACCAGGAACAGTACCTGACCGCCGGACGGACCGATATCCCCGAAGCTTTCGGGCTTTACCTGGCCGGGCGGGGATATCTTCAGCAATATGAAAAAAGTACCAGTGTCGATACGGCCATCATGAAATTCCGCGCGGCCCTGGAATACGACCCCCGTTACGCCCTGGCCTACGCCGCCTTGGGGGAAGCCTACTGGCGAAAATTTCAGGCCACCAACGAACCGGAGTGGATTGACCAGGCCAGGGGCAACAGCCAGGTGGCATTGTCGCTCGACGACCAGCTGGCCCCGGTTCACATTACGCTCGGGATGATTGACCGGGGGACGGGTGAAAATGAGAAAGCTATCCTGGAATACAACCTGGCTCGGGTGCATGAACCCTCAAATTATGAGGCCTACCGGGGATTGGCCGCCACGTACGAGGCTATGAACATGTTCGACGAAGCAGTGGCTCATTATCGAAAAATGATTGCCCTGCGGCCGAAATACTGGGCCGGGTATTTCGATCTCGGCCTTTTCTACACTTATCGCGGCGACAATGATAAAGCCGTAGCCCTGCTGCACCAGGCCGCCCGGCTGGTGCCTTACAACGTCCGGGACTATAACGATATCGGGGCGCTTTACTGCCTCCTGGATTTCAACGACGAGGCTCGGCGCATGTGGCGGCAGTCGGTTGAAATCGAACCCAACTACGTCGCCTATTCCAACCTCGGTTACCTTTATTATAAAGAGCGCGATTACGAGAAAGCCGCAAGCATGTACGAGCGAGCTTTGGAGATGAGCGACCATGACCATAATGTCTGGAACAACCTGGCCTCCGCCTATTACTGGATACCCGGAAAGAGGGAAAAAGCCGTCGAAACTTATCGGCGGGCGATAGTCGAGGGCGAGAAACAGCTCCAGGTCAACCCGCACGACCCGCAGTTGCTGGTCAGCCTGGCCCAGTACTACGCGGTGGTGGCCGACACTGTCAAGGCCCGCAATATGGTCGACGAGGCATTGCGGCTGGATGCCGACAATACCGAAGTGATTGTCGCCGCTCTGTTCGTTTTCGAAAAAATGAACGACCGCCCGGCGTCGGTTTTCTGGGTCAAAAAAGCCCTGCAACTGGGATATTCACCCGAAGACCTGGCCTCGTTTCCCGAGTTCGAGGGTTTGCTGGCCGACGAACAGGTTAAAAAAGCGATAAAGGAAATTAAAGATAACGGGACCGACAACAGTTCCCGCAGTTATTGACAAGACTCCGGTTGAAGGCATCATCTGGTGAAATATATATTATGTCCAGGAGGATAGAATGGAAGTATCTAAAGGCCATGTAGTAAAGGTGATTAGTTCGAACGGGTTTTGCGGTTTTGAAAACGATGAATTGCAAGCCGCCCCCGGAGACAATGTCACTTTTGTCAACGCCACCGGCAACCCCATATCGCTTATTTTCATGGAACCGCATTTTTTCGAGGCCATGTACCTTAACCTGGCCCCGGAACAAGAGCATACTCTGGCGGTGTCGATGGACGGGGCGGCGACATCCTGCGAGTGCACCGTCAATTGCAACACCGCCGGCAAGGTAGAGCTTTACACCACCAAGCCGGTGATTATCATCTACCGTTAATTTTATCCGTTCGGACTCAGAAAAAGCTACAGCTATTCTTTGAACAGGCGTTCTTTAAGCCAGGCGATTTTATCCGGGGGACCCGCCAGGTGGCGATGCCAGTCTTCGCCGATTTTCTTGGCGGATAACTCGCACCGGATGACAACGGCGTTTTCTATGGAATTAAAGGTTTCTTTGGCGTCGTACTGTTTCTCGAAAAAAATCGGGTAATTATAGTTGCCGTTCAATTCCGTCATCTCATCGCGGGCCAGCTGGTGCAGCACGGCTCCGGTGAGAGCCGTCTGGTGCAAAAATATTCTTTTATCGACATCGTCTTTACACATTTTAACCAGTTCCGGGTCATCGTACAATGTTTTGAAAGCCTCGGCCCAGCGGCTCAGGATGCCTTTTTGCGGTCGCACGGCCAGCATGCCGGCGTGAAAATAAGCCCGGATTTTTTCTTTGTCGGCCGGGGTGACCATGGGGAAAAGCATGTCGTCGGTCAATTCCAGTTTTTCGTAAATGCGGCTCCAGAAGGGGTCGGGCGGCTGGTCGAAAAGTGACCCCGAACGGTTGTGCATCACCAGGCAATAGGCCAGGCTGATATCGGGGGAAAGGTCGAATTCCTCCGGTTCCGACAACACCACCGCGTCGTTGTCAATCCAGACCAGTACGGTGTTACGGTCGGTTACAGCTGCCTCGGCTGCGGCCGCGGCAAACGCCTTGCCGCCGTAAAAAAACCATCGGGTTCTTTCGGGGGTACCGCTGGAGCGGACCTCAATGTTGAACTGTTGAAGTTGCGGTTTTAATTGTTCTTTGTCGATGGTGATTTCTTCGGGGTGGTAGGCCCACACCGGTGAATTGCCGAAACGCCCGCCGAACTCCCGGAGGCTCTCGGCCAGCCGACAAATATTTTCCAATTGGTCGACCGATTCAAAATAACTGGCGAAAATGAATTTGTTGGTCGTCATGTCGGGCTCCTTTGCTCGGGTATCGTTAATCATAAAACCGGTAACCGTGAAGAAGCAAGCTATAAAAAATATAAGGGTTAAAATAATTTTGGGTTTAGGCATATCTCCTACTCTTTCTCAAAAATGCTTTGATGATTGTTATTGCCGCCGTTTGGCCATAGAACGTTTCCGACGACTAAATGTATATCGATATGACGGGTTAAAAATGGAGATGTTTAATAATTTCGATAAAAAACCCCGGCCGTTTCATATACGGCCGGGGTTTTTTAAAGTATATTCGAAAATTATTTAAGCAGAATCATTTTTTTCGTCAGGGCCATATCGTCGGTTTGCAGCCGGTAGAAATATATACCGCTGCCGACGCTGCGGCCGCGATTGTCTTTGCCTTCCCAGGTGATGGTATGGGTGCCGGCGGTCTTGTATTCATCGACCAGGACCTGCACCTGCTGACCGATGACATTGAATATCTCCAGCCTGACATAGGACGCCCTGGCGAGCGAATATTCGATATTCGTCCGCGGGTTGAACGGGTTGGGATAGTTCTGCAGGTACGCTACGGCCGCCTGGTCAACGGCGACTGTGTCAATAGTTAAATACACGACCGAGATGAGCGGGCTGTTGTCTACGTCCTCAACATAAATCAACAGCGTGTCCGTGTAGATGCCGGGCGCCATCGCGGCGGTACTGGTCACCTCGAAGTATGCGGAGTCACCGGTATTCCAGGAACCGTAATAATTGAAGATGAAATCAGGATTGTCGAGGACACCCAGCGTAAACGGTGCCGGGGCGTTGGTGGAACCCACGAATACCGCGCCGGTCTGGTTATGGTCCTCACCGTAAGGAGCGTTGAAATACTGGCTGGGCGGGTTGACCCAGGCCGTGTTGGTTGTACCGTCTGTGATTTCAAGGTTGACTATCAGGATAACCGGATTGTCAACTCCCTCGACATAGTACGCGATCGTGTCACGGTACAGACCCGGTGTTGGCGCCAGGGCGGGATTCACCGCGATAGTGACGCTGTCGTTGGTCGTACCCACCGTGTCGAAAGGATAGCTTACCTGGCTGCCGCCGGGTAGCGTGGTCGCCGTGTAGGGAGCCGGGGCGTTGCTCGAAATAAGCTCGGCATGTCCGAACAGAAGGGTTTCCGCACCGGCCGGAGCCGTGAAATCTAAATGATTAGGATTGATAAAAGCAGCATCGATGGGATCTTCCTCGACCCTCAACGCTATCACCAGCATTATCGGCTGCTCGACACCGGCCACTTTTATCATCATGTGATTATAATAAAATCCCGGAGGCAGTTTATAATCACAGCCGGGCAGGCTGCAGTTATAAACAGTTATGGCCAGACTGTCGTTGGTGGTGCCGTAAACGGTATCGTAAGGGACGATAAAGACCAGGTCGGTGTCGATTACCTTGGCCGTGTAATCAGCCGGGGCATTGGTGGAGAAGATAGTAACATAATCGGTAGGTTGAGTGTAAGGCACAATGCTTTCGTACATCATGAAATAGAGCGTATCCGGTATGATATAGGCGCTGTCCTCAACCGGGCCCTGGTACGGAACGATCTCGAGGACAAGAATGTACATAACCGGGCTGTTGGCGCAGCCGTCGACATAAAATAACAGCGTGTCGGTATAAATCCCGACCGACAAACCGGTACCCACGACCGAGAAATACACATAGTCATTGGTCATCCCGACACTGTCGTGAATGGTGGTGAAATTGGTGGGTCCGATTACTTCCACGGAGTAATTGGCCGGAGCGTTGGTGGAGTTAACGAAGAAACCGTCGAAAATGACCGAGTACGTACCTTCAACGAGAGTCATATAGTTCAGCATCGAGTCCTGGACTACCCAGG
>Ga0210003_1004110_pt1 | contig 11599 bp, 8 predicted proteins | sample LantaG_FD_182804 | JGI IMG/M metagenome (GOLD analysis project Ga0210003, IMG submission 182804) | Deep subsurface microbial communities from Baltic Sea to uncover new lineages of life (NeLLi) - Landsort_02402 metaG (SPAdes) (version 2) | ecosystem: Environmental > Aquatic > Marine > Oceanic >...
TGATATTTTATTTGTTTCCAGGACAGCTCTTAATGGGGCATACAATCGTCATAATGCTAATCACATTACTTTCCACAGGATAGAAAATTTTAGAGATTTGTTATAAGGCAATCATTTGATTTCACCTTAAAAAATCACCTTCTTTGAAGGTAGTAATGGTTAAATGGTTTTAGCATTAGAGTAATATGTGTTAGAGGAATATTATTTGAAATTTGGAACATTATATAACAAGCATCGATTTGAACGAATAGTTCAGAAGATATATAAGGTATCAAGAGAAAATAAAGAAAGGAGGAAATATTGGATAATAAGATTTAAGCCTCTTTTAGAGGCTTCTTTAAAGTCACCTGCTTAGCGGGTGGGTTATTTACTTTTTAAATTAAGTCTAAAAGTCTTAATAAACCAGGAGGTCAAATAAAATGAGTTATGATTTTAACAATAAGTGGAGCGAACATGATTTTTTAAAGAAAACTAGTCCAGAAATTGTCAGGATTGCACCCGGAGATAAATCTATTACAGTTGAGTGGTTACCGGTAGATAAAGAAATCAAGCAGTACGAAGTTCAATATATAATTGAATATAAAGAATCGGGTACTAGTCATAAAAAAGAAAAGAATATAGCTAAAAGAAAAAAAACAAGCATTACTATAACTAATTTAAAAAATGGTGTGGATTATGAGCTTAGTGTTCATGTACAGGACAAACGAACCAATAAATTATTAGCAAGTAGTTCTGTTAGATTTGTTCGACCGGGAAAAATTCCAGGTACAGTTATTAATTATATTCACCCAGATGACTATACCTACAGTTTTTCTGGTCGTTCACCGGCAAGTCCTTCAATTGTTCGTTTGCCAAATGGTAACTTGTTAATATCTCATGATATTTACTGGGGTGGAGCGGGACAAAACTTAACTAAACTTTTTGTTTCTAAAGACGATGGGAAAACGTGGGAGTTTTTAACAGATCTTTTTCCCTGCTTCTGGGGAAAATTATTTGTTCATAATGATGATTTATATATGCTAGCTACAAGTACTGAATATGGTTCTTTACTCATAGGGCGATCAGTAGATGGTGGCAAAACTTGGTCTCAACCTACTATTATTATGAAAGGAGGTAACAGACAGCAAGGTGGTCCCGGCAAAGCTCCTGTGCCTGTTATTACTCATAAAGGTAGAATTTGGACTGCTATAGAATATGGCTCCTGGGATATAGCAGGAAAACATAATACGGGAGTCATATCAGCTCCAGTAGATTCAAATCTTTTGGATCCAGACAATTGGGCTATTCCAACTTTTTTGCCATATGATAGTTCGTGGCCTGGAACAATTGCTTTTGGGGATATGCCTCATCTTTTAGAAGGAAACGTTGTTGTTTCTCCAGATGGGCAATTAGTTGATTTTTTACGTTATAATACTATTGGAGGAGTACCCAATTATGGAAAAGCAATAATATTAGATGTTGATTTAAATAATCCTAAATCCCAACTATCTTTTAACAGAGTCGTTGATTTTCCAGGAAACATGTCTAAATTTAGTATTTATTATGATTCAAAGTCAAAAAGGTATTGGTCTTTGGTTAATAGGGTGACTATTCCTTGGGTAAAGCAAAGAAATGTTTTAACATTAATTTCTTCAGTTGATTTGGAAAATTGGGAAGAGGTTATTGATATTTTAAACTATCAAGATAACGATTGGCATGAAAATTATAAAAAAGTTGGTTTTCAGTATGTTGATTTTATTTTTGAAGGAAATGATATTTTATTTGTTTCCAGGACAGCTCTTAATGGGGCATACAATCGTCATAATGCTAATCACATTACTTTCCACAGGATAGAAAATTTTAGAGATTTATAATTTTGATTACAATGATCGCTGGTCACAAAGAGGGATGAAGGGTCTCTTTAAAGCCAAGGATGAAATTATTCAACTTAAGAGATATCTGATTTCTAAGTTATCATTTACACAAGATATTTGACAATTATTAATTAGTTTCTGGTGAATAATTGGCTAAAATGTGAAAATCGTAATAACTACAAGCTTAGAAAACTAAGCAATTTTCAAAAATAATGAATTATTCAGCAGGAACTAATTAAATTATCTTGATACTTTTTAATAAATAAATTTTTAGAATTTATTTAAGTAGAAGGGGGACAACATGAATTCAACCAAAATTGCTTTTATCGGGGCTGGAAGTCTTAATTTTACTAAAGAGCTCGTTCGTGATATTCTGACCTTTCCTTTATTGGAAGACGCTACTATCGCGCTTATGGATATCAATGCCGCACGGCTGGATTTTGCTCGACGTTCTGTGGTAAAGTTGATTGAAGCAGGCAAGCGGCCTGCCAGGCTTATTGTTACGCTTGACCGTGCTGAAGCTTTGAAAGACGCCACTGTGGTGCTGACAACCATTCTTTTTGGCGACACTGAAGTGTGGAGACACGATATCGAAATTCCCAAGAAATATGGTGTGGACATCAACATAGGCGATACTCGAGGGCCAAGTGGTATCTTCCGTTTCTTGCGAACCTTACCGCCTATGCTGGATATAGTACGAGACATGGAAAAATACTGTCCAAATGCTGTATTGCTTAACTACACAAATCCAATGGCAATGCTGTGCGGAGCACTTCAGCGCTCCACAGAGATCACCGTCACTGGGTTATGCCACTCCGTCCAAGGTACTGCTATGAGGCTGGCAGATTGGATAGGTGCGCCCTTCGATGAGATCGATTATACCTGCGCTGGTATTAATCACATGGCTTGGTTCCTTGAATACAAATGGAATGGAAAGGATGCATATCCATTGATTTATAAAGCCATCACTGAAAGGCCTGAAATCTACAATGAGGAGATAGTTCGTAACGAAATGTATTTAAACCTGGGTTACTACCCCACCGAGTCGAGCGGGCACAACTCCGAGTACAATTGGTGGTTCCGTAAGCGCCCTGATTTGATAGAGAAATACTGCACGCATGGCACTGGTTGGAATCCCGGGGAGTATGCTTACATCCTGAAAGAATACCAACAAACGGAGAAAACTTGGAAAGACATTGCAAAAGAAGAACTTAGCAGGTCGTTGACTCCCAAGGATCTCGAACGAGGCCATGAATATGCAGCCTTCATAATTAATGCTCTAAAGGGTGGTACCCCTTTCAAATTCAATGGTAACGTGCCTAATACCAAACTAATTACCAATCTTCCTGAAGGTGCCTGCGTAGAAGTGCCTGTTTACGTTGATAAGGCAGGTTTCCACCCCATCCATGTAGGTGCACTTCCGCTGGAAATTGCCCTGCTAACTCAACTTTCCAGTGGAATTGAGGAACTTGCCATACAAGGTGCTCTGACTGGAGATCCTGTAGCTATCTACCGGGCCATTGCCCACGATCCACTTACTGCAGCAGTACTCTCGCTTGCCGAGATTAAGGAGATGACCAACGAGCTATTTGTTCAAAATAAGGACTATCTGCCCCAATTTAAGATTCACAAAGTCTAATGGATGAAGCGGACAAGATGAAATATATGTTTAAATAATAAAATTATTAAGACGGGAAAAAGATATAAAAACAGTGAAGAAACTGAGCTGGATTTAATTAAAGATGATACTCTAATAGCTGGAATTGGTATAAAGCTGAAATAAAATGAAAATGGTAGTAGCAGTATGGTGCAAGTTAGCAAGAATAATGTTTATGTTTTAAAATACAAAAAATCTTAAAAAATCAAAAGATTATCTTTTATGGAGGGAAATTATGAATAATATATTATTGTAACAATACAAACCCAGGAGTGAGCTGAGGGTAGATCAGCACGAAGTAATGAAACCTAAATATCCCGTGTTTGATGTCCATACCCACATGGGCTTGCTGGAACCAAGCGGTAATAACTACGAAAGCAAATACGATACCGGTGAATTTGTTAAGACCTTGGAATACTACGGCATTAAAACCTCAGTCAACCTTGATGGCGTCTGGGGCAGCGAGCTTGACCGCATGTTAAACAAAACCAAGGGCTATGAAGACAGGCTTTGTTATTTCCCGCCCTTGAACAGTTGTTGTCTCATCCATGATTCGATACTATCATAAAAATGAGAGGGAGTGCAGAGGAATATCACAAATTTATTAACTTTTTTTTAGAAAATCCGAAAAAAATCCCAAAAAAAAGTTGACAGCGAAGGGGGTGATATACTATAAAATAAGATTTTGGAAAAACTAAACTATTACGATATAACTAATAGAAAGGAGCGATATGAGAAAGCCAAAAGTGGGTTTTTTAAGTGTTACTTGTCCTACCCATAGGGAGGCAAAGAACGAGATTGGTGATAACTGGATTAGTACTAGTAATATGGAAAAAATTAAGAGTGAGCTAACTGGTAGTGATTTGGATCTTGTTGTAATTGATAAAGTAGTTGCTTATTTTTATGAACTTGAGGAGGTTGAAAAAAGATTTAATGATGAAAATGTAGATGTAATATTTATCTATATCTCTACCTGGAACTGGGCAGATCAGGTAACCCAGTTTATTAGAAATGTAAGAAAACCTGTAATAATGTATGCTATTGATGATTCTAAGGCGTGGTCAATAGGCGGGCTTGGTGCGACCCACGGCGGTCTTGATGAGATTGGAATAAAAACCAGAGTTGCTTATGGTGACATAAGTGATAAAGATGTTATAGGCAAGATAGTTTCGTACTCAAAAGCTTCAATGGTGAGAAATATTTTAAGAAAATCACGTTATGGTTCTATTGGCGGCCAGGGCATGGGCATTCTTACAGGAATAGTAGATGCCAACCAGTGGCTAAAAGATTTTGGTATCTTAACAGGTTTTACAGACCAATACACTGTAGTAGTTGAAGCAGAAAAGTTTCCTGTCTCCGAAGTGAAAAAATATTACGAGAAGTTAAAGAATGAATACAGGAGCATTCCTGAGTTCAGCAAAGTTTTTGAAAACTCAATTAGGACATACTTGGCATTAGAGAAGATTATAAAAGAAGAAAGATATAATTTTACAGGAGTAAAATGTACTTTTGATTTAAGTAACAATTATTGTTCCGCATGTCTTGCTCAGAGTAGGTTATCTAACAGAGGCTTTGTCTCTGCATGTTTAAATGATTCAAATGGCGCTCTTTCTACATATATTTTAAGTTTATTAAAAAATAAAGAGGAGCCAGTATTTACTGCTGATGTTAATCTAGCAAATAAAAAAGATAATTTAATAAAACTAATTGATGATGGGGCTGCTTCTCCAAAGTTAACGCTTAATCCAAAAGAAGATGCTGAACTTTTAATGCAACCAACCCTTGAGGCAAAAGCAAGTGGGATCTGTACTAAATTATTTGCAAAGCCTGGAGATGTAACATTGATAAGACTTGCACGGATAAATTCGAAGTATGTTCTTCATTTGACTGAGGGAGAGGTAATTTCAGTTGATAAGGATAGAAAAGAATCGGTAATGAATGAATGTGGCTATCCTATATGGCCACATGCACTTGTTAGAATTAAAGGAAATATTGATAGGTTTGTAGATAATCTTAGAAGTGAATATATCCATATGACTTATGGAAATTTAAGTAGCGAAATAAAAGATTTTTGCGGCTTATTTGATATAGAATTGATTGAAAATTAATATACGCTATTTAGTAAGGAGGTGATTACCAGTTGACTGTTAAAATTATAATAGCCTTTCAGAAAACTCGCTCTTTAAAAATTAAATATTAGGAAGGAAAGATTTTACAAAACGAATCTTACCCTTATTACTTGTATTATTGGATAAGGGTTTCAAGGGCGGAGGTGAAGAATAAAATAGAGGTGTGATAAAAGCCTTACAAGACAATGGTTTCAGAGTTTTCTGAAAGGCACTTTTTAAAGAAGAGAGGAGGTTATGTTTATGAGACTAAAATAAGTGAGATTTGTTTTAGTATCAGGTAGCACCATCATTTAAAACAAATCTCAGGCTAGATTTTGTCACAAATATTATTAATTTTTAAAGTAAGGAGTGAAAAATGAAAAAGCATGTTGTTTGGTTATTAGTTTGGTTATTAGTAGTGGTGTTTTCTCTGTCTATGGTTTTAGAAGCTCCGGCTGAAGAAAAACTGGCTGGGCAAAAAATCACAGTAATATTTCCAAAGCATGAGATGGATACTGTTGGAATATTTGAGTCACAAACCAGGGAATTTGAGGAATTGACCGGAATCAAGGTAGAGCTTATCCAGGCAGAATGGGATAAGACAGCCGATAAAATCATAGCAGAAATGGCCGCAGGCGGATCTGCGTATGATGTTATTGAATTTGACAATTCATGGGTTGCGAAATTCGATAAAGCAGGTTGGCTGGTTCCATTAGATGATTATATGCCCAGTGGATGGAAGGATGGGTTAACCCCGGGAACAGCATCCACATTCTCTATTGGTAGCAAGCTATACGGCGTTCCATGGAACAATGACATTAGATTTTTTATGTATAACAAAAAGATGCTTGATGATGCAGGAATTTCTGCTCCACCAAAAACTTATGATGAATTGGTCGATCAGTCCAAGATACTAATGGATAAAGGTATTGCCAAATACGGAATTGCAGATTTCTGTGCAAAAGGTGGCCTGTTCAACTCAGTAACACCATACATCTACAGTTTTGGTGGTACCCTTTTTGATGAAGATGGGAAACCTGTATTTAACACAGATCCAGCTGTTGCTGAAGCCATACAGTTTATGGTTGATGCTTTAAATGTAGAAAAAATTACAGATCCAGCTTCAATAACTTACTCACAGGAAGATGCAATGAATATTTTTGTTGCAGGAAATACGGCATTCATGCCCCAGGGATGGCCTGGTATTATGGCAATGGCCAACAATGAGAAGGTATCTAACGTAGTAGGGCAAGTTGCAGTTGCTGAATGGACTTTGTCAAAGAGTCCTGAATTGCAAGCAACAATGTGCCTGCCAGAGGCACTTTCCATACCAAAAACCTCCAAACATAAAGAGGCTGCATGGAAATATATCGAGTTCATAACAAGCAAAGAAAAAGATAAGGAAAGAGGCATGACCATAGGATCCTTACCTCTGTGGACAGAACTGTACACCGATAAGGACTTGATTGCCAAGTACCCTTACTGGGCACAGTTCGGCAAGCAGCTAGTTTATGCTAAGGGTCATCCGAAGTTGGAATGGATAGAAGAATGGCTCTATAATTTAGAGAATGAAACACAAGCTGCATTGAATCAGGAAAAGACACCACAAGAAGCACTTGATGATCTATTGAAGGATATAGAAGGTAATTTATAAGGATAATAATTTATAATTAAAGATCTAGAGGGGTGGGTCGGCTGATAATATCAGTTGGCTCACCTTATTTGAGGCAATAAAGAGTTGAGGTTTATAGATAAATTTTCTGTATACAAATCAAAGAGGTTATTTTACTATAGTTTAATTATTCCGGTAATCATAATTATACTGTTAGTTTTAATCTACCCCCTGGTGCATTCATTTTATATAAGTTTTTTTGACCTAACCCTCTACAAGGCAGCAGAAGCAAAGTTTGTTGGTCTTAAGAATTATATAGATATAATGAAAAGTGTATCCTTTTGGAAATCAATGGGAAGAACTGCTTATTTTGTTCTGGGTACAGTAATTGTGGAAATAATTCTAGGTTTAGCAATTGCCCTTGTTCTTAACCAAAAATTTATAGGAAGGACTGTGGTCAGGGGACTTGTATTGTTGCCTTGGGCGCTTCCCGGGGTCGTTAATGGGGTTATGTGGAAATGGATATACAACGCAAATTATGGGGCACTTAATGCACTTCTTTCTCAGTTACATATTATTGACTCCTATCAAATCTGGCTTAAAGATCCTTTCGTTGCCCTTAACCTGATAATGGCGGCAAACATATGGAAGGAAACTCCTGTTGCTGTCATTATTATTCTAGCTTCTCTTCAGACAATTCCTTCAGAACTCTATGAAGTAGCTGATATCGATGGAGCAAATCCTTTTTCAAAGTTCCGGTGGGTAACCCTACCTTTAATAACTCCAGTTGTTGCTACAACTTTTATAATAAAAGCAATTTGGGCAGTAAGAGAATTTGACCTGATATATATGATTACCAGAGGTGGACCGCAGGAAGGTACGACTATAATAAATTACTTTATTTATCTGCAGTCGTTTAAATTCTTAAAATTTAGTTACGGCTCAGCCATTGCTTATATGGTAACCATACTGGTCATTGTCCTTGCCGTAGTTTTTGTAAGAAGAACCGTAATGCAATCAGTAAGAGAATAGGACTTTTAGTCTCTTTGCATTAATTATATAAAAGTAAGAAAGATATTTTCTGTTAAATATAAATGGTGGTTTGATGAAAAAGATTTTATATAGAATATTGTTATATTTTATGGTAGCAGTAATATTAATATGGATACTAGCTCCTTATGCTTGGCTAGTAATATCAAGTTTATCGACAAGAGCGGAGCTAATATCGGTTCCTCTACGTTGGATTCCTAAGAAAATAAACTTAGAAGGATATAAGCAAATATTATTAGGTGGAAAGTTTGCTACCCGAGCAGCAAGGGATTTTAAAAAAGGGGCCTTAAATAGTCTGCTTGTAGCCACATTTGTGACCCTCATATGTATGGGTGTAGGATCGCTGGCGGCCTTCTCCTTTTCAAGATTTAGGTCCAAACTTTTAAATATGACCTTTCTCTTTATTCTTCTGTCTTACATGCTTCCGCCAATATCAATTGCCATTCCTATCTACATTATATTATCAAGGCTTCATATATTAGATAATATAGGTTCCTTAGTTTTTGTTTACTGCTCTTTTAATCTTCCTCTAGTTGTTTGGTTCATGAAGGAGTTTTTTGATGAGATTCCAGTAGATCTTGAAGAGGCTGCACAAATAGATGGTTGCTCCAAGCTTAAAACTTTATGGAAGATTGTTATGCCGCTAAGTACTCCCGGCCTTGCTTCAACCGCAATTTTCATATTTGTTGTTTCATGGAATGAGTTCTTCTTCGCGTTGTTGTATACAACAACGCTTGCTTCGAAGACTTTGCCTGTCTTGGTTGGTGAGTTCTCAAGCAAGATTGCAGTTGACTATGTTATGATGTCTGCGGCAGGTATTCTGGCTGGCATTCCCCCAGTAATTATGGCTTTAGTTTTTCAAAAATATATAGTACAGGGACTTATGGGTGGTGCGGTTAAGGGTTAAAAAGGCCTACCCTATATTCAAAGAATCTCCTGGCAGTCTTTAGAAAGAAGATTACTTTGAGATAATACGATAGGTAGGAGCAAAAATAAATTTAAGCTATGAAAGGAGTATTTTAATATGGTAAGAAGGAATATAAGAAAGAAAAGAGTATTAGATGCAGTTAATAGAATTAGTCAGGATGTCCTACCAACTCAAATAGATTATACTCCGGAGATGAAAGAGAAGATTAAAAAGCTCTTAAATATCGAAGATACGGAGATAGATGAAAGACTAGACAATCATATTAAGTATCTAGCATTAAATGATATAGTAAAAATAAGTAAAGAAGATGGTATAAAATATGATATTTGGGGAATAGGGTGGGATTTAATAGTTACTGAAGGATTTAATATAAGGCATCATCCATTATTAGAATGTGATAATCTTATGGAGTATAAATTTCCAGAACCCGAAGATAAGTTATTGACAATAATGAAAGAGATTGGTAAAAGAGAAAAAAGCAACTACTTTCTTTTATCTTTACAAGACTGGACTCTTTTTGAGAGAAGCTGGCTTCTTAGAGGATACAAAAATGTATTAATGGATTTTTATGATAGAGAAAAGGAAATTAATTATTTGCTTGATGGAATTACTGAATTTCATATAGAAATGTCAAAGAGAATTATTAAATTAGAAATTGTAGATGGTCTATATACAGGAGATGATTTTGGCACACAGAGAGGTATGGTAATGTCACCGGAGACTTGGAGGAAATTTTTTAAGGAGAGATATAAGAAGATTTGGAGAATTTACAAAGATAAGAATCTACCTGTTTTTCATCATTCCTGTGGAAATATAATAGAAATAATACCTGACTTGATAGAAATTGGTTTAGATGTAATTACCCCGGTTCAGCCTGAAGCTATGGATCCAGAGAAGTTATCAGAAGGATTTGGGGAAAAGTTATCTTTTCTAGGTGGAATAAGCACCCAAAATACATTGCCTTTTGGAACACCGCAAGATGTAAGGAATGAAGTTATTGACCGAATAAGAGTGTTAGGTAGAAATAATGGATATATAATTTCTCCATCTCACGAAGTAACATCAGATTGCAAACCAGAAAACTTTCGTATGTTGATTTCAACACTCGGTGAATATAAAAGAGGTGAAATAAATAGTTATAAAACAGATTAACAGTTTTTCTAAAATTATAAAAATTTTAATTAAATAATAAAGAACAAAATTAAAAGTTATATCAAGAGTAACAAACAGTGTTTTATAAATATATTATGTCAGATGATATATTAGATGGTTCTCACCAATCTGGAATGAAAATAATTGTCGAGAGGTAACTTGGAGTATTAAGAAAATTTTTAAAATAATATTTATGTGTGATATTAAGTAAAGATAAAAGAAAGATAAACCATTATGAATTCTATAGAAAGAGTATTAATAGCGATAAATTTAAAAGAACCTGATAGAATCCCTCTTTTCTTAGGGGTTGTTCCGGAATTGGAACAGGAACTTTATGAAAAATACGGATTAAAGGGAAATGAACTTTTTACTTTTTTAGGTAATGATATTGTAAGTTGCGCAATTGGTGTAGCGGATTCGTGGGGGCAAATGTTAAATAGTAGTGATGAAGTTGATGAATGGGGAATTGGATATAGAACAGTTAAACATAGAAATGGGATTTATGCTGAAATGATTTATAGGCCGCTAGAAAAAGCTTCATTAAAGGATTTGAGAAATTATAAAGTTCCAGATCCCGAGGATAAAGAAAGATATTCTGAAGTTATAAAATTAAAAGAGAAATTTGGAGACATGCATGCTGTTATGGTCGATCTTTCATGCACAATTTTTGAGCTGTCCTGGTATCTGAGAGGAATGGAAAATCTACTTATGGATATGTATGGAAATAAGAATTTTGTAAATTATTTAATGGATAAAATTTTGGAGTTTTATATTCCTGCTGCTAAAAAGCTAGCAAAGATTGGTGTTGATATAATCTGGATTGGCGATGATGTAGGTATGCAAACAGGGATGATTATGTCACCTGAAATGTTTAGAGAATTTCTTAAAGAAAGATATAGATTACTGATTAATGAAGTTAAAAGATTAAATAAGAATATAAAAATAGCTTTCCATAGTGATGGTTATATTACCCCAATAATAGGTGATTTGATCGAAGTAGGAGTTGATATATTAAACCCTGTCCAGCCAAAATGTATGGATCCTGCAGAGATAAAAGAAATGTTTGGAGATAAATTATGTTTCATGGGGACAATAGATGAACAGGAAACACTTCCTTTTGGAACAATAGATAATTTAAAGAAAATGGAAATGGTAAACTAAAATGCACCTAAGGTGGAAAATAAAAATGCACCTTTTAAAAGAAACAGTTCTTTACTATAGTATGAATAAGAATCAATA